>Ga0114978_10002657_pt1 | contig 14727 bp, 11 predicted proteins | sample S_140212_EF_Meta_FD_87027 | JGI IMG/M metagenome (GOLD analysis project Ga0114978, IMG submission 87027) | Freshwater microbial communities from Lake Simoncouche, Canada to study carbon cycling - S_140212_EF_MetaG | ecosystem: Environmental > Aquatic > Freshwater > Lake | place: Lake... | reverse complement strand
TCAAACCAAGGAGAGAGCTTATCTATACGCTCTAACATGGCATCTTTAAGATTGGTTAACGACATCATAGAACTACCTTCGTGCTAAATTAATTAGGGCTACCGGCTTGAGGCGCACTTGACTTTGCTTCCAATTGTTTTTGTTGTAAGGTCTCCAGAACCTGCTGTGTTGGACCAAACATCAATACGGAACCTTCTCGCAACAACAAAAGCTTGGTTGTCACTTGCAAAATAGTACTGCGATGAGTAATGAGGATAACGGTAGCCTTACGTTGCCTTAATTCAATAATTGCATTCACCAGAGCCATCTCACCAGCATCATCCAAATTTGAATTAGGTTCATCTAGGACAACAACGCTAGGATTGCCGTATAAGGCGCGTGCCAAGGCTAAGCGTTGCTTTTGTCCCCCAGAAAGACCAACGCCGCCATCACCAATCTTAGTGTCATATCCTTCAGGAAAATGCAGAACCATATCGTGCACACCAGCAGATTTGGCAGCGGCAATCACATCCTCAGATTTGAATTCTGTAAAGCGGGCAATATTCTCGCTAACGGTGCCTGGGAAAACTTCAATATCCTGAGGCATATAACCGATAGCAGGGCCCAACTCATCCTTATTCCAGCGATAGACATCAGCGCCATCAATCCGCGAGCAATTGGGTGTTGCTGGCCAAATGCCTACCGCAACCCGAGCTAAGGTTGACTTACCTGAAGCGCTAGGCCCAATAACGCCCATTACATCGCCTGGCTCAATCTTAAAGCTAACATTTTTGATGACTGGCTGAGTAACTCCTGGTGGGCATGCATACACACCCTCCATTTCAATAAAGCCCTTCGGCCTTTCAAGACTCATACCGGGTACTCGAGGCGGATTTTCAGCGAGTAAATTCTGCAGGCGCTCATAAGCGCTTACCACGCCACGCCATTGCCGCCAAGTATTAATTACTGACTCTACTGGACTTAATGCCTTACCTAGCAAAATAGTTCCTGCAATCATCATTCCAGCCGAAAGGCTATCCTGTAAGACTAAATAAGCGGCAAAACCCAGAGTTAAGGACTGCATGAGGGTACGTAAGAATTTTGTCACGGCACTCATAGAGGCAGCGCGTTGACTTGCCACGGCCTGCCATTCTAAAAACTGACTATGTAAAGCAAACCATCTGGCACGCAATGCCGGCAACATCCCCATAGATTCGAGCACTTCAGCTTGCCGCAGGTTATTGGTTGCCATATTGGCAGATTGGAAGGCCATGGAATTGGCTTTACCTAAGGGCTCATGGGTAATACGCTCATTAATGATCCCCACCACAATCAGAATAGCAGTACAGATCGTAGCAAAGACACCGAGCCAGAAGTTAAATATGAAAATAACGATCAGATAAAACGGAAACCATGGGGCATCGAAAAAAGCGAATAAGGGCTGACCCGTAACAAATTGACGAATCGTAGACAGATCATTCAATGCCTGCCCTGCAACGCCGCCCCGTAACTTGAGATTTTGCTCAAATGCTGCTGTATAGGTTCGTTGATTGAGCTCTGCATCAATCTTTTTTCCCATTTCAATCACGGTGTAAGTCCGAATCGCATCAAGAGCCGCATAAATAATATAAAGGCCGATGATGATCAAGGTCAGCATTAACAAGGTGAAAGAATTTCGACTAGTTAATACGCGGTCATACACCTCCAGCATATAGATTGAAGGCACTAACAGTAAGAGGTTGATACAGGCAGTAAAGACGCCTACTGCTTTGAATATTTTTTTGTAACCATACAAAGCAATCAATATTTCATTGTCTGCTGCAGGTGGTTTGAGGTATTTACGCACGGATAAAATTAATCAATAGAGTCAGGACACAAGCAAAAAATAAGGAAACCTAACTTACTTAGCTGGGGAATTGATGATGTTGTATGAAGTGGCTGCTTTCACATCAATCATGTGCAACTTAACATCGTTTAAAGCCTTTAAATAGCTGAAAAAGGATGGTTGTATATTCATCCTAGAGAGGTATCCCTCTGTATTACCAAGTGCTAGTTTTAGCTCTTGTTCACTCAGATTTGGCTGATTGGGTTCGATTGCGGTAACACCAAATTGATCCTCTGAATCAAATTCACGATTCACACCACCCATAAAAGCCATTGCGCAGGCCGATAAACAAACACCGGCACGCTTATAAAAGCCTGTACGCTCTAGATTTGCAGAACCTAGACGACCCACTTTTGTTTTAAGTTGTTTGGAGCGAATAATCTCGCCCACCTTCACCCCTGATGTGACGTCCTTACCATAACCACTAAGCAAGATAGTGCTTCCAGCAGGTAGGTCTTTGACGCTAGCTAAAAATTCTTCAGGCGTAGGTTGATATACATGCGCATCAAATACTAATACCGGTATACAAGAACTTCGAGTACACAACTGCGAAGCCTTCAAATGATCTTTCAGCTTAGCGCCATCAGTTGTTTTAGCAATAGCCAAGATTGGCATGCATAGCAGTGTCAATAATAGGATTTTAATTTTCATACTTTAAGACCATGAATTCGTAAGAAAAATTAGCTATCGACCAGCTAAATAGCAATTTTTACTGGGGTTATAGTAACGTTAATGCTCTCAATTCTAGCATAATGATGGTCAAGTAAACTCAAAATATCTCATAAAATCATAGATTTAGCTATGATAATCACGGCTCTTTAACGGCTCATGGCTTTGCAAATATGCAATTTGATAAAAATGAAATTCAGTTAGCGTCAAAATCTTCAAACTTACTCTATTGGATGATGGCGGTTAATTAAGCATGAAATGCGTTGTAATGGTGCGCCCACCCTTTGGAGGCAACTTAGATCATTCTGTCTTTGATTTCGGTTACACCTGATTGGCACCGCATTGCAAAACAGGGAACGGTTGTAACATGGCATAAGATTCCACAAACAACATGAAATTATCCGACACTAGTCACTTCTCCAGACTCACTATAGCTTTTATTGCAGTGAGTATGGCTTTGCTCTCTCATCAGTTAATGGCAATGACCTTCCAAATGCAGGAAGTATGCATTGAAGGGATGACCCCCCGCTGCCAAAATATTGCCCTGGCTGAGGGGCCGATTGTCAAAAACACTCCAGCAGAATTTAAGGAGTGGTCGCGTAATATTCCAAGTGGCACATGGATTGCATTAACCAGTCCTGGAGGTAGCGTGGTTGGGGGATTGCAATTAGGGCAAGCTATTCGCATGGGTGGTTTTAACACCACCATTGGCAATAGTGAATATAGTCCAAATAATTGTCTTTCTGCCTGTGCTTATGCCTTTCTAGGCGGGGTGATACGCTACCTTCCACCGAATGCGAAATACGGGCTCCACCAATATCGCGCCCCAGAAAAAGAAATTAACGCAGATGAGGCGCAAAAACTTAACGCCATTATGGGCAAATATGTCGACTCTATGGGAGTAGATCGTCGCGTCCTAGATTATGCTCAATTGACTAGTAGCGACAAAATGACAGTCCTATCTCAAACTGAAGCAAAAAGACTGAGAGTTGATAACTATGGGCAATCCCTCTATCCTAAATGGCGCTTAGAAGTTGCCAACGATGGGAAATTGCTCGTCTTAAATACAGCCAATATTCAAGGCAGGCTACCCATTAGTATTGGCTTTGCAAAAATGAAACAAGCCATTGTGTGCGTCATTTACTATAAGAGTAATGATGAAGTAGCCTTCACAACAACTACACCACACAAAATGACGATTGACAATCAATCCCACTCTCTTGTCCAGACTTCTTCGTGGCAGGAAAAGAACGGTGGCTATCAAATGATCTTTGATATTCCCAAAAAAACTTTAGATGCACTAGAAAATATCAGTGATGACAGTGTATTTACTATCAATGCAGAGTTTTTTCAAAACCCTAAGGGCATTCAAGGTCCTGCAACAATCAAGCTGGGTGGTCTTGGCTTGAAAAACGCTCTAAACATTCTTTCTAAATCCTAAGCATCCAACTGGTAGTTTTATTTTAACTGGCTCAGCGATTCACGAAATTAATTGGAGTAGATGGAGATTGGTTACCCTAGAATCAAATCCTAGTAAACGACGCTGTAAAAAAATTTTCCGGTCATTCTCATCGACTCTTTTTATATCTTTTTCCCAGTCCATTTCAACCAGCAGGCTATTGGCTTCGTAGACATAGACGCCCTCTTGCATTGCAAGCAAGGTAAGCTCTGCATCTGCATAATGGCTGCGATATTGAGGGCAAAAGAAGTTACCTTGATAGTTTTTGCTGGCCCAAGGTCGACGGGCTAAGCCAAATGAGGCCATTGCTCCGGCCCACTTACCATCATTAAATCCCAAGAATTGATATTGTTGCCCTAGCGCATCCACGGCCAACTGTAGCCATGCTCTTCCTGCAAAAGCATCTTGCGCTGCATAGGCAAAAGTATCACTATGCGTCTGCCGAAAAACTTGATTCACAATTTGAATAAATCCCCACTGCAGATCATCATAGACCGCCAAAATAGTACCGGAAGCCATAGCACGCTTTGCCATCAATTGAGCAGACTGCTTCACCAAACTAACATCTGTAAATGGAATCACCACTAAAGTCTCTTGCGCCTTAAGGGGCTCTATGACTAAATCATCTAATTCTTTTGTGGAACAATATTGAATTTGCATCATTTACCGCGCCATCTTCCCAGCATAAGCTGCAGTATGCCGTTCACAAAATAGTTGTCCAATTTGAGTTACTTGAACTTGCAGGCCAAGAGCAGTTGCTTCATAGGCCGTTAAGCCAGAAGTATAAGGAAAGGTATCAATCATGACGGCATGCCTATTTAATGCCCTAAGCGCTTCCTCATGTGATGTGGGGCAAACAAATTCGCACTCATTACCTAAAACTAAACGGATGCGCTCCTGAACTCTGGCATATTTAAATTGTCGATGAATGAATATTTTTTTTCCAGGAATAGAGCGCAAGTATTGCAGAAATTGCCTAGAAATTTTTGCTGGGTTACTAAACACACATGGCGTCCGTGACTTTGATTTGGCTATTTTAGGAAGATATGATGGAGGCGTATATGTTGCATAAGCGCTTGGAATCTGAATCAAGGGTTCAGTATATAAGTCTTGAAATTGTTTTGGCGACTGCATCTCATCTCCAATCCAACCAGCAAAACAATTCAAACCCGTCGTGATACTCTGCCCCCCTACCCACTTAAATTGCTGAGCTGCAGGATTTAAAGAAAGTGCCTGCAGGCCCACTGGGTCCATCCAACCACCTAGGTCATATAACACATCTATTTCATTATCAGTGATTGTCTTTGCTAAATCCAATGCGGGCATGTGCTGTACATCATGCCAGTGGGTGGCTAAATTTTTGAAGGCCTCGGTTGCCCAGTCCTTAGTATGCCCCCGATTAAAAATAATGATGTCGCAACCCTTAGCAACATGCTGCCATCCAAAAATTGTTAAAAAATAGACTGGCGAAGTACAAAATGCATTTGAGAGCAATCCAACTCTCGGTCTCTTGGTAGGTTGATTGCCATTCTTTTTAAGTCTCTTATTTTGATCTGGCAATTGCAAATACTGCTGTGCAAAATGTTTAGCATTTGTACTTAATGTGCGTGCATCGACATCGGGATCGTGATCATAAAGACTGGCCATCAACTGCGTTAGCTCTGCATCCATCAGGTAGTCGAGATTCTTCAGTAAAGGCTCAACGAGCGCACTAGCAGCTAGAGGGTCGCCAAATTGATTTAAGGCCAGATGTGCTCGACCCAAAATAGCACTGGGATTACTTATGTTCGAACGCAGAACGACTTGATAGGCATTGTCAGCCTCCTCCATCAGTCCAAGCGCTTCTTGGCTTTTTGCCAAGACTATAGCGCTTTGCCATAAATCTGGTTTGAGCACTAAAGCTTTCTTAGAATCTTCAATTGCTTCTTTAAATCGACCGGCACCTAAAAAACATAAAGCGCGGTTATGGGCAATTTGCCAAGCATCTGGCATGAGTAAATTTGCTTTCGAATAGAGTGTTATTCCAAGGGACCACTTGGCACTATCTCTGGCGATTTTTGCTTCTGCCAGAAGCGTATCTAGGGCATTCAATTAAGAAAATTTAATTTCTGGTGGGTTAAGTGCGGCTAAATATTTTACACACCATTCTTTTTTCTGGACTTGGGTGAGGTATAAATTGCGATAGTTCGCCCAGCAGGCCGCAAGCCAAGCAGAATTGGTTTTATGGGCCAAATCCTTCATTTCACGCAAGAGCTTTAAATGCACATTGAGATCTTTTTCTCGCTCTGGTAGCGCAATTTTGTAACCCTTCATATCCTTGCCAGCAGTTTTCATAAATACCGGGAAAAGACGTTCAACGATAAAGGGAATATAGGTGGCGCCCTTATGCAGCCCACGATCATCCGCATGAACTGAATGCAATAAATCACGCACTTTAGGTGGCAATTTTTTATCTGCCAAGGTCAGAACCTTCTTTACCCAAGTCAAATAAGCAGCCCAAAATTTGGGGGTTGCCACAAAGCAATTAGTGGATGAATAGCGCTCAGAAGGCAAAACACTAGTCAACTCTTCCACTGGCAAGCCTACGACCTGAAACACAGCCTTACAGATGGCTAAAAACTGCGGGTGGGAGGTCTCCCCTTGCATCCACAAATTATGAAACAAGGCTTCATTTTGAGGATTAGGATCACAATAATAAATATCGTATCCGGGGTGGGAGGTAATATTTTTGACCCAATCATCGCCACTCATGCCTGTTTTCTCGGAAAAGCGCCATGACAAAGCTCCCCATAACGATGCTCCCTTGACATAATCGCTTCTAGCCAAGCGCTCAAATACACCAAATTCAAGCAACTCAGATCGGTCTTTACTGTTATCCAAAGGAATGAAGTTAGGATCTAATAATTCGCGCTGCCATGGTTCGTAGTAAATCTGAAAAATGCGCAGGCTAGATTGCAAGCTTGCTGCCGGACGCTTGTTCAACTTCTCTTTAAGCGCCTTTTCGGTACCAATAGGTGCAGATTTAGTGAGTGCTGTATCAGAAGCTAAACTCTTAGAGCTTGAATCGCTCGAACTTAATATCTTTTTAGCTCCTACAGTATCAATACTTTGAGATGCATTTTCTTTTGCGCTTTTTGTCTTTTTGGCAGCAGGCTTTGCGACAGTTATATTGGGTGATTTAACTGGGACCTTTTTTACAGGCTTAGTCGATTTAGTGGCAGCAGTCAACCCAACAGTTGACACTGTTTTCGTCTTACTGACTGCAGGAGATTTCTTAGGGGGTTTCTTAGTGGTCATTGGCTCATTTCTCTCAAATATGCTCTAAATATAATCGAATTCACCCCATTCTCCAATTGGCACGGCGGGATTTTCGATGGATTACGACTAACAACTGATTACCAATGCCTAAAAGCCAGCGAAATCAGAAAGATCCACCCAAAAGCGATATAAAGCAATCTTTTGGCACTAGCGGGAGTATTAGAAAACGACCTCCAGAGATCAAAAGACCTCCAGCAAAGAAAGAGTAAAAAGCCACCGAATGCTATTGGCTCAATCAGCCCTAGCCAATTCATCTAGGCACCACAAATAAAGGAATGTGCAATCCGATAAATTGGTTTCTGACCATTTTTCGGAGAGGACCAGCTTTTAGAAGTTTGCTTATATTGCCTAGGTAATTGAATACTGAGCTTCTTGGCAATAGAATAACAATCCATCACACAAATCTGTGGCGAAACTTTGGATTGCTTTAATTCACTCAAATAGTAATTACAAAACAAAATAGTCAAAGCACCAGGTCCGCTTGTAAACCAAATATCGCCTTGTTTACTCAAAATCTGATCAACCACTTTATTGAGCGCTGCAATGATGAAGGGATGACTAGGCATCGCGGCCATAAAGTTATTACCAATACTTCCTAAATGCTCTTGTATTAATAAAAGCTCTAGGTCCTTCGTAAACCAATCAGCAATCGGGTGGCGACATAGATCATCCGCATCGGCATAGACGCCTCCATGGATGGCAAGGTAGGCCAAGCGAAATATATCAGCTCGCATCGCGGGGTAATTGGCAATTCGGTAAGCGCGCAATACTCTTGCATCGCAGGAATTCATAATGAAAGTCTCGGCATGGGCATCATCAAATACCAGATGCTCAAAATCAGGGTTTTCTCGATCCCAGCTTTGTATGATTTGATTAATATCCTCTGGGAGTATCGCTTCATTCCAAAACTGAATGATCGTTTTTGGAATCTTGGGCTTTAAGAGGGATAATTCTGCGACGGATGGGTTTGAAGCCTCAGATACAAAAGCACCCTGCCAGCGTAATTCACTGAGCAACGCCATGGCTGTCCCCACATAGGAAGGCTCGCTCTCTAGAGCACTAGCTATTGCCTCGATTCGATCTTGATCCCCAGTCACTTTCCAGGCCTGCGCCAATAATTTCTGCGCAAAAGGATTGGTACGCATTTCGCTAAAGAGACGCCCTTGAATATTGCCGATGGCCGATGGCCAGATCTTACGATAGATATTGTTAGGTACCTCAGCTTGAAGGTCCGCAAGCTCTTTCTGAGCAAATGTAATACTCCCCATCATGAGAGCAGTTAATGCCACATAAGATTTATAAGGCTTACTGGCCGGGTTGAAATGCAAGCCTTCTTGAGCGATTTGCCAGGCAAGGCGTAAATTAAAACGGGCTTTGGCTAGCTCAGAGCGCTGTCGCATGAAAGACTGCTGCTCGTCTAATGCAGATGGTGATATCTCATTAAGTAATTCTTCTGCCCGACTGAAATTGCCCATTCGTATTTCTAAATCAATTAAATGATGCAAAGTAGTTAAATTATGGGGATGCTTTTCAAGTTCGCTTTGACATGCTTTAATCGCCTCCTCGTAAAAGCCTTGTGATATCAAGGTGCGAATCTTGTATAAATACAGATAATTTGAGCGAGTCACAGAAAGCTCTGCCTGCTCAATGACTTCTTGAGCACGCTGATGCATTCCAAACTTAATCAATTCACTTGCCATGGCCTCATAACATCTGGGATCCGTGGGGCTTACCAAAATACCAGCCTGATAACAACGCATTGCTTCTTCATGGTTTGCTTGCGCCAAGAAAATTAGGCCCTTGTGATGCCACCTTAAAGCGCTATCCAACTGCGCAGCATACTGCTCTAGTACTGCCATTGCCTCCTCAAAGCGCCCTAACTCCCTTAACTCGACCGTAATAGCAACAGGATATGTGGGATGCTTAGGCTGCAAAACTAAGGCCTGCTCAAAATAGGCTATTGCCTCAGCACGCTTACCTTGCTTACGTGCAATTTGGGCTAATCCATCGATTGCATGAATAGAAGTGGGGAAGCGATCTAACAGAGCTTTTAAGACTGAAATGGCTTCTTCAAGGCGACCTAGTTCTCTTAACTCGGTTGCAATGCTAGCAGGCAAAGTCTGATCCAATGGATCCAAGGTTAAAGCTTGCTCAAAATAAGCTAATGCCTCTGCTCGCCTACCTTGATTGCGGGCAACTTGAGCTTGGCTAATGATTTGCTTGATATCTTCTTCTATCATCGACTAGAAAGTATTGCTAGAAATATAAAGTAAAAGGGGTATCAATTGATACCCCTTCTATTGCTTAAGCATTAAAAGCCAGTTATGCAACCATCTCCGTATCACCCTGATAGGCAGCAAGCCTTTTCTTGATTTGCTCAGGAAGCTGACGAGGAAATTTCACTCTTGGGAAATCAAGTTCCTTCATAACTTTACCTTCAGGGTAAAGCTCCTGGAACTCTTTGTAGTTGGTAAATTTTTCTCTGCCACTATTATCTAGCAATGTTTCTGCTGGTACACCTTCAGCAAGAATAATTTCATGATCTTCAGTTTCAATATGATAGTACTCAACATCACCAGCCCAAGCTTGAACTTGAAAAATATTGTCGCCGTTTACTAAAGCGGAGGCATTTACCAACAGACCATCCATTAAGAAAGCATGGTCAGGTGAAACATACAGGTCATTCTTAGGCAAGGCATCACCCAAAGCGCCCGCTATGATTTTGATTGGCATTGAATCATGCTTTTTGGCAAAGAAAGAATTAATCGCCTGATAACCCATCCACTTGATGTCAACCGCACGACCATCTTGGGTCATTACTTTGTCGCCAATCTTTAATGAAGAAACCACCATATCACCAGCAGGGGTTGCAATCAAGGTGTCTTTTTCAAAACAGGAGTAGTAATAAGGTGCAATGACTCCAAAATCACCCGCTGTTGGGGCAGTTTCAGTAGTCGAAAGAACAAGATATTGAAAGCCAGCAGCAGAGGCAAAGCCACTAGCTGCGCTATAGTTGATAGCAATGATAGGCTGGTCTACTCCACCAACAGGGTCTGGTCCCGTAGGAGTTCCGAGAGCGCCATCAGCTGCAGTAGCCCCTGCTGTAGATGCGCCTGTATAAGCAGCATTCCAATTTCCAACTCCATATTGTGCATCAAGGTAGTCCTTAAGGCCACCGAGTATTCCAACACCTTCGGACACCCCTTCGACGTTATTAAAACTAGTTCCCGCTCCATCCAACAACCCAGTAGGGCTATCCGTCATTTGAGCTATTGGCTCAGACCCGGAAACGTAACTACTCAAATCCAATGCAGTAGAAGGATTGGTGACCTCGAGTGTTGTCGGGTCAAAATCGATTAAAAAGACGTAAGAAAAAACATCTGAGTTCACAATACCATCAGCAGATCCAAATTTAGTCGCCATCTTATTCTTCCTTCTTTAATGTATTTTGGTATTCATCAACTACTAAAAATTTACAACTTCTAATAAAAAATTTAATATGCATAACTATACCAAAAAAATAAATTAATAAAGGTACTTTTTCTTTTAAAATCAATGGTTTTAAGGGGAATTTCCAACTATTTGCTATCGTTTTTATCATTTTTCAGTAAAACCCTACGCTAGCAGCAAACTGGATCAACTCCTAATTCGGGCGACAATAGCAAAAAGATGGTTTTTTGGATGATTAATTAGCACCATCAAAACCCCGAAAAGTTAAATAAGATACTAAATGAGCATCAAACAATTTAACGCCACCTACATCAGACAGGAAGATCGCCTGCTCTTTCGCCTCAATACCGTCGAGGGTATTGAGTTTCGCCTTTGGCTGACTCGCTTGATCAGTATGAGTCTTTTAAGCACCATTAGACAAGTCATTCAAAAAGATTTAGAGCGAAAGCACAACCCTCAAGTAGCTCAAGTCATTCAAGAATTTCAAGAGGAGAAAATTAAACAGACGGCTAATTTTCAAGATCCTTATGTTCAGGCAGCTAAATTACCCTTAGGCGGAGACCCTATTCTTGTAGTTGGATTTAATCTAGCACACAAAGAAGGTCAATTTACTATGACCTTTAAATTGCATGGTGGCAAAAATTTAAATCTAAAACTTCCCTCACAAGCCATCCAATCCTTGGTGTCACTTCTTGAGCAAATGGAAACGAAGGCTCAATGGCATGACTTTCCTAGCATTACAGAAGATACAAGCGTTAAATCAACCTTAGATTCATCGCAAAATAGTCATAAAAAATTGATGCATTAAGTATTAGTTTTTTGCGTTACCCTCAGACTTTTTTTCGGATTCAATTTTTTGCATAATCTTTTGTGCCAAACTGACAATTACAGGCCAATACTGATCCTTATTAAAAAATTCCTCCGAATTTAAACAGTTCACCAATAATTGCTCCAACGACACTCCTATGCGCGCATCAATTTGACCTTGATTTTCAGGGAAGCGATTAAAGAATAATTTATAAAGCGCAACAATATCTTCGGCTGTAGCCGTTGAAGTTAATAGATTTGCCGGAAAATTGTGTTTGGGTGGGCCTCGTCTCATCAGACTTTTAAAGTCATCGCTGCTAAATTCATTGGGCTCAATTAAACACTGATTCGCCATTGACTTCCATAATTGTTGATATTGATTTTCATCAATAGGAAGTGCTTTTACTATAGGCTCATCAAAAATGATCGTATCTTCATAGCGATGTTTGGCATATAACTGAGGATTAAAATGAACACCTCTTTCACCAATGTAAAAACTATAGTTTGGGTAGGAAGAAATACGCAAATACCCCATCGCAACAATGGCAGATGCTTTGATGTAATCCTGAGATGTTGCATTAGCTTTAAAACCGTACTGCCGCAACCAAAATTGAATGGCCGCATGATTTCTTTGCTTGTAAGGAGATTCTCCTAAAAGTTCGATATATATCTTCAAAATTGGTTGGATCGCATTCCAGGCGCGCCGGTACAGGCCATAACCCCAACTGTGTCCCATGGGCAAATACTCCTGCAGGCGTGCTAATTGCTTTTCTCTAGGCTCGGTATAAGCCATCGAGTAAGCTGAAACCATCGCAATGCGCTCATCGTCAATAAACTGTTCTGCCATAGTATGTAAGCTTGCCATATAGGCATCACCCAACACCATATCCTCCTCGCAAAAGACTACAAAATCATATTGCAGATCATTAAATAAACATTCTTCAACAAACGCAAAGTGCTTGGCTACCCCTAAGTTTTTCTCTTGTAAAAAGAATTGTTTTATATTTTGATGATTTCTGGCTATCCATGAGATAGCAGAATGGCCCTCTTGATTGACATCAGCAAAATCTGATATTCCATCTTGAAATATATAAAAATCATATTGGTTAAAAATAGACGCCCCATAAATACTTTGGGAACTAATTGATTGCAGCACTTTCTCAAAATAGTCTTTCCTATCATAAGTAATCAATGCTATAGCCCGTTTGTAGGGTCTTTCCCCTTGGTTTAGGCCTCCTTGCGGTGGTGATGTAGGATCAACTTGTATAGACATAAAACTCCGGCAGAATAGAACTATCTAGACAAATAGTAAGCTCAATTTACCTGATTTAAAACAACCGACCTATAATTCAAAATTACTAGCAAATAAAGTACTTTCCAAGCATATGAGCTCATCAAGAATAACGAGCAATGATCATGCCCTCTCTTTTGGTTAATTGATTTTTGCAATGATGCCGCGTAAAGGTTTTAACTTAATTGGTTATGCAACCTCGCCCCTTGGCTTGGGTGAAGATCTGCGCTCTTTTGCAAGCATCCTAGAGTATTTAAAAATCCCATTTTCAATTGTTGACCTTCCTACGGATAGCTCTGGCAAGGTTCCTTATAGTTGGCAATATTTAACTACCGAGGATTATGACAATAACGTCTTTTTTATGTCCCCCATGGGGTGCCAGCAACTATTCAAATCATTTCCCGAGCTATTTACTAAGCCTAAAAAGACAATCGGCTACTTTCTATGGGAATTACCAGACCTGCCAGATGAGTTCATCCCCTCACTAAAATTAGTTTCTCATATTTGGTGTCCCACTAAGTTTGTGCAGAAATCATTTATGGCCAAGTCCAGGCAACTGACTTTATGCCTGCCACTACCTGTAATACAGGCAGATGCTATTGGATTTGATTTTAGGGAAAAATTAGGCATCCCCGAAAATTCCTTTGTTGCACTTTATATGTTTGATATGCATTCTACGATTAACCGCAAAAATCCTCAGGCGGTGGTAAAGGCGTTTTTGGAGTTTTCGAAAAATATTAAAGATGCCTACTTGATTTTAAAAATTAACCGCTGGGAAAACCGAGATCAAGGCGAGCTTGCTTGGCTTCCAAAGCATCCACAAATCAAGTTAGTGACAGAAACCTTAATGCCAGGCCATTTGGTAGATCTTTATCGCGCGGCTAATTGCTATCTCTCCTTACACCGCAGTGAAGGTTTTGGCAGAACGCTAGTGGAAGCCTTACAAAATAATTTAGCGCTCATCACTAGTAACTACTCGGGACCAGCGGACTTTGTTGATGAGAAAAACGCTTACCTAGTTCATTGGCAACCTAGAAAACTTCTCGCAGGGGAGTATCCCCATAGTAAAGGCTCTACTTGGTCTGAACCCAGCATTACCGATGCCATCAGTCACCTGAAATACCTATACCAGCATGGTTATCAGGAAAAATCAGCACAAGCATTGTTAACTGGAAAATCGTTTGAAACGGCAGCACTGGCAAAGCGTTATGAACCCATTATCAAGAGTTACTTGATTTGAGCGTGCTTTTTATTGCTTGCGTTTGCCTGGGATGTTAATTGAGTTTTAATTTGTGACATCCGTACTTTCATCAATTTTGCCGTAGCATCTATGCCAAAGCGTTCATGAGCAAACGTTTTTAAACGCTCTACCTTGCTTAAATCAGCAGCAAATGCGCGGGCTTCCTTCAGTCTTTCAACTAAATGCTCAATCGATGGCTCGGCCCAAATCGCTTTATCTTCAGATTGAATAAAGTGGTAGTCGCCTTGACTTAAGGAAACCAAATCATATTGGACTGGCAATGTTAAATCGGGATCCATATAACTAGCATTACCTGAATAATTCGTGGCTACGACAGGTTTACCAAATAACATTGCTTCTGCTAGAGTGCGTCCAAATCCCTCAGCACGATGAGGTGAGACATAAGCATCACAAGTCTGTATTAATCCTAAGACTTCTGGCCTATCCATCGTTCGATGAATAATCTCTATTCTGTTATCAGCTTTGCAGTCTTTTAAAAATGATATCCACACAGGATCTTCTGGGTTACCATTCATGATTTTTAAGACTAATCCAACAGAGCGATCGTTAGTGGGAAAGGCTTCTTGGAATGCAGAGATTAATGCACTTGGATTTTTGCGATTTAAGTG
>Ga0114978_10002655_pt1 | contig 14729 bp, 10 predicted proteins | sample S_140212_EF_Meta_FD_87027 | JGI IMG/M metagenome (GOLD analysis project Ga0114978, IMG submission 87027) | Freshwater microbial communities from Lake Simoncouche, Canada to study carbon cycling - S_140212_EF_MetaG | ecosystem: Environmental > Aquatic > Freshwater > Lake | place: Lake... | reverse complement strand
TTTTTGATTCCTTCTAAACTAGCTATCGAAGCCAGTCCGAGTAATCTTAAGCAAAGAGAGGAAAAAGTAAAGCAACAAGTTAAGAAAGAAGCTAAATTACTAGCTGAGATCAACAGTGTGATAGCTACTTTAACCAATGGTCCTCTTAAAGTTGGTGCCAAAACAGGTACGACTGGCAAAATTTTCGGAAGCGTAACTTCAGTTCAAATTGCACGTGCAATTAAAGAACAAAAAGGCTACGAAATTGACCGCCGTAGAATTACTATCATTGATGATGTAAAAGAACTAGGTACTTTCAAGGCAAAAATTGACTTTGGCAACGGTAACGAGTGCGAAGTTGAGTTTGAAGTAACAGCAGAATAATTGTATTTAACATCCAATATGATCCGTCCCAGTTAAAAGGGACGGATTTTTTATACCCTTAAGGTATGGTAAGAGGGTCTGCCTTCAAAAATATTGCCCTTTTATTGCGTAAATAGTCCATTTACGATTTTTTTTGAATTTCCTTGTTATTTTAAATAAATAGTTACATTTGTATAGCTTTAATGGTTTTAGTATTTCGTCGTTAGCTGATTGAACTCTTTTTAGATGTCCGTTTTCAGTTCATTGTACCCACTAAGTCATTAGGTTTTTTTTTAATTTTAAAAAGTTTTTACAATGAACATTTATGTAGGAAATCTAAGTTGGACAATGACCGACGAAGACTTAAGCAATCTCTTCACTCAATTTGGTACTGTTTCAAGTGCTAAAATTTTGAAAGACAAAATGAACGGCCGCAGCAAAGGATTTGGCTTTGTTGAAATGGAAGACGAAGAAGCATCTAAGGCTGCTATTGCAGGTTTAAATGAAACCGAAGTTCAAGGTCGTAAGTTAATCGTAAACGAATCTCAACCACGTCAGGAAGGAGATTTTAAAAAACGTAGCTTTGGCGCTGGCGGTGGTGGCGGCGGTTACAAAAAGCCCGGCGGTAGCGGTGGTTACGGCGGTGGTGGTGGAAGAAGCAGTGGTGGTGGCTACGGTGGTGGCGGTAACAGAAGCGGCGGAAGCGGCGGTTACAACAGAGATTATTAATCAAGCTACCTTCTGATAATACAAATCCCTCATTGTAAAATGAGGGATTTGTTATTTAAGCCACCTTGTTATTATAAGTTTAGAAGAAAATACTACTCAAAATAATTCAACACATTAAAACCTTCCTTTTTCAAAAGCTGATCTTTTTGAAAAAGTCTTAAGTCCGATAGTGCCATTTCCTCAATTAACATATCTAGGGTATATTTTGGTTTCCATCCAAGTTTGGTTTTGGATTTGGTGGGATCTCCAATCAATAACTCTACTTCAGTAGGACGGTAGTAACGTGGATCAATTCTCATCACTATAGTTCCAGAGGAAAGATGCTCACCAAAAGGAATTCTCAATTCCTGAAGACGAGTTTTATCAACTGATGCAATGGTAGCAATTTCACCCTCATTAGAACCTGAAAATGCAAGTTCAACTCCTAGATAAGCAAAAGTCTTACGGATAAACTCCCTTACTCGAGTAGTTACCCCTGTTGCAATTACAAAATCCTCCGATATTTCTTGTTGAAGTATTAAATACATCGCCTCTACATAATCCTTCGCATGCCCCCAGTCTCTTTGAGCATCAATATTTCCCATATACAAAGTGTCCTGCAATCCCAATACAATTTTTGCAGCAGCACGTGTAATTTTTCTGGTTACAAATGTTTCACCTCTCAAAGGAGATTCGTGGTTGAATAATATTCCATTAGAAGCAAACATACCATAGGCCTCCCGGTAGTTTACGGTAATCCAATAAGCATATAATTTCGCGACCGCATAAGGAGATCTAGGATAAAAAGGAGTTGTTTCAGATTGGGGAACTTCTTGCACTAGACCATATAACTCAGAGGTTGAAGCCTGGTATATCTTTGTTTTTTTAGTTAAGCCCAATAGTCTAACTGCCTCCAAAATTCTTAAGGTCCCTGTTCCATCTGCGTTAGCAGTATATTCAGGCATCTCAAAACTTACTTGCACATGACTCATTGCAGCAAGATTATAAATCTCATCTGGTTGAGTTTCCTGGATGATACGAATTAAATTAGTACTATCCGTCATGTCGCCATAGTGTAAACGCATATTGGCATGTTCAATATGTGGATCTTCATACAAATGATCAATCCTATCTGTATTGATTAGAGAAGAGCGGCGCTTAATGCCATGAACCTTATAACCTTTCTCCAATAAAAGTTCTGCAAGATAAGCTCCATCCTGACCTGTAATACCCGTAATTAATGCTACTTTTTTTTCAGCCATTGGTGATCGTTTTTATAATTTTTAAGGTTCGGATTTTGAAAGGTTGTTTAATAAATCACTGTAGAATCTAAAGACTGTTTTAGAAAATCTGCATAGGCTATCTTGATGCCGTCTTGCAATGAAATACTTGCCTCCCAGCCTAGTGAACGCAACTTGGATACATCCAACAATTTTCGAGGAGTACCATCTGGCTTACTGCTATCCCAACTAATCTGACCTTCAAATCCTATTATTAAGGAAATTTCATTTGCTAGTTCACCAATACTTAAATCCTTACCAGTTCCTACATTTACTAATTCTTTTTCATTGTAGGTATTCATCAAAAACAAACAAGCATCTGCTAGATCATCTGCAAATAAAAATTCTCGCATGGGTTTTCCAGTCCCCCATACTTCTACAAAAGGCTGATTATTAATTTTTGCTTCGTGAAATTTTCTGATCAAAGCTGGTAAAACATGCGAACTTTTTAAATCGTAATTATCACCGTAACCATACAAATTAGTAGGCATAACACTGATGAAATTGCAGCCATACTGATCCCTGTAGCCTTCGCACAATTTAATGCCAGCAATTTTTGCAATAGCGTATGATTCATTCGATGGCTCTAATTCACCCGTTAATAAATAAGATTCCTTTAGAGGTTGAGGAGCTAATTTTGGATAAATACAAGAGCTGCCTAAAAACATCAACTTGCTGACCTTGTTCACCCATGCCGAATGAATAATATTACTCTCAATCATCAAATTATCGTAAATAAAGTCGGCACGATAAGTACTATTGGCTAGGATACCACCCACACTAGCAGCCGCTAAAAAAACATACTCAGGTTTTTCACTTGAAAAAAAATCGGCAACAGCCTGCTGGTTTCTAAGATCAAGTTCTCCAGAGGTTCGAAATACAATATTTTGAAAACCCTTGGCTTTCAATGCTCGAAAAATTGCTGAGCCTACCATACCTCGGTGGCCAGCGATATAAATTTTACTATCTAAATTCATCGAGGTTTACTATTATTCATTTACCAAAACATAGTCCATAAGTAGATCAATTGCACGTTGAAACATCTTGAAAATATAAAGAAATTAAATCTGACTCAAACTTTCCGAGCATCTTAGTTTCAATTTACAAATTAAGTTAATTTTATCCAATTTAACTTACCCAATAGGTATAAAATCGATAAAAAAAATAGTCAACTAAATTTTATCACATATAAAATAAAATATCCGTTATTGAACTAGTAGAAAACTAGAAAAACAGGTCTCCCTTTTTACGATTTTATTACTACTTGCAGAAAAGCTATCATTTGAAAATCTATCAATGAGCTTTTAAAGTGCCAATCTTTATAGATAAGAGCGATTGAAAGGAAAATTGGCTAAGTGTTCAAACTTATATAACTTGAATGACAACTGCTTCGAATGAAGAGTTGGCTATCGTTGAAATTTAGCCATCAATTAATTTATTAAACGATTTTTTACAAATGATACAGAAGCTTACAACATATAAAATGAAAATTGTTTCAAAAAAAATTATTCAGTGTCGCCTATTTTATCAGATTGCAGCAGGACTTTTTTTTCCACTCGTAGGATTTTCTCAATGGGCTGAATTACACCCTGTATCGATTGAAATAAATGAAAGATCATCCGATCAAGTGAAAAAAGCAGCGCAAGTATTTCAAGAAGAAATTTTCAAAAGAAGCCAGAAAAATTTACCTATTCACCAAAATATTTCTAGTAACAATAAATCACAAAATGTAATCATTTTAACTGAAGCAAATATTCAATCACTTACTATTTCAGAAAGAAATGAATTGTCCAAACTTGAAAAAACTGAAAAGGATGGATATAAAATAAAACTTATAGGCAATCAATTAATTATTCTTGGCCATGATGACAGAGGTTGTTTATATGGAGTAGGCAAGGTAATGAGGGAAATGAAAATTTTACCCAACCAATTATTTATTCATTCTAATTTTGAACTTTCCTCCTCTCCTGCTTATCCGATTCGTGGACATCAACTAGGTTATCGACCTAAAACCAATGCCTATGATGCATGGACAGTCGCTCAATACGATCAGTACATTCGTGACTTAGCCATTTTTGGAGCGAATAGCATTGAAATAATGCCTCCTCGGACAGATGATGATTCTACCAGCGTAAACATGAAATTACCGGCTAGTGAAATGATTAAAGAACAATCTCGCATCTGTGCTTCTTATGGACTTGATGTATGGATGTGGTATCCCAACATGGCAAAAACATATTCCACTGATGAATCAATCAAGGTTGAGTTAGAAGAAAGAGAAGCCATTTTTAGTTCGCTTCCAAAATTAGATGCACTCTTTGTACCGGGTGGTGATCCAGGAGATTTAGAACCGGATGAATTATTTGATTGGTTAGCAAAAGAAGCAAAAGTTCTTATCAAATATCACCCCAATGCAAAAATTTGGGTTTCACCTCAAGCATTTAAACCAACAAAAAAATGGTATGCGCAGTTTTATCAACATGTCAACAAACAATATCCATGGTTTGGAGGGGTAGTATATGGTCCATGGATTAAGGAAACATTGGAGCAAGTAAAAAAGAAAATTAATCCTAAGATTCCTTTCAGACTATATCCAGATATCACCCATAATTTTTCTTCTCAATATCCTATTCCCAATTTAGATCTTGCATTGGCCATGACCCTTGGGAGAGAAAGCATCAATCCAAGACCAACCGATGAAAAATTTATTCACAATCGATATGCCAAATTAGCTCAAGGAAGTATCAGTTATTCTGAAGGTACCAATGACGATGTAAATAAATTCATTTGGAGTGACCAAGATTGGAATCCAACAACAGATGTATTAAAAACACTTCGTGACTATGCAAATTATTTTATTGGATATCAATATCAAGATGACATAGCTCAATCAATACTAGCATTAGAAAAAACTTTAAGAGGTCCATTGGTTACTAATTCTTCTGTTCAACAAACGCTACAACAGTGGCAGGGACTAGAAAAAAATGCCTCTCCTCAGGTTTTATCCAATCCACGATTTCAAAGTGGTCTCATTCGTGCTTATTTTGATGCTTTCATTCAGCGCCGACTTGTGTATGAAATAAATCTAGAAAGATTAGCCAAAAATAAATTAGAATCTAGAAAAAAAGGTCAATCAATTGAAGCAATCAATGATGCAAAAAATATTTTAAATAGGGCGACTATAGAAACGGTCTCGCCAGAATTAAGAGAGCGATGTGTTGCATTAGCTGATTCTCTTTTTAGAAGTTTTGGTGCTCAGCTTACTATTGAAAAGCACCATGCTGCCAGTGGAAGAGGAAACTTCATTGACAATATTGATATCCCATTAAATGATTCTCCCTGGTTAATTGAACAACTAAATAATATTTTAAAATTAACCAATGAGTCGGATCGTGACCAAGCTATAGAAAATATTTTACACCGTGCAGATCCTGGTCCTGGTGGCTTTTATGACAATATGGGATCTCCAGAATCATGGAAAAGAATCGTTGCAAAAAAAACATGGAAAGAAGATCCAAGTAGCCTTGAGTCTCCCCGCGTTAGTTTTGGAGTTGGGTTAACAGGAGTAGATTGGGTTCATGAAATTGTAGCCAAAGGTTTTGAAGGAAAAACTACGCCACTCGCTTGGATGAATCAGATAAATACTTTGTATGAAACCCCTCTTGAAATGGAGTATGATTCATTAGATCCTGAAGGAAGTTATTTTATTAGAATTTCTTATACAGGAAGATTTCGATCCAGCGTTCAATTAATGGCAGATGGAGTTCAGATTCATCCATTTATAAGAATGGGTAAAAAACCAGTGGTAGAATTTCCACTTCCTACAAAAATTACCAAGGATGGAAAAATAAGATTGACCTTTACCTGCGGACTAAAAGTGGATGGAGAAGGAGAACGGGGTACCCAGGTAGCAGAGATTTGGATTGTCAAGAATAAAACGAAATAACAATTGCTAAAACTAGATCTAAAAGTTATTTTATTAATTAAAAAATAGCAGAATAATTAATGAGTTTTCTAAGCAAATGAATTTGATGAGCAAATCAGTTTTTTAATTCGCTTTTTTATTATTGGTTTAAATATTTTTAAAACTGTATTCTAAAACTTCCAAAAATTCCAAAATTCTGAATAGGCTGCATTCTTGATGGAGAATAATTGGCTGGATAGGGAGGTGCAGTTCTCCACACTAAATCAATTCTGAAGAATCGAAATATATTATCAAAACCAGTTCCATATTCTAAATAGAAATGATCTCTTAAAGACCTTAATTGATAAGGTCCAAGTTCTGTCCGATTGAATGCTCTATTAGACGAAATCATGCTACCCCTTACTCCTTTGAATGTCCAAAATTGTCTAATTTTAGTTTTCCGAAAAAGCGGGATTAAATTGATTAATTTTTTCTCAAAATTGTGTTCAATCTGAAAACCTGCATAAGAATCGCTATAATACTCAAATCTATTCATCAAGTTAAATCCATTTTTATTATACAAATACACCTCATTTCCGGGATGCAATTCAAGCAACATAAAAGGCAAACTATCTCCATGTATTTTACCAGCATAAGCATTATAGGTAAGGACACCGAAATTGGGGATTCTTACTTGTTGACTTATTGCTGCATGAAGTTTTGTAAAAGTATAAGAACCACCTATAACTCCATTCAAACCTTGAGTAATTCTTAATTCATAAATTGGTTTAGTACCCTTCAACCTTATTGATTTTCTATTGGTAACTATTTTCCTTTCACCAGGTGCATATCTAATTCGGTACATTAAGTTGGTACTAATGATTGGAGAACTTATCCCATTTCTAAATATGCCCCTGCCTGGTAATGGTGAATAAGGATCATATTCCACTCTATTAAAAGTCAAGCTATTGCTTAATCCAGACTCCCATTCTTTCAAAAAACTAGCTTTAAATTCTTCTTCACCTAAAAATTTCTGAGGTATATTTCTTCTGAGCATTCGAGAAAAAATATTATCAATAGAAACATCTTCTTCATTAAACCTAACACGACCATTGTCTAGATCTTTTAAATAAGAAAATTCAGTACTTACTCCTTTTAAATGAGGAAATCGATATTGAATGGCAAATCTCTCTTTAAATTTCTGGTCCTTGGTTCCATAAGCTATGTAAGAGGAAAGCCTAATTTTTTTACTAAATAATTCAGTGGTTGCAATATCAAACCTAAGCCTAAAATTTTCTAATGAATTACCACTAATCCATTTATACCATGGCCCAATTTCTATTTTACCTAACTTTCTGTGCCCATCCAATAAAAATTCAATATTTCTTGTATATGTTTTAAAAAGAGGTATTGATTTTAGTGTATCAATCATTTTAAAAATATGTTGCTCATTTATATTTAAAGACTCATGCCTATTTGAATTCCAAAACATGGCATTTTTGTTGTAAACATCTTCACCAATAATATTTTCATTCTTCTTTTTATTTAATGACAATTCATTTAAAACACTATCCGCATCAAATGTAAATTTTTGATAGGAAATCGTTTTCCTCACAATAAAGGTTAGTTTGTTCTTTGGCAATGGTGATAGGTCGGCGATTATTCTGTCTTTCGAAAATATTAGCTTTCCATTCTGTAGCTTTTCGAACTCTTGTATGATACTTAATCTATTGACAAAATTTACATCGGCAGTAGAGGAGATATTTAAATTAATCTTGTGAATAGCCCATGTTTCTGCATCAATCCAGGCATCGCCACTAAAAGTATTCTCACCTTCTCTTAAGGGAGAAAATAACAAATGCAATACTTTTATACCCTTTATATATTGAGTATCCGCTCCCTTAAACTTATAATATTTATCAGCAAATTCGCTAATTGGACTTACAAACTCTTTTCCAAAAACTTTCATGTAGTTTTCATAAATATTTATCTTTTGATTTACACCAGCAATGATTTGCATTACATTTTCACTTTTTATCCCATAGGTCTGTGATGCTTTAATGACCTCTCTTGTGTTTTGTGGATCATTTGAATAGTAAAAATCAGCCAATGATTCTGTCATTAAAATAGGTAAGAATGGCTTAGCCTCAGTAACACTATCAATATTATCTAGAATAAAAGAGAATGGTTTTAGGAAACCAATATTACTAAAGCTACTTCGAGTCACGTTGTTTAAATCCAATTCTAATTTATCATACAGCTCACATCCATATTTTGAGTAATTATATGGATTATTGGATGGTTTATTATTAACGACTGCTTTCCACCATCTTAATCCTTTGTTGAATTTTGCTTTGACTACAACTCCTTCTTTAAATTTTAAATTATCTAAAGTCAGTACGAGGTTATCTTTGTTTAATTCAGTGAAAGCGTATTTTTTTGAATCAAAGCCAACATAGTCTAGTATCAAGGTGTCATTTAAAAAACTAGATTTAACAACTTTAAATTGTCCGAGGCTATCGCTGATAGTTCCAGACTTTTGATATAACCATTGAACACTGGCGTAGGGAATAAGTTCTTTAGTGAAACCATTGATTACCTTTCCAGAAATTATTCTAGTGCTTTGTGATTTAGCAGAAAAAATGCTGAATACAATTAGGATAAGTATTTTAAAAACCCTTTTCATTTCACAAGTTTAATTAATTTACTTCAAAAAAAATGTAGAAATAGAAAACTTCAGGCTGTCATAGAAAAAGATATTTGCGCTCCTTTTTAAGCCTACCCACAATCAAAAAGTGCAAACAATTGATATCCAATTATTTGTACTAAAGGTGGCGGAGACTGAGGGATTCGAAACGCATATACTATTTTACAGATTATCATTTAGTTGTCTTTGTTCATGACGCGTCAACGTCACAAGTTGCAAAATAATTTTTAGCAGTACGACCGTTAATACCAAATTACCTCTTGCAACGGTTCGATTTTAGAAAGAATCCCGAACCTTAACAATAAATTTTTGATTTATTTTCATTTATCAAAATCAACAATTCAAATCTAATAGCTGTTAAAAAAAATATCCTTATTTATCCGTAAACATACGAATGTAGATACGTATTTTTTTACCACCACCCCATTTGCTATAAAAGCAAAAGTGTTTTAGAAATCGCTTCTTTCAAATCTTTTTTTACACCTGTTTGGGCTGCAAAATAATTCCATTTACTAACAGCGGCATGCACCTGTTCAATGATTGTATCTGCCTTTTTGATATTCATTTTTTTTGCTACTTGCAGTAAATCATTTCGGGTAATGTCCATACGTTTACCATTAATACTTAAAGAGTGTTGACTTACCCATGAACTACCTGGGCGGTATGAATGGCATACGTCAAACGCTGGTGACAACTTCCACTGTCCAGTTTTATCCATGATAAATGAAAAATTCTTCGTGTGGTCATCGCAATTTCTTGCCATTACATTAAAAACCATTCTACGGTACAGTTGTTCTGCATCAGTATAAGGCAATAACATACTTCGCATGGTTTCGAACAGCTGCTCGTAACTAAATAAAGTAATCTCATTGAAGTCATAGTGCGCAATAGCGCAAAAACTTTGAACATGTAATTTTCCTTTACCATGTTCTCTATCAAAACGCTTCGTCATAAAATGTGCTCTGTCATTTTCTTCCAGCAATCTACATTCAGTCATTTCAAGTGCTGCGTCTTTTGCCATTAAGTAATATGCCATTTCAACTCGACCGTAACCTGATGAAGCACCTATTTGTTGATCGGTGACACCGTCAAATTTTAATAGCCAATGTGTAAACCCCTTTGGAGCATCTGCCTGACCTGAGCGAATCTCATTGGTATCGGGATTAAAAGTAATTACAGCTTTTGCCCTAGCTCCACCTGCTGAAGTACCGATTTTTAAAATATCACTTAACGCTTTTGCTTCATCACTAGAAAGGTTGGCGTTAAAATTTTGTTTGCCCAAAAGTATTTCCTGAGCAATATGAATCAAACTATTTAATTCGATTTTAGTAGGCCCATTATTTGCTTTTGGCAACACAGGTTCAAATTCTAATGCACCCATTCCTCTTTGGCCAATAAAGCAAAGCAGCTCAACTGGGTTCATGCTATCCGCAGGGCGACCATTGCTTGCCAACCAGGCATTAATTAAACTATTTCCGTATTTATCGGGTAATACATCGGCTAATAATCCAGGTAAGCCCTTGAATGTTGATGTTCCCCTTAATTCAGGAAAGGAAAACACCTGTTTATCTGCGCCTAAAAGCGGCATTTTTAAAGGAGCTAAATCCCAATTATTAGCAAGAAAGGAAGTTTCATATTCAAACGAAGCCAAGCCATTGCTATCATCCCAAGCAATTGCCCCAACTCGTTTGTTCCAAATGTTAATGTATGCAGTTGTAATCATTACCAATCACTTTTAGGTTTTTTAACTTGAGTTTCTTTTGTGGTACTTGCTCTCTGACGCTTATTCTGTTCCAATTTTGCTAGCTGTAAAGGGCTTAGTTGTTGTTGCTTTATCTCAAAATGCTGCAACAATTCAAGTTGCTCCAACGCTCTTAATATCTGTAAAAATGAAAGCATTGTGCCACCACCTCCTTTTTCGATTTGAACCATTGTAGAACGGTTGATTCCAGCCGCAGTAGCAACTTGCTGTTGTGTTTTGTTCTGCTGCAATCTAGTTTGTTGAATAAACTTACCCAACAATTCCAGCAATGCAGGTTCGCTCATTGCGTGCCAATATTTGATTCCTTTTTCCATCGTTCAGCGTATTATCAATGTATAATATTGAGTTATGCCAACATGTAAACAAAGATGCTCATGTAGGCATATTCCGCCACAAACATACAAATTATTTATTAATGTTGGAAATTAGCAACAATAAAGTCAAAAGTCTATTAGATAAGCAATTGTAGCAAGACTTGCATAAGCCCACTTTAATTTGGAAGCCATTTTACCCATGTTGATTTTCATGGCTAACAAAAATCTAGCACGAGCTGCAATGGTTATTTAAAATCTGCAAACGGATTGATTTTAAGCCAGCCGTTTTTAAATCCAATCATTACAATTCGTTTGAAGTTTTGTAAATACTTGATAGAGGTGTTGTAGTTGAACAAGTTTTTAGACCCCTTACCCAAATAAAAAAGGCAAACAACTGTTCAACAATTGTTTACCTTTTTATTTGCGGAGACTGAGGGATTCGAACCCTCGAAACAGTTACCCGTTTACACGCTTTCCAAGCGTGCTCCTTCAGCCACTCGGACAAATCTCCAATTAAAACTTTGTTTCGAAATTTCTGCAAATGATAATTAAAGACAATATGAAATAATTAATCTCATAACCTACAGCTTTTCGGGATCGCAAAAATACAGTTTCGAACCTTATAAGCCGAATATTTTTTCAGCATTATCAGTAGTGATCTTTGCAACAGTTTCTTTAGAACAATTTTTTATCTCAGCCAACTTTTCAACTACATATTTTAAATAACTACTCTCATTTCTTTTTCCCCTAAACGGAACTGGAGAAAGATAAGGAGCATCTGTTTCTAAGACAAGGTGTTGCAGATCAATTTTAGAAAGAACATCCACTAATCCAGCATTTTTATAAGTAAGTACACCGCCTATCCCTAGATAAAAGCCGGCATTAATAATTTCAGTAGCACTTTCATAACTGCCACTAAAACAATGGAAAATTCCTCTAACTCCTTTAGGTACGTACTCTTTTACAATTTCAATCGTCTCTTGCATAGCATTGCGCGTATGAATCACAATGGGTAAATTATACTCAATTGACCATTCAATTTGATTTCTGAAAGCAATTACTTGCTCAGCTACAAAAGTTTTATCCCAATAATAATCAAGCCCAATCTCACCTACGGCAGAAAAACTTCTATTGCCCAACCAGTCTTTTACTACTCCCAATTCTTGCTGGAAATTTTCCTTCACATAACATGGATGTAATCCCATCATTGCCATACATTTTCCTGGAAATTTTTTCTCCAATGCTAGCATAGCTGGTATAGCAGAACTGTCGATTGCTGGAAGATAAAATTTATTAACCCCCTCGGAAAAAGCCCTCTGCAGAACTGCTTCTTGATCTAATTCAAACTCTTCAGAATAAAGGTGGCAGTGAGTATCAACTAAGTACATCTTGAAATTTAAATAATAAAAAATATATTAAAATGATATTTAATTTATTGAAATCGAAAAATCATTTTAATAAACTAAGTGCAAATATTGATAACAATTAAGTAACTTACAAAAGTTTTCATAGGGTACGGATTAAAACGGGCCAGGGTTTCTACCCAGGCCCTCTTTTTTTAAATGAATTATCCATCCTTTCTCCAATCAACTAATCAAAGTTTTGATTAACAATTTTCTCAAAACGAAATCCTTTTTCTTTAAAATAATCTAAAATTTTTGGTAACACAAACTGTAATTTTTCAATTGCTTTTTGGCTATCATGAAATACTACAATCGATCCACTATTAGTGGTTGTCAAAACATTTTCTAAGCAAGTTTCTTTGGAAAGATTTACATCAAAGTCGCCACTCAAAACCGTCCACATCATTGGTGTAAGTTGAAACTTTTCTTTTGCTAAAAGTTTCAACTGAAAAGGGGTGATTTTTCCATAAGGTGGTCTAAAAAGAGAGGAGTCGATGTATTTTTTTGCTTTAGCTATATCTTCCATATATACTGAATCAGCTGTTTTCCATCCATTGAGGTGATTAAAGGTATGGTTACCCACAGCATGCCCCTCAGTAATAATTCTTTCATACAAGACCGGCTGATCAATTACATTTTTTCCTATACAAAAAAAAGTTGCTTTCGCACCATATTCTTTTAAAGTATCCAATACAAAGGAAGTAGCCTCAGGATGAGGCCCATCATCAAATGTCAGATAAATAATTTTTTCTTGAGAGGGTATTTCCCAAACACATTTAGAAAAAAACTTCATTATCCACTTGGGAGTTTTGACAAAATAAAACATTCGGATAATCTTTTGTAAGAATTATTTTAATTAAAGATAACAAAGAATAACCTCTATTGATTACCCTATTAAAATTCAAAAAAGAAGAAATTTTTTAAATAGAATTAAAAATATTAACTACCTCCCGATATCCAGTTTCAACAGCACCATGAACCGTTTGATGATGTCCATTAATATTCATAGCTTCTCCGCCAAAAAAAAGTTTTTTGTCAACTGATTGTGCTGCAATTTTTCTAGAATCACCCATACCGATGGTACTATAAGAATACGCCCCTTTAATAAAAGGATTGGTAGTATAATTTTGAACATGGGCTGCAATAAAAGCTGCAGAAGCTTTCCCATTATACATAGAATCTAATTCCTGTAATAATGCATTGGTAATTGCCTTATCTGTTCCCAAGGAGGTTAAGTAATCAGCTTGGTCACCCATAACAAAAGCAAGCAGTACATTGTCAGTTTCTGATTTGCCAATACTTTCATCTGCGTAGGCAGCACAAATAGCTCCACCAATGATATTTTGATCAAAAAATTTACTTGAAAATTTCATGAATACTTTCATTCCAGGCCCCATTCCAATTTTAGAAAATGCCGTTATTTTATCAGCAGGCAAAGCAGGAATAAAATCAATATCTTTTGATTGAAGAATAGTAATCGGAACAGTGATGATTACTTTGTCGGCAGAATATGTTTTACTATTACTATCTGTTACAACAATTTTTGATTGAGTATAATCAATTTTTTTAACGATTGTATTGAGTTGAATCTTAGTCTTGACAGCACTAGCGATTTGGCTATCAATAAGATCATAATAGGTTTCTTGAAATTTATAGTCCTCGTCTCCAGAACTCCAATTCTTTTCTTCAAGGTTGTTATAATAGACGGAAAGTTTGGATGCTGAAGCGCCTTGATCACCTGCAATATTCTCAACAATATATTTATATTCATTGCCCAACCCTTTCTGAATTGCAAAATCTTTATATGAAACGTCAGGTAGGTTATCGCCTTCAAAAATATTGATACTTTTAGGTAGTTGAGTTACTAATTTATTATTATACCAATATTTGGAATCACTATTATCCAAGGTAATTTTAGTATTAGAACTACTGACTAGATCACCAACGGTACTTTTTTTTCCATGAAGCCATTGTGCTCCGAGATCGATTGGAAATTTTGCAAAATTGGTCAATTTTCCTAATCGACCTCCATAACCAGAGGAAGCTTCCAAAATTTCAAAATCAACTCCCTTTGATTTTAAAATATATCCTGCATAAAGACCAGCGGCTCCAGCACCTACAATTAATACCTTGCCTCCATAGCTAGCACCCTCTAGAGGATCTTTTTTCTTACAGGAAGCTAAAAAAAAAGGAGGGCTCACAATGCCTCCTAGCGAAAGTAGCGCTGACTGTTTTAAAAAATGTCGTTTATTCATAATATATAAAAATTAATGATTGATCTTTTAATAGATATATGTCCTATTTTTAAA
>Ga0114978_10002653_pt1 | contig 14731 bp, 8 predicted proteins | sample S_140212_EF_Meta_FD_87027 | JGI IMG/M metagenome (GOLD analysis project Ga0114978, IMG submission 87027) | Freshwater microbial communities from Lake Simoncouche, Canada to study carbon cycling - S_140212_EF_MetaG | ecosystem: Environmental > Aquatic > Freshwater > Lake | place: Lake... | reverse complement strand
CCCTCTGTCCGCCCAGGACGGCTTCAAGCCGATCTTCGATGGCAAGACGCTCGCCGGCTGGGACGGCAACCCTGATCTCTGGTCCGTCGAGGACGGCTGCCTCACCGGCAAGACCAAGGGTCCCGACCATCTCGCTTACAACCAATTCCTCATCTGGCGCGGCGGCGTCGTGAAGAACTTTGAACTCCGCGCCAAGATCAAGTGCTCCGCCAGCAACTCCGGCATCCAGTATCGCAGCAAAGAACTCCCCGAGGTCGGTAAATGGGTTATCGGAGGCTACCAGTGCGACGTCCATCCCTCGGCCGCGTATAACGGCATGATCTATGAAGAGCGCGCCCGCGGTATCCTCGTCCAGAATGGCCAGAGTGTCATCGTGGACGAAAAGGGAGGCAAGTGGCTCGCCGCTGAACATGACAGCGTGAAGGTCGACTATTCGGAGTGGCATGACTACACTGTCATCGCCCAGGGCAACCACCTCATCCAGAAGATCGACGGTAAGATCACCATTGATCTCGTCGATCACGACGAGAAGAACCGTTCGCTCGAAGGCCTACTCGCCTTCCAGGTGCACAAAGGTCCGGCCATGATCGTCCAGATCAAGGATATCATGCTCAAGGAGCTGCCTGAAGCCGCCCTGCTCTCTCTTGAGAAGAACCAGATCCCGAGCGACGCGCAAAAGATCGAGAAGCCCGCGCCCAAGGCTAAGAAAGCCCCGGCCAAGAAGGCTGAGTCCGTCGTGAAGCCCGCCACCAAGGCCTTCCTCCAGCTCGCAGCCGACGCCCCGAAGGCGAAGGCGAAAGCTAAGGCTCCCGCCAAGAAGACGCCGGCCGACCCCAACACCGGCAAGGCCATCGGCGAGAACAAGGCCACACCGATTGACCGCATCAAAGCCCCAGCCGGCTTCAAGGTAGAGCTGCTGTACTCCGTACCCGGCGAAGCCCAAGGCTCCTGGGTTGCGCTGTGCGCCGACGACAAAGGACGCATCTACGCCAGCGACCAGTACGGCGACCTCTACCGCTTCCCCGCGCCCGCCGCCGGCCAGACGCTCAAGGCCGACGACATCATAAAGATGCCGGTCAACATCCGTGCCATCAACGGCATGGTCTGGGCTTTCGGCGCGCTTTACGCCGGCGTCAATGATTACGAGAAGAAGATTCCGAGCGGCTTCTACCGACTGAGCGACAGCGACGCCGATGATCAGATCGATAAGGTCGAGCTCCTCCGCGCGATCGAATCCGGCGGCGACCACGGCGTGCACAAGGTGGTCGTGACCCAGGATCAGCAGGGCTTCTACCTGATCACCGGCAACAACTCCATCAAGACCGAGACCCCCGCCACCTCGCCCGTCGCGCCGCTCTGGGGCGATGACCATCTCCTGCCCCGCATGCCGGACGGCCGCGGCCACAACCGACACGTGCTCGCCCCGGGCGGTATCGTCTACCGCATCAGCAAGGACGGAAAAATCTTCGAGACCTTTGCGACTGGCTTCCGCAATATCTACGGTGGCGCAATCAATCATGAAGGTGACCTTTTCACTTACGACGCCGACATGGAGTACGACTTTAATACCTCCTGGTACCGCCCCACCCGCGTGAACCACGTCGTCAGCGGCGGTGAATACGGCTGGCGCAACGGCGCGGGCAAGTATCCCGAATTCTACGCGGACAGCCTGCCCTCCACCTTGAACATCGGCCCGGGCTCGCCCACCGGCATCGCCTTCGGTTACGGCGCCAAGTTCCCGCACAAGTATCAGGAAGCGCTCTACATCCTCGATTGGAGCTGGGGTAAGATTTATGCCGTCACCCTCAAGCCACAGGGTGCGAGCTACGTCGGCACCAAGGAAGAATTCATCAGCGGCGCCCCGTTGCCCGTCACCGACGTCATGATTCACCCGCAGGGTGGCGCCATGTATTTCGCCATCGGTGGTCGCAAGGTACAGTCAGGTCTTTACCGCGTGACCTATGTCGGCAAGGAGTCGACCGATGTCGTGAAGCTGCAGCCGATGGCCCCGTCGGCGGAAGTCGTCGCCCGCAAGGCCCTCGAGAAATTCCACGGCAAGCAGGATCCTGCCGCCGCCGACGTCGCCTGGCCGCACCTCGCTTCGTCCGACCGCTGGGTCCGCTCCGCCGCCCGCGTCGTTCTCGAACACCAGCCTGCCGCTGGCTGGACCGAACGCGCGTTCGCCGAGAAGGATGCCACCGCCCGCCTCGAAGCCCTGCTCGCCCTCGCACGTCAGGCGGCTCCCTGCCCTTACCATACCGAACGTGCTGCCAAGCCTGACCCGCGCACCGGTATCGCACCGACCACCGCCGAACCGACTGCCGCTCAGGCCGCCCTCCGCGATCGCCTGCTCGCTTCGCTGCGCAGCATGGACTTCGCCCAGCTCACCAAGGAGCAGAAGCTCACGCACGCCCGTCTGGCCCAGATCGTCCTGCATCGCTACGGCAACCCTGATGCCGCTGGCATCGCCGCGACCGTCGCTCAATACGACGCCGCCTATCCGGCCGCCGACTTCGAACTCAACTGGCTCCTCACCGAGACCCTCGGCTACCTCCAGTCGCCCAACCTCGCCGCCAAGGCCATGGCCTTGATCGCGAACGCCGGCAGCCAGGAGCCCGAGATGGAAATCATGCGCAGCCTCCGCATGCTGAAGGCCGGCTGGACACCCGCCTTGCGCGAGGCCCAGCTGAACTGGTTCGTCAAGGCCGCCAGCTACCGCGGCGGCTCCAGCTTCGGTAAGTTCGTCGAATTTATTCGCAACGACACCTTAGCGACGTTCACGCCGGAAGAGCTAACCCAGAACGAGAAGCTCATCGCGCTCGCCAAGAACCCGCCTGTCAAATCCGCCTACGAGAACGTCGGCGCCATGTTCGCCGGCCGCACGCCCAAGAACTGGACGCTCGATGAATTGAGCGCCGCGACGAAGACCGGACTCCAGAACCGCGACTTCGCTCAGGGCCGTAAGGTCTTCAGCGCCGCGGCCTGCTTCGCATGCCACCGCTTCGGTAACGCCGGCGGCATGACGGGGCCTGACCTGACCTTATCCGCCGGACGCTACAGCCCGCACGACTTCCTCGATCAGATCATCAACCCGAGCAAAGTGATCAACGAACAGTTCGCGCCCGTCATCGTCACCAAGAATAACGGCGAAGTGTTCAGCGGCGTCGTCGTCAACCTCAACGGCGATCGCGTGAGCATCAACACCGACCTCTCCGACCCTTCCCAGCAGGTCTCCATTGATCGTAAGGAAGTGAAGAGCATCGAGCTGAGCACCATCTCGCCCATGCCGCCCATGCTCCTGAGCATGCTCACCAAGGAAGAGATTCTCGACCTCGTGGCTTATGTCCTGAGTGGTGGTGATAAGGAGAACGCTTACTTCCAGAAGAAGTAAGGCGAAGGCGGAGCCTTCGAGGGGGCCGTGGTTTTTGATCGTTCTTAGTTCTTAGTTCGTTGTTCTTGGTTAGATTGAGCACTAAGTGGGAGTGACCGGGAGGATGTCTCGCTCAAAGGGGGCAGCATAGGGGAACCGGATGATTGGCTGGGGATACTTAGGTAGGGCGGGCTCTCCGAGCCCGCCGTTGAGCGGTGAGAGGTTAGTAAGTCGAAGGAGGTTCGTGCCTCTGTCGGCGAACGGCGGGTTAGGGACAACCCGCCCTACCCAGCGCGGCGGAGCCGCGAGGTGGTAGCGGTTGGCAGTGGGCGGTTGGTAACGTCAGAAAAACAGAGTCAACGAGGGCAGCACGCGGTGCTGCCCCTACCTTCGAGGCAGCGGCTGGCCTTACTTACCGCTTTATCTCCCCCATTCATCCCTCATCTTGACCTCACCCCCATGAGCGCCCGCTTTATCCTAGCCACCCTGTGTCTGGCCGCCCCGCTGGCATCCGCTGCCGACCCGGTCGAATTCAACCGCGACATCCGTCCGATTCTTTCCGACAACTGCTTCTCTTGCCACGGCAACGACGCCAGCCACCGCAAAGCGAAACTCCGACTCGATATCCGCGAGGAAGCGCTGAAGAAAGAAGCCTTTGTACCCGGTAAGGCCGAGGCTAGCGAACTCGTGAAGCGCCTCTTTCTGACTGATCCGGATGAGATGATGCCGCCGCCCGAGTCACACAAGAAACTTACCCCCGAGCAGAAGGAGCTCCTCAAGCGTTGGGTCGCCGAAGGCGCCAAGTACCAGAACCATTGGTCCTACGACGCCCCGAGTAAGGCCGCCGTGCCTTCGACGGATAAGGCGATCGACACGCTCATCGCTGCGCGACTCAAGACCAAGGGCGTTATGCCCGCCGCCGAAGCGGATCGTCGCACCCTCGCCCGTCGCCTCCATGCCGATCTGCTGGGCCTGCCGCCCACGCCTGAGGAAGTCGACGCCTTCGTGAAGGACACCGCGCCCGACGCCTACGCCAAGCTCGTCGACCGCCTGCTGGCCTCGCCGCACTACGGAGAACGGATGGCGATCGGCTGGCTCGATGTCGTCCGCTTCGCCGACACGATCGGCTACCATAGCGACACCGCGCGCAACGTCTGGCCCTACCGCGACTACGTCATCCGTAGTTTCAACCAGAACAAACCCTTCGACCGCTTTACCCTGGAACAGGTCGCCGGCGACCTACTGCCCGACTCCGACCAGGAGGCCAAGATTGGCTCCGGCTTCAATCGCCTGCTCCTGACCACCGAAGAAGGCGGTGCCCAGGCCAAGGACTACCAGCAACGCATGCTGAACGACCGCGTCCGTGCGGTTGGTGCCGCCTGGCTTGGTCAGACCACCGGCTGTGCGCAGTGCCACGACCACAAGTTCGACCCCTTCACCCAGCGCGACTTCTTCACCCTGGGAGCGTTCTTCGCCGATATCCATGAGCCCGATATCGGCCGTCGCGAGGAAGGCATGCTGCTCGCGACGCCCGAGGAGGAGAAGCGCCTCGCCGAACTCACGACCGGAATCGCCCAGGCCAAGAAGATCTTCGATGTCGCCTTACCCTCGCTGACCGCAGCCATCGCCGCCTGGGAACAGGAGCTCGCCGAAGAAGGTAAGCCCGCGCCGGCCGCCGCGAAGACCAAGGCGAAAGCCAAGCGCAAAGACCTTGATGCCAAGCTCGCCGCCCAAGCCGCACCCATTCTGAAGAAGCCGGCAGACAAGCGTTCCGCCGCCGAGAAGAACATCGTTCGCGACTACTACCTCTCCCAGCACCCTGAAGCCCTCAAAGCCGAACGCGACGCCGTCGTCCAGACGCAGAAGACTCATGACACCTTCCGCGCCGCCATTCCGAAGTCGCTGGTCACAACCAAGGCCGGCGTCGTCCGCACCGTCCGCATCCTGCCCCGCGGCAATTGGATGGACGAGTCGGGCGAGATCGTGAAGGCGGCCCTGCCCCACTACCTCCCGCAGCCGAAGTACGAAGGCCGCGTGCCGGACCGACTCGACCTAGCCAAGTGGCTCGTTGCCCGCGAGAACCCGCTCACCGCCCGCGTCGTCATGAACCGCCTCTGGGCGCAGTTCTTCGGCACCGCGCTCAGCAAGAACCCTGGCGACCTCGGAGCCCAAGGTGAACTCCCGCCCAACCAGGCGCTACTCGATTGGCTGGCCGTCGAATTCGTGGAAGCCAAGTGGGACCTGAAGCACATGGTCCGCCTCATCGTGAACAGCCAAGCGTATCGCCGCAGCTCGGTAGCCACGCCCGCGCAGACTGCGGCCGACCCTTACAACCGCGAACTCGCTCGTCAGAGCCCTTATCGCCTCGACGCGGAACTCGTCCGCGACAACGCCCTCGCCATCGCCGGCCTACTCGCCCCCAAGATCGGCGGCCCCAGCGTGAAGCCATACCAACCGGACCGTTATTGGGAGAACCTCAACTTCCCCGTGCGCGAGTACATGGCGGACAAGGACGACTCGCAATATCGCCGCGGGCTCTACGTCTGGTGGCAGCGCAGCTTCCTACATCCGAGCATGCTCGCCTTCGACGCGCCTAGCCGCGAAGAAGCCTGCACCGACCGTACCCGATCGAACATCCCGCAGCAGGCGCTCGTGATGCTCAACGACCCGACCTACGTCGAAGCCTCCCGCACTTTCGCCGCCCGTGTACTCGCCGAGAACGGCGGGGATGACGCCCGCCTCACCTGGGCTTGGCGTCGCGCCCTGCAGCGCAATCCCGACGCCAAAGAACTTGGCACGCTCCGCAAGGTACTCACCGAGCGCCGGGCCGCCTACAAAGCCGACCCCGCCGCCGCCAAGGAACTCTTGAAGGTCGGTTTCACCCCGCCGCCCGCGCAGGCTGACCCCGCGGAGCTCGCCGCCTGGACGCACGTCACCCGCGTGATCCTGAATCTCCACGAAACCTTGACCCGCGACTAATGATCCCGCCCGAATTAAGAGCCGCGCTCACGCGCCGTGCCTTCCTAGGTAAGACCGCCCAAGGCGTCGGCGGCGTCGCGCTCGCTTCCCTGCTCGGCCCGGCCGCTTCCGGCGCACCCGGCGTGCTCTCGAGATTGCCGCTCCCCCAGAAGGCCAAGCGGGTCATCTGGCTGAGCATGGCCGGCGGCCCTTCGCACCTCGAGACCTTCGACCCCAAGCCCAAGCTCGCCGAAATGCATGGCCAACCCATGCCGGAAAGCTTCACCAAAGGCCAACAGCTCGCCCAGCTCCAGGGCCAGAAGCTCACTTGCTTCGGACCGCAGCATAAGTTCGCCAAGTTTGGCCGCAACCAGACCGAGATCTGCGAACTCTTCCCGCAGATCGGCTCGGTCATCGACGATGTCTGCCTCATCCGCTCCATGACCACGGATGCGATCAATCACGACCCCGCGCATATGTTCATGAACACCGGCTCCCAGATTGCGGGCCGACCCAGCATGGGCTCATGGGTGACTTACGGACTCGGCGTCGAATCCGAAGACCTGCCAGGGTTTGTGGTGCTGACCTCGCTCGGCAAAGGTGGCCAGAACCAGCCCATCGCCGCGCGCCAATGGAGCAGCGGCTTCCTCCCCTCCAAGCATCAAGGCGTGCAGCTCCGCTCCAAGGGCGACCCCGTGATGTACCTGACCAATCCACCCGGCGTCTCACGCGACGCCCAAGGCGGTGACGTCGACGCCATCGCCGCGCTGAATCTCCATCGCGACAAGGTCGTCGCCGACCCCGAAGTCGCCACGCGCATCGCCCAATATGAGATGGCGTTCAAGATGCAGGCCAGCGTGCCCAAGCTCATGGACGTATCCGCCGAAGACCCAAAGACCCTCGCCCTCTACGGTTGCGTGCCCGGCGACGGCTCTTTCGCGGCCAACTGCTTGCTCGCGCGTCGCCTCGCCGAACGCGGTGTGCGCTTCATCCAGCTCTACCATAAGGACTGGGACCACCATGGCGGTATCAAGGATGGCATCGCACTCAAGGCTGCCGAAATCGACCGCGCCTGTATGGCGCTCATCACCGACCTTAAGCAGCGCGGCATGCTTGACGATACCCTGATCGTGTGGGCCGGCGAGTTCGGCCGCACCCCGATGTCGCAAGGTGGCAGCGGCCGCGACCACCACAGTAAGGCGATGACTGTCTGGATGTCCGGGGCCGGCATCAAGGGCGGTATCGTCCACGGTCAGACCGACGAGCTCGGCTACGCCGCCGTCGACAAAGTCACCACCGTGCACGACCTCCACGCCACCATGCTGCACCAGCTCGGCATCAACCACGAAGCCTTCTCGATCAAGTTCCAGGGCCTCGACGCCAAGCTCACCGGTGTCGAACCCAGCAAGCCCATCAAAGAGATCATCGGCTGATGTTTTCCGGCCTCCGCCAAATTCATCGTCGTTCTTTCATCGGTAACACCAGCCGCGGACTCGGCGCCGTCGCGCTGGCGTCGCTCCTTGGCCGGACCGGACTCGAAGCCGCCCCGGGCGTCTTCTCAAAACTCCCCCTCCCCCAGAAAGCGAAGCGTGTCATCTGGCTGACCATGGCCGGCGGCCCATCGCAGCTCGAGCTCTTCGACCATAAGCCCAAGCTCGCCGAGATGGACGGCAAGGGGATGCCGGAAAGCTTCACCGCCGGCCAGCAGCTCGCGCAGCTTCAAGGCCAGAAACTCATCTGCCAGGGACCGCAGTTCAAGTTCTCGAAACACGGCAAGAACGGCACCGAACTTTCGGAGCTTCTGCCGCATCTCGGCTCGGTCGCCGACGACATCTGCGTCATCCGTTCGATGACCACGGACGCGATCAACCACGATCCCGCCCACATGTTCATGAATACCGGCTCCCAGATTACGGGGCGACCGAGTATGGGTTCTTGGGTGACATACGGACTCGGGTCAGAAGCCGAAGACCTGCCGGGCTTCGTCGTACTAGTCTCCACCGGCAAGGGCCGTTCGCCGCAGCCGATCGCCGCGCGCCAATGGAGTAGCGGCTTCCTCCCCTCCAAGCACCAGGGCGTGCAACTACGCTCCAAGGGCGATCCGGTCCTTTACCTCACCAATCCGCCTGGCATCTCGCGTGCCTCGCAGCAGGGCGACGTCGAGGCGATCAACAGCCTCAATCAGGTCCGCGCCGGCGAAGTCAGCGACACCGAGGTCGCCACGCGCATCGCGCAATATGAGATGGCGTTCCGGATGCAGGCCAGCGTGCCCGGCCTCATGGATGTCTCGGGCGAATCCGCCCAGACCCTCGAGCTCTATGGCTGCCAGCCCGGGGATGGCTCCTTCGCGTCCAATTGCCTACTTGCGCGTCGTCTCGCCGAACGCGGCAGCCGTTTCATCCAACTCTACCATCGCGACTGGGATCACCACAGCCTCCTCAAGGAAGAGCTCCCGCTGCGCGCCAAGGAAGTCGATCGTGCCTGCATGGCGCTCATCACCGACCTCAAGCAGCGCGGGATGTTCGAAGACACTCTTATCGTGTGGAGCGGCGAGTTCGGCCGCACGCCGATGAAGCAAGGCAACAAAGGACCCGTCGGACGCGACCACCACAACAAGGCCATGTCCATGTGGCTCGCTGGCGCCGGGGTTAAGGGCGGCCTGACCCATGGCGCCACCGACGAACTTGGCTACGCCGCGATGGACAAGATCTGCACGGTCCACGACCTGCATGCGACCATGCTCCATCAGCTCGGCATCAAGCACGATGCCTTCTCGATCAAGTTCCAAGGCCTCGACGCCAAGCTTACAGGTGTCGAACCCAGTAAGGTGATTAAGGAGATTATCGCTTAAGCGCGGCGAAGCCGCGACACACATTAGTTGACCAGTTGATCAGTGGGCCGGTTGGCAAGAGCGCGGCGGAGCCGCGAGGGGGCAAGCTGGCAAGGGGACAAGTGGGCATGGGAGAGGCAGCGCGTGGCGTGTTCTTCGTTCTTGGTTCATTGTTTTTTGCAGCAACCTCAAGGTAGGGCGTGGCTCTCCGAGCCCGCCATTGAGCGTTAAAGAAGAGGATGTCGATCGAGGTACTTATGTCTGTCCGCGAACGGCGGGTTAGGGACAACCCGCCCTACCTCGAGGCGGAGAGACAGTGCTCAAACGGGGCAGCATAGGGGGACCGGATGATTGGCGGTGGAATATGACCGCAACATTAATTCCGGTCTCCGGTTTCCCTTTGAGTGGGTTGAGGCGCTTTGGCGGGGCATCTATTCCGCCCTCGATTCAGCCTTTCATCCTTTATCCCCCATCTTCCATCCCCCATCTTGGACTCACCCCCATGCGCCTCGTCCTCGCCCTTCTCTCCTTGTTCGTCGCAGTGGCCGTGGATGCCCAGGAAAAAACCGCCAAGAAGAAAACGGGTGGCTACCCGCCCGTCATCGAAGGCACGAAGTCCGAGACGTATCGCAAGGTCGGCGATACCGAGCTCAAAGTCTGGATCTTTGAACCTGCGCAGAAAACCGCCAAGCCCCTGCCGGCGATCGTCTTCTTCTTTGGTGGCGGCTGGATCAGCGGATCTCCCACCCATTTTGAACCACAGAGCCGACACCTCGCCTCCCGCGGCATGATCGCTATCGTCGCGGACTATCGCGTGAAGAGCCGCCAGGATGCCAAGCCGGCGGATTGCGTGTCCGACGCCAAGGCCTGCGTCCGCTGGGTCCGCGCCAACGCCGTTCGTCTCGGCATCGACCCGGAGCGCATCGCCGTCGGCGGCGGTTCGGCTGGCGGTCACCTCGCGGCTTCCGTGGGCACCTTGCCCGGGCTCGACACCGCGAAGGACGACAAGTCCGTCTCTTGTCTGCCCAACGCGCTTGTGCTCTTTAATCCCGCCACTGTCTTGGCGCCTTTCCCAGGCCTCGACCTCAAGGGCTTTGGAGTCGGTCTGAGCAAAGAGAAGTTCGGCTGCGAGCCCGAGGAGATTTCGCCGATCCATCACGTCAAGAAAGGCACCCCGCCCACCATCATCTTCCACGGCAAGGCCGATACGACCGTGCCGTATACAACCGTGGAGAAGTTCATCGAGGTCATGAAGGCCGCCGGCAATCGCTGCGAACTCATCGGCTATGAAGGCCAGCCGCACAGCTTCTTCAACAAGTCGAAGTACGCCGAGACCCTCGCCGCCGCCGACGACTTCCTTGTCTCCATAGGCTACCTTCCCGCCAAGAAATAACCCCCATGCGCATCTTCCTCTCCTGCCTACTTCTCGTCGTCGCGCGGCTGTCGGCCGCGACGCAGCCCAATGTGATTGTCATGCTCGCCGATGATGCTGGCTGGGGGGATTATTCCTTTAATGGCAACCGACAGCTCGCGACCCCGAACATCGATGCGCTCGCCAAGGCCGGCGCGCACTTCGACCGCTTCTTCGTGCAGCCCGTCTGCTCCCCCACCCGTTCCGAGTTCCTGACTGGCCGCTACCACCGCCGCCTTGGCGTCACCGGCGTCTCCACCGGACATGAGCGCATGAACCTCGATGAGAAGACCTTTGCGGATTCCTTTAAGGCCGCGGGCTACGTCACCGGCATTTTTGGTAAATGGCATAACGGAAGCCAGTGGCCTTATCACCCGCTCGCCCGCGGGTTCGATACTTTCTGGGGCTACACCTCCGGCCATTGGGGTGAATACTTCGACGCCCCGCTCGAGCACAACGGTGTCATGAAGACCTCCAAGGGCTACATCGTCGACGTCCTGACCGAAAAGGCCCTGCAGTTCATCGATCGTAACAAGGGCAAACCCTTCCTGTGCTATGTACCGTTTACCACGCCACACTCGCCGTGGTCCGTGCCGCCGGAGGATTGGAACCGCTTTAAAGACAAGCCCATCACCCAGACCGCCACTCAGCCTGCGCTGGAGAAACTTGACGAAACGCGCTGCGCGCAGGCGATGCTCGAGAACCAGGACCGCAACGTCGGCCGTATCCTCGCGAAACTCAAGGAACTGAACCTCGAGAACGATACCATCGTCGTCTACTTCTCGGACAACGGCCCCAACGGACATCGCTGGACGGGCGGCATGAAAGGCACCAAAGCGACCACCGATGAAGGCGGCGTCCGCTCTCCGCTCTTTATACGCTGGCCGGGAAAGATCGCCGCCGGCTCGCAGGTGAAGCCTATCGCCGGCGCCATCGACCTCAGCCCTACCCTCCACGGTCTCGCCAGCGTGAAGCGCATCGGCGACAAACCCCTTGACGGCCGCGACCTAGCGCCGCTCCTGCGTACTGGCTTAGACGCTGATTGGGCGCCGCGTTATATTTTCAACTCCTGGGCCAATAATGTCAGCGTCCGCACGCAGACGCACCGGCTCGACAACGCCGGCAACCTCTTCGACATGGTCGCCGATCCAGGCCAGACCACTCCAATCCAGACGAAGCAGCCCGAACTCGCCAAGGAGTTGACCACCGCGGTCGCCGACTGGCGCAAGGAACTCGGCATTGCGACCCCCGTCGGCGGCAAGGGCAAGGGCGGCCCCAGTAATGGCGTCGACCCGCGGCCCCTCTCTGTCGGCTATCGCGAATTCCCGATCACCATGCTCCCCGCTCGCGACGGCGAACCGCGCGGCGAATTGCGTCGCAGCGGCAAAGCACCCAACTCCTCCTACTTCGTCAATTGGAGCAAGGTCGAGGACTCCGCCGTCTGGAATGTCGAAGTCGTTTCCGCCGGCACGTATATCGTGACGCTGGACTACACTTGCCCCGCGGCCGACGTCGGCTCGAAGCTCGAACTCTCCTTCGAAGGTACGCTCCTCAAGGGCAAGGTCACCGACGCTTGGGATCCGCCGCTCCTCGACGACCAAGACGTTGTCCCGCGTGGCACCGGCGAATCCGTGATGAAGGTCTTCCGCACCATGACCCTCGGCGAAGTGCGCCTCGAGCCCGGCAAAGGCGAGCTGCGACTCCGCGCCACCGATATTCCGGGCAAAAGCGTGATGGATCTTAGGCGTGTGACGTTGACACTGAAATAAAGTTGACCCGTTGATCAGTGGGCCAGTTGGCCAGAGCGAGATAACTAGCTGGCCGGTTGGCAAGTTGACGAGTTGACAAGGGGCGCAGCTGGTAGGGCGTGGCTCTCCGAGTCCGCCGTTGAACGGAGAGAGAAGAGGAACTCGTAGGAGACTCGTGCCTCTGTCTGCGAACGGCGGGCTAGGGACAACCCGCCCTACCACGAGGCAGTAGCACTCAACGGACGGCTCGGAGAGCCGTCCCTACCCGCACGGCGAGGCGTCCTTGACGGGGCTGAGCGAGCAACCCAACTTGCACCCGTGAAATACATGCTCATTTTCCTGCTGGTCGTACGGATGCTGTTTCTATCGGCGGCTGGGGCCTTCTGTATCTTCGGCCTGCTGCATGCGGCTGACCCGAAAGTCCAATGGTATTGGACCGTCGGCCATGTCGTCGTCCTCGCCGCCTGCGTCTTCTTGATCGGGAAAGTCTGGGCCTCGCTTAAGGCGACCTGGCAGGAGAAAAAGTAAGCCAAAACCTACCCCCTGCCTCTATCATGCTTCGCCTATTCTTTGCGCTCGCCGCCCTACTCTGTTTCGCCGCGTCGGCTTCAGCTCAAGCGAAGCCGCAGAAGATTCTCTTCGTCGGTAATAGTCTCACCAGTCACGGACCCAAGGCCGATATCGACTGGCACGGCAACTGGGGCATGGCCGCGACGTCTCTGGACAAGGATTACGTCCACGTCGTGACGAAGGCCCTCGCTACCAAGCAAGGTGCGACGCCGGAGATCATGGTGAAGAATGTCGCCGACTTTGAACGCAAACATGTCGGCTACGACATCGCTGGCAAGTATGCCGATGCCGCCGCCTTCAAGGCCGACCTCGTCATCCTGTGCATCGGCGAGAACGTCGCCGCGCTGAAGACGCCGGAAGCCCAGGCCAAGTATCAGGAACAAGTTACCGCCTTGCTGAAGACGCTTAAGACTAATCCCAAGGCTGCCATCATCGTCCGCAGCAGCTTCTGGGCGAACGAGGCCAAGGACAGCGCGATGCGCAAGGCCTGCGAAGCGGTCGGCGGCACGTTCGTCGACATCAGCGCCCTTTCCAAGGACGAGCGGAACTACGCCCGCTCCGAACGTCCGTATAAACATGCTGGCGTGGCCAATCATCCTGGTGACCGTGGGATGGCCGCGATCGCCGAGGAGATTGTGAAAGCGGTAAAGTAAGCGAAGGCGAAGCCTTCGAGGGGGGCACGGGAGCACGAGGAGAGTCAGCGCTAGGCGTGTTCTTCGTTCTTGGTTCATTGTTTTTGCAGTGGTCTCGAGGTAGGGCGTGGCTCTCCGAGCCCGCCGTTGGGTATTGAGAGGAGAGGAAGTCGATGGAGGTTCGAATATCTGTCCGCGAACGGCGGGTTAGGGACAACCCGCCCTACCTCGAGGCAGGAATACAGAACTCAAAGGGGGCACTATAGGGGAACCGGATATTTGGCGGTGGAATATTTTCGGGTCTCAGGTCTCGGCCTTCGGGTATCAGGTGCGGGCCATCGGGTACGGGTGCAGGTGCGGGTACGGGTGCGGGTCCTGAACCTGTACCTGGTGCCGAACACCTGAACCCGGGACCCGACGGCTGAGACCTGGGACCTGAGAACTTTGAACCTTTGGCACAAAAAAGCCCCCGAGATCGGGGGCTGATTCGTGAGGCCGGGACGGCTTACTTGCCGCCGCAGCAACCGCCGGTCGAGGCAGGCTTATCGGAAGAGCAGCTAGAGCCTTCCTTGTTGCAGCAACTGCAGGTGCCGAGGCACTCACCGGAACCACAACAGGCGAGGCAATAGAAACCCTTGCGACCGACCCAGGCGAGGAAGAGAACGGCAAGCGTTATGACGATGACAACCGGGTCGTAGACCTGCTTAAGCAATAGTGTCACGAGCACGATATTGAAGGTGATGGCACCGATGAGGGCGACGCCCCAGCCGCGCGAGCAGGAGCGAAGCAATAACAGGCCGCCGATTACCTCAAGGCCCTTGATGATGGCCAGGTAAGAAGTACCGGTCATGGCGGTGAAGTAAGCCTTGGTCAGGGCCCCTGCTTCTGGCGACGACGGAGCCGCAGGTGCCGGCAAGACCGACTTGATCGCCGGGACGAAGAAGCTTAGGCCGAAGATAATGAAGGCCACCCCGAGGAGGATAGCGACGATGTTAGCGATTTTTTTCATAGCAAAGGCAGGTTAGCCTAAATGACGGTGGATGAAAGGGCTAACTTCAGAGGGCCTTGTGGGAGCCGTCGCACAGAGCGCCCTTCTTGGAGTGCTTACAGGCGCAGAAATAGACTGTTCCGTTGGTCTCGGCCTTGTAAGGCACCGGCGTGAAGGCGGAACCTTTGTGGCCGCCGTCGCAGAAAGGCTGCGTCTTGCTGTGT
>Ga0114978_10002650_pt1 | contig 14739 bp, 27 predicted proteins | sample S_140212_EF_Meta_FD_87027 | JGI IMG/M metagenome (GOLD analysis project Ga0114978, IMG submission 87027) | Freshwater microbial communities from Lake Simoncouche, Canada to study carbon cycling - S_140212_EF_MetaG | ecosystem: Environmental > Aquatic > Freshwater > Lake | place: Lake... | reverse complement strand
GCCGGCATCAAGCCGGCTTTTTATTAAGCGGGAAAAGCCTTTAGGACTTAACCGGCTCCGATGCAGCCTCTTCAACGACATCCGGCCGGTCCATGAGTTCGACCAAGGCCATGGGCGCGTTATCGCCTTGGCGGAAACCAAACTTAAGAATCCGCAGGTAACCGCCGGGACGCTTAGCGTAACGCGGCCCAAGTTCGTTGAACAGCTTCGTGACCATTTCACGATCGCGGAGCCGGTCGAACGCCAAACGGCGGTTCGACAATGAAGGCTTCTTACCGAGAGTGATCATGGGCTCGACAACGCGACGCAACTCTTTGGCCTTGGGCAAGGTGGTCTTGATGACCTCATGCTTAAGCAAAGAATTTGTCATATTGCGAAGCATTGCAAGCCTGTGGCTCGAAGTGCGGTTAAGTTTTCTCAGTCCCAAACGGTGGCGCATGATCGTGATTCCTTGTTACAGACGGCTTACGCCGCCCGTCTTAGTTGCGTACGGCTTCCAGACCGGCCGGCGGCCAATTTTCCAGCTTCATGCCGAGGGTGAGCCCTCGTGAAGCCAAAACCTCCTTGATCTCGTTTAGCGACTTGCGACCGAGGTTGGGGGTCTTGAGCAATTCTGTTTCGGTACGTTGGATAAGATCGCCGATGTAATAAATATTCTCGGCCTTGAGGCAGTTCGCCGAACGCACTGTCAGCTCGAGATCATCCACCGGGCGAAGCAAAATCGGATCTACCGTGATCTTGGGCGGCGCTTCAACCGCAGCAGGCGTCCCTTCGAGCGACGCGAACACCGAGAGTTGATCCACCAGGATGGATGCTGCATAACGAACCGCTTCTTCAGGCTCAATAGCGCCGTTCGTTTCGATGTCGAGAATAAGCTTGTCGAGGTCGGTGCGCTGCTCAACGCGGGCCGACTCAACGGCATAGGAAACGCGCTTTACAGGCGAAAACGAAGCATCAAGAATGATCCTGCCGATGCCTTTGGACTCTTCCGAGACTTCACGCTGATTGCCCGGGTTGTAGCCGTGACCTTTTTCAATCTTGATCTCCATCTCAAGATGGCCGCCAGGCGACAGGTGGGCGATCACATGCTCGGGATTTATGATCTCGACATCATGGGACACTTCGATATCGCCCGCAGTCACAGGACCCTCGCCCTTTTTCTTTAGGGTGAGCAGCGCCTCAGAACGGTTGTGCAGTTTCAGCACGACGCCTTTGAGGTTCAACAGGATGTCAACCACATCCTCCTGAACTCCCTCGATGGTCGAGTACTCGTGCAATACGCCCGAAATCTGCACCTCGGTAGGGGCAAAACCCGGCATGGAGGAGAGCAACACCCGACGCAGAGCGTTGCCAAGTGTGTGTCCGTATCCGCGCTCGAAAGGCTCCATCACCACTTTCGCATGGGATGTGGAGATGCTCTGCACGTCGATGATACGCGGTTTCAGAAATCCGCTGGTTTGCATGAGAAATCCTTGTGCAGTAATGCGTTACTTCGAATACAGCTCAACTACCAGAGCCTCGTTAATCGTGGCAGGCAGTTCAGAGCGCTGCGGAAGTGCCTTGAACGTTCCCTTAAGCCCTTTTGAATCGACCTCCATCCACTCGGGAACACCGCGTGACTCAGCGGCCTCTGCGGCTGCCTTGATGCGCAACTGCGCCTTGGATTTTTCAGCCACTTCAACCACATCACCGGGCTTAACCTGGTAAGAGGGGATGTTTACGCGCTTGCCGTTAACCAAGATGCCGTTATGCCGGACCACTTGCCGGGCCTCCGTCCGTGAGGCTCCGAAACCCATGCGATACGCAACGGTGTCGAGGCGCGACTCAAGAATCTGCAGCAGCGACTCACCAGTAACGCCCTTGCGCCTGGATGCTTCGGCATAAACCCGGCGAAACTGGCCCTCAAGCACGCCGTAAATACGACGAACTTTCTGTTTTTCACGGAGCTGCTTGCCAAAGTCCGACAAACGTTGACCGCTCTTCTGGCCATGTTGGCCTGGGGCATAGGGACGACGCTCGATGGCGCATTTGTCAGTGAAACATTTTTCGCCTTTGAGGAAGAGCTTTTCGCCCTCCCGACGACACTGCCGGCATTTGGGATCTAGGTTACGTGCCATAGGATTCTCGTTAAGTCGTTAGATACGGCGACGCTTGGGCGCACGGCAGCCATTGTGCGGCACCGGCGTAACGTCGGAAATGCTGGTGATCTTCAAGCCGAGGGCGTTGAGTGCGCGCACAGCCGACTCACGACCCGGCCCGGGCCCCTTAATGCGAACTTCAAGATTCTTAACACCACACTCCTGCGCAGCCTTACCGGCGCTTTCAGCAGCGACCTGAGCGGCAAACGGCGTCGACTTGCGCGAGCCCTTGAAGCCAGCAGCTCCAGAGGTAGCCCAGGACAGGGCATTACCCTGACGGTCTGTGATGGTAATAATCGTGTTGTTGAACGATGCGTGAACGTGCGCGATACCTTCCGCGACGTTCTTCTTAACTTTTTTCCTAACCCGGGTATTCGCCGGCTGCTGGGCTGGGGGCTTAGCCATTTGTGCTTATCCTCAATAAATCGATATGTGCGCGAGTCTGCTGACGGCTACTTGCCGGCCTGAACCTTGCCTGCAATCGCCGCCTTGCGCGGTCCCTTACGGGTACGCGCGTTGGTACGTGTACGCTGACCGCGAAGGGGAAGTCCCTTGCGATGACGGACACCACGATAGCAGCCAAGGTCCATAAGACGCTTAATGTTCATGGACACTTCGCGCCGAAGATCGCCCTCAACAGTGAAACGGGCGACTTCCTCGCGCAGACGTTCCAGCTGTGGTTCGGACAAGTCCTTGACCTTGGTAGCCGACTTGATATTGGCGGACACGCAAATCGCCTTGGAGCGCGCGCTGCCGATGCCGAAAATCGCCTGAAGGGCAATAACGGCATGCTGGTGGTTCGGGATGTTTACGCCTGCGATACGGGCCATACTGTCACCTTAATTAACTGCACGCTGGAAACGCGAAACTGGAAATTATAGCTTAAAAATCGACTTTTAACCATCTGCGCTCACCCAAACCGGGCGAGACGCCGGAAAAACTTAACCCTGACGCTGCTTATGGCGGGGATCTTTGCAGATCACGCGAACCACACGATTACGACGAATGACTTTGCAGTTACGGCAGATTTTCTTTACCGAAGCCAATACTTTCATGGTCTTCCCCTTTTACTTGGCGCGGAAAACGATCCGCGCCCTCGATAAGTCATACGGCGTAAGTTCCACCGTCACCTTGTCCCCCGGCAGGATGCGAATATAGTGCATGCGCATTTTTCCCGAGATGTGTCCCAACACGATATGCCCATTCTCTAACTTCACGCGAAAGGTCGCGTTCGGGAGTGTTTCAGCGATCTCCCCCTGCATTTGGATTACGTCTTCCTTCGACATGCGCTCCTTGTCTCTCCCGTTACCGGGAAGAGAACCCTGCCCCCTTGAAATTCGCTTTTTTGAGCAGGCTTTCGTACTGGTGCGACATGATGTAAGCCTGGACCTGAGACATGAAATCCATCGTCACGACAACGATAATCAGCAACGAGGTTCCGCCGAAGTAAAACGGCACGTTCCATTTCAGGATAAGGAACTCGGGCAACAGACAAACCAGCGTGACGTATATGGCGCCTGCGAGTGTCAAACGCATCAGAATGCGCTCGAGATAACGGGATGTCTGATCACCCGGACGAATCCCCGGAACAAACGCACCCGACTTCTTAAGATTGTCGGCAGTTTCCTTTGGATTGTATTGCAAAGCCGTGTAGAAAAAGCAAAAGAACACGATCGCCGACGCGTACAGCAACACGTAGATCGGTTGCCCAGGAGACAGCGTTGCTGCAATGTCCTTGAGCCAGGTCATGCCCTCGTGGGCCCCAAACCAACCAGCAATAGTGGCGGGAAACAGAATTATTGAAGATGCAAAAATAGGGGGAATCACGCCCGCCATATTCAGCTTGAAAGGGAGATGCGATGACTGCCCACCGTAAACTTTGTTACCGACCTGTCGTTTCGCGTAGTTGACGAGGATTTTGCGCTGCCCTCGCTCGACAAAGCAAACCGCCCACGTAACCAAGGCAACCGCCACGACTATGAGCAAAGCAACCAAGGGACTCATCGCCCCGGTTCGCACCAGCTCAAGCATCCCGGCAATGGCGCTAGGCAAACCTGCGGCAATTCCAGCGAAAATGATGATCGAAATACCGTTTCCTAGCCCGCGCTCAGTAATCTGCTCGCCCAACCACATTAGGAACATTGTGCCGGTAACGAGTGTGGCGACGGTAGTGAACCGGAACATAAGCCCGGGTTCCATAACCAAGCCAGCCTGGGATTCCAACGCTATCGAGATTCCCGTCGCCTGGAACAGCGCAAGAAGCACCGTTCCATAACGCGTGTACTGCGTGATCTTGCGTTGACCCGATTGACCTTCCTTCTTCAACTGTTCGAGCTGCGGCGAAACCGCCGACATCAGTTGCATGATGATGGAAGCGGAGATATAGGGCATGATACCCAGCGCGAAAATTGTAAACCGCGACAACGCGCCACCGGAAAACATGTTGAACATCCCAAGGATGCCGCCCTGCTGTGATTTAAACAAATCCGCGAGCGCAATCGGGTCAATCCCCGGCACGGGGATATGCGCCCCGATGCGAAACACAACCAGCGCACCCAACAAAAACAGCAACCGTTTTTTCAGGTCGCCGTACTTGCCGGATTTGCCAATTGGAGGGGATGAGGTAGCCATGAGTGTCCGCGAACGAGCTTATTCGCCCTTTTTGGGCTTCTTTTCAGCTTTCGGTTTGGCCGCAGGCTTAACAGCCGCGACGACTGGCTTCGCCGCGTCAGCAATACGTTTTTCTGCTTTGGCTTTCTGACGAGCAAGCTTCTTACCTTCCACAACCTTCACCTCAGGCAAGACAATGCTGCCACCTGCCGCCTCAATGGCGGCCTGGGCGCCCTTAGTGGCCGCAATACCAGTGAGCGAAAGTTTGCGAGTAAGACTCCCCGAGAGAAACACTTTTGCGCGCAAGGCACCGGCAGCAACGATCCCGGCCGACTTGAGCGCGGCCAAATCTATCGAGTCGCCCTTGATTTTTTCCAGGTCTGACAATCGCACTCCGGCACATAACTTGTGTGTGAGCGAAACGAACCCGCGTTTGGGCAAGCGCCGCTGCAATGGCATCTGGCCACCCTCAAAGCCGACTTTATGAAAGCCGCCGGAACGCGATTTCTGCCCTTTATGGCCGCGACCCGCAGTTTTGCCAAGACCCGATCCGATACCGCGGCCTACGCGACGACGTTTGCGATTGGCGCCGGCGGCCGGTTTGATGGTGTTTAGTTCCATAGTCGTGATTCCTGTATGCCGGCTCAGGCCGGTACGGCCTTGACGAGATAATTGACCGCATTAATCATGCCGCGCACTTCGGGCGTATCGACGAGTTCCACGGTCTGGTTGATCTTGCGAAGACCGAGGCCGCGTACGCTGGCACGATGCGCTTCCTTGCAATTTATGACGCTTTTTATCAGCGTCACTTTCACTTTTTTGTCAGCCATGATGATTCTCGTTAGTTGAGAATTTCGTCGATCGTCTTGCCGCGTTTGGCGGCAATTTCCGACGGCGTATTCATTTTCTTCAGACCATCTAGCGTTGCACGAACAACGTTGTAAGGGTTGGTCGAACCGATGATCTTTGCGAGAACATTGGTCACGCCCACGACTTCAAAGACCGCTCTCATCGGGCCACCAGCAATGATCCCCGTACCTTCAGACGCCGGTTGCATCAAGACCCGCGATGCACCGTGCTGGCCGATAACCGCGTGATGCAATGTGCCGTTCTTAAGGCTCACCCGGAACATCTTTCTGCGCGCCTCCTCGAGGGCTTTCTGCATAGCGACAGGAACTTCCCGCGCCTTGCCTTTACCCATGCCCACGCCGCCATCGCCATCACCAACAACGGTCAGCGCAGCGAAACCCATGATCCGTCCGCCTTTCACCACCTTGGTGACGCGATTTACCGCGACCATTTTCTCGCGAAGACCGTCTGAACGCTCTTCGTTGTTTTGCATCCTGGGTTGCATTCTTGCCATCGTCGTTCCTTGTCAGAACTTAAGACCGCCCTCACGGGCGGCGTCAGCGAGGGCTTTCACCCTACCGTGGTACTTGAAGCCCGAGCGGTCAAACGCGACTTGCTCGATCCCGAGTTGCTTTGCTTTTTCAGCGATACGCTTGCCGACAAACTCAGCCGCCGCCTTATTCCCGCCGTTGGCGAGCTTAGTGCGTACATCTTTCTCCGCAGACGAAGCAGCGGCGAGGATTTTTCCGCCCGACGCGTCGATAACCTGCGCATAAATATGGCTGTTGGTGCGGTGGACGGAAAGGCGAACAGCGCGAAGCTGGCTGATCTTGTGTCGGGTCTGGGCTGCGCGCCGGACGCGCGACTGGTTCTTATCGATCATGGCTTGTCCTTATTTCTTCTTGGTCTCTTTGATGACAACCACTTCGTCCGCATAACGCACACCCTTGCCTTTGTAAGGCTCAGGCGAACGATACGCGCGTACTTCAGCGGCTACCTGACCCACCGCCTGCTTATCCGATCCCTTGATCAGGATTTCGGTCTGCGTGGGTGTTTCACATTTCACACCCTTGGGCATCTGATGCACTACCGGATGTGAGAAACCAAGTGTGAGATTGAGCTTGTCGCCCTGCGCCTGGGCACGGTAACCAACTCCGACCAAGGTGAGTTTCTTTTGAAAACCGGTCGTGACACCAGTGACCATATTGGCCACAAGTGCTCGGAGTGTTCCGGACATCGCGTTGGACTGTTGGGAGTCGTTGGCGGCGGCGAACAATAACTTGTCGCCATCCTTCACCACCTTGACATCCCCGTTCAGGTGTTGCGTCAGGATCCCAAGGGGCCCCTTGACTGCAACTTCGGTGGCGCCAAGTGTAATTTCAACGCCCTTGGGGAGCTCTACTGGATATTTTGCGATTCGCGACATGTTTGCCTCTTACGCCACGATGCAAAGCACTTCGCCACCGACACCGGTCGCACGCGCTTTACGGTCAGTCATCACACCCTGGGAGGTCGATACAATCGCGACGCCAAGACCATTCATTACCTTAGGTAGATCATCGCGCCCCTTGTAAATCCGGAGGCCGGGACGGGATACCCGCTCAATTTTCTCGATCACAGGCCGATCGGCGTAATACTTGAGGCCGATTTCAAGATCGCTCTTGCCCTCGCGTAACACCACCTTGTACTCGTCAATATAGCCCTCGTCCTTCAGCACTTGCGCTATGGATTGCTTGAGCTTGGAGGCCGGCATAAACACGGAAGTCTTGCGCACCGCTTGAGCGTTGCGAATCCGGGTGAGCATATCGGCTATCGGGTCAGTCATACTCATACAAATACTCCTTTACCAGCTAGCCTTGGTCATGCCGGGAATTTCCCCGCGCATGGCGATATCACGCAATTTGCTGCGCGACAGACCGAACTTGCTGTAGACGCCACGCGGGCGACCAGTCAATGCACAACGATTGCGAAGACGGACGGGCGACGAATTTCGCGGCAGCGCCTGGAACTTGGCGCGCGCTTCAGCACGCTCTTCGTCGGACAGTTTCATATTGTTAAGGATCGCGAGCAATTCGGCGCGCTTGGCGGCGAACTTGGCTACGGTCTTGCGACGCTTCTTGTCTCGATTGACTACGGCGAGTTTGGCCATTAACCGGTCCTCAGTTTTTGAACGGAAATTTGAACGCGGCGAGGAGTGCTCTCGCCTCCGCATCCGATTTCGCAGTGGTGGTGATGCTTATATTCAGGCCACGAAGGGAATCGATCTTGTCATACTCGATTTCCGGGAAAATGATCTGCTCTTTGACACCTAGGTTGTAGTTGCCGCGACCATCAAACGCGCGCCCTGATATGCCACGGAAGTCACGAATACGCGGAATCGCAACCGACACAAGCCGATCGAGGAACTCGTACATGCGTTGCCCACGAAGCGTAACCATGCAACCGACCGGGTAGCCTTTTCGTACTTTGAACGTAGCGATCGATTTTTTAGCCTTGGTGACAACGGGTTTCTGACCCGCAATTTTCACCATATCGCCAAGAGCGTTATCGAGAATTTTCTTGTCGTTCACCGTCTCACCAACACCCATATTGAGGGTAATTTTCTCAATCCTGGGCACTTGCATGACAGACTTGTAGCCGAACTGCTTTAGCAGATCGGGCACAACTTTGTCTTTATAGAAAGCCTGCAGCCTAGCCATAGATCAATCCCTCCCTCAAGCGTCCACGGCTTCGCCGTTGGACTTAAAAATGCGAACCTTGCGACCGTCCTCGAGAACCCTTACGCCAACGCGATCGGCTTTCTGGGTTTGTGGATTGAACAACGCAACGTTGGAGATATGGAGGGGCATGTCTTTATCGACAATTCCACCCGTCTGATTTTTCATAGGATTCGGCTTAACGTGCTTTTTGACACGGTTTATACCCTCGACAACGACATGATCCTTGTCGGAGCGACGAACAACCGCACCCCTCTTACCCTTATCACGCCCGGAAATGACGATAACGTCATCACCTTTTTTAATTTTTTCCATAACTGAGCTCCTTGCCTAAGCGCTACAGCACTTCGGGTGCCAGCGACACGATTTTCATGAACCGCTCAGTACGCAACTCGCGCGTCACCGGTCCAAAAATACGGGTACCGATAGGCTCAAGTTTTGCATTGAGCAACACAGCCGCATTCGCATCGAACTTGACCAGCGACCCATCATTGCGACGCACACCCTTGGCCGTACGAACGACCACGGCGTGATAGATCTCGCCTTTTTTGACGCGCCCCCTCGGGGCACAGTCCTTGACGGTAACCTTGATCACATCACCGATTTGCGCGTAGCGACGCTTTGACCCGCCCAACACCTTTATGCACATGACTGAACGCGCACCGGTGTTGTCGGCGACATCGAGAACCGACTGCATCTGAATCATTTAATTTCCTCTCCAACTTTTCCGCTGCGCCTCACGAGGCAAGTTCTGCGGACAGTTTTGGACCCGTACGGGTTGAATTTCACTTGGCTGCTCTCGTTGCGCGTGGAACTGCAGGCAACAGGACAGCCAGCGACTATAGCTTAAAAAAGAAAACTGCGCAAGCGAATTGTTATACTGCCCGCGACTTTTCAACAAGCTTGATGACGCGCCATGCCTTTGTCTTGGAAATCGGACGACACTCCTCGATCGTGACCAAATCCCCCTGCTTGAACTCGCCATTCTCGGAATGCGCGTGATACTTCTTTGAACGCACGACGATTTTACCGATCAGCGGATGTTTCACCCGACGCTCAATCAGTACGGTCACCGTTTTGTTCATTTTGTCGCTAACGACCCGTCCCGTAAGACTGCGGATGGTCTTTGTTTTCAGTTCTGTCATTTTGACCTCGTCTTTTCGGCCAGAAGCGTCCGAACCCGCGCTATATCCCGCTTGGTTCGTTTCAACTGGCTGGTGTTCGTGAGCTGTTGGGTGGCCTTTTGCATGCGCATGGAAAACTGCGCCTTCAGAAGGTTGCTCAACTCTTCGCTCAATTGTGCCTCGTCCTTGGCACGAAGTTCGTTGGTTTTCATGTCTTACCCCACAAGGCGGTGTACAAAGGTGGTTCGGATTGGCAACTTAGCGGCAGCCAGGGCAAACGCCTCGCGAGCGAGCGTCTCATTGACACCGTCCATCTCATAAAGCACTTTGCCTGGAACAATTTCCGCGACGAAATACTCAGGATTACCCTTACCGTTTCCCATACGAACTTCGGCTGGCTTCTGCGAGATTGGCTTATCCGGGAAAATACGAATCCAGATACGACCTCCGCGCTTGATGTGGCGGCTCATGGCGCGTCGCGCCGCCTCGATCTGGCGCGCGGTTAAACGTCCGCGGCCGGTGGCTTTGAGGCCGAATTCCCCGAAGGAAACCTTATTGCCGCGCGTAGCCACGCCTTTGTTCCGGCCCTTTTGCTGCTTGCGGTATTTTGTACGTGCTGGTTGAAGCATACTTGGCTCCTGATCCGCTTATTCAGCGGACTTGGTCGTGGTTTTCTTGGCGACACGCTTGACGGCGGTCTTCGGCTTGGCATCCTCTGCCTTGGCTTCGGGCTTTACATCTCCCTCTGCTGCAGTTTTTTTGACGGGCGCGCGCCGTGCAGTCTTCGGCTTATCACCCGCCGGCGAGACTTCCCCCGCGGTCTTCTCGGCTGGCATTGACTCTCCGGCGGACGTCGCACGCGGCGCAGCCTTCTTCGCCTTGCGGGCGACTACGTTTTCGTCGGAAGCTGGCATGGGTGCGGAGAGTGGTTGCTCGCTCTTGGGCAGCACTTCTCCCTTGTACACCCAAACCTTGACGCCGATGATTCCGTACGTGGTCTTTGCCTCTGAAGTACCATAATCAATGTCGGCGCGAAGCGTGTGCAAGGGAACCCGCCCCTCCCGATACCACTCAGTGCGGGCAATCTCAATTCCATTCAAACGCCCGGCACTCATGATCTTGATTCCCTGGGCACCGAGGCGCATCGCATTTTGCATCGCTCGCTTCATTGCACGCCGGAACATAATGCGTTTTTCAAGCTGCTGGGTGATCGAGTCCGCAATAAGCTGTGCATCGATCTCCGGCTTGCGGATTTCCTCAATGTTGACGTGCACCATTTGCACGCCAAGCAGTTTGCGAAGCTCGGCCTTGAGCACCTCGATGTCCTCGCCTTTTTTGCCAATTACGACACCGGGGCGTGCGCTATGGATGGTTATCCGAGCATCCTTTGCGGGCCGTTCGATGATCACACGACCGACGGATGCGTGCGCTAGCTTTTTCTTAAGGTACTCGCGGACCTTAAGGTCTTCAATGAGCATCCCGGGGAAATTCTTGCTGTTAGCAAACCAACGCGAACTCCAGTTTTTATTGACCGAAAGACGGAAACCTATCGGATGGATTTTTTGTCCCATACGTGCCCCTTAACCCTTGGTCGCAGCCTTTGCGGCGGCGCCCTTCTTTAGTTTGACTTCGTCGCCGACGGTGATGAAAATATGGCATGTCGGCTTGATGATACGGTTACCGCGGCCTTTGGCGCGCGCAGTAAACCGTTTCAGAACGGTGCCTTTTTCGACGTAAATGGTCTTGACCTTGAGCTCGTCGATATCGGCACCATCGTTATGCTCAGCATTAGCTATTGCCGATTCGAGCACTTTTTTGATGATCCTCGCGCCTTTCTTGGGGCTGAAAGCCAGCAAGTTGAGCGCATTTTCGACGGTTAGCCCGCGAATCTGGTCAGCCACAAGTCGACCCTTCTGAGCGGACAGGCGGACACCACGTAGTATTGCTTGAGTTTCCATGTCGCGTTCCTCTTACTTCTTTGGCGGGCCGGAGGGCGCCGCCACCTTCTTGTCAGCCGAGTGGGCCTTGAAGGTGCGTGTGAGAGCAAATTCGCCCAATTTGTGGCCAACCATGTTTTCCGAAATGTACACGGGCATATGTTGCTTGCCGTTGTGCACCGCGATGGTCAGGCCGACGAAATCGGGCAGAATCGTTGAACGACGCGACCAAGTCTTGATTGGGCGCTTGTCGTTGCCGGAACGTGCTGTATCCACCTTTTTAATCAGGTGTGCATCAACGAACGGGCCTTTTTTAACTGAACGTGCCATAGGTCACCTATTTCTGATAGCGGCGTTGAACGATCATGCCGCTAGTGCGCTTATTACGACGAGTGCGGTAGCCCTTGGTCAGGGTACCCCATGGGCTGACCGGATCCCGGCCTGCTGCGGTTTTGCCTTCGCCGCCACCGTGCGGGTGATCGATAGGGTTCATCGCCACGCCACGGACTGTCGGACGAATACCGCGCCAGCGGTTGGCTCCCGCCTTGCCGATCGAACGAAGGCTGTGCTCTTCATTCCCAACCTCACCAATCGTCGCACGGCAATCCACGTTCACCTTGCGTATCTCACCGGAACGCAACCGCAGTTGGGCGTAACTGCCTTCGCGAGCCAGCAATTGCACCGATGTGCCAGCGGCGCGCGCGATCTGCGCCCCCTTGCCAGGCATCATTTCCACACAATGGACCGTCGTACCAACCGGGATGTTGCGAAGCGGAAGTGCGTTGCCCGACTTAATCGGAGCCTCTGAGCCGGACATCAATGCCATCCCGGCCAGCATGCCTTTCGTGGCGATGATATAGCGACGTTCGCCGTCAGCGTAACAAAGCAGGGCAAGATTGGCGCTGCGGTTTGGATCGTATTCCAAACGCTCGACTTTTGCCGGAACACCGTCCTTGTCCCGCTTGAAATCGACGATACGGTAGTGCTGCTTGTGGCCGCCGCCCTGATGCCGGGTCGTAATGCGTCCGGTATTGTTGCGACCCGCCTTGTTGGATTTGGGCTCGAGCAATGCGGTGTGGGGCTTACCCTTGTGCAGATTCGGGTTAACCACCTTAACAACACTGCGACGTCCCGGCGAAGTTGGTTTGACTTTGATGAGGGCCATGGCTTACTCCGTCGCCTGAAAGTTGATTTCCTGGCCAGGCTTAAGCGAAACATAAGCCTTTTTCCAGTTGTTGCGCCTGCCCATGAACTTACCGAAACGCTTTTCCTTGCCCTTGACATTGAGCACTTGAACACTCTCTACCTGGACCTTGAAAAGCAATTCAACTGCGGCCTTGATTTCCGGCTTGGTTGCATCGGATGCAACCCGGAAAACAACCTGTTCGTTCTTCTCAGCGACAAGCGTGCTTTTTTCGGAAACCTGAGGGGCAAGCAATACCTGCATCAAACGGTCGCTCGCATATTTGGTAACGGCGTTCATGCCAGCACCTCTTCGAATTTGGCCACCGCAGCGCGCGTAAGCAGTACGTTTTTATAGTGCACCAGGGATACCGGATCAATTTCGCCGACTTCAAGAACAAGAACGTTCGGCAAATTGCGCGACGAAAGATAAAGATTCTCGTCAGCACTGTCGGTAATCAGCAGGAACGAATCGAGCATGCCGATATTTTTGACCTTTTCCGCGAAAAGTTTCGTCTTCGGGGAGTTGACCATGAATTTATCGATCACCTTCAGCCGATCCTCACGCGCCAACTGGGAGAGGATCGACGCCATGCCTGCGCGATACATCTTACGATTAACTTTTTGCGTGAAATTCTCGTCCGGCGAGTTCGGGAAAATACGCCCGCCTCCACGCCACAACGGGCTGGATGCCTTACCGGCACGAGCACGGCCGGTACCCTTTTGGCGCCACGGCTTTTTCTTCGACTTGGCAATCTCGCTGCGTCCCTTTTGGGCGCGTGTTCCGAGGCGGGCGTTGGCCTGGTAGGCGGTGACGATCTGGTGGATCAACGCCTCGTTATAGTCACGTCCAAACAAAGCGTCGGACGCGGCAACGGTCTGGCTGCTGGCGCCTTTGTCATCAATTAGCTTAAGTTCCATTATTTACCTCCCTTGCCGGCCTTGGGGGCAATAACGACTTTGGGTTTGCGCGGCTTAACAGTGGGGCGAACGATCAGATCGCCACCGCGGCTGCCGGGAACGGAACCTTTAATCATGAGCAACTGGCGTGCGGCATCGATCCTTACTATCTCGAGGCTCTGCGTGGTGCGCGTCACATCACCCAAATGGCCGGCCATTTTCTTGCCGGGAAAAACCCGGCCAGGATCCTGAGCCTGTCCGATAGAACCCGCAGAATTGTGCGAACGCGAGTTACCGTGGGAGGCACGGTTGGACGAGAAATGATGGCGCTTGATTGCACCGGCAAATCCCTTACCTTGAGTCGTGCCGGTCACATCAACGCGCTGGCCGACTGTAAATAGGTCTACACCAATCTTGCTGCCAGGTTGGAGACTGGCGAGGTCAGCTTCCGCGACGCGAAATTCCCTGAGTGTATGCCCTGCCTCAACACCGGCCTTGGCCAGATGGCCGGCCAAGGCCTTGGTCACGCGCGAGGCACGGCGCTTACCGAATGCAACCTGAACCGCGCTATATCCGTCCGTCTCGGCTTTCTTGATTTGGGTCACGCGATTGTCAGACACGTCCAGCACGGTCACCGACTGAGAATCACCATCGTCGGTAAAAATGCGGGTCATGCCGACCTTGCGGCCGACTAGTCCTAAACTCATTTTCTTACCCTTTCCAAAAAAACAACCCCAAAGCGTATGCCTTGGAAGGGGCCGGCTTCAATTGGCCGGCTAAATTATTATTAAAACAGGCGGATGGTTAGCCCCCATCCGCGCGGGCTTGCTTCAGAACTATTGCAGCTTGATCTCTACATCCACCCCTGCCGGAAGATCAAGTTTCATGAGCGCATCGACTGTTTTATCAGTCGGATCGATGATGTCCATAAGGCGTAAATGAGTTCTGATCTCAAACTGATCACGCGAGGTTTTGTTAACGTGCGGGCTGCGCAACACGTCAAAGCGCTCGATGCGAGTCGGCAGGGGAACAGGCCCCTTTACAACAGCGCCCGTACGCTTTGCGGTTTCAACAATCTCAAGCGCCGACTGATCGATGAGGCGGTAATCGAACGCTTTGAGTCTGATACGAATTTTCTGATTTTGCATGGCTGCTTTCTTTACTCGATGACCTTGGCTACGACGCCGGCGCCGACGGTTTTGCCGCCCTCACGGATGGCAAAGCGCAGGCCTTGTTCCATCGCGATCGGGGCGATCAACGTCACCACCATCTTGATGTTGTC
>Ga0114978_10002649_pt1 | contig 14741 bp, 9 predicted proteins | sample S_140212_EF_Meta_FD_87027 | JGI IMG/M metagenome (GOLD analysis project Ga0114978, IMG submission 87027) | Freshwater microbial communities from Lake Simoncouche, Canada to study carbon cycling - S_140212_EF_MetaG | ecosystem: Environmental > Aquatic > Freshwater > Lake | place: Lake... | reverse complement strand
TGCAGGCATGCGCGGCGTCGCGGGTGCGTGAGGTGAGGGTTAAGTGCGAGACCGCTGCAATCGACGCCAAGGCTTCGCCGCGAAAGCCCATCGAATCGACTGACTCGAGCTCGGCAAGCGAAGTGATTTTGCTGGTGGCATGGCGCGTCAGTGCAAGTGAGAGTTCTTCGGCGCGGATACCACTGCCGTCATCAATGACAGCGATACGACGAATACCGCCAGCTTCAAGTCGTACTTCAATTGACTGCGCGCCCGAGTCGACAGCATTTTCGACTAACTCTTTGAGGACTGAAGCCGGGCGCTCAATCACCTCTCCAGCCGCGATTTGGCTAATTAATAAATCGGGCAGAGGGCAAATCGGGCGATGTGTCGACATGGCAGACGCTATGACAAAGAAGTCTGCATTTTAGAGCTTTGTGCGCTTGCGCGGTGCGTTGGCTATTGCTGCACGCCAACTTTCCCCGAGCCCGCGGTGCGCTTCCCCTTCATTCAGGCGACTTATAGTGAGTTAGGCGACCGCTTGCTCGACACAGGGCGCCTGAGGCAGACTTGTCGATCAGGCGGTCGAGAGCTTAACCGATTGAGGCCACGTGAGGATTTGCAGAAAAGTAACGCGAGATCCCAACTAGCAAGGCCACAGCAAATTTATCTTGATCAGCAGCGTTACGCAGCATACGTTCTTCGTCGGGGTTACTGATGAAGGCTGTCTCAACCAAAATAGAGGGCATATCCGGGGCTTTTAAGACCGCAAACCCTGCGTGTTCGACTTGAGGTTTATGCAAGCGATACACGTTTTTGAGTTCGCCCAACATCGTTTGAGCAACGGTCGTCGAGTCTTTGATCTGTGCACTGGTCGATAAGTCTAACAAGACTTTCGCTAATCTTGGATCTTGAACATTTAAGTTAATCCCGCCAATCAAGTCAGCGGCATTTTCTTTATCTGCCAGCCAGCGCGCCGAGGTGCTCGAGGCACCGCTAGAGGATAAGACATACACCGAACTGCCGCCAGCTGTGGGTCGTACATAGGCATCAGCATGAATTGAGATGAACAAATCCGCTTTCACGCGTCGCGCTTTTTCAACACGCACATGCAAAGGCACGAAATAATCCCCATCGCGCGTGAGGTAGGCGCGCATACCGGGTGTTGCATCAATTTTCGCCTTTAATCGCTGTGCAATCGAGAGCACAACGTCTTTTTCACGGGTACCACCTTTGCCGATTGCTCCAGGGTCTTCTCCGCCATGTCCCGGATCTAAGGCAATCGTCACGACGCGACGACCGCGTTCTTGTTTGTAAGGCGTGATGCTTCGGCTGCTGCCTGAAGGGGCAATGGAACTGGGCAGCACAGGCAAGCTGGCCATTGACGTGCCCTTTGGGTTACGACCGATGTCGGCGAGAATCTGCGCGAGCGGATCTTCATCGATTTTTTGAGGATTGTTTTTCAGTAGCGCCGCAAGCGGGTCTTGTGCAACCTTTGGGTAGAAGTCGAGTACCAACCTGAACTTGTAGTCACCCGCCGGTTTGAGTGTGAAGACCTGTGGGGCAATGGCTTGCTTCAGATCAAACACAATTCGCACAACATTCGGGCGATTTTGCGCGACACGCAAACTGCTGATGTACGGATCGTCAGTGCGCACCTTGCGAACCAACTCATTGAGTCCAGGTGAGATGTCGATGCCTTGAATATCCACCACCATACGGTGTGGGGTGTCTAAAGTGAAGTGTTCGGCTTTCAGTTCACTATCAAGTTCGAGCGTGACGCGTGTGTATTCTTCTGCTGGCCAAGTGCGCACGGCGAGTAGGCGCGCGGCCATCGCGATGCGTGGGATGATGGGTAGCAATAAAAGGGTAGACGCTGCGCCTAAGAGGCGGCGTCGGCTGAGCGCTCGGGTGGGCGGCGATACTTCGTCGCGGTCGGAGGCAAAGCGGTGAGCCATCGAATCCCTCTATCAGTGAACGCCTTAAGCGTGACTTGGCGACCTGTACCCGCGTAAGCCAGTTGAATTAACAAGTCTGGCGCAGTGAGTAAGTCGCCGGCCCGCTCAGGCCATTCGATTAAAAGCAGTGCCTTGTTTTTAAACAGATCACGAAACCCTGCATCTAGCCATTCGGCAGGATCGCTAAATCTATAAAAATCAAGATGATACAAGTATAAGTTAGAAACTTCATAAGATTCAAGTAGTGCGTAGCTTGGGCTTTTAATTCGGCCAGAAATGCTGCAGTGCCGCAAAAACGCCCTAACTAGGGCAGTTTTACCCGCACCCAGCTCGCCTTGTAGGTGAATTCGGCCTTGAGCCTCAGGCCCCGGCGTCAAGACACCAGCGGTATTTGGGCTCAACTCTGCCGCAACCATCGCTAGGGCCTGGCCAAGCGCGTCGGTGGCTGCTTCGTCGGGTAGGTCAAGTGTCAACGATGAGTGAGCGATCATGAGGGGTGTGAGCGAGAGTGGCACCCCAGCATTGTCCACCATTCAATGATGGCTGTAAAAAACAGCTTGATGCGTTGTACAGTTTGTGTGGGTGACAGCGTACGCCGCATCCGTTGCGGTAAACAGAGGTATTTTGATATGAGTCATAAAGAATCCGCCTCGATTGGTGAGTTCATTGACGCCGTTTGGCTTGAAGATGGGTTGGCTGCCAATACGCTTGCTGCGTATCGGTTGGATTTAATTGGCTTTGAAGACTGGCTGAGAGAACAGCGTGGTCTTGAGTTAGACGCTGCCACGGGCGGCGATATCGAGGCTTGGTTCGCAGCGAAACATGCGCAAACCAAGCCAAGCACCGCGAATCGGCGCTTGGCGACTTTGCGTCGTTACTACTTGTGGGCGTTGCGTCATCAGCGCGTGACGGCTGACCCCTGCCTGCAACTGACCACGGCGCGTCAGCCCTTGCGAGTGCCTAAAACCTTGTCTGAGGCGCAGGTTGAGGCTTTGCTGCAGCAGCCCCCAACGCACACTGCACGCGGTCTGCGGGATCGCGCCATGCTAGAGGTGCTCTACGCGACCGGCTTAAGGGTCTCGGAGCTAGTCGGTGTTGGGGTGCTCGAAGTGAGTTTAAGTGATGGGGTGGTGCGAGTCGTACAGGGCAAAGGTGGTAAAGACCGTTTAGTACCGTTAGGTGCCGAGGCGGCACACTGGATTACGTGTTATCTGGCAGAGTCGCGCCCGCAGTTGCTCGGGCAACGAACTAGCCCCGCGTTATTTGTGACGGCGCGCGCCGCGCCTATGACGCGACAATCTTTTTGGCTACTCATCAAGAAATACGCAGTCTTGGCTGGGGTGAATGCGCCACTCTCGCCCCACGTCTTGAGGCATGCGTTCGCAACACATTTGCTGAATCATGGAGCAGATCTGCGCGTGGTGCAGATGCTCTTGGGGCATTCTGATATCTCGACTACGCAAATTTATACCCACGTGGCGCGCGAGCGCCTGAAAAGCCTGCACGCGCAACATCACCCCAGAGGCTAATAGATGTTTTGGGGCTCAAGCCCGAGCACTTGTTACACTCACGTCTAGTAGCTCGATAGCGAGTTCGGAGTCCACATATCGATCATCTTCGCGGCTCAACCCGTGGTTCTTTTTTTTGATTGCCTGTTAATTTCTCGCCGTAGCACAGTGGATAGTGCACATGCCTCCTAAGCGTGGGACACTGGTTCGATTCCAGTCGGCGGGACCAATTGACTGAAATAACGAGCAATGACTCAGTTTGAACACTTCAGAGATGGTCTGTAAAGGTGATTTTTCTGACTGAATGTCGGTTTTTACCTGTGCTTTTCGTTATCATCAACTTCAAGCAATCATGATCCACATTCATGATCCACATTCATGATCCACATTCATGATCCAGAAAAATAGAATAGTTCACCTCGCAACATGACGCAAACGCCTACCCCCGCTACACCCAAACCACAATTACTTGACGATCCACTTGCGCTACGCACGATTGTGATCGGCACCTTGATTGTGCTGCTTGCGATGGGTATTCGTGCAACGATTGGTTTATTTATTCAGCCGATGGGGCTTGAGCGTGGCTGGGGTCGTGAAGTTTTTTCGATGGCCTTCGCGATACAAAACTTGGCATGGGGCTTTGGCGCGATCGGTGCGGGCATGATGGCAGATCGCTTGGGAGCAGGTCGAACAATCGCGATGTGCGCTGCCTTGTATGCCTTAGGCCTCCTAGGAACACGTTACTCAAGCACCGAGTTCGAGCTATACATGACTGCTGGTTTGCTGATTGGCTTGGGTCAGGCCGGCACCACCTTCGCAGTGATTTTGCCTGTGATTGCGCGTACTGTGCCTGTAGAGTCGCGTAGCACCGCAATGGGTATCGCTAGCGCAGGCGGTTCGTTGGGTCAATTTTTGGTGGTGCCCACTGGGCAGTTCTTGATCGACTCACTAGACTGGACCGGTGCCTATTGGGTGCTGTCGCTCACGCTGGCCATGACCTTACCTTTGGCTTGGTTTTTGCGCGGTACGCCCGGCCCCAACACGGGTCCGCAACAATCGATGTTGCAGGCGATTAGTCAGGCACTCAGGCACCCCACGTTTCATCTGATTTTTTGGGGATACTTTGTCTGTGGGTTTCATACTGCGTTCATCACCTTGCATTTGCCGGCGTTTGTGGTCGATCAGGGTTTGAATGCCAGCACAGGCGCGATTGCGATCGGTTTGATTGGTCTGTTCAACGTATTTGGCTCTTTCACCGCTGGTAAGTTGGGTGGTACGCACAGCAAAAAGAATTTGTTGGCTGGCTTGTACGCGTTGCGCTCGGTGGGTTTGATATGGATTCTTGTGATGCCAACCTCACCGTGGGTGGTCTATGTCTTTGCTGGGTGGATGGGGATTTTTTGGCTAGGCACAGTTCCGCTGACTCAAGGACTGATTGGCCATATTTACGGACTGCGTTTCGGTGCAACCTTGATGGGCATGACCTTTCTCGGGCATCAACTCGGCAGTTTCAGCGGAGTCTGGATTGGCGGACGCGTGCAGGCCGTGACCGGCAGCTATGACCTAGTCTGGTGGCTTGGCATTGCTTTGTCTCTCATTGCCGCCGCTTTATATTTGCCGGTGCGCGAAACTCCACTGAATCCATCAGTGCTTGCTAAAACGGCTTAGGTCAATGGTGATGTGGCCGCGTCCGTTCAACGCTATGTGTCTGGTGCGACGTTGACGCTGCCACGGTCGCGTAAAGCTTCGCTAATGGTGCGCGTGGGCCTTTGGGCCTTGCTTGGCGGCGTGTTGTTTGTCGGGTTTTTGGCCTACCTATCGCCCGCCATGCGTTTGAACTGGGAAACTATCGCTTCTATGTGCGGCTTTTAGGCCGCCTCTTATGCAAAACTTGTCTGAATTACCGCTCATCGATTACGCCGAACTTCGTGAGAGCAGCGCGCGCGACACTGCGGTCATTACCGTCAATAATCGCCTGGCTCGCAGGGTCATTCAAACTCTGGCTCGACAGCAGGCGAGTCAGGCACAACAAGTCTCTGAAATCCCAACGGTTGCCCCCTGGTCGGGCTGGTTAGTCCAGCAATTGAGTCGTGCTGGCTTTCAAGATGAGCTCATCGAACATACCTTATTACTCGATCACTTTGCGGCGCAAACCGTGTGGGCTGAAGTGATTGAAACGCTTGAAAAAGAGCGCGTGTTGCTCGACGTGACACAAGCGGCTGCGGGGGCGATGCAGGCGGCCCAGTTGATCGACGAGTGGTGCATCTCGGTAGATGAGTCTGCGATCACCGAAGAGTATGCAAGCTTTTTGCGTTGGCGCGACGGCTACCTTAGTCGCTTGCATGCGCTCGATGCCTTGGATCCGAACTTGGCTGTGGCAAGGCTGATTCAGCACATTGAGGCGGGCCTTAAATTGCCAGGCAATATCGTATTAGCAGGCTTTAGTGAGATTTCACCTCGCATGGGCGTCTTGTGTGCGGCCCTCTTGGCGCGTGGGATTACCCTCTCGGTGTTGCGCGAGCCAGTGGCGCAAGCAGGCGCCTTGAGTCGTGTGGTGAGTGCGACGGCGCAGTCTGAATGGCGGGCTGCTGCGCATTGGGCGCGCGCTCAGCTTCGCGCGCATCCCGAGGGTCGTTTTGCGATTGTGGCCGTCGCGCTCGACTCTCAAGCTCCTTTCGCTCGTCGTGTGCTGACGCGCGTCTTGAGCGACGAGCAGGGTGTTCCCGAGTACAGCTTTAACGTTGCAGTTGCGCGGCCGTTAGCTGACTGGGCGGCAGGGCGTGCTGCCTTAGCTTGGTTGCGTACTTTTGTGTTGCTGAAAGAACAACAACAAGCGGCTCCTGTTGAGTTAAGTGCGGCGTTGCTGTCTGGTCATTGCGTGGGGCATGTCGCTGAGATGGGGAAACGAGCCCAGATAGATGCTCGCTGGCGTCAGCAATATGTCGGTCAAGTGGGCCTTGCTGGTTGGTTGAGTTCTATCGCTAAGCTCGAGCAGCTGTCGCCCGCCTGGCAGCGTGCCTGGCAAGATTGGCAGGATAGCGCCCCATCGGCGCAGGCATATTTTTGGGCTCGATTTTTTCGCGCAACTCTTGCGACGCTTGGCTTTCCTGGTGTGAGTCAACAAAGTTCGACCGCATACCAAGTGCTAGAGGCGCTTGATGATTTATTTGAGCGTTTTGAAGCGCTCTCAGCAGTGCTAGGCACGCTGACGGCGGGCGAAGCGTTAAAGATTTTCAGCAGGCTCGCGCGTAGCACCTTGTTTCAGCCGCAGCGTGCGCCCGATGCGCGTCTGGATGTTTTGGGGCTACTCGAGGCAGAGGGCGGTCAGTGGGATGCGATCTGGATGTTAGGTCTGACTGACGAAGTGTTACCTGCGACCGCTAAACCCAATCCCTTTATCCCAGCCCAAGCGTTGCGTCAGGCGCAAGCGCCGCGTGCCACCCCAGAGCGCGAGCGCCAATGGGCCGAGAAGATCTTTGAGTCGCTGTGCCATACCGCCCCAACCATTGTGGTGAGCTCTGCCTTGTTTGAAGGCGAACGGGCCCTGCGACCTTCGCCGTTGATTGTGTCGCTTGAGCCGAGCCCAGACCTCTGGACCCCTTCGAGACCCGAGCATGTAGCGGCTTTGCTTGAGCGCGTACCAGACGAGCGCGGTCCAATCGTGACTGAGAACGAAAAGATTTCTGGCGGGATTGGCTTGCTAGAAACTCAGGCGCGCAATCCTTTGTGGGCCTTTATCCGGCACCGCCTAGGGGTGCGTGGGTTGCCCGCCTACACAGAGCTCGCCTACAAGATGCAGCGTGGCATGTTTTTACATGGTGTGTTGCAACGGATTTGGGAAGAGCTGCGTGATCAAGAGGCCCTGCACGAAGCCGTCGTCCAACGCACGCTCGACTCTCAGCTTGAACGGATTGCTCACGAGGTCGGCCGTAAAGAGTTGCACGCCTTTGAAGAGACCTTGCAGCGGCTTGAAATCGAGCGCGGTCTTGTGGTGGTCAGACAATGGCTTGCGCTCGAAGAGGCTCGACTGCCGTTTGAAGTGATCGAAGTTGAACAAAAGCGAGAACTTTCGGTGAAGGGGTTGACCCTTGAGGTGAGACTTGACCGTTTAGATGCGGTGGGTGAGGCCAAAGACCGAGTCATTATTGATTACAAAACTGGTGCGGCGTTGCCTAAAGTCTTAAACGATTGGAAAACGCCTCGGCCTTTGAATTTGCAGGTGCCCGCCTATGCCATGATGCTCGGCCAGGCAGGCGCCGCTGACGAACAGACTTCAGCGAACACCGCTGGCTTGGTGCTGGTGCAGTTGCATTCAAAAGAGACGGTCGTGGCGGGGTTGGTTGAGCGCGACAGCCTCGGCTTGCAAGGGCCCAAAACCTTAGACGAAGCAAAGTTCAAAGACGAAAATTGGCCAGCGCTGTTACTCAGACTTCAGACAGCCATTGAGACGCTGGCCGACGAGTTTGTTTCGGGTCATGCTTTGAATCAAGCCTGGAATAAAACAGACTTAGAGCACTGCGATGTGTTGCCCTTGTTGCGTCTGTACGAAGATGAGCCTAGTGATGAGTGAAAAGCAACCTAGTGATGCCGCGATCAGGCTGCAGGCAACAGACCCAAGACATTCGTTTTTGGTGCAGGCTCCGGCAGGCTCGGGTAAGACAGAGCTCTTGACTGATCGCATTCTTGCCTTGTTAAGTACAGTCAAGCGACCTGAAGACATCATTGCCATCACCTTCACACGTAAGGCTGCGGCCGAGATGCACGAGCGAGTGCTCGAGAAGTTGTCTAAAGGATTAAGCGAGACTCCGCCCGTAGCCGAGCACGAGCGACGGAGTTGGGACATGGCGCGCAAGGCGCTCGAGCGTGACCGAGAATTTCATTGGAATATTTTGCAATATCCGGCGCGGTTGGCGATTCGTACGATTGATTCGTTTTGCGCCTCGTTGGTGCGGGCGATGCCGTGGATGTCCTCGATGGGCGGCTTGCCCGGCATTGCTGAGGATGCCAGACCGCACTATCTCGCTGCTGCAAGTGCCACGATAGATCTGGCGGGTGAGTGCCCTGAGGTCGAGCGTTTGTTGACGCATATGGATCTGGATGTATCCGCCACGCGCGACGCGCTGGCTGATATGTTGAGCCAGCGCGATCAGTGGTTGCCACATCTTGAGCGTAGTGATGATCACAGTGCGCTCGAAGACAATCTTCTCGAGGCGGTCGAGCAAGACTTAATAAAGTTGTTAGCGGTCATGCCTGAGCGCTGGGCCGCGCAACTTGCGCCGCTCGCGCACTTCGCTGCGGGCAACCTTCTGCAGACCAAGGCTGATAGCCCGATTGTTGCGTTGCTTGATTGGGACGGCAGCCCCTTTGAGGCGAGTGTCGACGAGCTCGAGCGCTGGAGAGGTTTGGCCGCCTTGTTGCTGACGAGCGAGGGTCAGGTGCGAAAGGTGGTGAACGTTGGGCAAGGGTTTCCGGCCAGCGCTGAAGGCAAGGCTGCCAAGGCGCAGATGTTGCTGTGGTTGAATGCTCATCGCCCAACCGAGCTTGCGGGTACTGAGTTACCAGATTGGCTGAGACGTTTGCACGGCACGACCACTCTGCCAGACTACGAATTTACGCCTGAACAATGGGAAATCATTCAGGCGCAGATGCAGTGTTTAAAACTGGCAGCCGGGCAGCTGACCCTGCAGTTTATACAGGCAGGTGAGGTCGATTTTATCGAGATCGCTCGCCGTGCTGATTTGGCGTTGGGGCACACCGATGATCCAAGCGAACTCTTGCTCAAACTCGACGCCAGTATCCAGCACCTGTTGATTGATGAGTTTCAAGACACCAGTCTTTCGCAGATCTCGTTGATCACAAAACTTACCTCGGGTTGGCAGCAGGGCGATGGACGAAGTTTGTTTTTGGTCGGTGATCCGATGCAGTCGATCTATCGGTTTCGTAAGGCTGACGTGAGCTTGTTCATCAAGGTGCGCGATCAAGGCTTAGCGGGTTTGAAACTAACCTGTTTACAGTTAACCGATAATTTTCGCTCGCAAAGAAAAATTGTTGATTGGGTTAATGCAACCTTCAAATCCATGTTTCCTGAAGGCGACGATCCGGCGGTGGGGGCGATATCGTATGCGGCCTCAATCGCCTTCAAGGCTGAGACGGTAATTGACGCAGTGCAGTGCCATTCTTTTTTACCAGATGAACCGCAGACATCTGGGCAGCGCGTCGTCGAATTGGTGCGTCAGGCGCTTGAAGACTTTAGTCAGCCCGAGCATAAGCATCCGGTCGCGATTTTGGTGCGTGCACGTGCTCATTTGCTTGATCTGACGCAGCTGTTGCAGCGCGAAGGGATTGCGTGTCGTGCCGTGGAGTTGGTGCCATTGCATCAGCGCCCATACGTAGTCGATCTCGTTCAAATTGCGCGTGCCTTGACACACCCCGCAGATCGCTTGGCATGGCTATCGGTGTTGCGTTCGCCTTATTGTGGCTTAACGCTCGCGAGCCTGCATGCCTTGTTTGGTCAGAATCATCAGTCAGTGCCAGATATTTTGCGTGCTGCACTGAAGCCAACCGATTCGGCAGGCCTTTGTCGGGCGCAACAGGCGCTCGCGCCAGCAGAGTTTTTACGCTTGCGCAGCGTGGCATCGATTTTGCTTGAGGCCTTAACGGAGGATGACGTGCAGCCGTTTGCCGCGCGTCTTGAGTCCGTTTGGCGTGCGTTGGCTGGGCCAGCCCTAGCCGAATCCGAAGCCGATCTGCAAGATGCCGAAAGTGTGTTTGAGCTCATTGAGCGTCTTGCGCCCTACGGCGCGCTTCAGATCGACGAATTACAAGAGCGCCTTCAAAAGCTTTACGCCTCGCCCGATCCGCACGAAAGAGCGGTTGAAATTATGACGATGCATAAGTGTAAAGGCCTGCAGTTTGAAACCGTCATTCTGTATGGTTTGCAGAGGGGCCCGGCGCCAGATCAGGCGCCCTTATTGCGTTTTGAGCAAGTCGATTCTAAGTTGCTACTTGGCCCCATCAAGGCGCGCGCAAGCAAAGAGCAAGATCCGATTGCGAAGTATCTCGCACAACGAGAAAAGCGCCGAGGTGAGTTTGAAATCGATCGACTGCTGTATGTGGCTGCGACGCGCGCTAAACAGGTTTTGCACCTTGTTGCAGATTTGAGCGTGTCAGCGAAAGACCTGACCGTCGCTGAGCCGACCAAAGGCAGTCTGCTTGAGCGTTTGTGGTCGGGTTGGCAAAGAGACTCGATTGCGCCTGTGGTCGCGCAGCCAGAAGAGCCATCCGCTGCGGTGCCCCATCATCGCGGTGGTGCGCTAGTTCGCCGTCCAGAGGTTGCCGCTCTGGCGCCCCCTTCGATTGTGACGACGGGGGCGGTCGAATCGCCAGTAGTTGTGCCGTTCGCCTTTAACGCCGCGTACGTCTGGCCCGCCGTAAAATCGTACGATCGCGTACTGGGTACGCTGATCCATGCATGGCTTGATCACTTGGGTCAACACGGCATTGCGCATTGGTCCGAGCGAACCTTGCATGCGCAACGCAAACGTATTGAGCGCCAGTGCATCCAGGTTGGTGTGCCTGCGCCCGAGGTGTCTAATGCCGCCAACGAGGTGCTTGAGACGCTCGGCGCGATGCTTAAGCATGGTCGTGGCCAAATGTTGCTTTCTCAGTTGGGGGCGCGCCGCGAGTGGGCCTTGCTTGACGACGCTGGCAAAGTTTCAGTCTTGGATCTCGCTCTTCAGGATGAGCGAGGTTGGCTGGTGGTGGATTACAAAACCGGCCGCCCGCTCGAGGGTGAAACGACTGAGACGTTTGGTCAGCGCATGCTGGCTCGCTATGCAAAACAGTTGCAAGGCTACTGCGAGCGGGTCACTGGGTTCGACGGTCAAGCCGCGCGCGCTGCGCTTTATTTTCCCAGAGATGACCTGTGGTTTGAGTTTGAGCCGCTAGCGAGCGACAAGCCCTGCTAGAATGGAGTTTGGCGGGCCCCTTCGCATGGTTCGGCGGCAAATCTGGTCAGGTCGGGAACGAAGCAGCCATAGTCGTGCAGAAACAGTGCCGAAGTCAGGCTCGCCTCTTTCGCCTTATCAGTGGATGTATGAGTGGCTGTTATTAGCGATTCGATGATTTTGTTGGTAATTTTTGTCAGTAATCCACATATTTCATGACTTATCTGGTCCTTGCGCGCAAATGGCGTCCTCGTTCGTTTGACACTCTGGTCGGTCAAGATCACGTTGTCCGCGCACTGACGCACGCCCTCACCACGCAACGCTTGCATCACGCCTGGTTGTTTACTGGCACACGTGGGGTCGGTAAAACAACCTTGTCGCGTATTTTGGCTAAAGCGCTGAATTGCGAAACCGGCATTACCGCCTCGCCCTGCGGGGTATGTCAGGCGTGTACGCAAATCGATGAGGGCCGCTTTGTTGACTATTTAGAACTTGATGCCGCCTCCAATCGTGGTGTCGAAGAGATGACGCAGTTGCTTGAGCAAGCGGTCTATTCACCAAGCGTTGGTCGCTTTAAGGTCTACATGATCGACGAGGTGCACATGTTGACTGGGCACGCGTTTAACGCGATGCTCAAAACGCTCGAAGAGCCACCAGCGCACGTCAAGTTTATTTTGGCAACCACCGACCCACAAAAAATACCTGTCACCGTCCTGTCGCGTTGTTTGCAGTTCAATCTTAAACAGATGCCAGGCGATGCAATTGTTGGTCATCTCGAACAAGTGTTGGGCGCAGAAGAGATCCCGTTTGAAGTACCTGCCTTACGCTTACTCGGGCAGGCCGCCTCGGGTTCGATGCGTGACGCCTTATCGCTCACTGACCAAGCCATTGCGTATAGTGCTGGCAATCTGACCGAAGAGTCAGTGCGGGGCATGCTCGGTACGATTGATCAGCGCCATTTGGTGCGCTTGCTCGACGCGCTGCAGGCGGGCGAGGCGAGTGCGGTACTCGAAATCGCTGACGAACTCGCGACGCGAGGTTTGTCTTATCGTGCAGCGCTGGCTGATCTTGCAATCTTGTTATCGCGTGTGGCGATCGTGCAAAGGGTTGCGCAAGCGATTGACGATGCAGATCCGTTGGCCGTTGATATCAAACGCTTGGCAAGTTCATTGCAGCCCGATGCGGTGCAATTGTTTTATACGGTGGCGGTGCATAGTCGCTCTGAGTTAGCGATTGCGCCTGACGAGTACGCCGGCTTTGTGATGGCATGCCTGCGTATGTTGTCTCTGGCGGGCGCGGCGGGTGGTGCGAAACAGCAAACCGCGCCGGTAATTGCTCAGGCTGCAAACACGCCTTCAACCGCCGCAATTGGGGCTGCTGCGCAGACCAAACAAACAACACCAACCAACACGTCTACCCCCAGCGAAACGCCAGCAATGCGGTCAGGCCCAACTCAACCCACTACGGCGCGAGCAGGCGTTTCGCAAGCGGGTACTGCCCAGCCAAGCGCCGCGCAGGCGCAACCAAGCGCTGCAAAGCCAAGCGCGGCGCAACCAAACTCCGCACAGTCAAGCGCCGCACAGCCAAGCGCAGCACACGCACAGTCAAGCACTAGATCGCCTAGCGCAGCGCCGTCGAGCACCTCGCAGCCAAACGCCGTTGCGACGGTGGCGCCTTCAGTCAACCAACAGTCTGAAGATTCAGACGTCGAGTCAGAGTCCTCTTATTTAGAGCACGAGCCAGAGTATTTTTCAGGCAACGACATCGATTACGGTTCAGAACCTGTCTTTGATCAAGCCGATGATGCGCAGTTTGCTCAGGCGCCGGCCGCTCCGGTGTCTGACACGATTATTTTGCCGGAACATTGGGCCGCGTTTTCAGCCAAACTACCACTGTCTGGAATGGCCGCACAGTTGGCTCGGCAATCCGAATGGGTGGCCGTGTCTGGGCGCGCGATCACTTTGCGGGTGGCCTCAAAGGCGTTAGCCGTCGGCGCGCACGCGGATAGGTTGCGTGCCGTGCTAACCGAGTACTTTGGCTTTGTGGTGCAGGTTCATTTTGAGATCGGAGCCGCGCAAGGGCAGTCGGCGCACGCCGTCGATCTGGCCGCGCAAGCCGCACGTCAGCAGGCGGCAGAGCACTCGGTCACAAGCGATCCCTTTGTGCAGGCGCTCGTGAAAGATTTTGGTGCCCACGTTGTGCCTGGTTCGATTCGTCCGGGCCACGCAGCGCTTTAAGCTTCTCGCGGCGCATGACATGCTGAGTTGAATTTCAAATACGATTTTTCTAATTTAATTAATTATTTCAGGACATCTCATTATGATGAAAGGACAGATTGCAGGGTTGATGCGCCAGGCGCAACAGATGCAAGAAAATATGAAAAAGGCGCAAGACGCTTTGGCCGAAATTTTGGTTGAAGGCGCTGCGGGCGGTAACCTCGTTAAAGTCACAATGACATGCCGCCATGACGTCAAGCGGGTCACGATTGATCCGAGCTTGCTGGCCGATGATAAAGATATGCTCGAAGACTTGGTGGCGGCTGCGTTCAATGACGCCTTGCGTAAAGCTGAGTCGACCTCTTCAGAAAAAATGGCTGGCGTCACTGCCGGTATGCCGTTGCCCCCAGGGATGAAGCTACCCTTCTAATGAGTTCGTCTTCTGAACCACAGCCGCTCTTAGCCTTAGTCGAGGCCTTGCGCCGTTTACCTGGTGTGGGTGAGCGTACAGCGCGTCGCATGGCCTATCATTTATTGCAGCACGACTTAAAAGCGGCGCAGCAACTTGGCCAAGCGCTCACTGACGCGGTGCAACGCTTACAACACTGTCAATTGTGCAATGGATTCACAGAAACGCCAGTATGCGCGACCTGCGATCACACTGAGCGCGATGCGAGTCTGCTGTGTATCGTTGAAACGCCAGCAGATCAAAATTCGATTGAAGCCACTCGTGGTTATCAAGGCTTGTATTACGTTTTAATGGGCAGCCTGGCGCCGCTTGAGGGTAGGGGGCCAGACGAACTCGACTTCGATCGAGTCCTTGAGCGCGCAACAAATGGGGTCGTGCAAGAGGTGATCTTGGCGACTAACTTCACCGCTGAAGGTGAAACCACGGCGCACTACCTTGGCGAAGCTTTACGCGTCAAAGGCATCAAAGTCACAAGGCTTGCCCGTGGTGTGCCCGCAGGCAGTGAAATTGAGTACGTCGACGCTGGCACCGTTGCCTGGGCGCTACTTGAGCGCAAGCCCACTTGAGTTGTCTGACCTCAGCAGGTCGCACTGAGGCCCTTGCCGACTCGCAGGCAGAAAGCCCCTAAAGGGTTCGTTTTGTACGTGGGCTCATCGCCCAGCTCT
>Ga0114978_10002642_pt1 | contig 14761 bp, 14 predicted proteins | sample S_140212_EF_Meta_FD_87027 | JGI IMG/M metagenome (GOLD analysis project Ga0114978, IMG submission 87027) | Freshwater microbial communities from Lake Simoncouche, Canada to study carbon cycling - S_140212_EF_MetaG | ecosystem: Environmental > Aquatic > Freshwater > Lake | place: Lake... | reverse complement strand
GGCCCCCTGGGCGCCTTACCGCCTTGCCTCCGGGGAGGACCGATCCCCCACCGCCGGGCTGCCATTCCGTTCAAATTGTCCCGGGGCCTGAAATATGAACTTCCCCCCGTTCACCGCAGCCTCGATTGCACCCGCCCCATCTCGTTCGCCGAATTGCAATGATTCAGGCTTCAACGACAAAACCGAGTACGCGGCAGTGAAAATTCCGTTTTCAGTTTTCAGTTTTCAGAAAGTCGTCCTGTTTACTGCAGAGTCAAGTCGTTGTACCTCGCGCACTGGGTTTGTGATTGAACCTGATTAAGTCGGTCCCCCAGGCAACATCCAGGGGACGCCACTCCTTCGTGTTCGGTCGATATCGGAAGGGCCCGACCAGGAAAACGGCCATCGGAGCACACCTGGCAACCCAAAATAAACTCAGATCATCCCAATCTCAGGTCAATCCCGCTTCTTTCGCCAAAGCCTGTTGGGCCTTGTGAAGCGTCGCGTAGGCACCGTCGATTTTCAGGAGTTCTTCGTGAGTACCGATCTCCACCAGGCGACCACGTTCAATCACCATAATTCGATTTGCTTGACGGAGTGTGCTCAATCGGTGCGCGATCGCGATGGTCGTCCGGCCACGGGTCAGGTTTTCCAAGGCTTCCTGAATCTGGCGTTCCGTGGTCGAATCCAATGCCGATGTCGCTTCGTCCAGGATCAGAATACGGGGATCGATCAGCAAGGCTCGTGCAATGCTGATACGCTGGCGTTCGCCACCTGATAAAGACTGACCTCGTTCCCCGACCAACGAATCATAACCGTCGGCCAGTTGCAGAATGAATTCGTGAGCCCGGGCAGCTTTCGCGGCATTGATGATCTGTTCTCGCGTCGCCTCAGGAAGCCCATAAGCAATATTTTCCGCGATTGACCCATAGAATAGAAAGGGATCCTGCAGCACGATCCCGACATTCCGGCGATACGGTTCCACCTTGTAGCTACGGATATCAATCCCATCCGCCAGGATAGACCCCTCGGCCACATCAAAAAATCGACAGACGAGATTGATGAGTGTGCTTTTTCCCGCTCCTGTATGGCCGACCAGTCCAATCATTTCTCCCGCTTCAATTTTGAGCGATAAATCGCGAATCACCTTGCGATTGCCATAGCGAAAACCAACATGTCGGAACTCAAGCTCACCACGCAATTTGCCCACTGCAATCGGTTTGGCAGGCTCGGGAACACTCGAAACCCGGTCCAGAATCTCGAAAATCCGCTGAGTACTCGCTGCCGCTCGTTGCGACGCGTTCACGATTCGACTCATCATCTCCAACTTGCTGTAAAACTTTTCACTCAACAGCACCACAGTCGTCAGCGAGCCAACATCAAAATTCGGGGTCCGGCGACTGATTAGCCAGACGCCACAAACCCACACAACCAGCACGCCAAGGTGATTCAAAAAGGTGATCAGAGGCCAAAAGAAAGTCCATAGTGAGTTCACGCGATTATTGGCCGTCACCACCACTTCGTTTGCGGTCGAGAACCGATCGATCTCTCGATCTTCCTGTGCAAACGCCTTCACAACCCGAATCCCCGGAATCGTATCCGCCAGCACACTGGACATTGTGCCCCAGGCCCGACTTGAAGCCAGAAATCCAATCGCCAATCGGTCCCGAGCGTAGTACATCAGCCAGATAATAAACGGAAACGGAAGTAGCGCCACCAAGGCAACTTTCCAGTTTTCACTGAATAAAGCGTAGGCCACCACGAACAGCAGAATGGTATTCGCCGTAAAATCCACAATGCTGTCTGACAGGAACGAGCAGAGCCGGTCCGAATCACTGCTGATCCGTGACATCAGGTCACCAGTCCGCTTGCCACCGAAATATTCCAGCGACAACTTTTGCAGATGGGAATAGGTTCTGCGCCGCAGATCGCCTGTAACACGTTCGCTCACCCAGGCCAGGATCGCTCCTTGCCCCCAGCCCAGCAGCCACGCAATCACCGCCGAACAAAGCATGATTCCCAAATAAAAGATGGCCTGATTCATCATCGACGAGTCCGGGGCAATCGCCGAGACTGGTACATCGGGGCGAGGCGCGTCCTGATCGGTGGTCAAATCCGCTGGCATCGCCTGCGAAGGGAGACTCGTCTCCACGTAATTCTTCAGCAGATTCACCAGCGGCTTGGTCATCTGGATCGTTTTCACTTCGGCAATCGCCGCAGTCAGCGTCATCAACAACGCGACAAGCATCCAACCCAGATGCGGTTTAGCAAATTGCCACAGTCTTAAAAGCGAGGTCGTATCGGGTGGTGCTTCGTGGTCTTCGGCATCCGGAATGTCATCCTCATCCGCAGGCTTTCTGAGCGTTGTCCTGACGGTTTTCACATCCTCAAAACGGTCACCCAGAATTAATGCCGACGGGCCTTGCGCAATCGTGTAGTGCCAAACCGCCAACCGACGATCAACTCCCAGCAATTCCAATGTTCCCAAGCCACCCCGGTCTTTGGTTTTCAGCTTTTCAATCTCGGTCAGATCCCAAGCATGAAAACCTGTCTCGGCGGAATTGCTGAGAAACCGACGATTCGTCAGCACCAGTAGCGTTGAACGATAAAAGCGAGCCGAATCAATATCAGACGCCATGAATGCGACGATCGTTTCGCCCGCCGTCAGTTGCGCCAGCAGTGGTTGCGTTAATCCGAGATCGACAGCCGCCCAGCCCTCAGGAAGAGAGTCAGCGGAGGAAACAGCGTAGTTCAAGGGTGAGGTCCATGATGAAAACGAAGTAATGGACAAACAGGAACGGAACAAAGGGTAACGCACAAACAGCGACGATGGCGAGTCGCTCGGGCCGATTATGAGCCTCCGACCGCGCATTTTGCCTGATTTCCTGTCGCTGCAGCAACTGACCCGGCTCAAACAATCGGTTCGGCTCACGCGAGACAAGTGAGCCTGTCGAATACGCATCATTTTGGTTGCGGTCTGGGACAGTAAAAAACCGTATTCTGACCGATCCACCGGGCGACTGGTTCGCACCGGTGATGCGAGCGAGTTATCATTTTCCGGATCGTTGAGGCAAAACGAATTGCTCAACTGAAGCTTGCACACTCTGGATGATTCCGTTCCGATCTCTTTTCCCGTGATGACAGCAGGAGTTTTCGATGTCACTTTCTCGTCGTGATCTACTTCATTCCGCATTTGCCGCTGGTGCCGTCGCCAGCGTCGGTTCCGAGGCCATGCTGGAGGGGGCGGACAAAGTCGCAACAAAAGGCCGAATCAAGCATTCGGTCGTCTTCTGGTGTTTCAATGCCGCAGGAGACAAATGGGACATCGAAAAAACGTGCCAGATTTCCAAAAGCCTTGGCTGTGAATCGATTGAAATCTGTGGCCCTGAAACTTGGGACGTCCTCAAGAAACATGGTCTCAAGTGCGCCATCGCGCCGAATGGAATGCCCGGAGCCCCCTTTATGAAGGGCTTTAACAATCCTCGCTATCAGGCGGAAGTGATCGCGACGACCAGTAAAATGATTGATGATTGCGCCGCAGCAGGAGTCCCCAACGTCATTGCCTTCACCGGATACAAGTGGAACGATGCCGAAGATCCCACCAGCGGCGAAATCTCTGCCGCAGACGGCGCCGCAAACTGTATCGCCGGCCTGAAGAAAATCGCCCCCTATGCCGAGAAAAAAGGGGTCACAATCTGCCTCGAACACCTCAACTCACGCGATGGTTCGCATCCGATGAAGGGACACCCCGGATATCAAGGGGATGACATCGATTATGTCTGCGATATTGTTCGCAAGGTCGGATCACCGCGAGTGAAAGTCTTGTTTGACATCTATCACGTTCAAGTCATGAATGGCGATGTCATTCGTCGTATCGAACAACACAAGGATGTGATCGGTCATATCCACACCGCCGGAAATCCGGGACGCGCCGAACTCGATGACACTCAGGAAATCAACTACCCGCCCATCATGCGCAAGTTGATTGAAATCGGTTATCAGGGTTACGTCGGCCACGAATTCATTCCCACCCGTGACCCCCTCGCCGGACTACGCCAAGCCGTGCAGTTGTGCGATGTCTAAGTTGTGCGATGTCGAATTGGGAGCTCGGCGCACCTTACGATCCACCCACTCAAAAGTCGGTCGCGAATCATCCGATGGATGGTTTGCGACCGACTGATTTTTGGCCCACACCCGGCGGAAACCGGGCAGCCGGATCGGGCTGATGTGACCGACGCACCTGACGGCACCCGCGGTGATCCATGTCAAATTGACATCAGAAACTGTGCCAATAGACTTTTCTGGTCGGGTGAGAGCCTGCGGTAGCGGTCTCGGGAATTCGTTGCCTCGCCATCATGCGCTCGGATTGCGTCCTCTACCGTGGCGGCTCTCCCGTCATGCAGATAAGGCCCACTGTTGCGTAACCCCCAAAGCGGTGCGGTTTTCATGTCTTGCCCCGTTGCCGTTCCCTGGCCGATTCCATCTCCCAACGAACCCATGTCGTGTAACAGCAGGTCCGAGAACAGCATCACCCGCTGCCCATTGAGGGCCGGAATGGAACTGGGTCCCGTCGTCAACATCGGGGTGTGGCACTGGGCGCAGCCAATGTCCACGAAAATCTTCCCTCCAAATCCGGTCGATGCCGTGATGGGAAGTGGAGGTGGGGGACTGAGCAGACGCATGAAGTCGGCGAGTTTATCGATACCATATTTGCCGGCCGCAGGGTCAAACTGATCCTCGGGATCAGCGACCCGATCCAGTTTTTTGAGGAGTTCCAGATTCCCGTTCGGTGCATTTTCGATCGGAAACAGCCTGCTTGTGATCCCCATTTCATTCAGGTAGGCATCCCCCGCAAACGAAAGTAGCGTCGCTTGCTGCGCCTTCCAGCCGAAACGGCCCACGAGACTTTGACCCGTGGCGATATCGGCAACCATCGAAGCTCGGCCTTTCACGCCATCCACCGGCGTCGCTCGGACCCCCTGCAGAATCGTGGCATCAGGAATCGCCTCGATCAAGCCCAGACCGAACAGTGGCGTCGACTGACGTTGCGCCACCACGTTGGCTTCACGAGGAACCCGTTCCAGTCCTGACGGATCGATCGCCTTTTCCTGTAACAGGCCCCCCCCCCGTGAATTCAACTCATCAAACGTTTGTTTGCCAGCTCGACCAAACCGGGTCACCAGAATCGGACTCGCCCCCCCAGTTGCTCCTGTCGAATGACAAGCAACACACGAATCGCGATTAAATATCGGTCCCAGACCATCCTGCGGTTTTTCCTTCGCTTCAAATTCCATTTTCCCAGCGTTAAAGGCCGAGATTTGAGCGGCGTTCAACCCCGGCAGCGGGTCACCAAAACGAGGCTGTGCAAAAGCCGCTGATCCTGGCAAAACCCCAATTCCCGCAGCAATCATGGCCGCTGCTGAGATCCCGCGTCGTGACATTCGCGTCCAGAATTTACGAAACAACATGAATCTTCTCCTTGTGCTGGATTGCCTTCGTGCCGGATTGTCTTCGTGGTGGATTTTCTCAGTGCTGGATTTTTTCAGTGCTGGATTTTTTCAACCACGATCCCAAAAAATGATCAGGCTGATCCCCGACTTCTGTCGCCTGAGCTTGCCGTCCACAAGCAAAACACGAGCAAGAACCTCGTGAGATTGGCCTGACAATTCTTGAAACGCCAAAGAGCAGAATCCCTCAACAAGACTTTTTCCAGAAAATGGAAAATGATGATTCGGAACCAAGATTTCGATTGCTCTGTGGCGAAGTGATCGCAGGTCAGCGACAGTCTGCGAAGAGGGGTTCCCGGGCAATTGAATTCATTGCCACAACAGAAAGCCCTGATCCCGCTGGATGCGTTACCGCAGAAAGAATTGCCATGAAGTTTTTGATTTTTGGCTGTGGGTACCTGGGAAAACGAGTCGCGTCCGCTTGGATTCAGGCTGGACACCAGGTTTTTGCAGTCACTCGGTCCGAGCAAAATGCCGAGTCGTTTCGCGTGTTGGGAATCAGACCAATCGTTGCTGATCTTTGCGAATCCGAGTCGTTGAAGGACTTACCGCAGGTGGATGTCGTCCTGAATGCCGTCGGATTTGATCGCAACTCGAAGCGAACACATGAAGAAGTCACCTGCGGAGGACTTCGGAACATCCTTGCCGCGATCGCAGGTCGCTGCACACGTTTCCTGCAGATTTCCAGCACCAGCGTCTATGGACAGTCCGAGGGTGAGTGGGTCGACGAAACATCCCCCTGCGATCCGAATTCCCCCGGCGGCCAGTTGTGCGTGCGGGCGGAACAGATGGTTCGCGAACGGTTCTCGCATCAGACCGGTTGCTCGGCCCAGATTCTACGACTCGCCGGAATCTATGGCCCCGACCGAATTCTGTCGCGGATCGAGTCCCTGAAGGCGGGATTAATCCTGGTGGGCCGCCCAGACTCGTGGTTAAATCTGATTCATGTCGATGATGCGGTCACCGCGATCCTGGCCTGTGAACGACAAGCTCACTCGAATCAAACCTACCTCGTGGTCGACGACAAACCAATTCTTCGTTCAACGTATTATGAAACGCTGGCGGAATTGGTCCAAGCACCCCCGCCCGTGTTCGACTCCAGTCAGCCCAGCCCCCGGGGTTCCGGCGGGGTGAATAAACGTTGCTCAAATCAAAAATTGCGTGAGGTTCTCGGCTGGAACCCCGTCTATCCGTCAATCACAACCGGATTGCCACACGCAATCCATCAGTGACGGGATTCGACTCGAGGGATAGTCGCCGTCAGGGGATCTCGCGATGCCTCGATTCGAATGAAATGCCAGCGGGCCGAGTGAGCTTCGACGAAGTAATGCGAGCTTGGGCCGGCATGATCAATCGTCACGGGGGCCACTTCTCGGGGATGGATCACGCGGATTTCCGTTCGGCCAAACTGATCGGCAATAAGATAGGTCCCCGCGACGATCCCCGTGGGAAGTGGGGCCACATTACGGATCTCCACTGCCAGCATCGTCCCTTCGCGGTTCGGTCGTCGCGCCTGAGGATAGGCGTCTGTGGGGGTTTCCTGACGGCGATGAGGCAGCGCGTCTTGCCGAGAATCCCGCTTCATCGGTGCAGGTTTCACCGGTTTCATCACGTCGGGATGATCACCAGACCACATCGCAGCAAATGCGCCAGTGACCAGAATGAGGAGTGTTACGCGGGCAGCCATGATCGCAGTTTCCATCGCAGCAAACAAATAAAAAATCAAACTCTGAAATCCCGATATCACCAGAATTATCGTCCACGGCAGAGAGTGCCGCTAAGCGAAATGCGTCCGCTGGCGCGGAATACGATCCGACAAGCCGACCCTTCCGAATGCGACGATTAAATGGGGAACTGGAAACGGGGAACTGCAGCGAGCCATGTAAAACCAGCGGACCTGAAACCCCTGGCGACCGAGCAGGGACTCAAGACCATTGCCATTAGAATTTTGATTTCAACTTGCCACCACTATTTTTTTCGGCGGCCCACCAGAGCTGCCAGGTCCGCTTGTCAAAGCCAAAATTCTGTTGAGTCAACTTTGACAAAGCCCCCAAGGTTTCTGCATTAAAGTGTTCGATACGAACCGTGACGAGTTTTTTCGGGGGGGCTGGCATGTCGTTGGAAGGAGCAAACACTGGGGGGAGCAGTTGCCCCGTTCGCACGGCGGCCATGACCCCTGGAGGAACCGGTGGTGTGTTTGAGGAAAAACTGCCATCCGTGTTAAAACTGTAAGTCTGATTGTTGGGAATATCCATCGCCACTTGATACTGATGGACTGTGATTAATGCCCCGATCAGCGGACCAATCGCTTCTTTATCACCGATTTGCCCCAATGCCAGCGAGGCCCGGCAGACAATCGCATTCGATTCGTGCTTCAGTGCGGCGACAAATCCCTGTTGCGCCCGCTCAAAATGGGAACGCGCAATACCATCCAGTGCCAGCGTGCGGATGTCGGGGGATTCATCCCAGAGGGCAATTTTCACGAGGCCATTGGTCCCTTTGGCACCAGAAATCTTCACCAAAATCATCACCCCCAACTCCCGAACAGCGGGTCTGGGATCCATCGAGAGGAATTTGATGACGGCGGGGGCCGCATGGGGGTCATCAATCGCATTCAAATTCTTCCATCCTTGCTCGCGGCGAGATTCATGCTGACCATCGAACCAGCCGTGCCAAAGACGAATTTTTTGAAACCACCCTTTTTCTCGATCCAGCTCTTCGGCCGTATTCTCGATCACTTCCAGTTCCTGTGGCGTGATGTATTTATTCTTGTACTTCACGTATCCCTGCGATGTCATCAGTTCATCGCGGTCAATCCACCCCCCCTGATGCCAAACGCGTCCAAGAATCGACTGAGCCTTTTCATGATCGGGAGAGAGTTCGGTCACCCGGATCAATTGAGCTTCCCGCTCTTTGGACAACCCTCGCTGACGACACCACTCTGCCAGATCCCAATGCGCTTCCGTTGTGTCGGCAAGCTGACGACATTTTGTTTCATAGTGTTCATGCGCCAATGACCGCATCGTCACAAATTGCGTCTCCGTTCGTTCAATCACGACGATGGCACCCGTCATGGTCTCGATGCGGAGACGCTGTTGACTCTCTGCAGCCACCGCGATCTTGCCGCGAAACTCGCCGCCGCTATTCAGCTTCACCAAATCTGCCGCCGCATTCCTCGGTCCTGACAGCAGTCCCAGCCACATCACCCCGAACAGAACAAGATTCAGAGCTGCACGGTGATCAACAGGGGCGAAGCCAGGATCAACAGGGGCGATGCCTGACCGAATTTGGCAGGGATGATTCATCAACAGCCTCCCTCAGGGAATCACCAAAACGATCCGACCGCCAAAGGACCTGCGCCCCTTTTTCAAATTCATCGAAATTCGTCAGCGTCAGGGATCATATCACACTTCCCCTGACGATTATCGGCCTTATGATTCCTGATGTCGAGGCTGATTCCCGGAAAATCCTGCTGCGACGCTCGACAAATCCGGCTGCTCGCTTGAGGAATACCAATTGGTCATTTACGAAAAATCTGACGAGACTTATGCTGGCGATCGGTTAGGACAGCTCGGTAGGATAGTGGGACAGCGACGATCTTGTGCAACAGACCGGTGTTTGAATCGAAACTCACCCCGAGGTGAATCTTCGGTCGACGCAAGAAGAATTCCGAATGGTTTCGTGTCGAAGGGGTTCTTTCCAATTCGATATGTGAAAGTCGATATGTGAACGTCGACAGACCAACACGGACTGACAGGCCCGATGATTCCCTGCGACCCGATGATTCCCTGCGAAGAGAGCGATGAAATGAAGAGTTCGCTGCGACTGATGGCAATACTCGCGATCGTCGGGACTTGTTTTATCTCCCCTTCGTTTGCGCAATTGAAAGGGGACGCCCCCCTGCCGACACACCAGCAACTGAGTCGACTCGGCTTAGAGCGTGCCTGGTGGGCTCAGGCGGTGCTGAATCCCCATCGAGATAAAGTGCGCCATGTCACGATCGACGAGGACATCATTTATGTGCAGGCCTCGTCGGGAGTCACCACGGCGTTCGATGCAGAAACAGGACATCAGCTCTGGGCCGTGCAATTTGGACGTTTTGATCAACCCAGCTTCCCGGCGATCTCGAATGAAGACTCGGCGATGATCATCGTCGGTTCAACCATGTATGGCATCGAAAAACGGACCGGCAGAACGATCTGGAATCTGGTACTCCCCGGACAGCCCTCAACCTCCCCGGCTGTCGATAAAAAACATGTTTACTTTGGCACATTAGACGGGAGCGTCTACGCCTATAGCCTGCGAAAAATCAAAAAGCTGTACGAAGAACGACGCCTCCCTCAATGGTCGATGGAAGCCCAAGTCTGGAAGTATAAGGCGGGAAAAGAAATTACGTCGCCACCCATTTCCAATGGATCCTTCGTCAGTTTTGCCAGCCGCGACGGCTCCTTATACACGGTGAATTCCACTGACAGCAAATTGGAATCGGAAACCGTAACCGAAAAGGCCATCGTCGCCCCGTTGACAACCTTAGGCAATTCGATGTACCTCGCCTCAGAAGATTTTTCGTTCTGTTCCTTGAGCCTGTTCAATCGATCTTTGCAGTGGGAATTCACTTCAGGATTGCCTATCCGTAAGGCCCCCTGGGGGGTTGATCATGATTTATTCGTGATGCCGGATCGGGGCGGAATGTACTGCTTGGAACCGGCAACAGGTTCCCGCCGCTGGTGGAGACCCGATCTGACCAATTTTATTGCATTGACCGGAGGGGCGGTCGCCACTTCTGATCTCGACGGAAATCTGATCATGGTTTCGCGCGATCGGGGCGAAACCATCGGGTCCTTACCCTTACGCCGCTTTTCCGTCCGAACGGGAAACGATCGGACCGATCGAATCTATCTCGCAACCGAAAGTGGCCTGCTGATCTGCCTGCGTCAAATCGGCCATAACTTCCCCGTCTACCATCGGTATCCGGATCGATTGCCGATTTTACCTGAATTGGAGTCTGAAGAAGGCGAATCTTCCAATCCAGAGGAAAATTCCTCCCCTGCGAACGAATCCTCCGAGGCATCCGACCAGGAATCGCCTGAAAATCAATAAATCGGCCCCACACCAAATCCCGTCTATCGCAAGATCATGCTCATAGGCGGTTTAGGGAAAAAGTCGGGATTGACCTCAACACAGCTCCTGAGTAAAAGCCTCACGGTTCGACCGTGAAGGTTTCCGTGTGGCAAGGAGCTGCCAGTATGCAACGTTTTTCCTGGTTGGTCATGTTGGGTCTGGTTTGGGGTTGCAGCGAGGCCCCTCATCCACCCTTGGTCGTCAAAAATGCGGTTCAACCAGAAGAAGCAATCCCTGCAGAAATCGCAGAGCTGTTCGAGCGGCGCGAGCTGGTTCAAGCCATCGAACTGCTCACCGTCATGATCGAGAAGCAACCGACCGACGCGAAGCTCTTCTCGTGGCGATCAACTGCCAAACATCATCTCGGTCGAAATGACGATGCGATTACCGACCTGGATCGGGCCATCACGCTCAATCCTCAAGATGCCCGATTGTTCAATAATCGTGGGTTTATGCAGTTGGGGATGGAACGCTTCGAGGCCGCACTCAGCGATTTCGATCAAGCCGCACAGCGGTCAGAACGATTTGCCAACGTCTACAACAACCGGGGACTCGTTTACATCGCCACGCAGCGATTTGACGAGGCGATCGAACAATTCAATCGCGCAGTCGAAATCGACCCCCAGTATATCGACGCCTACAATAACCGGGGTTTCGCGGAACTCGAAGCAGGCCAGATTGAACGGGCTCTCGACGATTTCAACGTCGCGATTCACCTCAATGACAAATATGTGAATGCGTTCAACAATCGGGGCTTGCTTCGTGCGCGGGCTGGAGATTTTGAGAATGCGGCAGTTGACTTCACGCAAGCCATGATGCTTGACCCCCTCAACCCCAAGTATTATCAGCATCGGCGCGAGGTCTACCTGAAACAGGGATTCCCTGACAAGGCCTTGGCGGATGAAAAAAAATGGGGCTGGTTGATGCGGTTTCATCAATTGGGAGCGAAAATTGCAAACTCGGTGGCCCCCGTCGCCGAATTGACGGAACGAGCGAATCACTTTCTCGAAGTCAACGATCTCGAGCGGGCTCGGGACGATCTGGATCGAGCCATCTCGCTGGACCCCCAGTCCGCCATCGCACTCGCTGCCCGCGCCGCAGTCCATCTCCAGCAAAAATCGATGGACCTGGCCAAAACGGATGCGGAAGCATCACTCGCGATTGAACCCCTGCATCAGGCCTATTCCGTTTTGGGGGATATCTTTCTCAGTCGGGGTGACTACAACCGGGCCATTCAAAATTTTGCATACGCCCGCCGTGTCGACACCAGTGTTGCCGAAGCTTATTATGGGAAGTCAAAGGAATTGGCTGAAAAGGGGGAACTCGACCAGTCAAGGGAAACCCTGCAACAGGCCCTCGTTCTTGACCCGGATGTCGAGCATCGGTTGCAATGACTCCGCTTTTCCGAAGACTTCCGTACCCCATTTAGAACGAATCCCCAGGATAGAAGAAAATTTCCTTTTAACGTGGATTCTCATTCCGGCTCAAACTGATGACTTTATTGAAACTTAAGACCAAGATTCAGGGTCCTGTTGCGATCATTGGAGATTTGCATGGTCAGGTCGAAAAACTGATTCCCATTATCGAGTACCTGAGGGGACAGCCTGATTATCAGCAGCGGTGGATTGTCTTCATTGGTGACTTCGTGGACCGTGGTCCCGACAGCAAGTCGACGATCAATATGGTACTCCAACTGATCCATGAGCACCCTCGTACGACTGCCATCATGGGGAATCATGAACTCGCGATGTGCTCGGCTTTAGGCTGGCTTCCGACCGGCGAAGGTTCCAACTGGGAAGATCGCTGGCTTGATTTCTACAACGCCGAAACGACGTTTGATTCTTATGGCATTGCGTTTGGCGATCTCGAAGCCCTGGCTGCAGCCATTCCCGATGAACACCGGGATTTCCTGGTGAACTTGCCCTGGTGCGTCGAACATCCCGAATTTCTGTTCGTCCACGCGGGACTCGATCCCAATATGCCGTTTAAAGTCCAGATGCGGATTCTGCAACAACGCGACTTCACGCTGAACCATCCACAGTGGTTGTGTGAAAAATCGTTTGTCTTGTTCGATCCCCCGCTGGACTGCCCGATGATTTTGGTTTCTGGGCACGTCAAGGTTGATGAAGTGATCGTTAAACCTCGCCGAATTCTGGTTGATACCACCGGCGGGATCGAAGGAGAACTGAGTTGTCTGCTCATGCCCGAAGGGACCGTGATCAGCTCTTCGGAGGCCACAGACGAGGAATTCTCCGAACCCTCGTCATCGGGCCGTGGACCTTGGTGGAAATTCTGGAAATAAGCCTGCGCGCATCACTGAAGCGTGACGCGCGGCAGAACGAACCATCAGCATGACGTTTTTGAGATCGATCACTTCCCCATCAACCCCGAACCCCATAAACTTCCATTCCCACAAACCACGAGAGAACCAGTTGATGACGGACCAGCAGAGTCACGAGCTTTTAAGCCGAAGATCAAGCCGGTTACTGATTGTGGATCTCCAGGAAAAGCTGATTGCCGCTTTGGATGAGACCGTCCGAATCCCGCTGCTCGAAGCATCGGAATTGCTCGTCGACGGAGCCAATCTCATGGGCGTTCCCGTGGTCGCGACAGAACAGTATCCGTCGGGATTGGGAGCCACGGTCACTTCACTGGCCCAAAAGATCGATTGCAAGCCCGCAAAAAAACAGTTTAGTGCAATGCTGTGCTCTGGATTACCTGCGGCGGCGGAAGCGACCGATGACCGTTTTCAGATCGTCGTAGCGGGAGTCGAAACGCATGTCTGTGTCATCCAGACCGTGCTCGACCTGCTCGCCTGGGGCTATCAAACCTACGTGGTCGTCGATGCGGTTGCAGGTCGTCGCCAACGAGATCATCAAGTTGCACTCGATCGGATGGCAAACAGCGGAGCCATCCTCACCACCACCGAAAGCGTCCTGTTCGAATGGTGCCGCACCGCCGACGCCGCCGAATTCAAATCATTGAGTACACTCGTCAAAGCCCGTCCTCCCGGATAATTATTGCAGGGGGTTAATGATCGCACCCCGATCAATATCGCACCCCGATCAATATCGCACCCCGATCAATATCGCACCCCGATCAATATCGCACTTGGAATCCCTTGTAAAGATTTCCCGATCATGGACTCTTCTTCACGCTTTCTCGATCCGGCGACGTTGTCCAAACTCAAAGGGCTGGAACTGAAAGCCAGGATGATTGTCGAAGGCTCTGTTTCCGGGATGCACAAAAGTCCCTTTCACGGATTCTCGGTCGAATTTGCCGAACATCGTGAGTACGTTCCGGGGGATGATCTCCGCTATGTTGACTGGAAAGTCTTCGGTAAGTCTGACAGGGTCTATCTGAAACAGTATGAAGAAGAGACCAATTTTGCCTGCCATCTGCTGGTCGATACCAGCGAGTCCATGATTTATCAGTCTGAGAAAGCCCCCTACTCGAAACGCGAGTATGCCCAGTATATGGCCGCTGCGCTCGCCTATTTGATCATTCATCAACAAGATGCCGTCGGTCTGGCTACGTTTGATTCCGCCGTGAACCAGTTGATCCGCCCCGGCAGCACCGCAGCACATCTCAGACAACTGTGTCACCAGCTTGAAAACAGTTCGTCGCGTGGTGAATCCGCCATTGGCCCGATTTTTCATGATCTGGCAGAGCGAATTCAGCGCCGGGGACTGGTGGTGATTCTGAGTGATTTTTTTGATGATCCCATCACCATGATGCGGGGACTGAAACACTTTCGCCATCGCCGTCATGACGTGGTCCTGCTGCAAATCATTGACCCGGTCGAGCAGGATTTTCCTTTCGTTGATCCAACACTCTTCCAGGGACTCGAAAATCAAGGAGAACAGCTGACAGAACCGCGCGCCCTTCGTGCTGCCTACCAACGCGAATTTGAAGCCTTTCTGAAATCAATCCGATCCGGAGCTCGTGATTTCAACATGGACTACCTGCTGCTGAGAACTGACCAGCCCCTCGAGACGGCCCTGCACGGCTTCCTCTCAAGACGAATGCATCAGGCGGGCCGGTAACCGTTTTTCACTGTTGCCGCAGATCCAATTCGGCCAGACATCCGTACCGTGCCGCCCAGCGCACAGAACCGCCCAGCGCACAGAACCGTTCAGCGCACAGAACCGTCC
>Ga0114978_10002641_pt1 | contig 14762 bp, 11 predicted proteins | sample S_140212_EF_Meta_FD_87027 | JGI IMG/M metagenome (GOLD analysis project Ga0114978, IMG submission 87027) | Freshwater microbial communities from Lake Simoncouche, Canada to study carbon cycling - S_140212_EF_MetaG | ecosystem: Environmental > Aquatic > Freshwater > Lake | place: Lake... | reverse complement strand
TGAGTCTTGGTCCATTGACTCCAAGGGGCGCCTAGTTCACGGGGACCATGCTGGAGTTGGGCATTTAAAACTTGAAACCACTGATACCTTACAAAGAGTTTGGTATTTCACCTTAGCAGTCAATCCTCAGGTTCTCCGTTTGCAGTTAAGTTTTAAACAGTTAACGCGGGGTGAGGAGCAAGAGAGGGGTGAAGTTAGTGAGTATGACAGGCAGGTTTGCCCAGTTTGCTTAAGTCCTAAATCAGCGAATTCTGATGTGTGCCTATCATGCGATCCTGAGGATGAGAGGCCCCCATCAACATGGATTTTGTTCAAGTTATGGCGTTTTGCTAGGCCCTATAAAAAACAACTGATGCTGGGTTTTGTGCTGACCCTGCTCTCAACTGGCGCAACCTTGATTCCGCCTTATCTGACGATGCCTTTAATGGATCATGTTTTGATTCCTTATGAGCGCGGTAACCCAATTGATTTTGATTTGGCTACGAAGTATTTATTGGCATTATTTGGTGCTGCCATCATTGCATGGGGGCTAGGTTGGTGGAAAACGTACTTACTTGCTTTAGTGAGTGAACGCATCGGCGCAGACCTGCGTAACACCACCTTTGAGCACTTGCTTAAACTCTCGCTTGAGTACTTTGGTGGTAAGCGCACGGGTGACTTGATTGCACGTATTGGTGCAGAGACTGATCGTATCTGTGTCTTTCTATCTCTTTATGCATTGGACTTTGTGACCGATGTCTTGATGATCACCATGACTGCAGCCATTCTGATATCCATCGATCCTTTGTTGGCCCTAGTCACCTTGGCTCCATTGCCATTTATTGTGTGGATGATTCATGTTGTACGTGATCGTTTGCGTTTTGGTTTTGAAAAGATTGATCGTATTTGGTCGGAAGTGACAAATATTTTGGCGGATACGATTCCTGGTATCCGAGTAGTGAAAGCATTCGCGCAGGAAGACCGTGAACTAAAGCGTTTTGTAGACTCCAATAAATATAATCTTCAAATTAATGATCGCGTTAATCGTGTTTGGGGTTTGTTTTCTCCAACAGTGACTCTCCTTACTGAGACTGGTTTATTGGTCGTGTGGGGCTTTGGTATTTGGCAAGTGGCCCATCAAAAAGTGACCGTCGGTGTGTTGATTGCCTTCCTTGCCTACATTGGCCGTTTTTATGTGCGCCTAGATTCGATGAGTCGCATTGTGTCGCATACTCAAAAAGCAGCTGCTGGTGCAAAGCGCATCTTTGATATTTTGGATCATGTCTCCAGCGTACCTGAGCCAATTAACCCAGCGCCTCTGGGGCCGGTACAAGGTCGCATCTCCATGCGTGGCGTGGGTTTCCGCTACGGTAACCGGGCAGTTTCAAAAGGGATTGATTTGGATATCGCGCCAGGCGAGATGATTGGCTTGGTAGGACACAGTGGTTCTGGTAAGAGCACCTTGGTGAATTTAATTTGCCGTTTTTATGACGTGAGCTCTGGCTCTATTACTTTAGATGGTCGTGATATTCGCAGTATTGGTATCGCTGACTATCGAAAATGTATTGGCCTGGTATTACAAGAACCATTTTTATTCTTTGGCACGATTGCGGAGAATATTGCTTATGGTAAGCCGGATGCTACTCGCGAAGAAATCATTGAGGCAGCGAGGGCTGCCCATGCCCATGAATTTATTCTGCGTTTACCGCTTGGCTATGACTCATTGGTCGGTGAACGCGGTCAATCTTTGTCTGGTGGCGAACGTCAGCGGATCTCGATTGCCCGCGCACTCTTAATTAATCCAAGTATTTTAATTTTGGATGAAGCGACTTCATCGGTTGACACTACGACTGAAAAAGAAATTCAACGCGCTTTAGATAATCTGGTGAAAGGTCGTACAACGATTGCAATTGCACACCGTCTTTCTACCCTCAGAAAAGCAGATCGCCTCGTGGTATTAGACAAAGGCGAGATTGTAGAAATAGGTTCGCATGAGCAACTGATGGAAGCTCAGGGTGCTTATTACGCCTTGTACCAAGCCCAGTTGCGTCATGCTGCAGAGTTGGTTGAAGGCGTTGCTATTGGCGAGAGCTTGGTTGAGGGTCAAGAAGATCTTCTCCAGGAAGATAAAGCAGTCATGCGCAATGAAAAGCGCGAAGAGAAACGCGAAGAGAAACTCCCAGACATTACGAGAAATATTGGGGGAGGGATATGAGTCATTCTCACCAATTGCTGCGTGATTCACTTGGGCGTCTTGTATTCATTGATTCCTTAGGAGTGTCTCATGTTGGTGTTTATCCAGTGCGAGCGTTTCCGATTACAGCCCCAGGTAGCGGTGTCGGTATCATGAATCTATCGGGCAAAGAGGTATTTTGGTATCCCGATATTGCTGCTATTCCAAAAGATGAGATGACTCTCATTGAAGCTGAATTAGCAGCGCGGGAATTTATACCCGTCATTGAAAGAATTACCCAGGTATCCACTTTTGCGACCCCCAGTATTTGGGATATCGAAACCAATCGTGGACCAACTCGCATTCGCCTAAAAGGTGAAGAAGATATTCGGAGAATTACCGGTAACACCTTATTAATTGCAGACTCTAATGGTCTACAGTTCTTAATTAAAGATGCCACGCAGTTGGATAAGGTGAGCAAAAAACTATTAGATCGTTTCCGCTAGAATTTGTTTTAGCAAGCCGCTTTAGCTCAGTTGGTAGAGCAGTTCATTCGTAATGAAAAGGTCGCCAGTTCGATTCCGGCAAGCGGCACCAGTTCCTAATGGTATTCAGGGTTAACCCTAGATAGCCATCCTATTTTGTATCCCAATTCATCGCACATTCAATAGACATACTATTTGTACGTTTTTTGCGCCTTAAATGCCATGATTAACAGCTAGTGTAAGTACACTATCCGAAGCTTTGACTTGATTTATAGGGGTTTTTGCTAGATTGCAGAGTCTCGCGTGATTGATTTTCGGAATTATTGATGGCTATCAAGTTTTACTAGCCCATCTTGTTTAAAAATCACTCACATTAAATAAGTCAAAAATAAATTGGCAAACCATTCATAGGAGCACGTTAATGAAGATGAAGATGAAGTTTAAAGGGGCCTTGATTTCTACCGCCTTAGCCCTCGGTGTTACTGGTGTCTCACCTGCATTTGCTGCATGGGAGCCAACCAAGCCTGTTGAATTCATTATTCCCGCCGGTCCTGGTGGTGGTGCTGACCAAATGGCTCGCATGATTCAGGGAATCATCACTAAAAATAATTTAATGAAGCAGGCTGTTATTCCTGTGAATAAAGGTGCTGGTGCTGGCGCTGAAGGTTTCTTAGCAATGAAAGAAGCTAAAGGCGATCCAAACAAGATTGTGATCACACTTTCTAATTTGTTCACCACTCCATTGGCAACCGGTGTTCCTTTTAACTGGCAAGACATTACTCCAGTAGCGATGTTGGCTCTTGACCAATTTGTTTTGTGGGATAACGTCGATAAGCCATACAAGACAGCAAAAGAATATATCGATGCCGCTAAAGCAGCGGGCCCGGGTAAATTCAAAATGGGTGGTACAGGCTCAAAGTCTGAAGACCAGATCATTACCGTAGCGATTGAAAAAGCCACTGGTGCGAAGTTCACCTACATCCCATTCAAAGGGGGTGGTGACGTTGCAGTTCAGCTCGTAGGTAATCATATTGATTCTTCTGTGAACAATCCAATTGAGGCAGTTGCTCAATGGCGTGCAAATAAATTACGTGCATTGTGCGTATTTGATGACACCCGTATGCCTTACAAAGAGAAAGTAACAGATACCCAATCATGGTATGACGTACCAACTTGTAAAGAGGCTGGAGTATCAACTGACTATGTGATGTTGCGCGGTATTTTCATGGCGCCTGGCGTCACTCAAGAGCAGGTTGATTTTTATGTTGAACTGTTTAAGAAAGTACGTGCTACACCAGAGTGGAAAAAGTTTATGGCTGATGGCGCATTCAATCAGACATTTATGACTGGTAAAGAATTTAGAAACTGGCTCACACTAAATGAAGCTTTGCATAAGCAATTGATGACCGAAGCTGGCTTCTTGGCCAAGTAATTTGTAAGAAATCTGATAGGACCTCCATTGGGGGTCCTATTTTTTGAGTAAGTGTATTAATTAACATTGATTAGTGAAAAAATAAATGTCTGAACAAGCAAATAATTCAAATCAAGAATCAGCGATTAGCGTCAGGGCAATGGATATCATCACTTCGCTTGTGTTCCTTGCGATTGCCATCACCGTGATGGTTGGTAGTCTGAAGTTGGGCGCTAGCTGGGGTGCTGACGGCCCTGAGGCAGGGTATTTCCCTTTCTATATTAGTTTGATTATTCTGCTCTCAAGCACGGTCACTCTTTATCAAACTGCAATCGTCAATAAGCACAAGAAAACAGAATCATTTGTTGAAAAAGAGCCCTTAAAGCAAGTCATGGCTGTGCTTTTGCCAGCGATCGTATTTGTGCTTGGCGTGCAATTGATTGGAATTTATGTTTCTTCAGCCCTCTACATCGCAATCTTTATGGTGTGGTTAGGAAAGTATCCGATTTGGAAAGCAATTGCAGTATCAGTCGGGGTGAGCGTAGCCCTGTACCTCATGTTCGAGTTCTGGTTCCAGGTTCCATTGCCGCATGGCTCATGGTTCAATCCGCTCGAGTTTGTTGGCGTGAACTAAAAAATAAAAAAAATTAGATAAAAGGAGTTCAAGTTGGAAGAAATTAACGCTCTATTCAATGGCTTTGCTGTTGCAATGACCCCATTTAACCTGCTGCTGATGCTAGTAGGTGTAACACTTGGAGTGATCATCGGCGTATTGCCAGGCCTTGGTGGCGCAAATGGAATTGCGATTTTGTTGCCATTGACTTTCACGATGCCACCAACTTCAGCCATCATCATGCTGTCCTGTATTTATTGGGGTGCTTTGTTCGGCGGAGCGATTACCTCTATTCTCTTTAATATTCCCGGTGAGCCGTGGTCTGTTGCAACCACCTTTGATGGTTACCCAATGGCTCGGAATGGCAAAGCAGGTGAGGCTTTAACTGCAGCGTTTACCTCTTCATTCATTGGCGCGTTCTTTGCAATTGTGATGATTACTTTCTTGGCGCCTTTGGTGGCCAAGTTCGCTCTCCAGTTTGGTCCCCCGGAGTTCTTCTCGGTCTACTTGCTTACCTTCTGTAGCTTTGTGGGCATGAATAAGGGGTCGCCGTTTAAAACGATTTCCGCCATGATGCTGGGCTTCGCCTTGGCTACTGTTGGTATGGATACGGTTACAGGTCAATTGCGTTTGACATTCGGTAATCCAGAATTAATGCGCGGCTTTGACTTCTTGATCGCTGTGATCGGTTTGTTTGGTATTGGCGAGATTCTGCTTTCGATGGAAGAGGGTCTTGCATTCCAAGGGGCTGCAGCCAAGATTCGTGGCAAGGTGGTTTGGGAAACTTGGAAGCAATTACCAAAATACTGGGCTACTTCATTGCGCAGCTGCTTGATTGGTTGCTGGATGGGTATTACTCCTGGTGGCGCAACTCCTGCATCCTTCATGGCCTATGGCGTCGCTAAGCGCGTATCTAAAGAAGGCGATAAGTTTGGTACTGGCAAGATGGAGGGTATTGTTGCGCCAGAAACTGCGGCCCATGCTGCAGGCACAGCAGCACTTCTCCCAATGTTGTCTCTCGGTATTCCAGGCTCACCAACTGCAGCCGTATTGCTTGGTGGTCTCTTGATCTGGGGCTTACAACCTGGTCCATTACTCTTCGTTGAGAAGCCAGACTTTGTTTGGGGCTTGATTGCCAGTATGTACTTGGGTAACTTGGCTGGCTTGTTCGTTGTATTAACTTGCGTGCCATTATTTGCTTCTATCTTGAGAATTCCGTTCTCAATCATTGCGCCAGTCATTATTGTGATTTGTGCAGTAGGTGCATATACTGTTCACAATGCCATGTTTGATGTTTGGTTAATGATGGGCTTCGGTGTTCTGGGTTATGTCTTTAAAAAGCTCGACTATCCAATGGCGCCAATGGTATTGGCTCTGGTATTGGGCGACCGTGCAGAAGATTCTTTCCGTCAATCCATGCTGTTCTCACAAGGAAGCTTAGATATTTTCTTCTCTAACCCATTGGTGGGTGCTATTACATCTCTTGCATTAGTCCTGCTCTTCTGGCCATTGATTAGTAAAGTGATTGGCAAGAAAAAGGCTGCTGCAGCATAAGACTTAACTGGTCAAAAGCCAGGCTGATCTAGTTAAAAAGGGGCGTAAGCCCCTTTTTCTTGGGAAAATAAAAGTCCGCTAAAATCATTCCATCATGAATTTCCATAAAAACCGCCTCGTTCACTGGATTGCTGCAATCGCAATCGCAATGAGTGCGCTTGCGCCAGCCGTATCACAAGCAGTCTCGCTTGCGAAACATGGCCAAGGTTTTGCGATGGAGATTTGTTCTGCTGATGGCAACAAGATGCAGATTCAAGTGCAGGGTGATGAGCAGGAAGTGGCGGAGCAAGCGCAGCCATGCCCTTATTGCGTAGCTCAAAATAGCATCACCCCAGCATTCAATACCAATCTCACATTTGCAGCGCCAAATTCTTTTGCGTTGCTCCCAAAACTTTTCTATCAATCACCTAAACCACTCGCTGTTTGGGTAACCCCTCCTTCAGCAGCGCCTCCTGCACAAGCCTAATCTAAATTAGGGCATAGCCTAGCTATGTAGTGGGCAACTTAATACGTTGCTGTCATGTTGTGTGGAGAAGTAAATCTTGTTTCAGAAAAAGAAAATTGCTGCGTGCGTGGGCATCTTATTTGGTTCAATTTTAATAAGTGCTGGTGTACAAGCTCAAATAGCGCCTCCCCCTGATTATGATCAGAAGCTGAAGGATTTAGTGGTGAATGCCAGCAGATCTGAAACCCCTTTAGATCGAATGACCTTAAATACAACAATCTTGACGCCTGAAGCTCTTGAGTTGTCACCCGATCAAACACCAGACCAGATTTTAAAAAATGTACCAAGCGTATTTTTAAATGATCAGCCCTACTATGAAAAAGATCCTACAGGTCAAAGTATTAACGTGCGAGGCTTGGGAAATGCAAGAACTTTAGTCTTGATTGATGGTGTACCAGCACTAGACCCATTTTATGGAACCGTTCAATGGAATCAAATTCCTATGTCATCAGTGGAAAGTATTGAGATGGTTCGCGGGGGCGTTTCCAGTTTATGGGGTAATTATGGAATGGGGGGTGTTATTAATGTCAATACTAAAAACATCTCCAACAGTAGAAATGAGGCCTCAGTAAGTTACGGCTCTTATGGAACTGGCAATGTGGCAATTTCTAAAGATCTTGCTCTCTCAGATGCATTCAAAGTTAGATTTTCAGCTGACTATTTCAGTACGGATGGGTATAGAAATCCAGCAACAATTTCACCTGCAACTTTATGGCCCAAGACCAAAACACTACCTAATGTAGCCACTCCTCAGCAGGCTCCATTGCAGCCAGGTATGTCAAATGCAAGCGCACAGAACTCTAATGTACGTATGCAGGGCGAAATGAAGTTCAGTCAGAATACGGATGGTTTTTTTAGATTAGGCTACAGCACTATGGCAGACCTAAGTTCAAATTATGCATTTGCTACTAATTTGATCCAGCAAACCAATTTAGCCGCAGGAACTAGTACTAAATTGGATGTTAATAAAAAAATTACGGTAAGTGGTTTTTACCAGAATGAAATTTTCAATAAAAATAATGGCGCAACTACGTCTAGCGGTGCAAATCCTGCGATTGGAACTCCCTATATATCTTCAAATTATCAAGATCCCTCAACCACTGGTGGTGGCTCCGTGCAATTTACGCACGACCTTAAGAAATCTATTGTGGAGCAATATATTGTGGCAGTTGATGCGAGGACAATATCTGCTTCAAATTTAGCGAATACCTTAGCTACTTCAAATGCGGGTACGAACCAAATCGGCCAAACAAATATTGGTGTGAGTTATGCCAAAGGAACGCAAAATTTTTATGGTTTGATGGGGCAGGTGAAGTCAACGTCCGACATTCCTGTCCAAGCTACATTCTCAGCACGGGTTGATCAGTATCAAAGCAGTGTGCCAACTTACTATACTGCTGGAGCAAATGGCTCTAATCCTTCATTTGTAAATACGCCAAATATTGCTGTAACTAAATTTAGTCCAAACTTGGGTTTACTGTATAAAGCTAGCAATAATTTAAACTTTCGCGCCTCCGCATACCAAGCTTTTCATGCGCCGGGCATGAATAATATGTTGCGAAGTTATGGGTCTCCTGGGAAAAGCTATAGCTTTGCTAATCCCAATTTAACTCCTGAGAACATGACAGGTTACGAAGTTGGTAGTGACTATAGGTGGAACGCAGGTTTTATTCAGGTGACTGGATTTAACAACATCATTAAAAATGCTGTATATGCAGCAACACTTGATCAAACATCTGCGGCTTATTTGGCATTTTGTCCGCCCGGATCTGCATGTAATGGAACTACTGCTACTTCATACTCGAATAACCAAAATATTCAAAGTCAAGGATTGGAATTTCAAGCTCATCATGATATCAATGCTAAATGGGCTGCTGATGCTGGCTATACCTATACCCGAGCTTATGTGATTTGGAATGCAGCGAGTGTTTCCCCAGCGCTCAATCCCGTAAATACTCAGCTAGGGGGCACTCCGCAGAATATGGGCAATGCTGCTTTGACTTATTACCCAGCCCCAAAAGCAAGTCTTACAGCTAATGTTCGGTATATTGGAAATTCTTGGATGGACCCAGCACATTCCTTGCCGGTCCCTGCTTATGCGATTGTTGGTATGCGAGCAAATTATGAGCTGACTTCTCAGGTATCAATTAATGCCTCTGTAGTCAATCTATTGAACCGCCAGTACATTACATTTAACTCAAACTCCTCCCAGACAGCATATACGATGGGTATGCCCCAGGCTATTACTGTTGGTGCCCGTATCATCTTCTAATGATGAACTTTTATTTCTACCCATCAGTGCGCTTGGTTGCCCTCAGTGCCTTCTTATTGGGGATGCTTGGCCTACCTGGCCGAGCTGAAGCGCAAATGGACCATGCATCTCGTATGATGAGCACAAAGCAAAATTCTGCTTGTCACGGCAATGGGCTTGATTGCGCCAATGCAGCAACCCCATTTTTCTCCCCTGACGGTAAATTACTGCTGGCGTGGACTGCAAATGGAGCGGTATCGATAGGACAGTCTTCTGATTTTGGGAAGACATTGACGTCCATCGTCAAAATTGCGGAGCATGGCAAGTCATTGGATACAGGAAGTGATGCGCGGCCTCAAATTGTTGCCGATAAACAGGGAAATATCTTTTTAGCTTATGCATTTTTCAAGGACTCTAATTGGAATGCACAAATCAATACAGCAATATCAACTGATGGTGGGAGCACATTCAGCTCACCAGCGTCTTTAGTTCGAGATAGTTCTAGCCAGCGCTTCCCCTCAGTTTTAATCAGGCCTGATGATTCTATTTTTATTTCTTGGATTGATAAGCGACTAGTAGCGGCTGCAAATCAGAGTGGTGTAAAACGTTTAGGTGGATCAATTGCATACTCATTTTCAAATGATGGTGGAAAAACATTTAAGGCTGAACGATTTGCCAGTGAGAGTAGCTGTGAGTGCTGCCGAATTGGTGGATCTTTAGATACTAAAAATCAACCTGTGATTGTCTATCGAGCTATATTTCCAGGCGGCATTCGGGATCAAGCAAGCCAAGTTATTTCTGCGAATGGCGCTGAGTCTGCTCGTCGGGTTGCAGATGATGACTGGAAGACAGATGCGTGCCCACATCATGGCCCATCGATTGCGGTTTCCGGATCCGGCAAATTCCATGTAGCTTGGTATACCCAAGGAAGTAAGCGCTCAGGCGTTTTTTATGCCAACTCTAGTAATCAGGGGATTAACTATTCCATGCCAACTAGGGTTGGGTCAGAAGGGATAAATGTATCCAGGCCTTATCTTTTGGCCATGGGTCAGCAGGTCTGGTTAGCATGGAAAGAATTCAATGGTACAGATGCATTGGTTTATATCAAGCAATCTGCGGATGATGGAAAAACGTGGGGTACTCCACAGATCATTTCTAAAACAAATGGATATAGCGACCATCCTTTATTAGTCAATAACGGTGATGCAGTCTTTTTGTCATGGTTGACAAGGACTGACGGGTATCAATTAATTAAGGTTGGGCAAAAGCAATGAAAAAATATTTATTCGCATTGGTACTTGTTATGGGAATCGCTCATCTTGCATTTGCCGATAAGCCCAACATAAAGCCTTATCAGAGGGGTGACTGGTCTAGCTTAATCAAGAGTGCCAATGGTGCGCCAATAGCAATTCATTTTTGGGGTGTTACTTGCCCAGCTTGCGTGAAAGAAATGCCTCTGTGGGGAAGCTTTCTGAAGAGTAATAAAAATACAAAAGTAATTTTTATTCAGGTAGATGATGTCACCCAGGAAAGTATGCAAAAAATGCTTAATAGAGCTGGTTTGGAAACAGCCAATAATTACTATGTTGTTGGTCCTTTTGATGAACGCCTGCGTTATGAAATCGATCCTAAGTGGCATGGCGAGACTCCAACTACTATATTGGTAGATAAAAATGGTAAGGCCTCGATAAAAACAGGATTAATTGATTTTCGTAAGCTACAAAGTGCATTGAGTAATGGTATTTAATTTATTGATATGGGTTTATTAAAGATAACTAGGAGAGTTTGAGTATGAAATCAAAAGTACTGGCAACAATGTGTACCGCAATTGGTATTGCTTTTAGTGGCGCTGCTATGGCGCAAAACGCAGCAGTTGGTTCAATCAAAGTCGAGAATGCCTACACACGTGCTACTGCCCCGGGGCAGCAAGTGGCTGGAGGTTTTCTCAAAATTGAAAACAAAGGCGTTGCTGATCAATTGCTATCTGCAAGCTCTCCAGTTGCAGGAGAGGTTCAGTTGCATGAGATGGCCATGGACGGCAATGTGATGAAAATGCGTCAGGTCAAAGATATTCCTGTGCCGGCCAATGGAGCGGTTGAGCTTAAGCCAGGTGGTCTCCATTTAATGTTTATGAACATTAAGGCACCTTTGGCTGCAGGTGAAACTGTCCCGGTCAAACTCAAGTTTGCTAAGGCTGGTGAAGTAGAGGTGAAGATGCCAGTGAATGCTATGGGCCAACATGGCGGCGCCATGAAGCACTAAGTAAGCTGGGTAGTGGAAATAAAAAGCCCCTGATTTAATTCAGGGGCTTTTGTTTAACTACTTTAGCAATTGGGTCTGATTAAGTTCAATTAAGTGAGATCCAAATCCAAATCGGTTACTGCACCTTTGCTAGCGCTACTTGCAAGGCTTGCATACTTTGCCAAGAGACCGCGGGTATAACGTGGTTTAGGTTGCTTCCAAGTCGTACGACGCTTGGCAATCTCTTCATCGCTTACATTGAGTTGAATGAGCAACTTATGAGCATCTATCGTCACAGAGTCACCTTCATTGATGAGGGCAATGACGCCGCCAACGTAGGCTTCAGGGGCTACGTGACCAACGACCATACCCCAAGTGCCACCGGAAAAACGTCCGTCTGTAATGAGACCTACAGACTCACCAAGGCCCTGACCTACCAAGGCAGAGGTAGGAGAGAGCATCTCGCGCATACCAGGACCACCTTTAGGACCTTCGTAGCGAATGATCACGATGTCACCATCTTTGATCTTTTGCGCCATGATAGCTGCCATGGCATCGTCTTCAGAATCAAATACGCGGGCTGGGCCAGTGATTGACGGGTTCTTCAGGCCAGTAATCTTTGCAACGCAACCTTCCGGGGAGATATTACCCTTGAGAATGGCTAAGTGACCTTGCTTATACAGGGGATTGTCTAAAGTACGAATTACCTTTTGATCAGCGCGTGGCACTGTTGGCACATCTTTCAATACTTCTGCGATCGTTTTACCAGTAATGGTCATGCAATCACCGTGAAGTAATCCACCATCCAAGAGAATTTTCATTACTTGAGGAATGCCACCAGCTTGGTGCAAGTCGGTTGCTAAATAAGCGCCGGATGGTTTCATATCCACAATCACAGGAACGCGTTTTCGAATTCGCTCAAAGTCATCAATCGTCCAATCAATTTCAGCGGCACTAGTGATGGCAAGGAAATGTAAGACCGCATTGGTAGAACCGCCAACGGCCATGATGACACTGACTGCGTTCTCAATCGATTTTTTGGTGATGATATCGCGTGGACGCAGATTATTTTTAATGGCTTCAACCAAAACTCGGGCAGACTCAGCAGCGCTAGCCACCGTCTCTTCATCTTCATTAGCCATCGTAGAAGAGTAGGGCAGACTCATACCCAGAGCCTCAAAGGAGGAACTCATTGTGTTAGCTGTATACATACCGCCGCATGAGCCGCTACCTGGGCAGGCATTTTGTTCTACGCCCTTGAGGTCTACTTCGGTCATTCGACCGGAAGTAAATTCACCAACAGCCTCGAATGCAGAAACGATGTTGAGCTCTTTACCTTTGTAATGACCCGGTTTAATCGTGCCGCCATAAACATAAATCGCAGGAACATTGGTACGGGCAATTGCCATCATACCGCCTGGCATATTTTTATCGCAACCACCAATCACGACGACGCCGTCTTGCCATAAACCGTTTACACAAGTTTCAATGCTGTCAGCAATCACTTCACGAGAGACGAGAGAGTATTTCATGCCTTCAGTACCCATGCCAATACCGTCAGAAACGGTTGGAGTACCAAACGTCTGCGCTTTTGCACCCGCTTCTTCAAGCGCAATGACTGCGGCATCTGTTAGTTTTTGTAAGCCACTATTACAAGGGGTGATAGTGGAGTGACCATTTGCAACGCCAACCATGGGTTTCGAAAAATCCTTTTCCTCATAGCCCATGGCGTAATACATCGAGCGATTGGGTGCGCGAGCGACTCCCTCGGTGACCATGCGTGAGCGTTCATTAAGGCGTTTCATGCTAATTACTCCAAAAAAGGTTTATTGCGAAAGGCTCTATTGTGCCGTGAGATGGGTTCAGGGGTACTCTATCTAATTTGGATAAATGGCCCTGTCTTTATGCTGCGATGCAATAAGTTACAAGAAATAATACAAAAGTCTTAGCCCTGAGGTCGGTTACCAGTTTAATGCCATTATTAAGACACAGTAGGCTATGATCAAAGAAATAATGTGCTTAGATTTAGTCTGGAATTTAGTAGAGAAATACTGTAGACCTGAGTTTGAAAATCGCCCAATATTTTGTTAGCCTTGCGGCTGATAGCTTTACTGGTCCGTAAGTATTAGTATTCGCTGAAGTATTAAAGTTATCAATACGTTAGAATTAAAAAGCGAGAGCTATCCTCGATGGGCAATCCAGCAAAACTTCCGGAGATTCGAAAAGATGCTTTTTCTAAAGCCCGGGAGAGCCTCGGTTTAAGCACTAAAGATTTAGCTGGTATGGCTTGCCTCTCGGTGCGTCAAATTCAACAGATTGAAAATGGTGAATCGAGTTCTTTCTATGGCGCCCAAATTAAAGTCACTGCTGCGAAAAAGGTAGCGGCATTATTAAAGCTAAAAGAGGAAGATGCTTTTGACTTGGTTGATTTAGTGCCTACGAAAAAAAGTGATCCTGAAAATGTAGTAGAGAATCAATCTAGTCATGTGGCAAGTGCTGCGACAGAAGCAAAAAATACATCGTACGCAAAATCTACTGAGACTAAAGCAATCAAAACCATGAAAGAAAGAGTCGTTTTTTCATCAGCCTTAGCAAGTCAAGAAAAAAATCTCCAGAAAAAATTATTTATTCTGTTTGGTATCGCTGTAGCTTTAGTATTTTCAATCGTTAATTTACGCCCTTTATTTTTTCCGGAGCCCGTTAAGCAAGAGATCGTAGCAGTTGAAGAACCTGCTCCTACTACTCCGCCTTCAGATCCAGTGGCAGAGAGCAAGCCAGAAGAAAATTCTGGTGTGGCCGCGTTTGCCGTTGTTCCCCCTGCGCCTGTGGCTAACCCGGCAGTTACTGCAGAGTGCCCCCCGGCTGATGCTATGGCTGTAGGCTATAAAACCGAGTCTCCTAAAAAGGCTGGTGATATGGTGTATTTGCAATCCAAGACGGTGCAAACTGTTTGCGTTGTCGATATCAGTGGCAAGACTCAAAACAAAACTTTAGAGCCTGGAGTGGGAGTGAGTGTTTTTGGAAGGCCACCGTTAAAAGTTTTAACCTCTGGGCAGGCGCAAGTTGATATGTATTACCAAGGTGTGAAAGTTCGCCTTTCAAATACAAGCTCAAAGACAATTATTTTGGAAGCGGCTGAAACGATTCAGCCTGCCGCTCTAACTGATTCTCAGTTACGTTAACTTCCTTGAGGGATTAACCTGAGTTTTAACTAGCAGTGTTGCTTAAACTGCAGATTCGTTAGTTTCACCCGTACGAATCCGAATTACTTGCTCAACTGCAGTAACGAAAATTTTTCCGTCGCCAATTTTTCCGGTATGTGCTGCTTTAGTGATGGCCTCAATAGCTGCCTCAACACGATCGCCTGGAACTACGGCCTCTACTTTTACCTTGGGCAAGAAGTCGACTACATACTCAGCGCCACGGTAGAGCTCAGTATGACCCTTTTGACGACCAAAGCCTTTGACTTCGGTCACGGTTAAGCCGGTAACACCTACTTCAGCTAGTGCTTCACGAACTTCATCGAGTTTGAACGGTTTGATGATTGATG
>Ga0114978_10002639_pt1 | contig 14766 bp, 9 predicted proteins | sample S_140212_EF_Meta_FD_87027 | JGI IMG/M metagenome (GOLD analysis project Ga0114978, IMG submission 87027) | Freshwater microbial communities from Lake Simoncouche, Canada to study carbon cycling - S_140212_EF_MetaG | ecosystem: Environmental > Aquatic > Freshwater > Lake | place: Lake... | reverse complement strand
GTATGATAAATTACATAACACAGAATTCTGGAAAGAAAATAAACCAGTCAATAATAATAGTGAAAATATACTATATCAAGAAAACAAAAAAATCGATTACGTTATGTAATCGATTTTTTTTATCTACCTAATCTACCCCATTTATACCAAGCTCGTTCATGAAAGAAGTATAAAAACATCTTTGTTACTACTTCAGTACCACCGATAGCCAATCCCATTTTAAGGCTACCGGTTATTAACCAACCTAATATCATAGTATCTATTGTACCGACAATTCTCCAAGTAATAGTTTTTGCTAAGTGTCTGGCAATTATATTATCTTTTTTAAAATCAATGTGGGCAACATTATCTTTAATAGTTAATTCACCTTTGCAAGTTACATGCCATTTATCACCAACACCTTCGATATAATCTTTTGTAGTGCAAGTTTGTGAGTTTATTACAATATTTGATACTAATATTTCTTTAACATCATCTATTAATCTCCAACGATTTGAATCATCAGTTGATTGTGTATTAAATCGAATTTGATACGTTTTAGACTCCATTATTTTCCAATAAATTTTTAACAACATCTTCTTGAATAGATTCATCAACCATACTTCTCCAAGAATCATCTCCATTTTTAATAGAATCTCTAATCTTAGTTGCTGAGATAAATCCAATATTATCTGGTGGTGTGAATTCATTAATTTCATATCCAACACCTCTGCCGAAATTAACAGATTCGATATCTGGTATAATCATTACTTTAACATCATCACCTTTAGCAGCATGATATTTTTCAATCATATCAACTGTTTGTTGAGTTGTGAATGGATTCTTTTCATCAGGTTCGATATCACGAACCATAATTAAAGCAGGAATTCCTTCATTTAATTTTTGTTGAATTAATTCAATGTGACCCCAGTGATAAGGCTGATATCTACCTACAAAGATGGCGTACTTCTTATCTGGATTTTTGGTTGGTTCTCCACCGTGATTTACTTTTGTCCACATATTTAATTATTATTTTTTATTAAATCAATTAATAGTTTTACATTTCTGTCTAAATCTTCCTCAGTATTGTTTTTAAGAACGATTGCGTTAATAGGTGTCTCAAAAGGTGAAGATATACCAGTAAAGTCTTTAATTTCACCTGCTCTTGCCTTTTTATATAAACCTTTTGGATCTCGCGTTTCACAAGTTGATAAATCCGCATCAATAAAAACTTCGATAAAATTATCACCAATTATTTCCTTAGCTTGAGTTCGATTTTTTTCAAAAGGTGAGATAAAAGAGCAGATTACAATAAGACCGGCATCGTTCATTATTTTACAAACTTCAGCAACACGTCTAATATTTTCAATTCGATCTTCTTCTGAGAATCCTAATCCTTTATTAAGACCTAAACGAGTGTTATCACCATCTAGAGTGTAGGTGTGATAACCTAATTCATTTAAAAAGGTTTCAAGTTGATTAGCAATTGTAGATTTTCCGGAACCTGAAAGTCCTGACATCCAGATGGTGCAAGCTTTTTGGTTTTTAATCTTCTCTCTATTCTCTTTAGAGATTTTAAAATTATGTTGTGTAATATTCATACTTAATATAGATAAAAAATACATAATTGTTTAAACAATAATTTTAAAGTTGAGTATAATACATATGGAAAATATTAAAGAAAATTATACCAATCTTTGTGATTGGATATCTAAAAATGGAGGATGGGTTAATCCAAAATTAACAATTGAACAAACAGAAAAATTTGGTCGGACAATAATTACTCAAGTTGATATTGAACCAGGTGAAGATATATTTAGATTACCAAAAGAACTTCTATTAAATTTATCAAATTGTGGTCTAGACGGATTTAATTTATCAAATACATTTGAGTATCGTGATCAGATAGTTATGTCTCTATTGTATGAGTGTCAGAATCCAGAAACAAAATGGAAACCTTATATTCTTCTTTTACCTCAGTTATCTGATTTTGAAAATCATCCGATGGTCTTATTTTATAAAAATAAATTTCCAAACATCTCCGCTGATATTTTTAGTCGTGTTTCAAACTTATATCAAAGTTTTAATCAATTCTGGTTGAAATTACAAAATTTTAATATAACTACAAATCTATTTAAACAAATGCCAAATTTTAATGAATGTATCTGGGCATTTCTAACTGTGATAACTAGAATGTGGGCAAACTGCGGGTTAGTTCCATTTGCAGATATGTTACAGCATTCTAACTATTCTCCAATTTTCTTAGATTCAAATGGTGAAAAATTTTCATCTATGACTTCAAAAGAGAAAATTACCTCCGGTTCACCAATTTATGATAATTATCTTGTTCAAGATGACATCACTCTTTACGTCAATTTCGGATTTGTAGAACAATCTGATAGAACTCATTTATCAGTTGGATTTCAATTTGAAACAAATAATACAGTTATTGCGAGTATAATTAATTCTCAAAGACATATTTTTGAAAATAAAAAGATTTATATTTCTTCAGAGGGTATAAATCAAGAAATTATGGCATTCTTGAGACTTCATGTACTAGACACAAATGACTTGAAAATTGGTCATTTTGAAAATGACCAATTTTTGTATCAGATAGTAAGTTTAGCAAATGAGTTGAGATGTCTAAAAAAATTAAAATTAAGAATATCACATTTGCTAGATAAAACAGAATTAGACTATGTTCAAGTAAATTTTTCCAAATTAGAAGAAGGTACTACTGAGTGGCAAATTTGTAAATTAATTCAGAATATTTCTAATTTGAAAGATCAATATAACTCCTTTATTGACAACTATTGGAATTCATTTCTGTCATAGAAACTTCTTTAAACTCAACATCAATTTTTGAATAATCTACTCGGTAGAAACCAGTTTTTTTGATCTTTGGCGTCGGGCGGAGCAGGCAACGTAGTGCCACTTCATAAGGTGTTCCTAATAATTCTTGAGTTATGACCCCGGATTAACAGAGATAACAAATCCCTCACAAACTATGATGTTTCCAATGTTTACTCCCTTAAAAGTTCCGGAAAGTCCCTCATAAGGGCCAATCACTCCAGTTATTCTTAGTCTTGAATATAATCCACTAAAAGGGCCACCGGCACTTTGACTTCCAGTTATAATCAGATCACAAGTGCCGAATGCGCAACTTTTTGATAATTTTATGTCTTTACCACCGACTATAACAGAATTACAAACTTGGTTTCTTCCATTACTAAATGCGCTAATATAATTCTCAGTCAGAATTTTAGATTTGTTGTAAATCTGATTTCTAAATCCACCAATTATACCTGAATTATAAACATAATGTGATTTTGATGTCGTCAGACCAACATTGAAATAAGTACTGCAGTAATTTTTTTCAATACAGGATCCGAACAAGTTACAAGAACCACCGACTATAAAGCTGTTGTTTATTCCTCCTTTACCGTTAAAAAATGCCCCATCATTTTCAATAGGTCTATTTAATAATCCATGGGAAACAACTCCAGTACCAGTATAGTTCTGACCAAAAATAAACCAATTCTCAGATATTGTACCGAAAATACCATGAGCTTCAATTTTATTACATCTACCACCAGCAATAATAGAATTTCCTACATTCACAATTCTATTATTTATACCTGACAATATAGTCGAACCATATGATTGTGCCGTTTTATTATTACACCCAGATATTATTGTACTATAATCTGTAAGCTTACTAACGCCTCTGAAACCACCATTATTTATTAAATCACCGCCAAAACTGAAAGGATAAGATGGTCCGTATAATGATTCACATCTACTAAATCCAGTGGAATTATCTTTACCACTTAAAATTAATGATCTTAAGAAGTTTCTATTTCCACATCCTCCTATAATCACACCACTATATACATTATTAGTAGCACCACCAATATTTATTCCATAACCAGTACAATTACTTTCACCGGCAATTGTCAAATTTTGATTGAAAGTGCTGCAGTTTTTATATCCGCCTAAAATTGTAGAGTTAGCGCCAACTGAACAGTTTTTACTTCCGCCTATCATATTATTATAGCATCCTTTTCCTATGTCGATACAATTTCCAGACATTATAGTATTTAAAGAAGAAGCCCGTTCAGATAAATCTTTTGACTGATCTGATGAAATGATATTTGAAAGTCCTGACATCATATAATTATTTTCACCAGCCATTATATTTGAATATTTTAAATATTGTATTGGCTTTGTATTTTGCCAATTAACACCATACATACAAGAATTTAAACTTGAAATCATGTTAAAGAATCTGCCTTCAACTATTCCACCACTTGATGAAATAATGTTATTATATGATGCAATTCCTTTAAGATCGCGACAATTATTTATAATTGCTTTAGATAATTCTTTGATTCCAGTTTTACCTTTAGAGGATAGAATTGTATTAAATTTAGTTTGTTGTTGAGATTCATAAATATATCCTTTATAGTTAGAAAAAGTAGGAGTGACGCAGATAAAGGCATAATCTGATGAAAGTATGAGATTATTTTGTAACAAAGCAGAACCATATCCTGAATTACACATTACTGTTCTGGTTGATGATGAAATTAAATTAAAACAAGTCTGATTCGAGCCCTTATTAGGATTATCAAGAATACACGAACTTGAACTTGAAATTATTGATGAAAAACAAGATATGCCACCAGTGCAACTATCATATACAGAAATTAAACTAGAAAGACTATTCTCATTTTTTGATAAATTACTTGATATGATTGAACTCCCATCACCACCTTGTATAGAATTATAAAATCCACCTATTATCGTGTTAAGAAAATAGGGTACGGTTATAGAATTAGCACATCCACCCAGTATAGTATTTGCTACTGACTGATTATTTGAGCCAGATGATATTATATTAGACGCTCCTCCTACTATGAAACTATCCTGTGCTGCTGGATCAACATACGAACCTATATCATTATAAGGCTTCGTCCTAATTGATGAAAATCCAAATATTGATTCTTTATTTGTTTCCGTACAAACTTTAAAAAAACTACTTGATGTAACTCCATTCCCAGTACCATATGCGATTTCATAACTATTTACGTTTACTGACCCACCACCAGAAGAAAAAGTTATACCAGTTTCACCATCCTGAATAGAAAATGACTCGTTTGAGAAAACATTTTTAAATAGTAATTTACCTGTATCTTTTCCAAATCCCATTTTAGAAAAAATTACCGCCCCTAATATTATTTCACCTATAATTTCTAACATATAACTATATATTTTTATATACTCACGACTAATCCTTTACAAACTTTTATATAAGATAAAGGACCTGCAGTCCACTTTCCAGACGATCCAGTAAATCCACACATCCAAGTTGTACCAGAGATTTCTAAAATAGGCACCATCGTACTATATGCAAAATTATTTACTATGTTACAACCGCCAATAATTGCTGCTCCAGAGACATTATCGACTTTACCAATATAATTATTCTGACCACCGATTATACCGGTATAAAGTGGCTTCCATGTTAATTTATTTCTATAACCACCGATCATAAATCTTGATCCATTTATAAGATTTCCCGAGCGAGTTTGATCCGATTCGTTACATCTACCACCAATCATAATAGAATTATTTGAGCAATAAATTTCACTACAACAACCACCAATTATACCCGAATTATAAGAAAAAAATATCCTTCCTCTTGATTGTGAGATGATAGCATTATTAAAACCACCACCATCTGTATCTGAACTAGCAATACAAACACGATCAGAAGATAAAATAATGTTATTAGATATAGTATTAACTTTATTACCTGGGAAAGCTGAAGGATTAATAGTACTACTTGTACTTGAGATGACGACATTATTAATACCACAACGTTGATATGTATCACCAGTGGCAATAAATACAGAGTTTGAAGACCTACAAATGGTATTAAAGTCACCAGAAATTATAGCATTTGACTTAGACGAGGCAGTTCCACTTATGAGGTTGCAAAATCCACTCATAATTAAACTATTACATTCAAGTAAAATTTTACTACAAATACTTGACATGATGAAACTGTTTTCAGAGTTGAAAATACAGTTACGATATCCCGATACAATTGTACTGTTGCACACGGTTCTCCTTGAATCTATACTCAGATTCTCAACATATATACAGTTTTCAGATCCGCTAATAATTGCTGAGTTTTTTAAATGATAGAATCCGAGACTGACTTTTGTATTAACATCAAATAGATTATTCTTTCCAGATAATATCATATTACTCGAATTTCTGACAACACTACCTGGTTTTTGACCAATACTATTTTTACAACCACCCATAATTGTCGATCTGCACGTAGAAGTTAATGTATTACCGTCAGTGGAAGCAATAGTGTTTGAGTAGCTACACGTTCCGTCGAGAGCCTTTTCTCCGCAAATTTTCCCTCTACCTGAAAGTATTGAATTATAATTACCAGAAATATTTGAACAGTCTGTAGATATAAAAGATGAGTTTTTAGTTCTAAATGAAGTCTTAAAATTTGAGAATTTAGAAGAAGAGATTACGGAAGTTCTGTAAAAGTCGTATGACCTACGTTCCACATCATCTCCATAGTCGTTGATACAAGAAGACATTACTATACTTTGAAACGAACCTCTTAATAAACAAACATCAGAACTTGCTATTATAGTTGAATTTTGTGTATAGTCAAAACCTGGATTAGGTCCGTTACCCGGAATTCCCAGTTTACTGTTACAGGCAAAACTATTTTGTTTACCACCTATAATGCTACTATTATCGGCATTACAAATGTAATTTTTATATCCTGAAACTATTACATTATTTCTACCAAAAGTTACTTTACTACCTGAGTGAGAACCTTTAATTTTATTCTTAAAACCAGTTAATATGAGGTTTGAACATTGATGAATGTTTGCTACCATATAATTTTTTAAACCACCAACAACTAGACTATTTTCAGTTGTAGCCATTCCAGAAATTTCTTTATAGTAAGGAGACCATCTTTTTGCACCAATTATCGCCTGATATCCAGGTCTAGTATCTACTTTCAAATTTATTTGTTTTATCTCATAAGGTGGAAAGCCAAAGGAGGCCATAACTGTCGAAGAAGTTATACCAGTGCCTGTACCAAAAACAATTTCTTTATCATCTATGGCAACTGGCCCTCCTCCAGAGCTTGAAAAAGTTAATCCGGATTCGTCTTCAGTAATTGTTACACTTGAATCTGAGCTTTTGAGTGTGCGGAATAAAAGTTTACTGGAATCTTTACCTGTACCCATTCCTTTAAATAGATAAAATGGACCAGCCGCCGCAACAACCTCAAAAAAAAATTCAAAAAACAAATTCATATCTTATATATTTAAGTTAGTAATCTCTATGTCAAAGCTACTATAATACCATGGCAAACTGTTAGTGAGTTTATTACTCCTGACTTTGATGCATCAATTCCATTTGAAAGTGTTTTAGTTGAAAAATTGTAATATCCTACAGAGCCATAAAGAGCCATATTCTGAACTAAAACTGTTTCTTCCTCACAAATATAGAGATTTTTACCACCAATAATTACTGAATTTTCTACTGGTTTAATACCTCCTATAAGATTTTTGTAACCACCCAGAATCACCGAGTTTCTGACACCAGCTTTTTGAAACACAGATTTCGCATCTGCTTTACAAAATCCATTTATATTATTACAAAAACCGCCTATTATTGAAGATCTACAAGCTTCAACAATCCTATTACAACAACCACTTAATATGACAGAATCAATTGCAGATACCATATTATGATAAAATCCACCAACTATAGCAGAGTTTGAAATTGTAAGACCCCTTCCAGGATACTGGCTAGTAGAACTATAGAGTGCACTCATAGATGATCCAATTGATATAATTGTATTATTAATGTTGCTTAACGTGACTCCTTTGCTGGCATCATAATTTAAACTAAATGTAGCATTTCCTATTATATTAGCTTCACGAAGAATTGAATTAGCTTGTATTGTAAAAATTGAATTATTCGTACTCACTTCTGTAAGTTTTAGTGGTTTAGTTGGATCGGACGAAGATGTGCCACTACAAATACGCTGACCTCTACCGATACTACCGAATATTGAATTATAATTGAATTTATCTCCCGATATAACAGAAAATCTACCGGGGTCGATGTTTGGTTGGTCGAAATTAAAAATAACTGAGTGATTAGAATTATTAATGACTGTACATTGATCTCTCGATGTAAAAGATGTCGATCCGTTACCACAAATTAGTGAATTATTTCCAGAAATAATAGTTGAGATATCTCTACCATTCACTTTGGCTCTACCAACACAGTTTTTATAACCATTTATGATAGTATTAAATTGACCACTTACAGTATTACATCTACCATTTATAATAGTATCATAACAAGAAAATGTATCTTCATCTGATCCATCACAAAATTTATTATACTGACCATTAATTATTGTGCTAAATTGATGATTGTAGGGTCTATTTGTTGATCTGCTATAATTCACAACAAAATTTTTATAACCATTAACGATAGTCATAGAATTCATAAAACGTGGTTCAAGAGAACATAAATAATTTTTAACACCGTTGATTATACTTGACTTTGAGACACAACTCATACAATTTTTGTTACCATTAAAGATAGTTGAACATTCTGAATATTTTGTGTAATTTTTATAACCATTTAAATTTGTTGAAAATTTTGACTTATATATAAAATTATAGCTACCAGATATTGATGTAGAAATGCCTTCTTCTATCTGTCCTTTATAAGACATCATAATAGTTGATTGTGTACTATTATTCAATTGTGAATCAAAAGATCCCAATATAATTGAATTAGTACTTAGATTCAAAGTCGATGAACGACTTGAAACTATTGATGAGGAATTACTAAAATTCAAGTTGCCGATATAAGATCCTATGATTGTAGAAAAACTGCTACCGTAGATTTCAGCCGCAAAAGACCCTACTACTGCATTAAAACAACTTGAATTTTCACCATCTATACAATTTAAATGACCACCTGCAATTGCTGAACTACAAACTGATGCGGTTATCCAACTACCAGACCCACCTAAAATTACACTAGTACGATGTCCTGGTGATACTGCTGAAACTCCTGATCTATTCTCGTGATTTGAACCACCTATTATAGACATACCAAGTATAGAATCTCGGTTGTTAAAATAGGACCATCCATCAACTTTAAAAGTTGATGAAGTTAACCCTGTTGAGCTAGGATTTCCGAATGCTATCTCAAAACTATCAATCGGTATTTGACCAGATCCACCAACTGATGTTAAATCTAAACTAGTAGAATCCTCAGTTATAGTTAATCCACCATCTGAATAAATCTTTTTAAATAATAATTTTCCAGAATCTTTACCAGTCCCCATGCCTTTAAAAACACAGAATGGTCCGGCTCCTAAAATTAATTCAGGAAGTAAATCTAAAAAAATACTTACTATATCTAAAATCATAAGTTTATACCAACAGCGCCTCCTAGTTTTATCCACATATTGACACCATCAGATTGTAACATATTATAGTCCCAAGGATTTATTAGTTCAATCGAACCAGCATAACCTTCTATAGTGTCTGATCCATTCGGATCAATATAAACGATTGATTGTGTTGATGAACCATCTTTTTTTATAACATATAATCTATGTGGTGATGATATTGCTGTAGGAAGTGAAACGGTCATACCAGTGATTGGTGGATAAGCTAATAATGTGAAATTATCTTTATTTAAAGTATAATCGCTCGATGAGGTGGCTAAATCGAATTGCACTGATCCAAATCCACGAATCGATGGTACATAGACCATATCATTTATACTATTCATTTGTAAATTATTTCCTCCTAGAATTATTGAATTACAGGAAGCGGTCATGGTATTTTTACATCCACCTAATATACCTGAGTGACGGGACATTCCATATATAGAATTGGAATATCCGAACATAGCCAAAGAACCACCAGAACTCGGAGAACCAGCAGGACTACATATTTTATTCTTTCTACCAGAAATTATAGTGCTAAAATCACCATTTGAATTATAACTTTTAAAACTTGAGATTATTGCACTCGTGGATGCTGAATTTGTTAAACCAGAACCCTGAGATGATATCACGATTGAATTATCAGAACAGGAATAAACAAAATTACAGGATCCACCAATAATTGATGATTGACTTGAAGTTCCAAATACTGTATTAAGAATACCACCTATTATTGATGAACTTTGTGATCTAAGAGTTATTTCATTTTCAAATCCACCAATTATTGAACTTCCACCGGCACCATCACAAATTTGATTACAAACTCCACCAATAATTGATGTATTGAAACCATTTAAATTACAACCTGTACAATTTATCTCATTTCTTGTACCACCTATTATACTGGAACCGAATCCACCACCAATTATTATATTACAAAGTCCACCATTTATAATATTACCAAAAGAAAAATGTTGAGAAGTATTATGTTCTATTCTACTACTGTATGAAGATACAATTGAGCTAATATTAATTAGATTACTAAAAGTAGAAGATATAGTTGATCCTATAGAAGATATAATTGAAGACGAACATGCACCTCTTATATTTGAAGTTTCAGATGATAAAATTGTAGAATTTTTTGAGTTACAAATTATTGAATCCAAACTTGATTGAATGGAACTATAAAATGAATCTTTGACATTACTAGATTTTGCCGAAGTAATCAGATTTGAATCAATAAATACATCTTTTGTGGAGCTGTTTATGGTATTGGCAGTTCCTCCGATAATCGCACTACTTCTACTACTTGTGATTGTGTTATCAAATCCTAATATCAAACTTGTATTACTATTATCAAATGTGAATAAATTACTCGAAGTTATACCGGTTCCAGTCCCAAAGGCAATCTCTTCTAAATCAATTACACTACCTCCACCTGGTCCGGTAGGTCCTTGAGATCCAGCAGCACCTCCACTTGATAATCCACTACCATCCCAACAATTTGTAATCCACATTGCAGTTGCTCCAATAGGGCCTCCTAACGGTGGAGTTGTGTCAAAATCGACCCTAATAGTAAATCCATTTTCTGTTTTATTTGTTATAGAATATATATAGTCATCATCATTAAATGCGTGTGAAGTAACTACTACTGAATAACTTGCACTAGAATATGGTGCAGAGAATACGACACTTGCAGTTGCTGGATTGCCTGAAAATGATGCTCCAGATACATAACCTGATTTGGCACAACCACTACCACCACCTGAAGCTTGTTCCCAATCTGATACAGTTGCTCCTGGATTATTAATATCATCAACAATGTCTTTTAAATAATAGAAAGCCTTTTCTTCTTTAACCCACACATACATATTTGGATAATTGTATTGTGGTATTAGACTAACTAGCGATTCTGTACCATCTACTCTATCAACGATTAATCGTTTATCGATTGGGGATGCTACATTGACATCATAAGCTTCATTTATAATAATTGCCATTGTCTATATATATAAATTTTAATTACTGAATACAAAATCTGCTATCGATAAAGATCCATATTGAAATAAGTAAACTGAGTATGTATGACTTACACCATTTACGACAACTCCTGGAACACTAAATGATGATCCACCAAAAAGAACCTGATTTGTGATGGGAACGTGAAGATTATTTATAGGATAGGTAGTATTACTACACTGATCTACAGCTTTATTGAAAAATACTTGATTTTGATGTCCTAAGCTCTGTGGAACTGCTAAAAATCCCTTCTGACACTGAGTTGTATTAAATCCTGGTGCTGGTATACATAAATTATTACAAGCACATGAAGAAACTCTACAACTAATAGCAGTATTAGTAGTACTAATACTCCCTGCGTCAAAATTAGCAGAGTTTGTATTACAATCAACTCTACCATAATAATAAGGAAATATTGAGCAAAATGCTATTGTTCCTGATGCGCATATACCAGCTTGATTTGCTAACGGTAATGGTGTTGGATTACCAGCTGTATCTGGCATAATTGTTGAAGCTTGATGTGAAACTGTGCCATAAATTACATACTTAATTGGTGAATTAATTGGAAAATTTATTGATGGTTTCGTCACAATAAGCGATGTTGAATCACAAACAGAACCAATTAAGTTATATGAACTACCACCATTAACACTACATAACCAACTATATTGACTTGCTGTAGCATTTGGATTACCATCATTATAAGTTAATGTCAAATCAGATGTGTATTGATTGATATTAACTAATACTATACCTGATGGAAGTGATGGAGAGCTACTAATAGACAACGAAGGAGCTGTGTATGCAAAAGGAACGGCTGGAAATAAAATCATATCTAATACTTCAACTATATTTTTTTGACTGAAATAACCAGCAGTTAAACCTCTCAACCAAGTCAAAGGATGTAATCCATTTTCTGGTGATGTCTGGCTAATAGTTGTTCCCGGCACGTTAGTTGTTTCAGTGACAGTTGTATTATATATTGTTGCGTAAGTAGTTCCAGAGTTAGTAAGACCGGCATTTGGTTCAAGTTTGATCGAACCTACACCACCAAGAGTTGAAGAGTCTCTATACTTAACTAAATTATCAGTGTCCCAAACAAGTATTCTATCAGCTGAAACATTTGATGCAGATGCTATTTTAAGATTAGGAACATAAACAACATTCTGCTCATTATTTAGTGATAAACCAGTTCCACCAATTATAACTGATGAAGTTGAATTGTAAATAGTTGAATTACCAGATGATATTATAGATGAAAGACTAGATGTTGCAATAGTTGAATTTACAGAACCAAAAATAGTTTGATTAGCGTTTTTCGGAAAAGTACCAAATAATTTATTATCTTCACCACCAATAATTGAAGAATAGCAAACACCTTTAGTGTAATTATTACAACCTCCTATTATGACCGATTCTTGAGTTCCATCTTTAATTTTGTTAGACCTACCGCTTATTATTGATGATCTTAAAACAACTGAATTTATAGCCTCAATACAAGAATCAGTTGAGAATAGAATAGCTCCTCCAGTAATTAAATTACCTGAGCTAGAAATTATTTTCCCATCTATTGATCCTAGTATACCAGATGATGATATTTCAGCTGTTGAAGTTGCAGATAATGTATTCTTTTGACCACCTATTATTGATGAATTACTTAAAGTTCCAGATAATGTATTACATTGACCACCTATTATTGATGACTGACTTGAAGTTCCAGATAATGTATTACATTGACCACCTATTATCACTGATTGAGATGATGTTCCCAAAGTATTCAAACGACCTCCAAATATACCAGAATTTACTGATGCAGTTCCTATTGTATTGTTACAACCACCAATTATAGCTGAAAGTCTACTACTTGATGCAATTGTAGATCCAGAACCAAATATCAATGTTGTACTAGATGTTGCAAATGTAAAATTTCTTGATGATGTTACTCCAGTACCTGTTCCAAATGCTACTTCGGTTATATCAATTGCTGATGCAGTTCCACTACTACTACTACCACTTAAAAGTTTCGTCCAATCAGAACTTGTAGCACCACCTTGAGCAGGTATATCTTTTAAATAATAGAAAGCTTTCTCTTCTCTAACCCAAACATACATGTTTCTGTAATTGTAATTTGGTTCTAGACTAACTAAAGATGCTGTTGTACCAGCTACCCTATCAACAATTAAACGTTTGTCAATTGATGCTGCAAAATTTACTGCGAATCCGTCCGTGTTTATTGTTATTGCCATTTTCTATATATTCTATATTCTATTATCGCTAATTTTTTATGTAGTAAAACAAAATGGACCAGGCGTCTGACTTCCCTGAGAAAATAAGTAAACTGAATAAGTTTGTGAAATACCATTTACAAGAACTCCCGCAACAGTTGATATTGTTGGGAATAGACCACCAGGGTCTGGTATATCTCCATAGTTCTGATCGTTCGTTGTTTGTGTCCACTTAGCATAAGTTACTATATTTTGATTGCCTATTTGACTACCAACGGACGGTTTCGGAGTGGCTAAAAATCCTTTTGTTTGTGCATTTTGTGTATTAAAATTCACAATTATACCATCTGCTGTTTGTGCTACCTGTGGAGTCCCACAACTTATAATATTTGCAGCTGTAATTGAAGTACAAGCATCAGAAACTGTTCCAAAGTAATACGGGAAGATGATACTGAAATTACAACTATTGCTAAATTTTGTTCCTGCACTAGGTGCTCCAGGTTGAATATTACCACTGGAATCAAGTTGAGGAGTTCCAGCTTGATGATCTACTGAACTACAAATACAATATGATTTTGGTGTCGACGCTGAAAAGCTAATCAAAGCTGCGGTAGTCGCAGAATCTAGTGATGAAGAAACATTACTTCCTGTCTGTGAAAATCCAGAACCGTTACTACAATACCACTTATATGTACTTGCAGTAGCAAATGCATTTCCTTTATTAAAATTGGTAGTTATGTTTGATGTGTAATCAAATGAACTAACCGATTGTAGTGTACCAAACAAAACTGGTAAAGATGAAATAGAGGTAACACTAGGTTGAGTATAGATGAAAGGAACATTTGGAAACAAAATCATATCTAATACTTCAACTATATTCTTTTGACTGAAATACCCAGCAGTTAACCCGATCAACCAACTAAGAGAGAAAGATGCACCTTGGTTATCCGGTCTAGTCGAAGGTACTTTTGTTAATTCTGGTACAGTTGTATTATATATTGTTCCATAAGT
>Ga0114978_10002637_pt1 | contig 14770 bp, 16 predicted proteins | sample S_140212_EF_Meta_FD_87027 | JGI IMG/M metagenome (GOLD analysis project Ga0114978, IMG submission 87027) | Freshwater microbial communities from Lake Simoncouche, Canada to study carbon cycling - S_140212_EF_MetaG | ecosystem: Environmental > Aquatic > Freshwater > Lake | place: Lake... | reverse complement strand
TCCCAAGGGCCGGCCATCAGCGTACCCTCGCCCAGTTGTTCTGATCGGCAGGATCGCCGCCCTTGTACTCAAAGCCCTGCACTACCGTGCCGACCATTGGACGGTTGGCAAGCGGGGATAAATCTGGCGCAACAGCCGGCAGGCCGTAGCGTTTTGTCAGCGTCTCGCGGCCTTTCTTCACTAGGCGCTCTATCTCTGTGACATTATCCAGAAATTGCGTAGATGACTGCCGAAGCGACAAGTTCTGCAATGCAGCCTCAAGTTTCTTGCCCTCGTTTTCAGACAATGCGCCTTGGCCTTTGAGCTGTTGCGCTTGTGTGAGAAACGCTTGGCTTCTAAGGGTTGAAACCAATTCCTCAAAATCTGCAACATCCTGCGAGATTGTCGGCATCAACGAGCTGCCCTGAATGGTTCCGGTAGCGCGACCAACCACATCAACTGGCGTAAGTTTGATGCGGCTCACTGTACTGAGCATGTTGTCTGAGACATTGCGAGATGCCTCAAGGTCTGCGGCAAGCGCCTGCACTTTCTCGTCACGCGCAGTCTTTGCATCAGCGGCTCTCTGCTCAAGTTCTTTGCGCTTTAGCTCGTTGCTTTCTTTTGAAGCCGCCGCATTCAATGCAGCAATGCGGTTGTTCTCTTTTTGAATGCCAATGTTTTCCTCAATCTGACTGATCTCCCAGCCTTTTTTCTTAAGATCCAAAACAGCATTGCTTTCTGCAAATTGCGACTCTACAGCGGCCTTTTTTGCCTTAGCCTGTGCCTCGGTCAGCTCTGACGGTGCCTTTTCAGCATTGCGCAACTCTGTGGTCATGTCTGACCATTTCTTGGGATCAATGCTCGACAGCGCCAGCCCGAGCTGGTTCTGCACCTGCTCCGGTGCGGTATCCAGTGCGGTGCGCAGCATCTTGAGGTTATCAACGGGCTGCTTGGCATTGGTTGCTGCTGCGATCTGCTCATCGAGCAATTGCGCAGCCACATCGGTCTTGCCTGATCGCAGCGCACCAAAGGCCTGCACGCCTACACGAAACTGGCTGTCTTTTTGGTCTTGGTTGAGAATCTCCCACGACTGCTTGAATGCCTCGCGCTGCGTCGGGTACTTGGCCGATAGCGATGCAAAAGCCTCCGGGGTCTTTGCGTCAAATGCCGCCTGCAGGTCTGTGGCGTATTGCTTGCGGGTAGCATCGGCTTTAGCCAACGCTGCGCGCTGATCCTGGCCCTGCCTAAAGGCTTGGCCGATCTTGAGACCCTGCAGGATGCTGTCGCCGATATCCGGTGTCTGCTGCATGCCAGCGTAGTTGATAGGTGCGAATTGACCGATAGCCATGTTAGAAACCCCCCGGCTTGGGCTGACTTGCGCCAGCAACGACTGATGCAATTTTCAGCAAGTCGTTAAAAGCATTTGCGCGAGTATTGCCTTCCCCGATGATGCCGCCGGCGCGAGCCGCGCCAGCTTGACCGAGCAAGTTTGCCACGTTCTGGCCCTGCTCCATGCCTGCTGAAGCCTGCCCTGCGGCGCTGGCCTGACCCATGCGCGAGAGGCCGCCGAGGTTTGCGAGCTGATCCTGTATCACGCTCGACAGTACCTGTGGCCGGAACTGCGCAAGCGCGGCCTGTGTGTTGCCACCGCGCAGGCCGCCTGTGGCCGATGCCTTGGACAAGATCGCATTCTCGCCCTGTTGCGTGAGCGCCGTGAACATTGGCGACTCTTGTAGTTGCTTAATTGCTGCGGCTTGTTCCTCGGGAGTGCCAAGCCCTAACAGCCGTTGCTGCGCGGATAGTGCACCGGTGCCTGCAGACACATATGGCTGCATCAGATCTACTAACTTGTCGAACTGGCGCTGTGTCTCTGCAATGCCTTTTTCTGCAGCAGTGGCTTGCGTTTCGCCAGCGCGAACGGCAGCACGGCCTTTCGCACCGGCCCCGGTAAGCTCAGCAAATAAATCGGTTACAAAGCCCATTTTGCACTCCACTCGGGCCGAAGTAGCCCGAACATCAGAACGTCTGCAGATTGTTGATTTCTAACACAAGCGCCGCGGCGTGTGCCCTCAAGTGTAAAACCCATGCGCCGGCAGAAATTGGCAGCGCTTGGCAGGTCTGCATAGACCCACGCTGTGAGCCGCTGCACCTCGGGGTTAGCAAACAGCGCGGCCATGAACGCCACGCCTAGCTGCCGGCTATAGCGCACGGCATGGCGCAGCAGCAGCGAATGCACCTCGATGTCAGCGGCGGTCTGGCGCACAGCCATAAACGCGCCGGCAAAGCGGCCATCAACGAAAGCCGAGTAATACGCCACCAGTGGATGAGACACAGGCTCTGGCACAGCGCCATCCCGTGACAGCGCAGCGCAGATGTACAAGTCTTTGTACACGATGCGCAGCTCTGCCGGAGTGATGCCTGGTTCCACGTGGATCATGTCAGGTGATCTCCCGCCCAGTGGCCGAGAGCGTCAGCGACGTGGCAGCGCCGGCAAGGGTTGAGATAAAGCCACCGGACTCTAGCGACTGGCCTACAAGCTCGGGGCAGGTGTAGCACTCACTCGGCAGAATAGTGCGCGTCTTGACGATCAAGTTCTGATTGCCGGCTGTGTCGCCACTTGCCACAAGGTTTGCCGAGAACGTGACATTGCCGGCTGTTGTGTTGGTGACCGTAAACTTGTCGATCAGCGTCTTGCAGTTAACGGCAGTATATTGCGCGGTCTGCACAGCCTCTGCCTGCTTGCGCGGGATGATGACTTTGACGGTTGTGGTCATTTTGCGGTGTCCGTTGCGGTCGAGGTAATTGACAAAATAGTTTTTTCAAGCGATGCAATTCTAACCGCTTGATCCTGTAAAGCCTTCAACAGCGGCGCAATCATTCGGTCGTAGTGAATACCGGCAACCTTGCCATCTGCATCGTAAATGCACAGTTCTGGCGCATGCGGCGCAACCTGCTCTGCAATCATGCCCAGCTGCGTCTCTGACTCGAATGCGTCCAGATACGCTCCATTCTCGGTGCGCTTGCGGTAGTTGAAGCTTACCGGTTCGAGTTTGTACAACCACGACACATCGGTTAGCGGGGCAATGTTGATCTTGCTAGCTCGGGTCGAGCTAATGCCGCCCATCTTGCCAGCGGAGTCAATAAACACGTTGCGCGGGGTGGTGACGGTTGTGCCGTACATGGCCGGAACGGTCAAATTGCCTGCCGAATCCAAAACCATTGAGGTTGTGAATGTGATCGCATTTCCAGCCGTGCCGGATGCGGCTATATACCAAACGAAACCGCCGCCAGTTTGAGCAAATTGAGTCGCTGTGCTGGTGTTTTTATAGCGCCAAGTTGAGCCGCTGCTATCTAAATAACAGTTATTTGCCAGCGTTACATAGTCGCCACGCGCCGACAGCCCACCGTAATTAGTGCCACCGCCAAAATCTATGCCCCTATGGTAGCTAACCCACGCACTAGGAGTAACGCCGATTCCGAGGTTTCCTGCGCTATCAAGGCGCATGGTTTCAGTGCCGCCATTGCTCCACGCCAGCGTGTTTGCGGCAGGCAAGTACATGCCATTGTCGGCAGCAGAGCCGCCTGTAGGGATGAGCTTGGTCGCGCTGGCCGTGCCAGTGGTGGCAAGGTTTGTGCCGTCGAAGGTCAGCGCCGAGCTATTTGTCAGCGTCGTGGTGCCGCTTGCGTAGACCAGCCCGTTAGCAGTCCACGCCGATTGCGCTGTGCCGCCACGCGCTACAGACAGCGTGCCAGTCCAGCCAAGCGTCAGTGAGGTTGCGGCTAGCAGCGACGTTGCCGCGGTGCCGCCAAGTGTCAGCGTGACGTTGGTATCGTCCACCTTGGTGAGTGCTGCGCCACTGACCCACTGCGGAGCGGTTGCGCCGGCATTGACCTTGAGAACCTGTACCGCCGTGCCAATTGGCAGGAACGTAGTCGCGCCAGCGCCAGATTGATAAGGCACAGAGCCGACAGCGCCACCGGCAAGATTGGTTGCTGTGCCGACAGTCAGCCCTGCGGCTGTGACGTTTTTCCAATAGCCGAGTGCGTTGTCGTACTGGATCAGATCCTTATCGGCCACCGCTGCAAACTGCACATTGCTGTCGGTACCGCCCAGAACAGAGCCAGGCAGGACGCGGATCTGCATCGAGCCAGACCCGGCGGCAGCGGCATTGACCACCTCGCCGATATAGGTCTTTTGGTTCGGAGCCGATGGCTTGTTTTTGGTCATTGACCCGACATAAGCCGGGTTGTAGTACAGCGGATCGCCGTCAGCCCAGACCTCGCCGACACTTGTGCCATTGGTGGCAAAGCCGCGCAGCAGGCCGGTGATTTGAATCAGGCCAAAGCCATTATGCGCGATAGTTTCGGCTGCCACGCCGATGATCTGATTAGGGTCAGCCAGCGCCAGCGGAGTAGGCGCGACGGTAATAACGCCAGAGGCGCCCACAGCGCCTGTGTGGTAGGTCAGTTGGCCCTTGGTAATGGCTGCCGATGCTTTGACATAGACAAACTGAGCCTGACCGATACGAATGATGACGTTGGTCGTAGCCTGCATGTTGAGAGTTGTGCCACCGTCCCAGTACACACTGCCGACAGCGGTAGGGATGTTGGCCGGTGCGGTGTTGAACGTAAGCCAAGGCACATTGTCCTGCTGCAGCAGCGACATCGATCCCAGCTCCGGCGGTGGCGGTGCAAGCTCCAGCCGCTGCACAACCTCGGCCAGCGAATCCACAGCGGCCTGCGCTGAAGCCGCGGCAGCATTAGCCGTCAGGCTGGAATTGAGCGCTTCCTCAGTCGCAGATGGCCCAGCTTGCTCGGCAGCCTGAAAGAGCGACTCAAAACGCTTGATGCTCTCCGGGTCTGGCAGAAACTTTGCCAGCTGGTCGCGGGTAATGGAGCGGTATTGGCCGGCCATTATGCTGCCAGCGGCTCTAGCCGCGCCTCAAGCCGTGCAAAAGACAGCCGCGAGGTTGAGTCGCCCCGAAAGCGCTGGATGCGCGTGGTAATCATTGAGCCGTTACGGAACCAGACCAGCCGCTTGGTGCGGCCACCAGAAACGCCAGCGCCGATGTCGCGCTCCACGCTCCATGTCTCCCCGTCCAGGCTATAGCTGGTAGCCACCCGCGGCGCAGTGCCGACAGCCATGCGCCCGGTAAGCGTGACCAGTTCCAGCTCGTGAAAGATTGCGCCAGATGCCTCGTTGTAGAGAATCTTGGTGCCAAAGAGCCAATAGACCGTTTCGCCCCAGTGCGCGCCCTGGCTGTGATCGAGGTAGCCGATGGCGCTTGATTGCGGGTCGCCCACGTTCCAGCGATTGTAAGCCCACACAAGGCTGCGAGCGCGGTATTGGCTGTAACCATCCACTGAGGTGGTCAGCACGAACCACACAGGCTCTCCGAGCGCTACAGACCCCGATGCGTCATAAACCAGTGTGCGATCCGGCAAGTGGATGAACAAATGCTGATGCGAGCGGTCTACGCGGGTCTCTAACACCGACTCGGCAAGCTGCGCTTCGGTGTAGGTCAGCAGGATTTGATCGATCTCGCTCGTGCTGATCTTGCTGGCCGTGCCATTTGCGCCGACATAGATCGCCGTGGCCTCGTTGAAGCCTGAACCCATAAACGCGATAGCATCGACAAACAGGCAGCAGGTGTGGCGAGACAGTGCGCCCTTTTGGATCTGCGCCCCGTCGATGCGCTGAAACGGAAAGTAGTCGCCACCGATGTTGTTAAACGCCTCGATGGTGTAGCGGTTGATCGCTTGCAGCTCGTTGCGCACCTTCATCACGCCCACCACAGGATCGGGGTCAATTTCGCTTGAGCCGTACTTGAGCGGGTTGACTGCGTAGGGATCGTTAAGCTCCGTCACCACAAGGCTGGTGCCATCGGTGGTGCAGAAATAGCCATCAATCCAGACCACATCGACAACCACGCCAAGATCGGGATCGGTGTTCTGCGTGAGTGCCGCGCCGTCCCAGTAAAACAGGTTTCCGCCGGATTCAATGCCCAGCAGGTCGAAGCTGTAATCCATTGTCACTAGGCCGCCAGCGCCCACGTCGCCGCAGGTGGTCACGGTGCCATCCTCAGCCACAGAGATGAGCTTGGTGCCCTGCACCCGGTACATGGTGCCATTCCAGTTGATACCGCCACGGTCGCTGTCGATGCCGGTGGCAAACTGCGTGATGCCGTCAGCAGGGCGCAGGTAGCCGTTGCTGATGCCGGAATCCTTTGGCACCGGGACAAGGTTCACCGGCAGCGAGGTGCGGATATCCGACTCGCCGTTGGTGTAAATCCCGTTGAGGATGCCGATTTGCATGGGTTACCACTTAACCTTATCCGCCCAATACGCTGCGCTCATCTTGCCTTTGGCGATGTTCTCGGCATGCCGCGCCTTGAACGATTCGCGTCGGGCCTTGTCTGCCTTGCTCTCGCCTTGTTTCTTAGGCGAGCCGCTGACACCCTGCTGACCAAACCGAATTGTCTTTACCTTGTCGCCGACCTTAGCCACGACAACGTGGCTCTTGGTTGGATGCGATGGTGTTTTGCGCGGCTTGTTGTAGCCGGTAACGCCAGCATCCTTGATCCTGCGATCTTTCATCCGACGCGATACCAAACCTTGGCAACCGGCTCAAAGCGCAGTCGAAAGTAACCATTTGCAGCAAGCGTAGTCGGTGCGCCGGTCACGGTCGCGCCGTTGCCGGAGATGGTGAGCGCGGTCACGACCTGGGTGCAATTGCAGACCAGTTCCTGACCCTCGACGCACGTTGCCACAGGCGGCAGCAGGATCGTGCCTGCGGCATAGCCTGCCACCGGAGTCAGCACCAGCCATGTGGACTCGGGGCCATCGCCGATGGTGACTGAGAAACCAGTGGCAGAAGGCGCAGAGTACTGCGTCACAAACGTGATCGAGTCGGCCAAGCCCTGCAGCACGAAGGTCTGCACCGCAGTCATGCTGGCGCGTCGTGCATCGCCGTTGCTGTTTGAGTACAGCGGCACTTGGTCGCCGGCAGAAACCACATCCAGCGCGGTCAGGTTGTTAATCGTGGTCATGGTCTGCCTCAGTTAAAGGTCAAAAGACTGTCGGGGCCGGACAACAGCGGATCAACCGGTGTCCCCATAAACGGCTGGTCAATGCTCCAAGTCTTGTTGCCAGCGCCGGATGGCATCGTGCCAGGCATCTGCATCTCAATTGGCGCAGCAGCGCGAGATAGCAGCACGTTGTAGGCATCACGCGCACTAAATCGCGTTTCAGCAGCAACACTCTTGCCGTAACTGGGTGCAATCTGAATGCCTAGATTGCCAATAACTGCAGTCACGGCCCAGTCCGGCAGGTTGCTATCCTCATCGAGCGACGATGACTCTGGCGACAACGGCACAGGGTAGCCCAAACGGATACCGCGCCCGTTCCACATCGCCATCATCGAGTCGAGTTTGCGCAGCGCCGATTGCAGGTCTTCGGGTTCCAGATCGAACACAAAGGAAGCCATGCCGATCTCGGCATAGGCTCCCTCAACCAATTGGCGCTTGGTGTAACTCATGATTAGGCAGCAGTGAAGCCTTGAGCGTTAACGTAGACCGCGCCAGCGCCAGAGGCGGTCAGCGTGACCACTTCGAGCAACGTGGCAGCAGTGCCGTGAATCGGAGCCGTAAAGTCAAAGGTCGTGGTCGGCAGGCCGCCCGTAGGAATCTTGGTGCGCCAGATCACTGTGCCAGCTGCACCGTCGCGGATCGCAAGCTCGGTGGCAGTGGTCAGTGCTTCCGACATCACTTGAATTGAGGTGATGTAGTTGCGAACGCCAGCTGCGGCAGCGGCCTTGATCGTCACCGCTGTAGTGGTGTTCAAGATGCCGCCCGCAGCGGCAGCGTATGACCAGCCCAGTTCCGGCACTGCGAACGGGAAGTTCACCAATGCCGCGCCGCTGGTCATCGTGGCACGCGCTGCGTCGCCAGCCACCAGCGTGGTCGGGGATACCGCAGTGCGCACCAAGCCGCCAACGATCAGCGGGTTCGCGGTGGTCGCGGCATCTTCGGCAGCGTTGCCGCCGGTCAGCGTCGTGATCGTGCCAATGTTGGGCGTGTTGTTGACAGCGACCGGCATAACAGAGTTAAAGGTCTGCGGCCTCACCGAGTTGATCGCCACATTTTGCGCCATGTAGCTCGACAGCGAAGCCATGCCGAGCGTCCACGCGGTGGTGCTGGCAGGAGCTGTGGTGCCGTTTTGGACACGGATCTGCAAGAACAACGGGGCCGCTTCGTCGGGGATGTTGACCACGCGAGAGGCACGCATAGCAGTTGCAAGAGTCGTGCTGGATGCAATCAATTGATCCAAGAACGAACCCATGCCGTCCTCGGAGTTGATGATGCCCATGTGACCTGGGGATGCCGTGGTGTTAATCGTCGCGGCAGTGTTGCCCGAGTTCCAACCCTTGCGCTGCGTGTCGTAGTTGGCAGCGGTTGCGGTCGTGCCGCTGTACTCGCAGCGGTGGAAGTTCCAGCCAAACAGTGACAGCGTGCCAGTGCCCGATGCAGGCCAGCTCGCCACGGTGAAGGTGACGGTTGCGCCAGAGACCGATGCAATCGCATACCGGCCCGCGATACCAGCAGCGCCAGCAATTGCGCCCAAGTTCAGCGACTGGCCCACATTGGCAGCGGTGAACGGGTTGTTCGGGATCGTGACCGTGACGCTCACGGCACTGTTGATCACGTAGGCCAGACCGTCGCCGATCACATCGACCAGTTCGACGGTGAAGGAGTTGTTAGCGATACGCTGCGAGAGGATCGTCTGCCAGCGCAAGGTCATCATGTCGCGCCAAGACACCACAGAGCGCAGGATCAGCTCGGAGTTGGTAGTCGTGCCGGAGTTGATGACAAGGTTGCCACCAGTCTGGCTGTAGGTAATACCAGCGCCGAGCGCGCCGATCTGAGCGAAGAAATCAGGATCTGCACCGGAGGCCAGCACCTTTGCAAAGGTGGTGCGGAACAGCGTCTGCTGCGCAGTGGCGACGATTTCGGCAAACGTGCCATCGGCCATGTCGCGGTTGCGCCGGTTGACTTGATCTCGGCTCTTGATGATGTCGGTCATAGCGGTGCGTCCTTGGTTCTGGCATCAGCCAGCTTGCATTGCGTCTTCAATCTTGCGGGATAGCGTCTGATCGCTCCACCGCTTGTCAACCTTGAGACCGATTTGCTCGGCCTGCTGTTCCATCTCTTCGCGTGTCGGCGGTGCGTCGAGGTCAGCGTCATCGACGAGTTCGATGTCATCGCTCTCGACAGCATCAGCGCCATATGCGGCGGCAAGGGCATCGAGGAACTGCAGATGCCAGCCCTCATCGAGCGCGGCCTGCAGATCTTCCTCGGTCACGCCCTTGCAATCGTAAGTAGTATGCGGCGGTCCAAAGTGCGGCCCCGGTGCGCGGTAAACTGCAATCATCTTGTCGAGCGCAGCGCTCATTTGCGCTTGCCCTTCATCGGCGCGGCTTTCGCCTTGCTCGGCTTCCCCGCCTTGACAGCGGCTTTGCGAGCGACAGACAGCGCGATGGCAATGGCCTGCTTCTGCGGCTTGCCTACTTTCATTTCGCGGCTGATGTTCTTGGAGACTGACTTGGGGCTGTAGCCCTTGACCATCGGCATATCAACCTCACAGAGAAAGGGCGGCGACCGGTATTACCCAGCCGCCGCCGTGGATGCCTCTTAGCCGAGGCGATAGGTCACAAACGTGTCAGCGGCAGTCTTACGAGTGCGGAACTGACCCGAGCTGGAAGCAGCAACCGCGCCAGCGCCCACAACCGTGTGGCCCGAAGCCGCAGCAGTCACGGTGAAGGCGTTCGCGCCGCCGGTATTGATCACGGCCCAATCGAAGCTGTCGTTGACAGCCCAGTTGGAGGCCAGATCAACGACTGCACCGGTATCGAGTGTCGCAACCACAGCGGCAGCCGTGGTCGAGGTCACAAGACCGGTAAGGCACAGCGCCGCCGTCAATGTGCCAGTGGCGTTGAGAGTGCCGGGAGTGACCTGCACAGGCGACAGCAGACGCTGCTGCTGGACCACCGGGCCGGTGCCAACTTCGTACAGAACCTGTACGCCGCCCGAAGCCTCCAGCACGATGTCCGCGCCGGAAGTGTAGGGGCCGAACACAGTCTGGCCGTTGTTGACAGTACCGAGCAGCGTGGACTGGTTCGGGTAGTTGGGGAAGCCCAGCGAGCGCGAGACGGTGCAAGTGCCTTGGCAAAAGACCGCGATGCTCTCGTTGGCCGGAACCGACACTGTGACAGTGCCTTGAGTAAGCAGAAGTGAACTCATGATCGTGATTCCTTGTCAGTGTGTCGATCAGGTCTGCGAGAACATGATGATGCCAGACATTTCCGGCTGCTTGTTGACCACGCCATAGAGCGTGTCGAGCCGATACTTGGTCTTCATCGTGTTGATGTCGTACTGCTTGGTCATGACCAGTTCGATACCCTGATCGGTCGCAGCACGCATCACCGCAGCGCCAGCGTCAGCCGGTACAGCGAAACGGCCCGGCAGGATCTCCAGCGAGTCCTTCTGCCAGAACGGATTCATTGCGCCAGCAACGGTGTTGAGGAAGACGATAGCGGCAGTGCCCGAAGTGGCGCTAATCACCACGTTCTGATACTGAGCTTCGGCATCCGAGCCGCCCTGGTTGCTGATGATCGGAGGGCTGATCACAAGCGTGGTGCTTGACGGAACCGAGATAACGCGGAAGGTCTTCAGAACGCCCGTCGATGCCTTAGTGATCTTGTGCGCCGCAAACACGTTGGCAATGGTGAACGAGTCACCGGCTGCAACGCTTGTGGTGCTGCTGATCGTGATCGTCTGGTAACGGTTATCGACGTTAGCCGATTCGCCGGTCGCAGCGACCGAAGTGGCCTTGGGAACGTAGTAGTTGGCAGCGCCGACCAGCGTGCTGACGGTAAGGCCTGCGCCACCGGCTGCAGCAGCCTTGCGGTTGGCATAGTCGAGCTTGAAGGTCTCAAAGCTCGCCACGCGGCCCACATATGCGCGACGGTAAGCGCTGTCGGTGACATCGTTACCGAAGCTGCGAGAGGCCTTTGCCAGATCCGAAGCCATGCCGTTGTAGTCGCGGGTCGAGAGAGCCAGGAAGCGGTCATAGTCAACCACGCCTTGCTCGTTCATCACGGCCTCGCACTCGGCCACATCGTCAAAGCCCGACGCAGCGCCGGTGCGCTTGACAAACAGCGTGCCCTGCAGCGCAGCCACGTTCATGATGGCGACATTGATGTCGGAGGCCAGCTTCTGCTTGGCGGCATCGCCCAAGCGCTGCTCCTGCAGTGCGTCGCGCAAGTCGGTGGCAGTCATGACCCAAGGAACCGAACGGGCAAAGCCGATGGTCGAGGGCACAGAGAGCTGCGTGTAATCGTCAAAGTTGGTGGTCTGATCCGTACCAGCGTAGCTGGTCGAGATGTAAGGCTGCGGTCGCCAGATGATGTTGTTGGCACGCTCCATCATCGTCTGGTCGGTGTTATAGACCGCGACGTTGCGAGAGAGAACCAGAGCGTCCTGAAAGCCTTCGAGAATGTTCTCAAAGGCAATGCGCTCTTCCTTGCTGAATGAGTTAGCCATGTAATGCTCCAGTCAAAAAGTGGATGAGTCGAAACGTGCAGCCCTCGGCTGCGGTGTCACTTCTCATCCACTGAGGCTGGATGGCCGCCTGTCAACCTGCCACTTGAAGGCTGGCGAGACCTATGGAAAGCCTTCTACCGTTTCTGTCTGCGGTATGCAAGCACTTTCGTGTAGTTGCCCGTTTTGGCGGCTTCCTCGCGCAGTCGGTCGAGCGTCGAATCGACCGTGCCTGAGATCGGTGCAGATCCCTTGACGGTTTTCTCGGGCGGCGGCGGTGCGTTTCGGGTGGTGACTTTCAATTTGCCCTCCAGCTTGGCAATTGCGGCAGCAAACAGGATCGGATCGGTGACAGCGGCCAGATCCTTGAGCCTTGTCGCATCACGGCCCAGCGCGTAGACCACTGTGGCCGGGTTATCGAGCGCCTTAATCAGCACGGCCTGCTGGTCGCCGTTGAGCGCTTCCTCAACCCGAGCCTCGGCATCTTCGTAACCCGTCACCTTCAGCGCTGCTTTGTGCTGCGCGTAGGTGTCGAGCTTGGCCTGCCACTCCGCAGCAACGCGCTCCTTGGCCTTGTCAGCCTCGGCAGCGGCAGCGTCATGCTTGCGCTTGGTGTCGTACCAGGACTCAAGCGCCGACTCGTATTTGTCAGCGTCATAATCGAAGTCATCGAGCGACGGCTTTTTGCCAAGCGCCGGTGTTGCAGCCGGAGTGCCTTGCAGCCGCTGCTCAAGCTCACGGTTTTTGCGCTGCAGTTCGCGGTGGCTCTTGCGCAGTTCACGCACCCAGTCAGGCGCTCTGGCCTCTTCATCGACCGGGGCCGGCTCATCGCCGATTGTGATCGTAACCTCATCCTCGGCAGGCTCTGCGGCAGCCGCTGCGGGAGGATCGTCGCCGACTGGCGCATCGGTGACAGGCTGCGACTCATCGTCAGCCGGCTCACTGACAACCTCTACCTCGTCAACAGACGGATCATCACCAGTGGATAGAACTTCAACCTTAGCCATACATCAATCCTCTTGCTCAAGCCTTTGACGGCGGCTCGGTTACCGTGCTGTCGGAAAGACAGCTAATCGCAAGGGTTGCGCCAGCCTGCAGTACTGCGACGGTGGCAAAAATATCAGAGCGAGGGCCGAAGCCGAAGATGCTCACGCCATCGGACAGCAGCGAGACTGCGCAGGCTTGCACCTCGCCCAAATCGCCGCGCTCGATCTCGGTGGCTAGCGCTCGAAGCGAAGCCGCGATGTTGTCCGGGTTCGGCGGTGCAAATTGCAGCAGCTTCACTGGGTCGGCGGCTCACTTGGCATCGGCGGCATCGGCATCGGCTGCATCGGCTCTGGCGGTGCAATAGTCGGCACCTGCTGGCGAGCCGGCAGCACTCGGTCGATGACCTCAAGCGCCTGTGTTTGCTGGCGCTCGTCGATCTTGGATAGCGTCTCCACGGTCTGTGCCCGAGTCAGCTCTGCCTTGCTGATTGTCGCCACGACATCGGCTCTGGCCTTGGCTGCAGCGGCCTGTGCCTGCTCTGCAGCGGCCTCCAGATAGGTAGCCTGCGGGTCTTGCTGGCCCAGCTGCTGCGCAAGCTGCGCGGCCTCTTCCTCTGTCGGCTTAGTCACGCCCATGCGCACCAGCTTCTTGCGGAAGAACTCGCGCACCTCGGCAATACCCTCGCCTTCCATGTTCAGCATCGCCATCGCCTGCAGCACCTGCTTGGTCTCGGGATCGTCCGAGATCGCCATCATGCCGGTAAGGGCGCGAACTGTAGCCTGGCGCTTACTGCCGCTCGACGGCCCGATGTCCACGTTGACATCAAACTTAGCATCTGCCATGTCGTTCTCGGTTTCAATCTCACCGGTTTCGGGGTTGAGCATCGGCTTCATCATCTCGACCGACTTCATCTGCCCTTGCGAGCCGACGGTCTTCATCTTGCGGCCTTCCTCGACGTAGATGTCGGAGGCCATTGAGAGCCAGATCTCACCGCCGCGGCGCTTGGCTTTGCCGAAATTGCTCATGTAGATGAAAGCCTGCCCGTCGATGCGGGTCTGGATCATCTCCACAGCCTTTCCGCTGATGTTCGAAACCATCTTTTCGGCTTGGTTGTTGGTGCCGAGAATCTCGGCCATGTCCTGCTCGGTCAGCCCCAGCAGTGCGGCCATTGCAGGTGGCACTTGCGGCGACTTGGTGTAGGCGACAGGCCCAGCGGCCTGCGTGTTACCGGCAGCATCGGTCATCGGGTTGATGAGCAAATAGGGGTAGTTTTTGAGGTTGTCCTCAGACCACATCACCTGATGCCCGGCAATCTGCTCGGGAGTCAGGATCGGCTTCTCGACGCTGGATATCGCGCTGATCTCGCCCAGCTTGGAGAGCTGCATGTTCTTGAGTCGCTGCGGATCTTTGGCAAGGCGCACATGGCCCATGCACCGCTCGACGTTATCCACAAACCAGCGCTTGCCGTAGACCGGCACCACCGGGATGTTCTGGCCGGCAATGATCCCGCAATCCTCAAGGATGCGGCCACCGCTCATCAGGTACTTATGCACTCGCTTGCGCTTGACGCGCTTGGAGCTGGTCTGCCGGGTGCCGATAGCGGCCAGACGCGCCACCAGCTCGGGGTCTGCGTCCAGCTCCGACTGCTTGTAGGTCTCATCCTCTCCGGAGATGTCGGTAAACGTGAGGATGGTTTCGCGGCCTTCCTCAACGACAAAATACTCGGCAATGTAGACCACGTCCGGTGTGTACCAGTCGAACTCGGACTGATGGATCGTCTTGGGCCAGCTTGTCGGCGCGTCGTTGTATTCGTCCTCGTACCCTGCGCGGCTCATGCTCGACAGCACAAAACAGTGCTTGGCATCGGCCTTGTCCTGGCGCTTTGCATCAAGATCAAACCAGACGGAACTGTCAGCGTCGTAAATCGGCTCGATGCGGATGCGCTGGCGCTCGTCCTCATCGTCCTCGTCGTTCTCGTAGCAGGTGCGCAGCCGAAAGGCACCAATGCCACCGCCGACAGCTTCCTCGAAGGCGTTGTCGTAGGCCTCGTCTGCCATGCTGTCCTGCTCGTCTGCACGAAACAAATCCGCGCAGGTGTCGGCCAGCTCGTCGTATTCGTCGCCCTCTTTGGACGTGAACACCACAGCAACGCGGTTGTTGCGGTATTCGTTGATGATCTTGATCACGGCAAGGTGGATCTTGTTTAC
>Ga0114978_10002636_pt1 | contig 14773 bp, 10 predicted proteins | sample S_140212_EF_Meta_FD_87027 | JGI IMG/M metagenome (GOLD analysis project Ga0114978, IMG submission 87027) | Freshwater microbial communities from Lake Simoncouche, Canada to study carbon cycling - S_140212_EF_MetaG | ecosystem: Environmental > Aquatic > Freshwater > Lake | place: Lake... | reverse complement strand
GGAAACAACAACGGGCACGACAGCTGGGTCGGCAACGGGCACAACAACGGGCTCAACAACGGGCTCAACAACGGGCTCAACAACGGGCTCAACAACGGGCTCAACAACGGGCTCAACAACGGGCTCAACAACGGGCTCAACAACGGGAGCAGCCTTAACTGCCTTCGGTTTGGTGCCTTCCAGAACGGAGTTAAGCGTAATGATGGGGTCAAGAGATGACCCCCACTGAGTAAGGATATCAGGGGAAAAGCCGTCCTTAGCAAGATCAGCTACCCTTGCTCCCGCCTGACTAAGCAATGTTGCAGCCATACCGAGCTGTTTTTTAGTGAAAGTTTTACCCTGAAAATCCGGGTGACTACCTACGACTTCTTGGATTGCGGCCTTGGCAGCGGTGGTCCGCTCCGTACCTTTGATCCCGGGGGCAGCATAAGCAGGTAAATTTAGTGCACCCGGGACGTTAGTTTCTCCGTCTCCAACCGGCTCAGTAGGCCCACTAGGAGTTCCCACTCTTGTTCCTGTAGGTCCTGTAGCTGCTGGGGCAGTTCCTGTATCGACATTTTCCCCGCCAACAGGAGGAACGCGAGGCTTACGTCCTCTAGCTCCAGTTTTCCCAGTCCCCCCAACGTCAGTTTGTTCAGGTCCAGCATTTGTGGTTCCTTCCTGTAGCTCCACCACGGCGCGGTTAAACGCATCTTCCGGCGACATACCAGCAGTTTGGTACGCAAGTACCTTGGCATTGAACGCCTTGCTACCAATAATACCTTCGGGGATCGGTGCGGTCTTACCGGGTATTTCGGTGTCTTCGACTTCAGGCGCGGCCTTTTCGCCACCAGATATACCACCAGCCACACCACCAGTAAGTGCACCCAGTGCGCCGCCAAGGGTAGCCGCGCTAGCCACACCGCGAAAAGTAGGCGTGTCTATGCCAGCACGTTGCAGGGCTAAGTTCTGGGCAAGTTGCTCCTGCCCTTCCTGCGGCATTTCGGTAAGGGCTTCTTCTCCCGCGCTTCTGGCGGCACGCTTAACAAAGCCCTTGGGGATTTCTTCCGCCACCGTTTCGGCGGCTTCTTGGGCCGCAATCCTACCAGTAATCTTCGAAGCCAGACCCTTGATAAACGCAGATTCAACACCCGAAGCACCGGCAACGCCGCCGAGGACCGTACCCAACAAAATCTGGTCGAGGTTCTTACCACCATAAGCCTGCGCCTGTTCGGCGGCGACATCGGCTTTGTCTTTGGGTACGCCAGCGTTAACAAGCTCATCTTTAACAGTGCTATATATGCTGCTCTTAACAGCACCGGCACCGGTAGCCGCACCCAAACCCACCCCAGTAACAGCAGCCGCAGTAGCAGCACCAACAGATACAGGGGCGCTAAACGCGGCCAGCAAACTGCCCGCGATAACAGGAGCAGCCGTACCCAGAGCGTTGGAAACTAAGTCTACGGGGGCCACCGTTAACGCTTTCAGGCCAGCCACAACCTGTGCGCCAAGGCCCTTATCCTCGGCCTCCTTCATAATGTCGGTTATACGCTTAGAGTCGTTCTTCGACTGGGCGGACATCAAGTCGCCAAGGTAATCCTCTACCCCGGTAAGCGCTTTGGAAGCGGCGTTATCAGCGCCGAACACATCGGAAATCATACGCACGCCGGTAGTGGCACCCTTGCCTATCTGCAACGGAACATCCGCAACCTGACGTAGGAAACCAGACCCTTCTTCGGGAGCTTGAGTGATAGGCGCAGGTGTAGTTGGCGGTGCTAGCTTAGAAAAAATAGTATTAAGTTCTGCCTCTGTAGGCGGGCTGGCACCACGTAGCGTTACTGTCCTGCCTGTTTGCGGGTCGGTAACATTATATACAGGCATAAACTAACCCTCAGATACTTCAAAACGACCAACTCTACTTGTTGGGCGCGGTTCAGGCGTTTGCCCGCCAAGCGAACCACGTCCTAGGCGTCTCTCCTCTGCGTCAATCATCTCATTATATTTATCTTGGTACAGCGTAGTATGATTACCTGTTTTAGCGTTTGCTCTATCTTTTTTAGCAAGATCGTTGAGCGTCCTTGAAAGGTTTATATTCTTACTGATAGCGCTATCTATATTGTCTCTAGCTTTGTTAGCTATTTCTGCGCCACCAACGGCACCAGCATAGCCTTTAAGCGCATACTCAGCCGCATCGGCTAACCGTTTTTGTGCGTCTGTAGCACCGGGAGCTCTTCCCAACGCTATTACGCCAACCAAACGTTCTGTGCCAGTCGATCCTGATTGGGCAACCTGCTGACCCTGAAGATTTTCTATCTCTTGGTTATGGCGGATCGTCTCGGCCAACGTTTTTTCCCGGAACCTATTATCCTTAAGCTTGTCGAACTGGGTCATACTAAATTCGTAAGCCTTACCCTTCACACCAGCCTGAGCCAGCTGGTACGCATACTGCTGCCTGAGGTCTTCCTTCTCATCAGCACGACGTTCCTTAAGTGAAGCCTGCATACCGGGCATGGCAGCGGCAGCGCCCTTGCCTATATTGGTAAGAGCATAGGGGCTATCGCCCGCAGCCACGCCAAACCCGATCTGAGCCAGAGCGGACCACAGGTCTTCGCTCTTCCGTGCCGCCTTTTCTTCGGCAGTGGTCCCCTTAGGCGCGGGCAATTTACCGGCCTCTTCGTAGTCCCGCTGTGCCTTTGTTCTAAACTCTTCATCCGACATTTCAGGGGTAGTACCGGCAGCGGGAGTAGACGCAGTAGGGCGGGTTGTAGCCGCGCCAGCACCAGTACGCCTACCAGCACCGGGGATACGAGTAGGCGCGGTATCAGCACGGGCACTTTGCGAAGCCAGTAGTGCACCAATCCCAGTGTCAGGCGCGGGTTTTCCAAGTATGGCGTTAAGCTGGGCTTCGGGAGAGGAGCGGTTTGGATCGTAGCCGCCCATGTTTACCGAGCCGAGGTTCGGTTTGTAGTTCGAAGAAGGGCGCTTGCCGCGAGGAGTGAAGGCAAAATCATACGCGCCCGCCCCCATGTTACCAGCGGCGTTGGCTGCATAACCAACACCTTTCGTAGTAGCTATTCCAGCGTTCGCAAGCAGCGACCCATAGTTTTTGAGACCGGCCTCAGTGAAGGCGCTTAGGCCAGACTGTTTCCCTTCAGGATCAACATCCTCCAAACCAACCATGGGGTGGTACTTCATGTCTTTAAGGACATTCATTTGCTGTTCTTGGGACAAGGGGCTTTTTTTGGCCGCACCATACCAAGCGGGGGCGGGTATGGGTTTTTCTTTCCGGCTTTCGTACATTGCCTTAGCCGCCGCAGCCTGTTCCGCCGTACGTGCAGGAGGTTCAAACATAGAGGCCAAGCTACTACCGGTTATAAGAGGTTCTTTATTACCCGCAGCGCCGCCGCCACCGGGACTATAGATAGAGTCACCCGAACTCTGCGGAGCCCGGGCTCTAGGACCAACGTTAATCGGTTCTTCGCCAACATTTTGCGGAGCGCGGGCCCCATCGGGGCTATAAATAGAAGCATCCGCACTAACAGGTTGACGCTGGGAGGGTAGATCGTCCTGCGTATACTTCAAAGCGTCAGTAAGACCACGGCTTGGCACAGCACCCGCGCCCATACCTTCCATAGCATTCAGTTCCATACGCGCAGCCATGCGCTGGTCCGACCTAGCATCTGGGTCGGTTGCAACAGCCATCAGAGCCTTACGGCGTTTAGTCCGCACATCGCCCGCGTCAGCAAAAGCCACGATACCGCCGCCAGCAAAGGACTGCTCGTCGTACATATCGTCGGGCACAGGGAGCGTCGTCAGACCACCGACAGCCATGCGAACGGGACCCTGCGGGGCAGGGGGGATCATCTGGGGAGGCGCAGCCATCTGGGGACCGGGGCCACCGGCCATCTGCATACCTTGCGGAGTAGCACCAAGACCGGGAGGGGGAGCGGGGGGAGCCTGCGGTCCAAGGACCCGCTGGGCTACAGTCTGGTTGGGTGCCTGCTCCTGTGCCTGTGCGGAACGCATCCGGTCAATAAACATACCAGCCATAAGACCCGTCGTAGGATCAATGACGCCCATCTGAACGGCCTGAGCAATTTTCTGCTTGTTGCCACCGTACGTTTCGGCAACACGTTCAGGGGACTGCATACTAAGGGTATTGGAATTAGCTTGAGCCATCGTCGTTCCTTAGTCCTTACTTAGACAACTGGTAAAGGCTAGCAAAACCAAGACCCGTACCGGCAGCTCGGCTAAACATAGACGGCGGGGGTGCGTACGAAGTTGCCGTGGAACCCATAGTCATCGGCATACCCCGGATAAGAGAGTTGTAGTAACTCAACTGTTCCATCGGGTAGTCGCGCTGGCGCAGGAAGTCAGCGTAGTCCGTGTCCATGTACCGTTGGTCCATAGCCTGCTGTTCCGAACCCGCCGCAGCCTGAGCCTGAATACGCGCAAGGTCCGAAGACTGCTGCGTCTGACCGAGATTACCAAGGGTATTAGCACTCTGAAGGGCCTGAGCAAGACCTTGAAGACCGAGTGAACTACCAAACTGACGCGAAGCTTCAGTAGCCTTCTGGGCATCCATACCGTACTGCTGGTTGCTCATCGCGGCACGGAGAGCCTGTTCTGAGCTAAGCCCCTGTGTCTGAAGCTGGGCAGCAAGGTTCTGAACCCTAGCCTGCTGGTCCGCAGAAAGGTTAGCAAGCGCGGTCTGGGCACCGATGTTTGCACCAAGCTGCTGGGTCTGAAGGTTGGAGTCGAGGTTAGCCTTGTTGACGTTAAAGCCCGCGTTACGATCACGTTCAAACTGCTGCTGCGCGTTCTCATACGCAGACTGGAGACCCTTAGCCTGAATGTCAGACAGGTTCGTACCCAGCGCCCGTTCGCGCTCCGTGCCAGCCAGCAACTGCCTTGCACCGCCGTAAGTACCCTGACGCGCCGCGCCAAGGTTGGTCATCAACTGAGCCTTCTGGGCATCGGTAATGGCTTCGCGCTTCTGCACATCCAGCACATTCTGGAAGTACGGCGACATATATTGCTGGGCTTGGGCCTGACCGAACTGATCCGGTGCAGCCATCTGGTAGTTCTGTAGGTTTGGGTTGTAGTTAGTCTGAGCGGTACCCATCTGGTACTGCTGAAGCTGGGGAGCAGCAACGTTCTGGGCAGTGAAGGAAGCCGGGGTGTACTGGCCCGCAGACAAAGCACCAAGACCAGCAGCGCCCGCTAGATCGGTAGCCTGACCAAACTGACCCGGCCTCTGCAAGTCATAAGCCTGCTGCTGAGCATAGGTCTGACCCGGGGTAAAGTCGGCAATGCGCTGCCCCTCGTATGGTACGTACGGCTGGTAAGACGCAGCCTGACCGCGCTGAAGTACGTTTTCGACATACGGCTGGATATATGCCGGAAGGTTAGTAGTCGTAACCGTTGAATTTTGAACGGGCATATCAGCCATTATTTTGCTCCTGCAAGGGCACGCAGCCCCGTGTCTTTACCACGAGAAGCCGACTTTCTGGCCTTCTCAGCTTTTTTCATCATGTCGTAGAGCCTGTCGGCACCCTTCTTGGGGTTACCGCGACCCAAACGTTTAACCGCTTCGGGGCTGAACTTAACCTCGTCACGGGCGACCCGGGCTTCCTGCGTACCACCGATATTAGCACGGATAGAGTCACTTACGCCATCGCCGGGACCATGAATAGGACGACCACCAAGGCGGGCTAGGACTTCCTGACCAGCGCCAGACGACCCATTACCCAGCTCAGCCACCGTACGGGCATCGACCACGAAGGACCCGTCTTCAAGGTTTACGCCGCCCGCTGCCTTTGCGTCCGTAGGGAGAGGTTTTCCTAGAATGTTAAAGGGTGCCAAAGCACGAAGAGCACCACCCCAATTACCTGCGGCTACGTTGGCCCCGGCAGCTTCGGAGCTAGGCCCGCTGGTTAGGTAGTTCAAAAAGTTATTACCTTCGAACCCGGGAGCCGAACGCACGTTTGTGGCCCCTTGCAGTGCGCCGATACCTTGGTTTAGCAGGGTACCACCGGGGATTAGTCCTGCGCCTAGAGTACGAGCAAGATTAGCATACTGACCCCCGGTCATGTTCATAAGCCCCCTAAGGGTCCCACCAATACCCGTGTAATCCTGCTTCGTAGGCGCAGCGCCGGGAGTAGCACTGGAACTAGACAGACTAGGTATGACGTTGCCCAAAGCACTTAAGAACGTGGAGCTACCGGAAGAAGTTTTGGGCGCAAACCCTTCGGGGGTAACCGCGCCTTCCGGGGCATCCGGACCACCATATAGGGCGTAGTTAAGCGCGGTCTGGTTGTTCGCAGCCCCGGCATTGGCCGCAGCTTCTTTAGCCGCTTTCTCGGCAATTCCGATACCGTAAGCGTTTTCTAAACGACGGCTATCAAACTGCGGTTCCGGCTGGGGCTTATAAGTGTTCTGCCCACTGCTGTCTGTAGATACTGCCATAGGCGCTAACTGGTTCATTAGCGGCGCAGGACCGAACTGCATCCCCCCCATCCACGGGTTGTTCATAATGTACTCCGGGTCTGGCATGCCCGGATTGAAGTTTTTCATGTTCTCCCAGTCCCGGGGGTCCCAGCCAGAGGGGACGCCGTTAGCATCCGTGGTCGGGGTGATCTGGGCCGGGAGGCTCCAGCCAATCGGGTTGCCAAAGGCGTCTACGGGGTGGGAATCGCGGTAGGCATCGCCCTTGTACTCTTTCGCCCACGGCTGAAGTTCTTTGATGCTACCCGCAGGGCTGTACGCCTGCATAAGGGACAGGGATACGTTGGGGTCGCCGCCCTGATCTATCCAGCTACTGTGTTCTTTAATCTGTGCAGGGGTAGCCGTGGGGTACTGCTGGGTAAGCGCCTGCAAGCCAGCCGAAGGAGGGGCAGCGGCAGCGGCAGCGGGGGGTACGTAATTGGATTTCGGGAAGTTAAAAGTTCTCTCGCCGGAATACCGGGGTGCTTCTGGGGCTGTCAGGCCAGTACGGGGAGCCGCACGGGGTAGCAAGCCGCCCTCTGCCATGCGGATAGTAGGCGCAACAAAAGCGTCCGCAGGAAGGAACCCCGGATACGGGTTGGAGTCCGGGAAGAACATATGCTCCGAGGAGTCCCTACGGTCCTTAGGACCCCGGTTGGTGGGGTAGACAACCTTGCGCGGCATAGGCTGGTAGGGGCCAGCGTAGTTAACCTTCTCAGGTTCCGGGGCCTTGTAGGTTTGGCTGTTCCCCGCCAGAAACGGCATCGCCAGACCAAGTCCAGCCGCGTAGGGGGCGAACTTTTCTAGCCCTGTGTCTTCAAGGCCACGAGCGGCGTTCGCCCCAAAACTACCAAAGAAACTGTTGTCTTGGTCTATACTTGTAGGGGCGGCAAAGGCGGCGTTGTCTAGTTTGATTGTCGGCTGAACAGCAAGTGGCTGTAAAGTCCTAGTATTGTCTCCAAGATTAGCGAGACCCTCCGGGCTGTACATATTTTCTGTAATGTCTACCCCCGAAGCACCCGCAGCTGTAGCAGCCAAAGGAGCCGTTGCTAGGTTAGTCGGAACAGGGGCTGCGGGGGTGTTGAAACCAAACCCACCAATAGTACCTTCTGGGTTCAAAGTGCGACCCAATGACGCACCACCATAAGCACTAAGGCCAGCCGTCAGACCCTTCTCAAGGTTGCCAGTAATCGCACCTTGCACCAACCCCGCACCAGCAGCAGCCATCCAAGGGTCTATGCCCATAGCGCCACCCGCCGCACCGGCGAGCATGGGCAGGATGGAGTCCAAGAACCCGGCTTCCGGCAGGCCCGTGGTAGGGTTGCGGGTCAGCGTACCACCATAAGACTGGGCAAGAGCCTGCAAGCCACCGACTTCCCGGGGGGACATATGCACTAGAACCGAGTCATTACCCCGGCCTTGGGCTTGCATCTGCTGCGATAAGGGGTTCATCGGGGAGTCCTTAAACTCAAGGAGTACTTAGGGTTATATTACCAACTACGCTAAAACTAAAGCCTAGAAACGAACCCCCTACGGGGTGGAAACTGTAACTGTGCCCACAGACCCGGTGGCCGAGACCCCCGTAGTAGTCAGAGTTGTACTGGGGACTGTGTTTATGACCCGCCAACCCGCACTGTAGTATACGCTAATCTTGTTCAGGGTCGTATCAAACACCATCATCCCGGTAGCCGGGGTAAGGGCTAGCTTCTCTGCGTTGGTGTAGTTCCCAAGGGTAATAGTCCCCCCGATAAACGCATCAGCTGCGTAAGACTGGGCTTGGTTGGGTGTCAGGGAGTCCAGCTGGTTGAAGTATAGCTCAATCCCCCGGATAAGCTGCCGTACGTACTGGGCGTCATACTCCAGTCCGGGGTTTGGCAGGGGTGAATGTCTGAACCCAACAAGTGCCATCAGCGTTTACCATCGGGGCGAACTTCAAGGCGTGGAGCACCAAGCTGCCACTGGACCCCCAGAACAGTCGAACTGACCTTCAGAGCCATCTGGCGACTACGGGCACGAACAAAGACCTGCCCCGTATACACACCAACCGAAGTCTCAATTATCCGTTGGGAGTCCGACGCATCACCTGCAAACGCCGAACCGGGGAAGTTACGGGGGCGTATCGTAAGCGTGGCCTCAGGCTCAGTCGCCGTGGAACCTGCGAAGTCGATATCAGGTATAATACGTCTGGTGAGCATGAACTGCTCTCCGTCCTCGATATCAAAGTCGTTGGACTGGATAGAACTTTCCATCGCAATAGAGTCGTCGTTAACACCATTTTCGTGGTTATACAGGTAACCGGAAGCACCGATAGAACCCGTGATTGCAGTAGCGATAACCGTCTGAGACGGGCTGATCTCGTAGGTACCGGTGCTACCCGTAGTGCCAGTCTTCTGCCCAATGACGTAGGTATCAGCACTAACGCCGTTCCCAGTCAGGACCATGCCGACCTGTATTGTCCCGGTCACAGCCGTGACGGTTAGCGTAGTGGTAGCAATAGACCCAGTGATCGTCGCTGTTACCGAGTCTTCAGCCGTATTCGTTGCCTGTGGGTAGCGCCGAAGCGGCGTGTCCAACCAAGCGGTGCGCTGGATTGTTCCGTAGTACCAAATCTTGTCTAGGTAGTTATAGATTACGTACTTGTTATTCCAGTTGGAGTCTTCGCTGGGGTACATCCACCAGACTTCGTTCCACTGCTCATTCGTACCGCAGACAATCTGCGCGGTTTGGTTGTAGTTAAGGTCCTCGAATACGTGGTTTCGCAGGGTGCAGGCCAGTGTCTCGATACGACCCGTGTACGCATAGAACTTATCTTGGCCCATCCAGTACGTAACACTCGCGGCGCTTATGGTGGCGCGGGGCGAGATAATAGAGATGTTGTCTGCGTATTCCTGCAAACTGAACACGTCGGTAGTACCGGTAAACTGCAAGGTATAGAGGTGGGTGTCTGTCCAAACCAAGATTTCCTGCCGTGTTGGTAGGGCGCAGGCGATACGGGAACCACGAGATATACGCAGGAAGCCAGCCGAGTTTGTAACCGCAGGAGTCCACTGACCGGGTTCGTCTTGGCTAGCCCACCGGATAAGAAGCGGGTCAAAGTCGTCGGGATCAGTGCTGCCGTAAGGCACCGCACCAAAAGCAATAACGTGCTTATCCTGCTGCGACACAAGGGTCTGCATGACCTTAACGGGGACAGCGGCGGCTACAAAACCACCCGCCGTAGCAATGGACTGCAAGGTAACAGCCCTAGTAGCCAGCGCCGTAGACGGGTCCGTATTGGTACCACGACTCCAGTAGTAGGGCGCACCGTTGCGGATGTTCATAACAAGGTCGTTGTCGAGGTTGTTAAACCACCAGTCCTGCTGCGGATCAAACACCGCGCCAGTGGTAGAACCCAGACCCCAAGCGTCACGACCCCAAGTACCAGCACCCCAACCATAACCGGCAATAGCTATCGCGTTACCGGGGTCAATCTCAAAGCTGACAGTGATAGCCGTTCCGCCACCCGAAGCTACAGTAGAAGTAGCAGCCGTAGTAACCGGGAAATAGAATGAGTCCGAGTCAATGACTACGATCTCGTGGTTGGCGTTGATTTCAGAGTTAGGCACGCCGCCAACGGTGCCGGTAACTCCAGCAATGGTTACGTAGGACCCAGTTTCTGCGTTGTGTGCGACACCTAGGTTGATAATTAGTTTGCGAGACCCAGATACCGTCTGCACGCAGTTATTCGTGTCAGGGTTCGACAGCGTAGGAGAAGATGTACGCAGCGGGGTGATGTCAAAGAAAACACCGCCAGCCTCGATATAGACCTTCTTCTCGGTCCCCAAGGAAAGGAAGTCGTCCGCGTAGGTAGTGATCCAGTTCCACATCTGGCGGCTTACACCGACAAAAGTGTTAGTAGTAGCCTTAACCCAGCCACCAAGTTTCTGGGGGTAGCCCGAGCGGAAGCGTATCTTCTCGCTCTCGTACCAACCACCCTCACCGGAGTAGTCAGTCTGGTCCCGGTTAATGCCGGGTTTGAACTGGAGTTTAATCAGGGGCATGGGGTTACTTCTTCAGTTGTTCGAGCAGCATGACGCGGACGTGTAAGTCATTGATTTCGCGCTGAAGAGCGTCTTTCATAACAGCCCGACGTTCAGCCGATAGCGGGCTATCCGTGGGGATGCCTTCCTTGGTGATTAGGGCGGGCATGGAGCTCTCGATCTTAACCAACCGCTCATTGGTCGAAGACACCTGCCCCAGCAGCCAAGCCAAGGCGGCGACGATGATCGGGATTAACGCCTTGAGAACGTCTGACCAACCCATGCCCCACCTACTTCTTGTTCAAGGCTTCGGCAACGGACGGCACGATCTTCTCGACGCTGCGCCCAATTACGTACCCGCCAAGACCCAACTGCACGATATCCCACAATTTGAGATACTCAGCTTCCTGCAAGTTAGGCGCAGCAAAGCCAAACCACCGGGCCGTAATCAGGGCCACAAAGACCAGCATGGTGATTGGACGCCAGCTAGAGGCCAAGAACCCGCCCGCAGCCTCAGTTTTGATGATGTCAGCCGCGCCCTTGGCAAGATCGGTCTGTGCCGCCATGACCGCCAGATCACCAGCTTGGTACAGCTTCATCAGCTCCAGTTTGGCAGCATCCTTCTGGGCCGGATCAGGCCACACGCGGTCAATAACTTTGCCACCAATATCAAGGGCGGCTGAGACAGGATCAAAAGCCATCTAAATCTCCTAAGTCCAAGCAAAGATGACGACGCCGCCGCCAACAGAACCGGCGCTACCGGGGGAATCAGCACCATTCGCGCCATAACCGTAAGCCGTGCCACCGGAGGCACCGCCAGCACCGCCGGGGTTACCGCTACTCATACTGGCGGAACCGCTTCCGCCTGCCGCGCCGCTGGTGTTTGTGCTGCCGCCAGAAGCCGTACCGCCGGTCCCACCGCCACCACCGCTGCCACTGTTGGCGCTGGTGCCATTGCCGCCGCCGCCGCCCGTCAGGGACACAGCCCCGGCGGCAATCGAACCCGTGGTAGTCGAGGAAACACCGCCGGACGTACCAACGGAATATGCTATGGTCGTAGACCAGTCCCCAGACGCAACCGATCTGGTTATGATCGAATAGCCCGCACCGCCACCGCCGCCACCACTGTTGTAGATATCCGATCCAAAGTCGGTATACGAATTGCCACCAGAGCCACCCGCGCCGACCACGGTAAGAGTCAGGCTGGAGGCACCAGAAGGCACAGTCTCATTGCCAGACCCGCTGGTGTAGGTGTTGGTAACTGGAGTGAAGTTAACTGTGCCAGCTAACTTAGAAAGCGGCAGCGGCAAGCTGCTTGGGACAGCCCCATTAGGACCGGTTGTTCCGCCGGGGACATAAGCGCCACCAGCCAGATAGGAACTAAGCGATCCGGGACCACCGAATACTGTTTTTACACTTGTAAGTTGTGCTGGGTTTGAAACAGCCATGTTTAGCCCTTCAGCGCCTTAACTTCAGCCCGCAGTTCCTTGATTGCCTCGACTAGCAGCGGAATGACGCGGTCATAGGCGACGACCAAATACTCAGGATCAACCGACCACCGGCTAACAGCTTCCGGCAAAACATCCTGTAAAGCTTGGGCGGACAGACCAACCTGCTGATCTTCTTTGACCTGACCCAAAGACCGGGCCTTATCGTTGTTCCGGTAGTAGAACCCACTTAGGGCGTCTACCTTATCCAACGCATCTGTGATAAAGCCATAAACGTCCTTCAGCCGCATGTCCGAGGTGGCTGTGAAATCCACGGCAGTGTAGGAATTACTGCTGTTCAAGGCGTTAGCTGTAGTGGCTGTAGTGGCTGTAGTGGCTGTAGTGGCTGTAGTGGCTGTAGTGGCTGTAGTGGCTGTAGTGGCTGTAGTGGCTGTTGCAGCATTGCCGTTGATGCTGATAGACCAAGTGCCGGAAGCGCCACCACCTGTAGTGGAGGGCACGCCGAGCGCGGCCTGTGCCGAACCCTGCGTTGTACCACCAGTACCACCATTGGCGACGGCCAGCGTACCGGCCAGTGTCAGCGTACCGCTACTGGTAATCGGACCACCCGAGAACGACAGGCCCGTAGAACCGCCGCTTGCGTTAACCGAAGTAACCGACCCACCACCGCTCGTGGAGGCAATAGTTATGGTGCCAGCGCCGTTTGTTACGGAGATACCACTACCCGCAGTGATAGCCGCGCGGGTGAAGCCCGTACCATTACCAATGTCGATCTGGCCGTTGGATGGTGTTGCAGTCAGCCCCGTGCCGCCGTTAGCAACCGGAAGTGTGCCAGAGACACCAGCGGTCAGGGAGACACCCGTGCAGTTCGCCAAGTTACCGGAAGTGGGGGTGCCGAGGAGCGGGGTAGTAAACGTCGGGCTAGTGGACAGGACCACGTTGCCTGATCCAGTAGAAGTCGTAACGCCCGTACCGCCACTAGTCACCGGAAGGGCCGCAGCAAGTGTCAACGAAGTCAGGTGGGTAATGGCATTCGTAACGTTTGTGCCGTCGTTATAGACCCACATGGTCTTACCAGCAGGAACCGCAATGCCTGTGCCCGAGGAGTTCTTAACCGTGATTGCGTCAGCGCAACCGTTGTTGACGAGGTAGACCTTCTCAACGGCGGGAACTATCAAGTTCTGTGCGCCGCCCGAAGTGCCAATCAGGTTAAGACGCATGTTACGCGCCGTCTGGCTTGCGTTGGTATCCGTCAACGTCAGGGTAACCGTGGTACTGGCAAAGGTCACATCCGCCGACCCGACCACCATTTCTTCAATAGCTGTGCCTAGGTTGACATTGGTAACGTTGCCCCACGTGGTGGTGTTCTCACCCGTAGCCATCAACTGAATTTTCAGGTTACTATAGGTACTAGCCATTTTCGGTCCTTACGTGGGGATTTCTACCCAAGTTACTGTATTTCCATCGTTTACTTGTACCCAAGTACCCGTCTGAGAGTCGTTTATGGTTTGCCAGTTTGGTGTCTGGTTGTCGTTGATTATACCCCAAACTAGCACGCTAGTGATGTAACCGGTAGCCTGAACCCCAGTGGGGAAGACGTTGGCCTTAGCAGTGGTAGTTACTGTACCGATAGACCCAGTGGCCGAGACCCCGGTTACTTCGACAGCAATACCCAGACTGATAGAAACTGCACCAACATCCCCAGTGGCCGAGACCCCGGTTACGTTGGTATTTGCAGCAGCCTGAACGGTAGCTGTGCCTATAGACGCAGTAGCCGAGACCCCAGTGGGGGAGACGTTAGCCTTGGCAACAATAGATACCGTGCCTACCGACCCAGTGGCCGAGACCCCGGTAACGTCAACCCGTTCGTTCTCGTCTACCTCGACAGTCCCGATAGCCCCGCTGGCCGAGACCCCAGTTACGTTAGTGTTGGCAGCAGCCCGGACGGTTGCCGTGCCTATAGACCCAACAGCCGAAACACCAATTAGTGTAACGTTTGCAATAGCTTGAACAGTAACTGTGCCTACGGAACCAGTAGCCGAGACCCCAGTGACGGTGGTGTTTGCCTTGGCTTGGACGGTAACTGTGCCGATAGACCCGGTGGCCGAGACCCCGGTGACGGTGGTATTTGCAGCGGCCTGAACGGTTACCGTGCCTACGGAACCAGTGGCTGAGACCCCAGTGACGGTGGTATTTGCAGCGGCCTGAACGGTTACCGTGCCTACGGAACCAGTGGCTGAGACCCCAGTGACGGTGGTATTAGCAGCAGCCTGAACCGTAACTGTGCCGATAGACCCGGTGGCTGAGACCCCGGTGACGGCTACTTGTACGGATGTAGAGCCAGAACCCGCGAAGGTATCTGCCGCAAAGGGGAAAAAACCAAACAATTCAGCCCCCTCTGGTTAGGTGTTCAGACCCGGGTTGTATATCATCCTGCCGCCTACGACGGTAGCGGTTAGTGTTGCTTTGCGATTACCATAGACTTTGTAGCTGACATGGACCCACCCGCTGTTGGGCTGGCCCTTGCGGTAGCACTCCAGAATGACCTGATCGAAGTCCAAGTTGGCAGCAATCCACTTCGCCAAGTCCCCGTTAGCAACCCCGGGCACCTCGATATCTGCCGCCTGACCCATGCAGTGCTGGGAAGTAACTGCACCCCCAACTGCCTTGTTCAGCGCCTGCCCCCGGTATCCTGAGTTGATATGGACTGGCCCGTAGTGTTCCCGAATAGGCTCTAGTACCCGTTCACATAGCTCTTTGAGACAGTCCAGCTCGGCAGCACCGGGCACGTTGTCAATACCCCGCCGTTCCCCGGTTTGAGATTTGATAAGCTCCTCAAGG
>Ga0114978_10002633_pt1 | contig 14788 bp, 21 predicted proteins | sample S_140212_EF_Meta_FD_87027 | JGI IMG/M metagenome (GOLD analysis project Ga0114978, IMG submission 87027) | Freshwater microbial communities from Lake Simoncouche, Canada to study carbon cycling - S_140212_EF_MetaG | ecosystem: Environmental > Aquatic > Freshwater > Lake | place: Lake... | reverse complement strand
CATATCGAAAAAAGCATAGGCAGCTCGCTAGTTCGGGCAAAATTAGCAGTCACTGCGCCAATCACCATGACCTACGGTGCCTGCTCGATTACGATTGGAGCGACTGGCATTGGATCAGGCGACGTGGTGGGGCCGGGTTCTTCGCCTGACAACAATTTCGTGCTGTTCGATGGAATCACCGGCAAATTGATCAAGGGATCGGGCTGGAATCAGGTGAACAGCGACTTCAAGGGGCCTCTCGGATATTCGACGATGGTTGATGGGTTTGTCTATATTCCAGCAGGCCCGACAGCACCGAGCAACACCCCCACCAACACGGGCATTGATAATGTCCCGATGTTTTTCCACACAAATAACAGCACCAACACCAACGTGCTTTACATTCACAACGGATTCGCTTGGAAATCAGTGGCGCTAGCCTAACCTTAGGTTTCCATGAAACACACCTTCCCCTGCGTCGAATCAATGCGGCGCGTCCCCCTCTCCAATGGCCGAGTCATCCGAGTTTGGAGGGACCGCACTACCGAGCTCCTGGCTGCCTCATATGACGATGCCGACATCGTTTCGACCTGCATTGCCCAGGCGAACAACGACACTCTGCTCCTGGCCTCACTGGCCAAGCTCAAAGGGGTCAACGCCGTCGAGTTGACCGATGCGAATGGCCAGGGCACCGTGGTTTACCCCATCTGGCCGTGAATCACCACAATCGCACCAACCCGTCGATTGTGGTCGAAATACTGGCCGATACCGCGGAGCTACGGATGGGTGAGATCAAGTGGCCAGTGGTGGTCTACCGCCGGCTCGACACCGGCAAGGTCTACGTGCGACCGAAGGCCGAGTTTGAGGCCAAGTTTGTTTCCGAGTAACCCCTGTTTGACCCCTGCAAACATTGGGTTTTCTCTCAAATCTACAGAAAAGAGTAGAATGCTGTAGACGGTAAGCATGGTCTAGGTCATCTTAAACCCATGACCAACAGCGACAACATAATCTGCGGATGCAAAATGGTTGCCAAAGGAGTTCGCTGGTGCATCAAGGTTGAGGACGAGACATGGCTGGTCGCTAAATGCCCACGGTGCGGGACAGTAAACCACATTAGGAGGGTAATATTTCCGGCTAAAAAGCAATAAAATCAACCCACCACTTTAGCCCCGGGTGGGGCCAATACCACCCCCAGGGGCGCGACTGGCCAACGCGCACAACTTTCCAAACCATGAACCTTACCAACCTTATCTCAGCCCTGATGATCGTAGAAAGCAGCAACAACGACTTGGCCATCGGTGACCAAGGCCGGGCCATTGGATGCCTCCAGATCCACCGCGCGGTTGTCTTAGACGTCAACCGGATCACCGGGTCGAACTACCGGTGGCAGCAGATGACCAACCGAGTACAGGCAAGGGCGGTGTGCGAGGCTTACTTGAAGCACTACGGCAAAGGCTGCACTACCGAGCAGTTAGCCCGTAAGTGGAACGGAGGCGGCCCCAGGGGTGAGAAGAAGCAGGCCACCGAGGCCTACTGGAACAAAGTCCGCAAGCATCTGTAATGAAACCAAAGACTATCAACGTGACCACCGACACACATAAAACCCTGCGAGCCTACTGCCTGGCCGCCGGCCTAAAAATGCAGGCGGTGGCCGACAAGGCTATCTTGGCCTGGCTAAAGAAGGCCTCCCGATGAAGAGGATCCTCGCCATCGACCCCGGGATGTCCGGCGGCCTGGCGCACTACGACAACAACCGAGTCACCCTGGAGCCCATGCCGACGACCGACAGGGACATCCGAGATGTCCTGGTCAACCTCCTGTGCCAGTCGGATGTCTGCTACATTGAGAAAGTGGGTGGCTACATCGGAGGAAAAGGGGCACCTGGTAGCGCCATGTTCCAATTCGGTCGCAATGTCGGCTTCTTGCACGGCCTTATCGCAGCATCCAAGACCCGGGTGATCGAGGTGCCGCCACAGCGTTGGCAGAAGACGATTGGGGCTGGCACCTCAAAGACGCACGGCAAGGGCTGGAAGGGCCATCTGAAGGGCTTGGCGCAGCAACGGCAGCCTAGCCTCCACATCACGCTCAAGACGGCGGATGCGGTGCTTATATTGGAACACGCTCTGATTGCGGAGGGAGTGAAGTGAACGATCATTTTCGTGAGGTCAGGAATATGATAAGCGATACACCTATATCGGACAGCACTCCGCATAACGTAGGCGACCTCGGTATGCTATGCCGTAGGCTGGAACGCAAACTAGCCGCGACTCGGCATTATTTGAGCGTTGTTTCGGAGCGAACAAAGAAACTCGAAACCGAGAACGACGCAATGCGAGCGGATCTATTACTCTATTGGGAAGACAAATGAAAGACTTTGATGTAGCCTTCACGATGATCGAATACGGCGGGTCATTCGTTCGCAAACTCGGTGCCGCGGCGCTGGTGGCAGACCCAGAAAACCTGCGGAAGATCAAGGCCACCTGGCCCGATTACTGGTCGCAGTACGACCGAATGGCAAAACAGCTTTCGGAGGTCGAGAAACAGGCCTCCAAATAACACATAACTAACAACACAAAACGTAAGACATGATCATTAAAGCAGCAGGCGGTAAAGAGTTCGCACCGTGCCCCGAGTTCTCGGGACGAGCAGTGTGCGTAGATGTGACTCCGTTAAAGGAGTACGAGACCGAGTACGGTGTGAAGAAGAAGTTCAAGTTCGCCTTTGAGCTCGACCTCATCGACGGATCACGCGACCCGGTGCAGCCCTGGGTAGTGTTCAGCAAGCCTTTGGTGCCCTCGCTGCACGAGAAGGCGGCCCTGACCAAGGTGCTCAAGGATTGGTTTGGACGTAAGCTCACAGACCAGGAGAACAACGGCCTCGACCTCGAGTCGCTGATTGGCCGGCCAGTGACGCTCATCATTGCTCACGAGCAAAGCCAGGACGGCAGCAAAACCTATGCGAACATCAAGTTGATGATGCCGCACAAGCATGGCGAACCGCTCCAACCCTCGGGCCTGTGGGTACGAATGCAGGATCGCCCGGCCAAGGATGAGAAGGGCCCCACCGTGGTCCCGAATAGCACGACACCTCGACCCGTTGACCTGGGAGCCACCAAGGTTCACGTGGGCAAGTTCAAGGGCACCGCCATCTCGGAGCTCACCGACTCCGCGGTTAAAGGCCTGGGCGAGCACTGGCTGCCCAAGGCGCAGGTTAACGCCGGCAAGAGCCCGGAGGACAAACAGCTCATTGCAGCCGTGATCAAGCGCCTGCAGGAGATCGACGCCAAGGACCAGCCCGACTTCGACGACGTGCCTTTTTGATGAAAACTAAAAAGAAATACGTTAAGCTGGTCGACAAGATCCCCGAGGTGGTACGGATGCGCTCTGAGGGGATGACCCTCAAGCAGATCGCCGAGCACTTCAACTTGTCGAGGCAGCGGATCAACCAGATCGAGCAGGCAGCCGAGATGCATGAGGAGATCCTTCAACTATGGGGCTTCCCGTTCTCTGTGCGGACGTTCAACACCCTCGAGCGCCTGTGCATCAACAGCCGCGAGCAGGCCCTTGACCTCTACAACAGCGGCCACCTTCGACCAGGAGCTGTCCGCGGTTTCGGGTGGGTGAGCTATTACGAAATCTGCGAATGGCTGGAAGTCCCGCCGACTCAGAAGCCATCTGATCACCGGATCTGCCCCCACTGCGGCAAGATCATCTAACACTTTCCGGTAACCTGTTGTTACCGGGGACTCATGGGGAATACCGGGGGCGCGCATCGGTCGACAAACGCGCATTAACTTTCAATCCTATTATGCCAGCCAACCATAAAATCTACTTCGACATTGAAACAGGCCCGATGCCTCTATCGGAACTCGTTATACCGCCATTCGTTGCCAGTGACGTAAAGCTCGGCAACATCAAGAACCCGGATCTCATAGCCGAAAAGATCCAGCGTGCAGAAGAGACCCATGTCAGCGACTACATCCGCGGCGCTGCCCTGGATGCATTGTCGGGCCAGATCCTGTGCATCGGCTACCGTATCGAGCATGAGACACCATCGGTGCTGTGCTGTGATGCTGATGGCGAGGCCGAGATGCTCAAGCAGTGGTGGAAGCTCATCACCAGCATGGAGCGCCAGCCCTCGCTGATCGGTTTCAATGTGAAGCCATTCGATTTACCGTTCTTGATTAAGCGGAGCTGGAAACATCGGATCACACCACCCTACTGGATCCGGCAGGGTAGGTACTGGAGCGAGCTCGTGGTCGATCTGCGCGAGGTTTGGCAGTTGGGCGACAGTAGGGCGCACGGCAGTCTCGGAGCCATCAGCAGGCATCTTGGGCTCGGCGACAAGGCAGGCAATGGGGCCATGTTTTCCGAACTGTTCAAGACTGACCGTGAGGCGGCGATCAATTACTGCCTGCGTGATATTGAGCTGACCCAGCGGGTGGCGGATGTGCTGATGCCGGCCTACTAAGCGGTGGACACCGACCAGTCTGTAGGCTAGTGAGTACCCATTGACGTGAGCTGTAGGAGGTGAGCGTCGAACCAACCGAAGGCATGACAAATTTTATCCCCACCATCACAGGCATTCGCAGCTCCTTCCTGCGATCTCCTACCCTGTGCCTGGTGGGGATTTTCTTTTGAATTATGCCAAACCGTTACATTAGAGAGTCAGCAATAGAATCGGAAGCTATCAGCAGCCTGTCATGGGAAGCCGAGGTATTCCTAAGACGCCTGTTCAACCGAGTCGACGACTACGGGAGAATATCCGCATCAACTCAAATCCTTAGAGCATCATTATTCCCTCTGCAACTTGACCGAGTATCGGAGAAGAAGGTCGAAGGCCTGCTGGTGGATTTGGAAAAGGCAGGGCTCATCGGCATCTACCAAGTCGACTCAAAGAAGTTCCTTCAGGTTGCCAAGTGGGAACAAGGCCGAGCTAAGGCCAGCAGATACCCGGCACCTCCTGCAGACATTTGTAAACATCTGCAAACATATGTTTACGGATGCGAGCAGATGTTGGCAGATGCAAACATCGGAAAACATATGTTTACAAATGCTCCCGACTCCGACTCCGATACCGACTCCGACACCGATACCGATCCAGCCCAAGGAATCGCTGCGCTCAGAGCAAGGATTGGATCATGGTTCAAACGTAGGCCTGAGACATCCTGGTCACAGAAAGAGCTCAAGGCTCTCAAGGCAACCTTCGACCTGAACACGCCGGAATCCGAAATCCTGCTGTTGGAGATACGGTACAAAAGCGGTAACCAGTTCCTTCGTAGAGACATCCTCACTCTGCTCAACAACTGGAATACCGAGATCGACCGCGCTAAAAGCGATTCCCCCTCTGGGAACAATGGCACCGGCGCGTACAGCACCAACATCTCGGACTACCAATGAGCGACCCATTCTACGCCCAGGACGACGAGTACGGCCTGATCGGTGCCTGCCTCACCGGCGGTCCCGATGTTTGCTACGAGGTATTCGCCCGTATACCCCCGGATGCAATCCAGCAGGACAAGCTCCGCCAGGTGTACGAGATCACCAAGGCCCTGATAGGCAGGCACGAGGCAATCAGCCTTCAGACCGTGGTCAAAGAGTGGAAGCGCTCTATTCCTCAGATCACCCCCCCTTTTGAGGAATTGAACAAGTGCGACGAGATCTGCGCCAGCCCGGCCAATCATCCCGAGTTCTCCAAGGCTGTTCTAGAAGCTCACCACCGTCGCCATCTGCGATTGACCGGAGACAGGCTGATACGTGAATCCGCTGTCACCACCCTGTCTGTGGATCAAATCGTCTGTAATGCCGAGGCAGGCCTCACCGTCGAGGCAGCCAAAGAGGAAGTACAAAGCTCCAAGTCCGTTGTAAGTCGGTTTATTGATGCAACTCAGGAAAGGTTCAACCGCAAGGGCCAGCTCTCGGGCATTACCTCGGGCTTCCATCGTCTCGACAAGTTGACCGATGGTTTCCAGCTCGGTGAGTTAGCAATCATCGGAGCCAGGCCATCGATAGGTAAGACGGCCATTGCCATAGCCATTGCCAAGGCAGCAGCCATCGACCAACGGGTGCCAACCCTTTTCATTAGCCTAGAGATGTCTGATGAGTCTATCGTGCGCCGTATGGTGTCGACCGTAGGATCCATACCGATGCAGGACATCAAGACCGGTGAGATGGATGAAGGAGGTATGAAGGCTATGGGTTCAGCCACAGCTAAAGTTGCCGGCAGCCCCATTTACTACGTGTCGGGCTCAGGCATATCCAGCATTGCCACAATCACCGCGGTAATACGACGGGCAGTACGCAAGTGGGGAGTCAAACTAGTGCTCATCGACTACCTCCAAAAGATCCATGGTTCCAAGTCAGCCGAGAAGAAGACCTATGAGATTGCAGAAGTGTCGGGCAAGCTCAAGGCAGTGGCCTCCGATACCAAGACAGCCGTAGTTGCCCTGGCTCAACTCAACCGTGAGAACGAGAAGGACAAAGGCCGAGTGCCTCGCCTCACTGACCTAGCCGACTCCGGGCAAATTGAGCGTGATGCTGACCTAGTGCTCCTGCTCAACCGGGAGCGTCACGAGGCCAACGGCGAGGCCATCATTGCCATTGCAAAACAACGAGACGGTGAATGCGGCATCGTCCCTCTGTGGTACGAAGGCCAATACTGCCGCTTCACAGACCCATCACCGAGCTTCCAATGAACATCAAATACGATCTCAACCGCACCAAGCTCCTGAACGAAGCGCCTAGGCTGATCAAGTGGGCCATAGACCATGGCCTGATGTCCTACCCGCTATCTCAGAAGTACCACAACGACGGCTCTCTTGACCCGGGCATTGAGGAGGAGATACACGTCGACCCCGAGCAGTACACACCGGAGTTCTGTGAGCGTGCCTACGAACTCAGGCAGATTGGTATGACACTAGACGACACTGCTAAAGCAGTTAATGTATCCAGAGGTTCTATCACATACATATTAGCAAAAGGTCACGAGCATTACCTATCGAAACAACGAGCCAACTTAGAACATGAACAATCCAACAGCAGCAATCAACATGAATGACCCGTTCATCCACGCTCCACAGGCTACAGCCGTGGTGCATGAGCCAACTACATCAGGCACAAGGCCCTCGATACACGTCAGCCTGTATGCATACGGCGGTATCAGTGCAGCCTGTCTTATGTCCTGGGTAGGCCTAACAGCCACCTTTAGTACAAGCGACCGCCAGACCGATCTACGAACCATTCGCGAGGATGCATTGATATCCCGAAGCCGTTGCCGCGCTACTAAATGGTTCCTCGACTCAGGCAAAGATGTATGGGTCCAAATCGACCACGATATCGAGTTCGACCCGAAGGACATTATCCGCATGGCAGAGCTCGCCCACGAGCACCAGGCGACCGTGTGCATCCCCTACCCCTGCCGAGCACTACCGCTAAGGCCGGCCCTGCGTATCGACACCGAGCACGTCAAAGCTCTAAGGATGCAGACATCGGATGCCGAGTGTGCTACGGAGCTAGTACCGATCCGAATGTTCGCATCGGGATGCCTCGCAATCCCGCGACGTTGCCTTATGAGCGCGCTTGATTGGCTCGGAGGGTCAGAGGTGCCAAACCCCTATCGGATCGATTGGTGCAAGGATGTGAGAGTCGACCAGTTCCCGACGCTGTGGATGCCGTTCGCCATGGATACCCTGCCAGGGCAGCACGAGTACCTCAGCGAGGACTATGCTGCCGCGGTTAGGCTGAGTCTGTGCGAGGTGAAGCATTACGCCATGCAGCCGAAAAAACATCTCAACCACTGGGGCGAATATCCCTATGGGTTCAAACCGTATGCCGGTTAAGAAGGACAAGAAGCTTAGCATTGAGAATGTCGCAGAGGCTGCAGGCGTCAACTACGTCTACACTCAGCGCATCTTGGCGGGTAGTACGAAGTACCCAAAGGAAACACAGGACAAGGTGTTCAAGGCTGCTGAAAAGATTGGATATGTTAAAACCCATCATCCAAACCAGCATTTCAATGACAAACTAACACAAGATAAAGCCGATCTTGTTGTTGAAGGAATACTTCAGAACAAATCATTAGATAGCATCGCTGCAGACACAGGCCTAAGCCCCACCACTGCTTTCAAGCTAATCCGAGGAGTCAAGGTTCCAACGGATTACCCAGAGAACGAGGACGACTGGCGTAAGGACGTGACCGGATTCCTGGAGGTTGCAATCTGGAAGGGAACCAAGCGACTGGCTGAATCCTCTATTAACTTGATCGATGATCGTAGTTTACCCGTAGCGGTCGCTGTGCTTACCGACAAACTTTCGGTTATTAAGGGCCAACCTACATCAATACACCTCTCCATGACTGCCTCGGTCAACCACCGTGACCTCATGGCAGACATGAAAGATCGCAACACGATCACCGTGAACGACGAGCAGACGCCCGACGTAACCGACTGACTGAGTATGATAAAATAGATTATCAGACCCTGATAACCACCCCTCCGCCAAGGCCGGCGACAAGCAGGCCCAGGCAGGATGGGGGGAGGGGGTCAGGCCATCCGCGGTAGCGCCAAAAGGCGACGGGTAAACCAAAGCGAAAAATATTAACAAATGTCCACCCCCCTCTGCCTCCTCTGCTCCAAGCCATTCGTAATCCTCAAGCACCACACCGGCCCTAAGCAGAAACGCTTCTGCACCGAGGCGTGCAACACAGCCTGGTGGAACGAACAGCCGTTGCACCCTGTTATACCCCGGGTCGACGCCGCGCACCCCCGTGCTGTCGAGTTGCGCCTCAAGCGGACCCAGTTGGTCACACTGGAGAAGGCTGACCCGTATACGTACGGCTACATCCCGGACCATTGGGAGATTGGCAACACCGAGTACGCACTCACCCAGGAGCTCTTAGTCTCCGGCGGCAACCGGGCAGGTAAGACGCTATGGGCAGCCCGGCGAGTGGTGCAGACGCTGTTGGAGAAGGAGAACGCCGCGGTACTGTGCTGCCATACTAGCCATGCCACCTCGGTGACTGTGCAGCAGCCTGCGATCTATAACTACCTGCCTGTGGCGCTAAGGGGCACCAAGAAGGGCAGGATCCACTACCTCAACTACAGTCGTAAGAATGGTTTCACCGATGGCAGCTTCATCCTCCCTAATGGCTCTCGGTGCGACTTTTTGAACTACACGCAATCGGAGAACACTATCGAGGGGCGGGAAGCGGACATGATCTGGTGTGATGAGTTAGTTCCTCAGAGTTGGGTTGAGACACTGCGCTACCGGCTCATTACACGCCGCGGCAAGCTACTGGTGACCCAGACGCCACTGGAGGGCGTAGCCAGTGTCTACAAGGAGTACACCGCCGGCTCTGCTATCACTCGGTTCGATGATGCCGAGCTGCTGAAGGGTAAGCAGGCTCTTCCTACATGGCCTGTGGGTAAAGCGGCCCGGACAATGGTGCAGGCCCAGACCAATAGGCGGACGGTGTTCTTCTTCTCGGAAGACAACCCCTACAACCCGTTCGACGAGATGAAGCTGAAGCTGGTCACGGCACCTATGGGGCAGATATTGACCCGGGCTTATGGGTGGGCTAGCGACAATATTGGGAAGGCCTTCGCCCGGTTCAGAGTCGACATCCACTGCATCGAGCCCGAGGCAGTGCCTCCTGGGGGGACGCTGTATATGGTGTGCGACCCTGCCGGCGCTCGGAACTGGTTTTGTATGTGGATGCTGGTCTACGAGAATGGCCGAAGGATCGTGGTGCGGGAGTTCCCGGATTACGCCAACTACGGCGAGTGGACGTTCCCGAGCGAGAAGCACGACGGCAAGGCAGGCCCGGCTCAGACACTGGATGCGGGTAGGTCAATATCGGAGTATCGGACCATGTTCAGGACCATTGAGGCAGAGCTAGGCTATGGGGAGCCCGTGATGCGATTGATCGACCCAAAGGCCGGCGGTAGTCCAGCACTATCGGAGCAGGGGGGCACCACGCTCATCGACCTGCTAGCTGAATCCGACAACCCCAATGACGAGGGCATGGCCTTCATTCCGGCTCCTGGCGTGCCTGTGGACCAGCGGACAAGCGCCATCAACAGCCTGCTGTCCTACGATGCTACGCAGGAGCTCACCCCGTTGAACGAGCCGGCGCTGTATGTGGTCAAGGACTGCAGCAACCTGATCTATGCTTTGAGCGAGCATACAGGCCGGGACGGTCAGAAGGGGGCTAGCAAGGATCCTATCGACTGCATCGGTATGCTTTTGGTCTCGGGCCTTGCTTACGTGGGCAATGGGGGCTTCAATTCCCGCGGCGGCGGTGGATACTAATCTCTGAACCTATGCAAGGCGATTCATACAAGACGGCAACGGATGTGATGGCCCGGGTTGGACCCGAGCCCAATGTGTCAGCTCTCACCGAGGAGTTGCGTCGTAGTGCAACCGACTTCGGTCAAACATCCCGCTCTGAACGTGTTCAGAATACGAGGTTCTGCCAGTGGCCAGGACAAACCGACGACGGCAAGAAGTGGAACGACAGTGGCCGTAATAAGCCTGCGTTCCCCTGGGACGGTGCTAGTGACACTCGCATACCGCTAGCCGATGAGGTAATCAACGGGATGGTGGATCTGTGCTCGACTGCCTTCTGGCGCTCGATGCTCCGGGTATCGCCCACCAACGTCAGCCAGCTCGATCAGGCTGTGACCGCCCACAACCTGATGGATTGGACTGTGAATGCCAAGATGTACAACGACCTGACCCGGGACGTTGAGTTGTTGTCGCAGTACCTGTGGACCTACGGATGGGCAGGCGTTCACATTACCTGGCAGCAGGAGATGGGGCAGAAGGAGCAGTACCTAACCATGGACCAGGTAATGGCCTTGGCAGCACAGTCGCCCGAGGGCTCGGTTCTAGCTGACTTCCCCAGCCTCATTGCCAACCCCGAGGCCGACGACCAGTCCGCGGAGTTGATCATGGCTGCCTTTCCCAACTTAAAAAAGCGCCGGGCACTGAAGGCTGTGCGCGAGTTGCGTGACCAGGGCGAGTGCGACTTCCCGGTGCCCACTATGGTCACCAACAAGCCGATGGTGGCAGCCTTGGCTCCATGGGATGAGCTGGCGTTCCCCCCGGAAACCACCGACATCCAGAGTGCCCGGGTGGTGTTCCGGCGCTACTACATGACCGAGGCCCAGTTGCTAAACAAGGTGAAGACCGACGACTGGGATGAGGAGTGGGCGCAGGAGGCCATCAACACGATGGGCCGGTTCTCCAACTACGCCGACTATTCCTATACCAGCGGCCTGGCTAACAACTCGGTCATGGACCGTGAAAACCTGATCGAGATCGTGTACGCCTATCAGAAGTCGATTGATGAAGACGGTGTTCCGGGAGTGTTCTACACGGTGTTCAGTCCCCAGGTAGGCGACAAGTGGGGCTACTTTGAGGCCTTGGACTACGGGCACGGGCAGTATCCGTTTGTGATCTGGCGCTCCGAGATGATCCATCGGCAGATTTGCGAGAGCCGCGGTGTTCCCGAGGTGTGCATGACCTGGCAGGAAGAAGTGAAGGCCCAGCGCGATAGCATATTCGATTACACGTCTCTGGCTACACTGCCTCCCATTGAGGTGCCCAAGACTCGGGGCGGTAACCTGAAGATCGGGCCAGCCATCCAGATCCCGGTGCTACGCCGCGGCGAGATTGGGTTCCTACAACCGCCTGCCCGTGAGCCTGGGGTGGCATTCCAGCTCATTGAAGCGGTGATGGCACAGACCGACAGGTACTTCGGCAGGCCCACCGAAAAGGTGGCCCCCGCGGTGACCCAGATGCGTCAGCAGCGCATCATCAACAACTGGCTGCATGGATGGACCGAGGCCTTCCGCCAGGTGCTGACGTTGACCCTGCAATATGTGGGGCCCGAAGAGATCCAGCGCGTGACCGCTTCGCAGACTGCATTGCCTCAAGACATCCAAGACTTTGATGTGATGCTGAAGTTCGATGTCCGGGAGCTCTCGACCGACTTGGTCACCGAGAAATTGAAGGCTATCAGCACCCTGGTGCTGCCTTTGGACACTGCCGGCGTCATCGACCGGGCTAAGTTGATCTCTGTGGCGCTCCGGGCCATTGATCCGAACCTTGCAAGCGAGCTGGTGATGCAACAGGGGCCTGCAAGCCAGAAAATGTTCAACGAAACCAACGATGAGTTGGCGCTGATAAGCCTCGGGAACCCTCCGCAATTGCGCGAGAACGACCCCACCGCGGCTATGCGGCTGCAATTCAGTCAGCAGGTGCTCCAAAGCAATCCGAAGTACCAGCAACAACTTCAGCAGGACCAGTTGTTCCAAGCTAACCTGCAGAAATACATCGAAAATCTGCAATTCTCGGTTCAACAGCAGCAAAACGCTGTGACCGGACGCCTAGGAGTTCAACAATGAGACTTTCAGACGCTAAAATCCAAGAGGCCTTCGTTTCAGCGGGGGACAATTCACCGCTAATGGCCGCGTTGCTGCAAATGCTGTCGGACATGATTGAGTCCGAAGTGTTGAGTTGCGTGCAGTCCGATTTAACGGACTCAGGAAGGGCTTACAACTGTGGTAGAGCTTCTTCACTCAAGGATTTATCGAGCTACATTGACAACTTGAGGGCAGCTAATGGTTTGACGGATCAGTCCAACTAGTACCTCTTAACCACAACGGTTTCTTGGTTGACCTTAACAACCATGGCGCACAATACCCAGCTTGCAGGGTCTAAACAGCATGGATTCAATCAATACTAAGCAGGAAGCGACACCTGGAGAAAACACGGTACGATCCCAATTGCCGAACCCAATCAACTTCGATGAGGGGGCGCTGGCAAAGCTACTGAAGACACGATTCAGTGGGGAGGAAGAAACGCCAAAGCAGCAAATCGAGGAAAACACAGAGCCCGAGTCCGCGGATGCGGAGTCTCAGGCCGAGGAAGCGGATCCTACCGCTGAACAAGAGGATAATCAGGCCGAGTCGCCTGAGGATGTTCTTTCTGATAATAAGACCGAAGACCAAGCTGAAGAGGAACCGTCTGGCTACCGTAAACGCATCGACAAGCTGACCCGTCAAAAGCGGGAGGCTTTAGAAAAAGCTGATGCGTTAGAGCGGGAGCTGAACGAGACCAAAACTAAGCTGGAGCAAAATCAGTCGGATAGGCCGGTGCCGGTGACAAATCAAACCGATCCGTTTGCTGATGTCTGGGACGCGAAGAAACTCGATGAAGAGTGGAACAAAGCCCGGGATCTCAAGCGCTGGTGCGAGGACAACATCGACGGCTGCGAAATAGGTGACAAGGAATACAGTTCTAGCGAGATCAAGCAGATCAAGCGGCGCGTAGAAGACGCACTGGATATGCACATCCCGTCGAGAGCCCGGTTCCTGAACAACTACAAGCAGATCCAGCCTATCGCAGAGCAGATCTATCCCTTCTGGAAGGATCGAAAGAGCGCTCAGTACACCGAGGCGCAGGCAGTGTTGCGGCAGTTGCCACAACTCTCTGCGTTACCGGAGCACCAAGTGCTTGTTGGAGATTTTTTAGAAGGAAGAAGGTTGCGAATGGAACGTGAAACAAAAGGTAAAACCCCAGTTCGTGTTCCTGTAAAAGCTCCAAGCCAGCCAGGAAAGCCTACTGCTGCTCCCGTGAAAAAGGACGCAGCCAAAGCCAACCTGCAGTTTGCTAAGTCCCGGTTTGAAAAAACAGGAGGTACGTCTGAATTGGCTCAAGTATTGAAAAGGATTCTCTAATTTATGCCACTGCTGCAACCCAACCAGGGCGGATCTGTTCCGCTCGCTTCCACCTCCGCCGCTCGTGAAGATCTGGCGGACTACATTGCCATTGTCGATGCGAAATCGACCCCGTTTGTTTCGATGTCTCCGAAAGGAAAAGACGTCGGAAATATGCAATTTTCTTGGCTTGTAGATAATTATGGCTCCCCGGTTCTTGCTGGTGTTATTGACGGCACCGACGTGACCGTTGCAAGCGCCTCTAACCCGGTTGTTGCTCGTACTCGCCTAAACAACTACGCACAGGCTTTCCGACGAGATCTGCGTGTCGGCTTTATCGCTGAGACCCAAGACGTCGCTGGTGTGACCGATGAGTTGGCCAACGGTATTGCTAAGAAGCTCGTTGAGATTAAGCGCGACATGGAGTCGACCTTCATGTGTACCAACCAGGCTGCTCAGGCTGACAGCGGGTCCGTGCCATACCTGACCGGTTCCCTTGGCAACTGGCTCTTGAGCACCAACGCCTCAAACATTGGCGCTTGCGCTTCTGGATCCGCCTTCCTGCCTGCTGCCGCTGCTATTGATACAACCGCCAGCGCTTCGTTCACTGAGGTCAGTGTTCAAAACGTGCTGACTGCCATTTACGGCAACACCGGCACCTTCCGCGACTACGACTGTATCTTGGGTTCGACGCTCAAGCGTGCGTTCACCAACCTTACGGCCTCGGGCACAACCCAGGTTGCTAACACTAACAGTATTACTGCAACCAGCGTCCGTACTTTCAATCAGGATCTTGGTTCCGATACTTTCAAGGCGTCGATCGACATCTTTGAGGGCGACTTCGGTCGGTTGATCCTACACCCGTCGACCTTTGTCGGTGGTAAGACCAGCACCTCGCTCACCGCTCAGGCCTTCAAGGGCTACGTGATCCCAATGGACATGGTCGAGGTGCGTTATGCCAAACTACCTCAGGTGAAGCAGTTGCCTGACGCTGGTGGTGGTCCTGCCCGTTTGGTTGAAGCCATTGCTGGTCTGGTTTGCAAGAACCCGTCTGGCTTCGGTATGTTCAACGGCGCTAGCTAATCTTTG
>Ga0114978_10002632_pt1 | contig 14789 bp, 12 predicted proteins | sample S_140212_EF_Meta_FD_87027 | JGI IMG/M metagenome (GOLD analysis project Ga0114978, IMG submission 87027) | Freshwater microbial communities from Lake Simoncouche, Canada to study carbon cycling - S_140212_EF_MetaG | ecosystem: Environmental > Aquatic > Freshwater > Lake | place: Lake... | reverse complement strand
GTCTTGCAATTGGAGGCATCTCCGGTTGCTCTGCTTCCGGTCGCTGCGCTTCCAGTCGCTCTGCTTCCGGTCGCTGCGCTTTTTGCTCCATTTTTTCTAAAAGTGGATTCGGTTGCTCTGCTTCCGGTCGCTGCGCTTCCGGTCGCTGCGCTTTTTGCTCCACTTTTTCTAAAAGTGGATTTTCTAAAAGTGGATTTCCTAAAAGTGGATTTGTAGGTTCAGAAGACTGCTCAGAAGACGAATCAGAACTCGTCTCGGTGGACTCAGTCTCTTGGACCGGTGGTGGGCGATTGAACATTGGTTTATTTTCGACAGGTTTCATTGCATTTCGCGATTCATCCAGGAGTTTATTGGCTTCCATCTTCAAATTGTTGATTCGTTTTCCAGTAATCTCATATATCTTTGACTGAATGATGACCTCATACAATTTAACACCTTCCAAATAGTCCATCTCGCACTGGACATACAGACGAATAATCAAGCTCCGTGTCAGCTCGACATTCTGTTGCAATAAACTATCCGTCAACTTGGGGTTGACACGAATCCTGGTTTTGCCTGTGTAAGGATCCTTCACATAACTAAATAAACTATTGATAACTGTTAACAATTTACTCTGATTATCGGCAGCTCGCTGTATAGTATTTTTCAAATGATTCGCATAGTCCATAAAGACCTTTTCGTTCTTGGACAGCGTAATCTTCTGCTTCAATAGTTCTCCAGTTTGGCAACCCTGTTTCTTGCTGTAATCACGCAATAATATTTCGCTAAATTTTGTTATCTCCGGCGGTAATTCTCCTTCTTTCCCAGAGAACGCTTTGTAAAACTGCTCCAAATCCTTGCGATATTGTCTCTTTGTTGCTTCGGACATTCCAGTGAATGTTCCGCTGGAGTAATCATAAATATCATCGTAATACAACTTATCTAATTGAGAAATGCCCGGCTCATCGGCCAAAGATTTCACGGAACCTTCTCTGCTCAAATTTATGTCGCAGATTTTCGGGTTCATTGTCGTCATTCCATCGACACTATTCTCATCAAGACCGCGTTTCAATGCTCGGATACGATTGTCACAAATGTTGTACTTATTGACAGTCCGCTCCACACCAACAGGGATCTTGTCCTTTTCCATCATACCAACTTCAACAGTTTGACCAGTCTCGTTTTTATAAGTGTAAGTGGGGTTTATCGTCATGACGATTGAAGCAAACACATGCGCGATCTTAATATAGAACTTTGCGATTCCAATGCAAACACGCTTCTTTTTTATGTCCTTATTCAAATCATTCCTTACATCCAAATCATTCAACTTGTCTTGGGTTACATATGTATAATTTTCCGTTGTCATCTCATTTACTTCTAAACCACCTTTGATTCTCTGTGCTAGGAACATAATGTCATTATTGTTAAAGTTGTTTTTGATGATATCCGCAGTAACAACGATCAACTTGTCGCAGTACTCTTTCTCAGTTAGTTTTCTTAAGCTCTTGAAGTCTGCCGTTAAGATATAATATGTTGATATGTAATCAACTATCTCATAAAAATTCTTGAATTCTTTGTCAGCTGATTGTTTTGGTGTCCATAAAAAATTTCCCATATATTATAACATTTTAAAAAAACTCAAGTAAAAATGCAAATAAAATTGAATTAGAAATGATTTGGGAATATATAATCTACAAGAAAGTAATGAACATCAGCAATGAATTGAGCAAGAAGAAAAGGCCGACCAATGTAAATAAGGCGGAATTATGGAATATATTTGACACCGAAGTAGAAAATGAGCAAAAATCAAAGACTCCACTTGAATGTATTTATCGTGCTTGTGGAAATCGAGAAATGTGTGACAGTTGTGCATCTATTTTAGCATTTTCCGAAGAGGGGTTTTTGACTTGTGTAAATAAAAAGTGTGGTATTGTGTACAAGGACATTGTCGACCAATCTGCCGAGTGGAGATACTATGGGGCAGACGACAATCAGAGCTCTGACCCAACTCGATGTGGCATGCCGATCAACCCTCTTCTGGAAGAGTCGTCGTATGGGTGCAAGGTCCTGTGCATTGGTCCAATGTCATACGAGATGCGAAAAATCAGACGATACACCGAATGGCAGTCGATGCCTTACAAGGAGAAGTCTCAATACGACGAGTTTCAGATTATAACGATCATGGCACAAAATGCAGGGATTCCGAAGATGATCATCGATGATGCCATCCGGTATCACAAGAAGATTTCAGAGTACGATCTAACTTTTCGAGGCGACAACCGCGATGGTATCATTGCTGCTTCGATATACATTTCATGCCGCATCAATAATTATCCTAGAACAGCAAAGGAGATTGCAATCATATTTCATCTGGATGTTACCAGTGCGACCAAGGGGTGCAAGAATGCGCTGGCGATTATCAATAATTTAGAGAAGGATATGGTGAACAAGGACAAGACGGTGTTCAACACGACGAAACCGGAGGCGTTCATCGAGCGGTTCTGCAGCAAGTTGAATATGAACAATGAGCTGACAAAGTTGTGTCAGTTCATTTCGATGAAGATTGAGAAGATGAACATCATGCCGGAAAACACGCCGCACTCGATTGCTGCAGGCGTCGTATATTTCATTGCACAGATCTGCAAGTTGAACATCTCGAAGCGGGATGTCAAGAATGTCAGCGAGATCAGCGAAGTCACAATCAACAAATGCTTTAAGAAGTTGGAGAAGGAAAAGACAGTATTGTTGCCGGCAGTAATTTTGAAGAAGTATTCCACCTAATCCACTTTTGGGAAAAGTGGAGCAAAAATCCACCTTTAACAAAGGTGGAGCCAAAAACAGAATAAATTTGTTTTTTATATTTACTTGAAGTATTCTGGTGCTAATTTGACCAAGATAAAATTGTAGAATAGCACAGTGTATAGTAATCCAAAGATAATGTCCGTTGTTACATGCTGCGTGGTTGTGACGCAGCTGATTGAAATCAAAATGGGTATCAACGCTGCAGGGTAATATCCGATCACATTTCGTAACAAGTAGAAGGAATACATTGCAAATACGACATGTGCGCTCGGGCACGCATTGTTGTGATTTGAATCAATTGCCTGAGTCTTCTTCAAGAAATAGTTCTTGGGATTTATGCGCGCATCAACAATATTTGGAAATAAGTACCAAAGAACAGAAAGACCTGTCATCATTGCAATTGCACCCAAAACGAGAACCGCAAAGTGCTTGTAGTCCCTAACACTAATAATTATGAAACCAAACACAAAGTAGTAGATAAAGTTGTAAATATATGTCCAGTTGTCATTTACTGCGAAACATTTGTTTAATAAATGATCAAGCATGGTTTTGGGCATAATAAACTCTTTCGTTATTTTGTTTTGTTTCGTCCAGAAATATTGTTGATATACTCCAATCACCAAGTACACCATAAGTACAGTGATTATATAGTAGTCAGTCAATTTTAGGTCAGATTTTACCGGATGAGGGACAAGATTACGAACTTGGTAGAAACAGTATGGTATTATTGCAATTGTTACAATTAGCAAAGCAACTAAATCAATTGTGAATACTCCGTGTTGTGGTTTTATTGACGAATAATATAATGAAAACCTTTCTTTCATTTTTGCAATCATCTTTATATAAGCCGTTATTTTATTGGTTTGCGTTTTTGCTCCACTTTTTCTAAAAGTGGATAATGTATATGGAAAAAATCCCCAAAATTGTTTTTATTGTGCCTTACAGGAATCGCCCACAACATAAGTTCTTTTTTAGCAAATACATGAGTTTCATTATGGAGGACCGCGATGACTACGAGATCTATTTCTCTCATCAGTGTGATTCGAGGACCTTTAATCGAGGAGCAACCAAGAATATTGGGTTCCTTGCAATCAAAGCCAAGTACCCTAATCATTATAAGGACATTACTTTTGTCTTCAATGATGTCGACACGATCCCATTCAACAAAATTTTCAATTACGAGACGACGGTGGGTACGGTGAAGCATTTCTACGGGTTTACTCATGCACTCGGCGGGCTTGTCTCTATGAAGGGTTCAGACTTTGAGAAAACCAATGGATTTCCTTGTTATTGGGGGTGGGGGATGGAGGATAATGTGTTGCAGCGTCGTTGCAATGCATTCAAATTGAATATTGATAGGAGCGTTTTTTACAAGATCGGGAGTCCTGAGATGCTGCAGTTATTCGACGGAGTTTCGCGTATCATTAGCAAGCAAGATTCATGGCATATTGGGCCTGATAATGGTGTTGATGGTTTGCGCACTATCCGGAATTTAACATATACGATAGATGAAAAATCGGATAATCCTACAGACAATCTATTCTCTGTCCACAACGCGCGGATTTTTTTCGTCAATATACGCACATTTGATGCTCACACCCAATTAGAAACAAAAAAACTATACACATATGATTTGAGAGAACCGAAAGAACAAGTAAATAATCCCAGCAGAAATAATGCGACTAATATAACTGTGCCTAAGAACGAAAGTTGGGCAAATATACCATATTATCCGACACTGAAAGAGAGAAGGGCACAAACAGCCGAACAATTGCGAAAAGCTGGAAAACCTGTACCAGAATATTTACTACGCCAAATCGAACAAGATATTTTGTCTGTTGATCAAAATGATGTTTACAATAAGAAAGTTACATTTCAAATACCTGATGAGCAACAGCCACCACAGCAACAGCCACTACAGCAGCAGCCACTACAGCAACAGCAACAGCCACTACAGCAACAGCAACAGCCACTACATCGTCAGCTACAACAGCGCCAACCACCACCTCCGCCACGACAACTTTCGCAACAACAACCACAAAAAGTAAAACCTAGAGCAATGGCTAGTGCTAGGGTTGGATTGGGGGGTGTTTACTAATGGGTGTTTACTAATGGGTGTTTACTAAGAAATTCACAAAACAACATATTAAAGTAAAAATCTTACATTGTATATGCGGACTTTAAACATCCAATTCTTGTATTCTCGTGAATACATACCATTTGGATTATACATAAGATCTTTGTGTAACATATTCACAACAAACCCGTACTTTGCATCTACGAAATTTAATATTTCATTTATCGGCACCATCGAACAATTGTCGCCCAACACTGACCTCTTGTTTTTATATTTGAACGGGGTAAAATCTATCGATATGGAAATACCTCTGAAAACAAAAGTAATATTCATTCAAGGTGACTACATAATCAATCACGACCGTGATGATTTCAACCTTATGTACAATTTTGTCAATATCAGAAACCCGACAAATTCATACATACTGGAATACAATCCATTGAATGTACATTTCTACAATAACAATTTTACGAATCTTAAATTCTGTTACATTCCATTGTTATACAGCCGTTATTTGGAACAAATATATGATCCACATAGACTCTATATCCCGCTATCACAGCGACCGATCGATGTATTGTATTTAGGTTCTCTCAACGATAGAAGAGAGAAGATGATAAACTTGATACGAGCCAAGCATAACTTGGTACAAGTTCAATTTATTACAGATATCAAGGATTATGTCGATTTAATTGAAAAAAGTAAACTAGTTATTAACATATTTTCAAAGGAAGACAACAAACCATTTGATTATTATCGGTTGGCGTTTTTGTATTCGAATAAAGTGCTGGTAATAAATGAAAAAATGGAACATTTTGATACATCTATTGATGAAATACCGGAAACAATGAGTTCGGTTATGATTAATATAGAATATGATCATTTGCCGAATGCAATTGACAACTATCTAGGTAAAACGGAACAAGAAATCCAAAATATCACTGAACAAACATACAATGTTTTCAAGCAATTTGATATGAATCCGCGAGTAGTTGATTTTTTTAAGCAATATAATTTATAGTAAAAGACATAAACATATATTTGTCATTCTTATAATGACAAATATGATTCCACTGTTTAAAGTATTCATGTCGCAGGATGTAATCAAGCCATTAAATGAAACAATCATGTCCGGATTCATAACACAGGGAGAAAAGGTCGAACAGTTTGAGCGCGAACTATCCTCCTTTTTTGGGAACCACAGATTGCTGACTTTAAACTCTGCGACATCTGGACTAACATTGGCTCTGCGTCTATTACAAAAGCCAGACACGGAAATCGGTTGGCCCGGGTTTAATAGAGAAACAGATTTCGTGTTAAGTCCGGCATTGACTTGCTTCGCCACGAATGCGGCTATTCTTGCCAACAACTGCAAAATCAAGTGGGTTGATACGGATAATACAACCGCGAATGTCTGCATCTCTGATATAAGATCAAAGTTGACTGCGAATACCAAAGTGTTGTATGTTGTACATTGGGGAGGGTATCCAGTTGATTTAGATGCCTTGTCTAAACTGCAAGAGGAACATCTTGAAAAGTACGGGTACAAGTTCGCGATCATCGAGGATTGTGCGCATGCGTTTGGTGCTGAATACAAGGGGCGAATTCTGGGCAATCACGGGAACATTTGTGTGTTTAGTTTTCAGGCGATCAAGCACCTTACCACTGGCGACGGAGGTTTGATCGTTCTCCCTACCGAGTCATTGTATGACCGTGCAAAGTTAATTCGGTGGTTCGGGATTGACCGAGATAAACGAAATTACAATCGGAAGGATTTTCGCTTGGAAAATGATATTTCAGAATGGGGATATAAATTTCACATGAATGATATCAATGCGACGATTGGACTGCATAACTTACCGCATATGCAGGGATTGTTAGAAAAGAATAGAAATAATAATGATTACTTGTACACTAATTTGTTGGGTTGTAAGGGTGTTACTCTATTGGAAAATAGCAATGACCGAAAGAGTGCGTGTTGGTTGTTTACAATGAAGGTTGATAAGAAGACTGACTTTGTAGAAAGAATGAAATTTCATGGCATCATGACAAGTCAAGTTCACAACAGAAATGATCTCAATACTTGTGTGTCAGAATTCCAGTGTGATTTGCCGAACATAACTGAACTCGAACAATCGCTTGTATGTATTCCAGTCGGTTGGTGGTTGGAGAAAGAACAGTTGGATTATATTATCGATAAAATCAAGGATGGCTGGTAGCAACAACATTGTTCAACGCTACTTCGTTCAACGCTACTTCGTTCAACGCTACTTCGTTCAAAACACGAAACTTTCTAATAAAATTATCATAATCGAGAAAATATTTTTCAAGATGTTGAAATAAATCAGACTGGTCAAACGGGTGGAAAATTTCAATCGGTACAAATACTGGGATATCGAACTTTTCATTATTGTATGATCGTTCCTTCCATTTGTGCAGATCTCCATCAAAATTACACATTGTCACCTCCTTGCCTGTATGATAAAACATATTTACATTTTTTTCGGATATGTCATGTATTTCAACCCCGCTCTCATGAAATATCCATCCAAACAAGACTTGATGAATCCATATATTATGAAATTTAAAGTTAAAAATATCGTTGATGTTGTCGAAATTTCCGAAACGATTCAGAACCTTTACGATAGACTGTTTTGAGACGACTCCGAATGAATTATCTGGCACTGTAAACCAACTATCTAAATTGTATTTGGTCATTTTATTAAAAAACAGCTTCTGAATGTTTTCGTTCTCCCATTGAAGTATATCTGCCAAGTTCCATTTCTTAGACCTGAAATAAAATAAACACAAATATGCTGGATTTGGGGTTTGATGCAATTCATTTATCATATAATTTTCAAAGTAATCCATGAAAACCGTAATATCGTCTTCAATGAAAAAGTGATAGTCGAATTCCATATTATGGCGAATCGCTGTAAAAAATTGGCCGTAACTGATCCCGATGTTTTCACATTCTATAATCTTGATTTTGTGTTGAATATTCGATATATCAATAGATGCAAAATTATAGTAATCCAAATCTTCTTCGTGTTCTGGGTTCACTCTGGGTTTCATGATGGTAATTTGTGTTAGGTTTGTATTGATATGATTGAGTATGGATAAAGTAATCTTCAGTTTATTCGTTTTGTTAACCAGACTGTATTTTCCAGCATATGATCCAATAACCAGGTTTGTTTTCATTAAATCTGTAATATATAAAATTACATCAGGTTTGACGCCACATATTTCATTCGACACCCCATTTCATTCGACACCCCATTTCATTCGCCAATCCATTTCATTTGTACTCCAGTTGTCTCAAAATCACATTTATCGTAAAATCCAATATTTTTGTCTAAACAGTTCAATACAACTTTGTAACATAGAAAGTCATCCAACCCAATCTGTGTAAGGTTTCTAACAATGAATTTACCCAGACCTTTACCTCGGTATTGTTCTGCAATCATAACATCTTCGATTTGACCAATTGGGTTGTTGTGTAGCTTTTCAATCTTAAAAATTGTCCCTGCACCAATAATCTTCTGCTCAGTGTTCAGAATAACAATAATTCGACGATCAACACTATTCGCAATATATTGCTCAAATTGAGCGCGAGATACATCCTTTTTGTAATTCGAAAATTCTTGCATGAGCTCTAGGTAACCGCTATCATAATCGTCCGGACCAAGTTGAGACAAAGTGTATTCGTTTTCCGCAGTCATAAAAATAATACGAATATTATTTTTATATTAGTTATTCATTATCTAGTATTTGCAAGAAATTTCTCCACAGCTGCAGGAGAACAAACAACACCCGAAATTCCCAAAACGGTTGTATTGATATTTATATATTTTGAACTATCATTTGAAACTACATAAGCATACATGGAGTGTTCGATCGACAGACCAGCTGAAAGGCTATTGCCGGATGATAATGTTTGATTGTAAAAGTTGTTCATTTGATCAATTGGAAGTTTGAAAAAAACAGTTGTGCAAGCGTTTGCCCACAAATTGGGATCAACTAAATTGACTACTATCTTATCATTATCATAAACAGAGTACATAAAATCATCGTTCAAATAATACCTTCCGCAAATCTTGAATATGTTTCGAATATTTGGATAGATTTCGAGCAAATGTTGAATCACTTTTATAGATTCCAATAAGTAATACCTTTCCCCAAATGATTTATTATCATGTTGCAAAACACTATAGACAGCCTCATTATTATTTGCGCAATTTATAACATAATTGCATGATGATTTGAAGTAACTATGCTCTTCTTCTGTAAAATATGTTACATCAATTAGTATAATGAAACTATTGGGGATTTTAAATCGTATAGTATCTATTGTTTTTTTCGTCTGTTCGAATCGTTCTTCCCGAGAGAAAAGATTTCTTCTTTGTGGGCAATCTACAACAGATGTTACAATAATTACATTTTCAAATTGTTGGCGTGTCATATACAGATTCAAAAACATAATTTTTATATGATAAACGAATTGATATATAATCAAATTAATAACCACTTTTCATTCTCAAGCGTCCAAATTACAGTTTTTCTCAACGATTCTTCAAAATTGAACTTCGGGCGCCACCCCAAGTCGTATATCTTGGTTCCATCCAAACCATACCTTAAATCGTGTCCGGGTCTGTCGCTGTGGAAGTCCACCATTTCGTACTTTAAGTCTTTATTCATGAATCTGGCAATCATCTGCGCCATCTCTAAATTGCTCACCTCCTTTTCACCTGATATATTGTACTTTTCACCAATCTTCCCATTCTTGATCAAGAACAGCACCGCACTTGCGATATTTTGCGCATGAATATAAAATCTGGTTCCAGACTGTTCCTTGTCAGGATACGAGTGAATTTGGATCTGCTCATTGTTCCTGATTTTGTTTATGCACAATGGGATGAACTTTTCCACATGTTGTCGTTCGCCAAACGCATTCATCACATTGACTATCATCAGAGGAATCTTGTAGGTATTTTCGTAGGCAATGCATATATTTTCCGCAGCCGATTTGGATGCCGAATACGGATTGGTTGGGCGATGGCGGTCCCACTCTTTGTACAATGTGTCGCCCAAAGCCGGACCGAACACTTCGTCTGTGCTGAAATAGAAGAATATCTTCAAATCTGGCAACTTTCTTGCCCATTCTAATAAACACAATGTGCTGTTCACATTATTCTTGATCACGCTCTCGGGTTCCTTTATGCTGTTGTCCACATGCGTTTCAGCCGCCATATGCACAATGTAATCAATGTCGGTCCCAATCTCCTTTTGGATTCCATCGGATATGGGGTTACAAATGTCGATTGTGTAGACCTTTACTCTCTTAGAGTACAGTAACAGGTTATCGCGCAATCGCTCCAACCCCATGCTTGCATAAGTTAGCTTGTCAAATATGATAATGTCCCAGTCAGTGTTTTTGTGAATGTACTCGGCGAAATGATGACCAATGAAACCACAACCACCGGTCAACACAATTTTTACCATATTGACATAATGTAATAGTAATGTTTATGTATTTATATAAACATTATTTATAATATGCGTTTTCTAACATTTTTTTTTGTGTTTCATCATATTAAATGAATTTATTTTTAAACGATAATAGTGTGCATAATCACATAATAATGGATGATATATATAAAGTATTTATAGTTGAAAATGTTACAAACTATTCACTTGTTAATTTCAATACTCACGAAATAAATACGAATGCCATTCAGTTAATTAATCCTTCCTATTATTTTGTAATCGATTTGTTGTACAATGATGCATTTGGACATTGGGTTTATGAATCTGCAATATATTTGCCGATTTTCAAAAAAATGAAGGATCTGTATCCAAACATAAAATTATTACTGAAAACAAAAAAAACATATAAACAACTATTTTTAGATTTCTTTGATATCAGCAAGACTGATGTTGTATACGATAACGATATGAATAATGAAAATGTATGTTTTTTCCCAAGCCCAATTTCTTCGCTGAATGAGACGCTTATTACTGAAAACTATAAGAAATATTTATATTATTTTGTTCGGCTATTTTCTGAATTTCAAACAACTAATAATGAACAACTAGATTATGTTATCATGCCTCGCCAAACAAAAGAGAATTGTATTGGTAATGACAGATCTTATGATATAAATTTTATATATAATATTTTAATATGTAATTTAAAAAATTATTCAGTTCTCGAAACAGACAATATAACTAATATAACAGAACAAATTACAAATGTACGATCGTCACATAATGTAATACTTACTGACGGCAGTCCATTTTTAGTCAATATAATGTTTTGTAAAAATCAGAAAATATATGTAATCGATCAGATTACAAATACCCAATCCCAATACTATGTTAAAATAAAATATATTATCGATATGATATGTACACTAAATAATATATATTTCAAACATATCGATATACATTGTGATATAAATTTGTATACGATTGATGACTTTATTCAATTATAAGAATGAAATAAAATAAAATAGTTTCTGAATAAAAAAATACGGAAAATTTATATCAATTAAATCTTCTTGACTTGTCGTGCCGAACCAAATTGCAACAAAAAATGGGAAATAACAAACAGCATCTTTAATATCTTGCTCATAATCCGACAATGAATAATTGGTAATGCCATTTTGTATCAACTTCCTGTAATAATAGCTCTTGAATAACGGAAAGTTCAACCGGATGTTGTCAAGGTCGAAGCTCTCAATTAAGAAGAATATCATATCTTGCACACCCTTGCCTATCGCAATATACTGCCAATCTAAAAACACTGGTTCGTATCCGTGCTCTGTATCGTAAAATATATTGGGTGATTTTACATCACAGTGTATCAATGTTAAATTCTTTGCAGATAGCCGCTCTTGTATTTCAGAAAAATCGTGGACAATTTGTTCTGCTACATTAAGTTGTTCTTGGGTTAAAACATTTCTCCAATTGTCTTTGAAATAAGGCCATTTATCTGTTATGAAATTAGCCCACCCTGGATTGAAGAAGGGATCATTGTGTCGTTTCAGATCAGGAAACATCTTTTTGATATCCTTGTTCCAAAATTTACTGTGGAGTTTCGCCATATCCGAAATGACCCCAAGAGAAATATCAATGTCAGCAACATTCAAATTTACATTCAGCTTGTATTTTCCACAATGATTAAGGTTTTCCATCAAAATGCCAATTATGTTAGAATCATCGTCTCGTATCAAACCGTAAAACTTTGGTGTTCGGATATTCACATATTTTGAAATTGATTCATAGAAATAGTTCTCTCGCTCATACAATCCAAGCTTCTTGGCCATCAAAGACAATGGTGTTTCATTAGTGTTTTCCATCTTTGCAACACAATTAATTTGTTTACCATTGTCCAGACAAATTGTCAATGAGAGAACATCTGAAATAAAACCGCCTTTCAATTTATTGTCATCAATGGCAATATGTTGTATATCTAAAATTATAGAATCTTTTATGAAATTTATGAGTTGCGATTTTATAATATTGTTATTACACCTGATTACAGTATCACAGGTCAACTCAAGATAATCATTTATTGCCATTTTTGCACCGAATGACAACAATTCTTTTTCAGAATAAATTGTTGTAATACCAACAATATACTCGGCGTTGGTTTGCCTGGCGCTGAGTAACCCTGGTTTAGAGTCCTCAAAGATAACCACCTTGTCAACATTAGTATTGTACCGTTTGATTGCTTCCAAGTAAGGATCAGGATATGGTTTTGTTCGTTTGCATTCATTACCGACAATTATAAAGTCGACAAGTTTTGTTAGACCACAGAAATCAACAATCTTCTGCGCAACCGGGCGATTACAATTAGTCACAATTGAGCATGGGTGTCCATATCTCTTTACTTGTTTGATAAAATCGACAGCTCCATCAATTATAATGATTTCATTGATATGTTCAATAAACAATGTGTCCTTCATTTTAGATACAGTTTGTAAATCAGCACAAGGTATTAATGTCTTCACAACCTTATCGTCGCTGTTACCTTGAATGTATTTGTTAAATATATCCTCAGTTAAGTCAATATTGTATTTGGAAAGGATTTGTTTCCACACCTTTACATAGATCTTGTCTGTTTTCACAAGGGTACCATCCAAATCAAATAGAAAGACAACCGCATTTTCCAGGAATGTCGACAATTCTCTCGGTGTTCCCAATGAAAATACACATTTATCATCGATTATGTGACCACGAACAATTGATTCCTTTATCAACTCGGATATAACACACGAGATGTACGGTTCACCATTGATTGTAATGTTGTTATTCAATACATATTCACACAATCGTTGTAATTGTACAATATCGTTGAATACATAACAACCAGTATTTGCATTTGAAGAGATTTTTACCTTTTCTTGGATTCGCATAATACAGTTATCATGATTCAATTCAATATACGAATATATTGGTTTTTCATTATCTTTTTTAGTGTAGAATACCATACTATCTTCATAATTTCGGACAACCGACAATATGTCGTGAGTGTAGAAGGTGTCACAATCCAATAAAACACATTTTTTATGAGGGGACAATTGCACAATGGTCTTTAGTCCAACAGATACAGTCTCGCCCGCACCGGATGTCTGTTGATTGACAGGAATTAAAACAATTTGGGGATATTTTAACCGAACAACCTCAGTAAAATTGTGATGGTCCAGCTCTACACTATACACAATGTACACTGTATCATCTGTATGAAGGTTTAGGTTATCCAATACCCAAAAAATCATAGGCTTGTTTAGAATATTGATAAGCGGTTTGGGCATTGAATATCCTTCTTTCGCAAATCGTTCGCCTTTACCACCCAATGGAATGATTATATTCATGTTTATTTAATCAACATTAGTTTTATATTAATTTAAAAACTTATTCTAAATAATAACAAATCAAAGTTATGGAGCGAGTTAAACATGCATTTTACATAAATTTGGAATCGAGACCAGACAGGCGAGAGCATGTCGAGCACCAGATGTCACTTATTGGAGTCAATAACGCTCAACGATTCAACGCCATCCGGTTGCCAAACGGTGCAATTGGGTGTAGCATGAGCCACTTGAAGTGCTTGGAAACAGCGCTTGCAAATGATTGGGAGAATGTGCTCATTGTGGAGGATGACATTTTGTTCTCAAAACCAAAAAAGTTCGTTTCTCAATTCAATAAATTCTTAGAATTACGCAAGACGAACTTTGATGTTGTATTAATCGGTGGAAATAATATCCCACCGTATAAGAGGATTGATGATTGTTGTGTTCAAGTCTCCAAATGTCAAACAACCACTGGTTATTTTGTACAGAAACACTACTACAAAAAAATGATCGCAAATATTCGCGAAGGTATAGGTAAGTTGATGAGAGAACCCGAGAAGCGTTATTTATATGCAATTGACAAGTACTGGTTTCAGTTGCAAGCGGTCGATAAATGGTACCTAATTACTCCTTTGACAGTGACACAGAGAGAAGACTACAGTGATATTGAACAACGGTTAACAAATTACACCAAGGCGATGACAGATTTGGATAAAGTTGAGTTCATGAAGACTGTAAATTTAAGTAACTTGAACTTGAATGGTGTAAACTTGAATGGTGTAAACTTGAAAAACATGAATTTCCCCAAGTAATATTTTAGTTATTATAATATAAATAGATACACACAGAATACATATATGTATAACGGACAATCTTTACAAGATAAGTTTGTTTTGAATGTTCTCAAAAACAAAAAGGATGGTTTTTTTTTAGAAATTGGTTCGAATCATCCAATAATTATCAACAACACATTCTTGCTTGAAAATAACTTTGATTGGAAAGGTATAATGGTTGAATATGAACAATCATATTTGGGGCTTTACAAACAATACCGTCCAAATAGCATTCATGTT
>Ga0114978_10002631_pt1 | contig 14793 bp, 6 predicted proteins | sample S_140212_EF_Meta_FD_87027 | JGI IMG/M metagenome (GOLD analysis project Ga0114978, IMG submission 87027) | Freshwater microbial communities from Lake Simoncouche, Canada to study carbon cycling - S_140212_EF_MetaG | ecosystem: Environmental > Aquatic > Freshwater > Lake | place: Lake... | reverse complement strand
CTTGATCAACTCGATTGATTCGATCTTCTCGATTCGTTTGGGGATGATCGAAAAATATCGGATTTGCTGCCCCCTCAAGGAATAGGCAAACTTCGATTGAGGAACATCAACGCGGCGAATGTAGTCAGAAAAATACTCGCCATCACGCAACAGATGATCCTCAGTCTCGCCGTCGGCATATTTCAACCGCACGTTCACACTCACCTTACCCTTATCCCCAGCGGGAAAACCCCAGCCACTAATCCCACCCAGCATGTGAATCACCGCTGCGGGGGAATTGCACGTCAAGGAAACGCTCTTGGGCATCCGAGGTGGCTTATCACCGTTGGTACCATACAACATGATCGCATTGGCAACTCGGTCTCCTTGCGGATCGACAAGCAAGAAGGGAACCCCTTCAAAAATCTTGGGACTCCAATCCGGGAAGATTAACTTCTGCTCGTCATGCTGACCGTCATGAAACATCTCCTTCGTACTGACAACGGTCGCCGCCTTGTTAATCGGAATTGGCATGTATTTTCCGCGTTGCGTCAGGAATTCCAGCAGATTCGCAATCTCTTCTGGTTTGACCTGTTTCTCAAAACCTTCTGGCATCAGTGACTTGGTCGACGCGATCAGCTCTTCAATATCATCTCGTTGAATCGCGTGCTTTTTCCCTTCGGCATCGAAAATTTCGATCGCGGTTTTGGATTCCGAGGCGAGCAGTCCGTTCATCACGCGACCATCGCCCAGCACGACGGAATAGACACGAAAATTTCCTTCAACACTTCGGCTGGGATCGATAATGTGGGTCAACAGTTCCTTTTTCGGATGGACCGCCATTCCCGTCAGGTCCGGACCAATTTTATTTCCCTCACCGCTGTGAAGATGGCATTTCGCACATTGCTTTTTGAAGACTTCACGACCTGCCACGGCATCGCTGGTCAGTTCGGTCAATGGCATCAGTTCGTCAATCACTTTCTGACGGTCTGGATTCGGAAGCCCCCCGCCTCGTGACAGGATCTTCCTGGACCGTTCAGCCAATTTTCGGGAAGGATGAGCCGACAGGCGTTGTTTCTGATCCAGGAAAAGCTCGCCAAACTGAATCGTTCCCTGCTCCAACCCATCAAGCAGCGCTTCACTCCAGTCGGCTCGGCTGAGGAGTACACGCAGTGCGGACGGCCGAACGGACGGGGTCAGCGCCGAGAGTGCTTCAACGAGTACCGTACCGACTTCCGGAGCTTCGCTGGTTCCGATCGCTTCGATCAGCGCATTGGCAAATTCAGGAGCCGTTCGGGGCGTAATCAATTGCAGCAGATCTTTTGCTGCGGCGGGATCGAGTCGGCGGAAATTGATCAACTGCAGGGCGGCGTCGCGTCGCGTCGCGTCGGGTTGCTGATCATCCTTGGCGACTAACAAAAACGAGGCCGCAATTTCGGCTCCATACTGTTCCAACTGTTTGCTGCCCGCCCGTGTGGCGAACGTGGCCAATGGGCCACGCGTGGCGGGAGGTGAATTTTTGACCAGATCAACCAAGGCTGTTTCCGTCGCCTCATCGAAGGTCGCCAGCTTTGCTCGCGGCCAACCTTTGGAAAAACCATTGATGATCGCGGCATTGGTCTGAGCAATCTGCGGTGCCGCGTCTGGCTTTTTGCTGGCAACACTCATCAACGATAACAGCGAGCCAATCGAATCGACCGGAGCACCACGCGAGTAATGTTCCGCGACAATCGCGACGACATCCAGCGGCAGGTTCACGTGTTTCGCGCCACCGTTTTTGACCACGGTGCTCAGAAACTCAAAATCATGCCGTGCGGCAGCAGCAATCAACGCATCACGCAGCCAGCGGTCTTCAAGATTTTCCGGAACCGACATCGCGATCCGAATCTCTTCCGCTGCCGAGGCGGATGGGGGAAGTTCCGCCAACGTCAGCAGAGCCGCCAGACGAACATGAGAATTCTTGTCCCGCAACACGCCGCTCTGCTGGATCGCTCCCGTCGTCTGCTCAGTTTTCGGCAGCACGAGTAAGGCATTGCGGCGAACGCCGGCTGAAGGATGGTTTAATGCCCGCGTGACCACTTTCAAGGCATCCCGGTTTTGTCCATCCAGGGCTCCACGTCCCTGCAACGTCCAAAGCGCATGGTTGATGTCCGTCGCCAGACCAATCTCGTCCAGCGACTGTTCTTTGACCATTTCGATCAACGCCTGCACCACATCGGCCTGACGATTTTCCAACATTAACCGTTGAGCATGACGACGCCAGAGAAAATTGGGCGAATGGAGAGCCGCGAGTAATTGTTCGGAATTCGCACGAGAAAGATCCAGCGACTGCGCGTTCATCGCCGGCCCCTCATCGTCCGATTTTGCTCCCGGTTTTGCATCGCTCGCGTTCTCGGCCCCGGTGTAGACCACTCGGTAAATGCGTCCATGCTTTTTATCGCGCAGATTGGATTCGTAGGCATTTCCCTTGCCGGTCTTGAAACCGACGGGAGTTGGGTTGTGCTGAATGATAAAGTTGTACCAGTCGATGACCCACACGTTCCCATCCGGCCCGACTTCGGCCATGATCGGGCCCGACCATTCGTCGTTGCTGGCGAGGAGATTCCAGGAATTTTTCGAGCGGAACCCGGCCCCTTCATCACGAATGACAAATGTTGCAATCAAATGCCCGGTGGCTTCCGTCACAAATGCGGTCCGGTTCCAATATTCTTTGGGGTAATTGCGAGCGGTATAAAGCGCATGGCCGGCCGCCGCAGTGAAGCCACCATGATGATCCACCTGACGCACTTTGCTTTCATCGAGCGGAGCAAATTGGTTACTGTCCGCAATCCCCCCGAGAACCGTCGAGGACCACCCGCGAACCGCTTCGTAGTAGCGATTGGGGATTGGCATGAATTCGCTTGGATTTCCATTCGCCGTCGAACCGAAAACCAGCCCCTCTTCACTGAGTCCTAGTCCCCAGGTGTTATTATTGGTCGACCTGAGAAACTCCAGTTCGGTCACCACCGGATTGACAGAGCTGTCATTTGCCTTCGGATCTGAACCGGCGGCTTCGGTCACTTTGAAACGGAAAAATCCCTGGCGGAACGAGGTCACTTTGCGGCCATCGGTCAAGACGGGTGACGAGTCGTTGTATCCTTGCATCGCATAGTACCAGTTATCAAGACCATACTGGAAATTGCTGACTTCGCCGTGTGTATCCCCCATTCCCCAACCGGTAATCAGCACTTTGCGAAAATCGGCTTTGCCATCGCCATCGGTATCTTTCAGGTAAACCGTTTCCTGACCATCCTGGATGATGGCACCACCGCGATAAAAGGTGATCGCCGTAGGGATACTTAACTTTTCTGCGAAGACGGTGAACTTGTCCGCAACCCAGTCACCATCGGTATCTTCCAGGATACGAATCCGATCGCGCCCCTGCCCTCGTGGCTGCAATTCATTCGGGTAGTCCGAGGTTTCACAAATCCACAACCGACCACGCTCGTCCCAATTCATGGAAATCGGCTTACCCTGAAAATCTTTTTCCGAGGCGAACAGTTTCACTTCAAAACCGACGGGGGTCACAAAGTGCTTCATTGATTCTTCAGGAGAGACCGGAAGCTGCATTTTTCGGACCCCGTTTTCGACGGTCCCCCACTGTTTTCCAGGGGGATAAAATGGAATCTCGGCCTCGACATATTCAAATGGCTTGCCATCAGTCCTCAACTTGGTCATCTCGGGACGATCCGCAAATCCCCTCACGATGCTGGGGTCTTGCCCACAGGCCCAGCGGATCCCGCGTTCTACCAAATTGTGATAACCGGGATTGGCAAACGTCCGGGCGTCATGGCCCCAGGCGGTGTAGAAAACACGACCTTTTCCATGAGTCCGCACCCAAGTCCAGGGCTCTTCGGTCTCACCCTCAGTACGAGTTTCCAGCACGGTCCGGTTCTGCTCGTTGTGCTTGGTATGAACATAGGTTTCATCCCAGCTTTCAAATCCCCGAAAGCCCTTCATCAGGGGATGGTCCGGTTGCGTAATCGTGGTCCGGAATGTTCCGGTTCCGTGCTTCAGAAACTGACCGCCGATCAAACCGACAATCTCGTCGTTGTTGCGAAAGCAATAACTGGCACAATGTAAAGGAATAAACCCTTTGCCACTGGCAACAAAATCCAGCAACCCCTTGGCCTGCTCGTCGGTAATCGCGTCGATGTTCGCGTAGACAGCCAGCCCATCGTAAGCTTTGAGCGTCGCGGGATTGAGGTCGTCAGGAACATCAGTATAAACCAGTTCGATATTCCGCTTGGCCAAAACGGGTTGCAATTGCTTGAAGCGGACTACCGGTTGATGATGGCCATTGTCGCCAAGGTAGAGAACTTTCAAACGAGGCAATTCGGCCGCCGCGGAACAGGGTGAGATTCCACACCACAGGAAAGCCGTGATGACAACGGTGGAAACAAGCAAGCGCATGGCAAACCTTTTCGTGCAAATCAAGTTGCAGACGGAATTGGAAAGAGATTACGCAAAATCATAGCCGCCAATTCAAAATTCTGCGACCGTTCCCACAGATTCTCCGACAAGAACTGACGGTAAAACGCTTACCCAAATGCCTAAGGGACGTTATCCTCTGCCGTCAGGGATTGTACAGTATGATTGATGCCGGAAATTTGGGAGTTGAGATCTGATGCCGAATTCTGCTGCCTGGTCACGATATTGTCAGTATCTTGTCACCGATCGTGAGCTCGGCTTTTCGCTGGATATCAGTCGAGTTGACTTCAAGGAAGCCGATTTCACCCCCCTGATTCCCCGTATCAGCGCCGCCGTTGGTCAAATGGCCCTGTTAGAGCAGGGGGCGATCGCCAATGCCGACGAAAACCGGATGGTGGGCCATTATTGGCTACGTGCCCCCGAATTGGCGCCGACAGCAGCCATCACCGCCGAAATCCAGCAGACACAAGCGAGTATTCGCGAGTTTGCCCGGCAAATTCACGCGGGAGAAATCGAAGGGGCCGATGGACGCTTTCAATTTTTGCTGCTGATTGGCATCGGTGGATCGGCCCTCGGTCCTCAATTCGTGGCAAATGCCCTCGGAACGCCGCTGGACGAGATCCTGCCATTCTTCATCGACAACACGGATCCGGATGGGATCGACCAGATTCTGGGAGAACTCGATGGCCAACTCGGCAAAACCCTGGTGCTGGTCATTTCCAAATCGGGGGGAACTCCCGAAACCCGAAACGGCATGCTGGAAGTGGAACGAGCCTACAAAGCGGCAGAACTCAACTTCGCGGAGCATGCTGTCGCGGTGACACAAACGGGGAGTAAACTTGCCCAAGTTGCCACCAAAAATGGTTGGCTGAAAACATTTCCGATGTGGGACTGGGTCGGAGGACGGACCTCAGTCCTGTCGGCCGTTGGCCTGCTTCCTGCAGCCTTACAGGGAATCTCTGTCGAAGAATTGCTTGCGGGGGCTGCCGCGATGGATCGATTGACGCGCACAACCGACCCCTGGAAAAACCCCGCTGCGCTTCTCGCCATGGTCTGGTATCATACGGGACAAGGCCGAGGTGCCAAAGACATGGTCATCCTGCCTTATAAAGATCGGCTCTGTCTGTTCAGTCGCTATCTGCAGCAACTGGTCATGGAATCACTCGGTAAAGAGCTCGACCGACAGGGAAAGTTGGTCCATCAGGGAATTGCCGTGTATGGCAATAAAGGGTCAACCGATCAGCACGCCTACGTACAGCAGTTACGCGACGGGATTGCCAATTTTTTCGCGACGTTTATCGAAGTCCTCAAAGATCGCGACGAGCCTTCTCCCGAAGTCGAACCAGGGATCACTTCGGGCGATTATCTGCATGGACTCTTCCTTGGAACGCGTGACGCCCTCGGAGAAAATCACCGTGATACCATTACCATCACCATTCAGGCCGTCAATGGCCGTAGCGTCGGTGCCCTGATCGCACTCTATGAACGAGCGGTTGGGTTGTACGCGGAACTGATCAACGTGAACGCCTATCACCAACCGGGAGTTGAAGCAGGAAAAGCCGCTGCAGCAGCGGTTTTAAGTCTACAAGCGAAAGTTCTGGCAAAGTTAAGTTCAGCCCCCCAAACAGCCGAGCAACTTGCAAAGTCGTTGAATCTGAATGATCAAACAGAATGGATTTTCAAAATCCTGCAACACTTGTCGGCTAACCCCGATCGGGGAATCGTGCAACTGCCGGGTGCAACCCCGGCGGAAGCCCGGTTCCGCACAGTGGGTTGAAGTGGTTGGTTGAAGTGGTCTTTCGGGAAAAAAAATAGGACGTATGGGACCAATAGGACGCATACAAATTATACATCCTAATTCCACATCCTATAGATCCTATTTTTCCTATAAGTCCAATTCTTACCCAACAGCTTACACCCCACGGATCGCCAGGAATCAGCAACCTTTTTTCAAAACGCAGAAACCCGCTGGCCCCTGCTGCGGCGGCTTAAATCTGCAGGTGGTCGAGGGCCTCAACCGGAGTCTTCAGATAGCTGATATAAAACGGTCCAAATTCGGCGTACTTGGCGGATGCGGTATCGAATCGCATCGTGTACACGATCTCTTTGATCGACTCGGGGTTTCTTCCCCACAGGGTGACACCCCACTCCCAGTCATCATAACCGGTCGAGGCCGTAATTAACTGGCTGACGCGACCGGCAAACTTGATGCCGCTGGTGGCATGTTCCGACATCATCGCCGAGCGACTGCTGAACGGTTCCATGTACCAGTTCGCCAAGGGATGCCGAATTTTGTTCATCGGGTAGAAACAGGTCACCGGCCAACTCGGAAAATCGGGGCAAAGCCGCTGGCGATTCATCATCGGCAATCGCTGTCCGTAGGCATTCAGCTTCGCAGTGTACGCGGGATCATCGGTTTTCATCCCTTCGCTACGCTGCAACTTGTCTCCGTATTGCTCGACGGTTGGAACGTATTCCGAGACCTCTGTGATCGAGACAAACGAATAGCTCGGTTGCAGTACGGTCCCCAGACGTGAGGCGCGGATCGCCTGACGTATGCCGTCAATCAGCAAGGGGTCCGAGTCCATAATCATCAATCCCATGTCCGCTTTGTGACCCGAGACGACCGAGGTTTGCAGGCGGGCGGGGGCACCAGGACGCTCGGGGTCGAGCAGATGAACCAACGCTTCACGCCCTTCAGCCAATTCACTGGGGGAAAGCTGATTCAAAGCCATTTGATCGACACGGTAATACAGATGCAGGCAATGCCAGCCTTCGACGAGTTTTGTGGTGGGGTCAGGCAACGGTGCGTGAGAATGGGTCGGACGATTCACAAACAACTTTCTTGAATAAGAAGGATTTTCTGCAGGGAATGCTATTCGTCTTCCGGCCCCTGTTCGGGCTTAGGGTATCCGGTAAAAAGCAACGGCTTCGAAGCCATTTTGAGTTCTCCCCGTTCCAGCACGTTCAGCACGCTGGTAACGGTGATATTTGTCGAGAATTCTTTCTTTAGGCGGGCGATGATTTCATTGGTGACCATCTTTTCACCCAGTCCGCCACCCCCTTCAATAAACTTTCGCTTTTGATCAAAGGCCGCCCAGTAGATCGTCCGTTCATGGTTTTTGGCACCGTCACGACACTTAGTCGCATCGCTCCCCTTACCACGCTGACCATTGACGCGATACATCTCTCGACGTTCGAAAATGATCGCGATCACATTCCAGTCTTTGCTGCCGAACAATCCCATGACAAGGCTCCGGTCTCGAATCAAAGTATGGTCACCGAACCAGCGTTGTACCACGCGGACTGCCGAATCGCCACAAGGGGACGATTCACGTTGACGCTGCGCCATTCCGATCAATCAACGCGGACGGAACACAAACTCAGAATACAAACAAAAACTCATTCGCGTTCAAGGTCGCCCGACAAAACGATTCCAGTCCATATTCGAGCACCAGTTCGACCCCGGCCCCCAATTCGTCGGCCGACGGCTCTCGATGAAAAGCGAGCCGAAAGGCGAGTTGAACTTGTGCGGTGAGCTCACTTCCTGCCTCGTCGCGCAAACGTGCGGCAAACTGAGATGACTGCTTGAGTACAAAACGGCTATTCAGCAGATTCAACGCTTGTAGCGCGGTGATGGAGGAGGTTCTTTTCGGAGCGATCTGACCTGCGTCCGGACAATCAAATTGCCCGAAGATCTCATCCAACTGCATACGCGGCTTCGCCTGATAGACCATCCGTCGCCACTCAGCCGGGCCCATTTCCCGCTTGGAATTATAAACCTTCACATAATTTGTGTTCGGCTCGAACAAATCGAATCCGGGGCCGTACATTCGATCGTCCAAATTGCCAGCCACAGACAGCATCGCATCGCGTAACGCTTCCGCTTCGAGGCGGCGAGGGGGATATCTCCACAAAAACTGAGTGGTTGCATCGGCTTGCAAGCCCTCGGGGCGCCCCTCGCCCGATTGACGGTAAGTTGCCGAGGTAACCATCAATCGATGGAGTTTTTTCGGCGAACTGGTGGACTGGGTTTCGCTTGCCAGCCAATCCAGCAATGCCGGGTTTGACGGGGGGAGACCGTTACGGCCAAAGTCGCTGGGGGTCGGAACCAGTCCCTGCCCAAAGTGAAAGTGCCAGATCCGATTGGCCATGACGCGTGCTGTCAGCGGGTGATCTGGGGAATTCATCCATTTCGCTAAGGCTTGTCGCCGATCCGCATCGATGGCGGTCTCACTCAACGTCCACGGTGAGCCAAACGAGGCCAATCCTGCAGGCATTGTCGCTTCACGAGGTTGAAGTGGGTCACCACGATGTAAGCGGTGTGTTGGTTCGGGAGTGGAAAATCGCCCCGCATAAATTACGGCGGTCGTAGAGGTCGATTGTAATCGCTGCCGCAACGAGGCTCGTTCTGCCGAGAGCTGACTGGCAACGGCTCGTTCCTCGTCCCGCACCGAAACCAGTGTCGGTAACGAGGTCAGCTTCCGGTCAAACGGCAATCGATCATCAGAACTCGCAACGACCTGCATCGATTCGGGTGTCATTCCCGCTTCAATGCGATAGCGCGTCGCCACGCGATCTTGAAACTGACCACTTTCAGGTCGATCGCGGCTCCAGAGTACCCGATCAATTTCCACTGCGGCGGGAAATTCGAGCTGCACCCAGCCCCGGCCCGGTTCGTTCGAGATCCAGCTGGCGGTATTTCCGTATCGACCATCGTTCACAAACGCGAGTTGGTGAATGTCAAAGCCAGGCAAATTGGAGGACGAGGTTGCGACCGTCCCCAGACTCGACAACGCTACATTCCGGGGAATCGTCTGCGGAGTCGCCATCGTTTCGAAGACTTCCAGCTCATCCAGGCAGGGTTCGCTGCCGGTCGTCGCCTCGATCACAAACCGGACAAATCGTGCTTTGATCGGGGGGAACCGGTCCACATTGGTTTGGCGATGAACGGAAGGACGCAGTTGCGGTAAGGTCGGCTTTTGAAAGACAGTTTCAACATCTCCCTCCTGCAAACAAATCAGGTCCGCCGTGATGAATGCGGTCGTATCACCCCCCCGTAAAATGATTTTTGATGCGGAAGTCAGCTCATGCACCCCCGCATCGAAAAAACCGCTCCAGAGTGGTTTCCCCTCTGCACCGCCGGTTCCATCAGCAAAGCGCCTTTGGTCTACTTTGGCAATTTCCTGCTGATCGTGTTGTGTTGTCAGATCTCCATCTCGATCAAGCACATAGCGGGCATCCGGCGAGTGTGTCTCCCATCCGCAGCCCCACGACAGCCAGATGTGCCACGCGCCGTTGACTCCCGGATTCCAAGTCTGCAGATCACGGCGGGGGACCTCGGACCAGTGCGAATAGCTGCGGCCGAGATTGGGAAACCGCTGGGAATCTCCAGGGTCATTCAATTCCCCTTTTCCACGTCCGGCTTGATAGGGCTGGAAGCCCTGGCGGGGAATTACCATCGTTTGACTCGCCGCACCGGAATCCCCCGGAAACTCTTCACCCAGTAGCAACGTCGTTCGCGAAAGTTGCCGAGTCGCATCCGAATGTTGAACGGTTCTTTCCCGACGGCTGACGAAGGATAAGGGTTCGTAATTCGCGAGTTTCTGTTCCACGACAGCCAGTTTGGTTTTGATCTGTTCGTTCAGCAGTTGACGCTGTTCGAAATCCGCTGGTTTCAGTGGTCGTTCACCATGCTGGACCCCCGCAAAAACCGCTTTAATTGAATAGTAGTCCGTTTGAGAAATCGGGTCGAACTTGTGGTTGTGGCAGCGGGCACAGCCAACCGTCAGCCCGACAAAAGCACTGGTGGTGGTGCTCACCATGTCGTGCAGTTCATCGGCTCTCTGTTGGGCCGTCAGTCCCGGATCAGGGCTTTTCACGCGATCCATCGCCCCGGTGACCAGGAAACCCGTGGCATCGTCAGCCCCCACGCTGTCACCTGCCAGCTGCTCGAATAGAAATTGATCGAAGGGTTTATCTTCGTTGAACGCGCGAATGACATAATCCCGATACGGCCAGGCATTCGGACGTGGCTGGTTCGTTTCAAACCCATCACTCTCGGCAAACTTGACCACATCCAGCCAGTGTCGTGCCCAACGTTCGCCAAAGTGGGGTGAGGCGAGCAGTCGATCCACCAAACGCTCAAACGCATCCGGGCGAGTTTCAGCAAGAAACTCGGTCAGTTCGTTCAGCGTTGCCGGGAGTCCTACCAAATCAAATGTGGCGCGACGAATGAGCGTCACCCGATCTGCAGCAGCAGAAGGGGCAATTCCCTCGGGCGTTCCTGCGAGTTTTTGGCCGCCAACGGTTTGAAGCTTGGCCGCAATGAACCGATCGACAGGATTCATTACCCAATCGGCATTCACGGGCGAGACGGGGGAGATTACCGGACGCTTTAAAGGCTGAAACGACCAGTGCTCGGCGTCGCGCTGCTTCGGGGCTTCGTCAGGCCATTTTGCCCCTTGGTCAATCCAGGCTCGTAACAGTCCGACTTCGTCCTTGGTCAGCTTTTTCTCACCCTCGGGAGGCATTTGCAGCCCCTCGACAACTCCCGCAGGGAATTTCACCAGCGGGCTTTCGGCACCGCTGCCGGGAATAATCGCAGGAGCAAAACTTTCGCCCCCTTTCATCGCCGCACCTTTTTCATCGAGTCGCAAATCACCACGTTGTTTGTTGGCTCCATGGCACTTCCAACAGTGATCTTTCAGCAGTGGTTTGATGTCACGAACAAAATCGACCGCTCGTTTCGCCGCCGGTGGAATCATCGGCTTTTCTTCCGCATGACCGACCCGAGTACCACTGATCATCGCGACCAGCGTACCGATCGCAACGATCAGGAAACCCCGCACAGTGGCAGACTTCATTTCAAATACCTCACCGGATACCACATCATCTACCTCAATAGGCCGATTCCCTGATCCCGCGGGGAACATGGATGTCGTCAACGCGTCCATATCAGGCCTCGTTCTTTGTTCTGCCGCTAATAAAGCTCATTTGACGATCGGATGACCGTCAGGGGGAGTGTGCAAACTGCGATAGACTTCCACATACGATTCGACCATTCGCGCGACACTGAAGAATTTTTCGATCCGGTCCCGCCCGGCAGATCCCAGTTTCTCACACAATCCCGGCTCATCCATCAAGCAGCGTAGGAACTGCATAAAGCCGACCGTATCTGCCAGCTTCGGTAAAAACCCAGTTTTGCTTTGAAGCACCAGCTCGCGATTGGCGGGAATGTCGCTGGCAATCACAGGCTTACCGACCGACATCGCTTCCATCACACTGTTCGACATCCCTTCAAAACTACTCGCCAGGCAAAAGACATCTATCAATTTTAACCAACGTGACGCATCTTCGCGATGGCCAAGAAATCTCACGTGTTCAAGACATCCGACATCGCGAGCGAAATTTTCGAGCCGCTGTCGTTCGGGGCCGTCTCCCACGATCACCAGAAATAATTTGGGCCGAATCTGTCGCAATGTTTCCACGGCCCAGATCAGATCTTCAACCCGTTTTTGCTTTGCCAATCGTCCGATGTACCCCGCGACAAACGCATCAGCGGGGAGCTTCAGTTCGTTCCGCAGCGTTTCCCGCACCGCCGGATCACAGGTCTGTGCCATGGGTGGAATTTCGATCCCATTGGGAATGCATTGTAACCGATCCGAGGGAACCCCCAATTCACGATAAAACTCGACGACACTTTTTGAATTACCGACCAGTCGATCGGTGCGGTTGATCAGCCGACGATCAAGCCACAGCTGCCAGCCCGCTTTCCAACTGTCGACACACCGCTCGGACACCACGATTTTTGCTGCGGGAACAACGCTGGCACACATTCGGCCGTAGCTGTTGGCGGCAAATAACCAAGTATGCAGAATGTCTGGCTGCAATCGCCTGAGCTCAGATCGGAGTCGCCAGAATGTTGACGGATCAAACCGGGCGCGTTTGCCGATGATCGTGAGCGGAACTCCGGCAGATTTGAGGGCCTCGGCATAGGGGCCACCGCGTGTCAGTGCGATCGCAGTCACCTCGAACTCGTCCCGGGGGAGGTGCGAGGCGAGCAACGTAAACTGTTTCTCGGCCCCGGAGCGATCGAGAGTCGGAATCAAAAGAACCAGACGCGACTTGGACACAGCAACTTTCAAACCCGTTAATCAAACCTGTTAAGTGGCATCAGCGATCGTAGCTCAAAGTCTACTTGGCATGAATGCCTCCTGCCAATCGTGATCGAGTAATCCTGCAGCACCCCGGTGAATTCAACGGACAGGGGTCGGAATCCAGCGTGGATGGTCGGCACCAAGGTCATCAACGCCGCGGGTGATCAATCGGGCGTTCTTTCCCTGGTGATCCATCACCCAGATCGCAGGGGCTTCCCCCGTCGCGGCTCGACAAAAAACGATCTGCTCGCCGTCGCTGGATTGACTCGCCCGAAAATCCCAAACCTGATCGTCCTGAGGTGTTAACGGGGTGATCGAGCCCTGCTTGGGGTCGAGTCGACAAATTTGGGTCCCCCCCTGTGCGGTCTCGGGCTTGAAGTCGCGATTGAAGTGATCAAGATCCGGTTGGTTCACGCGGTATTGCCAGGGGACCCGAGCCTCTTTGGTTCGACGCGGAAACAGTATCTGGCCATCACGAGTCCAGCACGGAACGTTAGAACCACCCCCTCGCGTTTTGGGACTCCCATACGTCGCCGCAAACCACATCGATTGTTCCGAGGTCAAGACCCGATGTTCGGAACCATCGGGACGCCCGATGCAAACATCGCACCAGTCATGCCCGGGATCCTGCTGGTGGAGGCAATCGACGTACAAGACCCACTCGCCATCCGGTGACCATTGAGTTCCAAAATACAAATGCCCCGGTTGTGCGGCAACGCGGGTCCGATTTCCCCCGTCGGTGTCACTGGTCCAGATCTGATATCCCTGCGGGCTGGCCAGATGAAAGGCAACCCGTTTTCCGTCCGGGCTGAGGCTCAGTCCATACGGCAAACCTTCTCCCCCCTTGGTAAACTCGCGCGGGTCACTCCCATCCAGGCGGACACTGTAAATCTGTCCGACTTTGTTCTTCACCACCTGAATCAACAGTCGCTCATCAGAAATCAACAGCGCGGGGGTGGTAAATGGTGCAATGCGATCTTTGGTACAAATCTCGATCAGCTCGCCAGACTTGAGATCGTACTGCCACAAATGAGTCGGCGTCTGGGTATAGAATTCTTCGAACGGCCGACCAGGACCGTCACGTCGCGGTTCCATGCTGAGCACCACAACACGTCGGCCATCGCTGAAACAGGAACCGGGCTGCCAGGTCACCTGTCCGGGAGCTTCGAAATCGAGATACCGCAGTTCACTGCCGTCATGACTCGCTAACCCTGTTTTTCCCTGCGAGGTGAAAAAGAACCGCGACGGGTTTTGAGCCGAATTCTCCCCTTCGGCCCCCCAGCTGGATGTTTGAGAAATCAGACAGGGAACGAGAAGCAATTTGACGAGGAAGTCACGGCGCTGCAGCAAATTGGCCATTCGTAGGAACTCAGCAAAATTTCGGTGAGACATGGGAACCTCTCGAAGAATTACGCCGCAGGTACCGGCAGCAGACTCGCTGGCCGTATCGAAGGTCTTGTTCGGGGTGCGACAGGTTACGATACAACTTGATCCCACCCAAGAAAAGTCAGACTGGGAAAGGGTGGCTCGGTTTGAGTCCAAATCCCGCTGCGGGGCTCCACACTACGGCCGTATCCAAAACGGTTGTGGTCACCGGTCCACAAGCTTACCTCGGGATCAGTGGCTGTTCACTGGTTATCCCGTCTCGTCTGGCTACAATTCGTTGGATGGAACGAGCTCTCCCTTGTGCGGCCATTGGTGGCTGTCCTCTCGTTCATGTCGCCAAATTCGCCAGGAGTAACTCCCATGAGACTGCTCGCCGCCTACCTGTTTGCTGGTACCGTTGTTGCAATGACTTCGGTTGCTGTCACCGCTCAAGACAAAGGGGCCAAAGTGCTTGATCACAAGATGAAAGCGATCGATGGCAAAGAAGTGAATCTTGCCGAAAAATACAGTGGAAAAGTCCTGCTGGTGGTGAACGTCGCCAGCCAGTGTGGTGCGACTCCTCAGTACAAGCAGCTTGAAGGACTGCAAGATAAATATCACGATCAGGGTCTGGCCGTTGTTGGCTTCCCTTGCAATCAATTCGGCGGACAAGAACCAGGGACCGAAGAAGAAATCGTCAAATTCTGTAAGACGAAGTACGATGTCTCGTTCGACCTGTTCTCGAAAATCGATGTCAACGGCGACAAAGCCGCACCGCTGTACAAGCAGCTCACCAAGGATGGACCGATCAAGTGGAACT
>Ga0114978_10002629_pt1 | contig 14797 bp, 20 predicted proteins | sample S_140212_EF_Meta_FD_87027 | JGI IMG/M metagenome (GOLD analysis project Ga0114978, IMG submission 87027) | Freshwater microbial communities from Lake Simoncouche, Canada to study carbon cycling - S_140212_EF_MetaG | ecosystem: Environmental > Aquatic > Freshwater > Lake | place: Lake... | reverse complement strand
GGCAAGTTGGCCCCACGTCGACAACTTTGCCGCCGCCCGCAATACCGCACTGGATGCCTGCACTAGTGAATATGCGGTATGGGTGGATTGCGATGACTTGCCACATAAAGACCTCAAAAACGCTCTTAAAAGGGGCGTGGAAGCGTTTGAGCAGAATCCCAAGCTCGGCATCTATGCAGGCGTATATGCGGTTTTAAACGCCAAACTCGCCCCTGTAAGGGAACGGATGGTAAGGCGTATAGACGGCGCATGGTCTGGAAAGTGGCACTACGCCGTCCATGAGGCGCTGTTGCCTAATGCTGGGCTAGAATCTGTGGGCGAGCAGACGGTATGGGTTGAGCATCACCCGGGTGGTTACAAGGCGGGTAGCGCCGATCGCAATCTCCGCATCTTGCAAGGCCAGTTAAGCGAGGCGGGCAAGTATGCGTACTACTACCAGCAGGAACTTTTCCTAGGCAATCGCAGGACGGAATCTGAGCCTTGGTCACACGTTGCGGCCGTCTGGCCGGGGCAAGAGGCCACGCTGGCTTACGAGGCGGCCTGTAATCAGGCCACGGCCACGCAAGATCGCACGGTCAGGATCGGCCTATACCAAAAGGCACATCAAATGAACCCTGGGCGCAGGGAAGCGATTTACTATTTAGCTAGGGAGGAGGCGAGCGTGGGTGCGTGGTTGCAGGCTTACCACTTGCTTAAGTCTGCGATGGTTCAGCCCGATCCGGGCGTAAAGATCTGGAACGCCCAGCGCACCGTCTACGACTTTGAGTGCATAGATCTATACCTAGCGGCCTGCAAAGCCGTCGGCGATACGGCCGAGGCAGAAAAGATTGAGAACATGTGGCGGGCGCAGAAGCCCGTGAAGATTACCGTTTGCCACGCTACCCGAGGCCGCCCCCAAGAAGCAATCAACGCTCGCATCTTGTGGATGAAAAAAGCGGCAGATCCAGCCTCAATCGAGTGGATCTATTCAGTCGATGACGACGACGAGAAGTCTAAGCCTTTAGCAAATTGGGGCATGATCTCAGGCAAAGGCGGGTGCGTGGCGGCGTGGAACCGAGCGGCCGAAGCGGCCCGTGGTGAGATTATTATACAAGGCTCCGACGATTGGGATCCTCCGCTGCATTGGGACAAGATAATCAGCGATAGGATTGGCGATACCAGCAAACCCGCAGTGCTCGCAATCTCTGACGGGCATCGCAAAGACGATCTGCTGTGCATGGCAATCCTAACTAAAGCACGGCTGCAAGATCAGGGCGCCATGTTTGCCGCCGAATATGACGAATGCTCAGGAATATTCTCTGATAACGAATTTTCCAAGAGAGCTGCATACGATGGCGTCATCATTCCCGCCAAGGACATCGTATTCACCCACAACAATCCGCTATTCACGGGCTCAGCTCAGGATGCGGAATTTAAACGCCACAACGCCAAGGAAAACTACGAGCTTGGCGAAAAGATATTTAAGGAGCGCAACCCGTGATCTACGAGTACAATGGCAAGCTGTACCCAGATTATATTAAAAATGGAAATGCCTGCGCTCATGTCCTGCCGTTTGCCAAACACTTTTGTCGTGGTGATGGACTGGATATTGGTGGCACTCGAGATTGGCACTTACCTGGCGCTACTGTGGTCAACATTGATCAGTCAGACGGACACAACGCACTAAATTTACCAGACGGAAAGTATGATTTTATCTTCTCGTCTCATACCCTAGAGCACGTTGAAAGATATGTAGATGCCCTAGAGCATTGGAAAACACGGTTAAAATCTGGCGGTACGTTGTTTATGTATTTGCCTCATCCAGACATGGAATACTGGCTCCCGCAAAACAATCGTAAGCATACTCATATTTTTCATCCGTTTGATATGACAAAGACGCTGGACGATCTTGGATTTAAACAAATCTTGTGCAGTGAGCGAGATCTATACTGGTCGTTTGCCATTGTAGGATTTAACGATTGAAAACAATCGTATATCATCAGCGCCTTGGGGACATCATCAACTGCTTCCCAGCAGCCCGTCACTTTGCCAGTCAAGGCGAGCAAGTGTTGATCGAATGTTTGCCACAGTACGCATCAGCCTTGGATCTTATCAGTTACGCAAAATGGGTTGGACCAGGTGAAGGCGAAGGTGAAATTTTAGACTTTCAGATATGGCCTGAACGGTACAACGAATACCGAAACAGCGGGGAAAGTTACGTCGACTTTATGTATGGCCACCCAGCTTTGATCGGAGTTGATAGAAAGATCGTTCTGGATTGCGTGCCAGACGGGCTGCCAGCCGGCCTGCCCGATCAATACAACCTTCTTGCGCCACTAGGCATTAGCCAAGGTTGGAATTATCCAACGCTGGATATTCAACAAAAGGCGGAAGAGCTGATGGGCGATTACATCATTATGTGTGAGAGCAAATACTACTTTCACAAAAGACACTGGACTGCGGGAAGCGTTGTCGAAATGGCGCAAGCCATTAAGCACGCCGACAAGTTTATGAGCATTAACTCAGCTCCGGCCATTCTTGCGTCCGCCTTAAGGCAACAGCGTCTCACGTATTTTCTGCCACAAAAGGAACAATGGGCGCAGGACAATATCGCGCCTTGGTCTGGCCGCGTTGACGTGGAGCTTTAACTATGGCCGCCGTCACCATGCTCGATCGTCTCATTGAAGCTGCTTTCCAAGAGCTTCTATCTGCAGCAGTTACTGGGCCGACCTATCACTTGTCGCACGATAAGACAGAGAACATGCCACCTTCTATCGTCATTAAAGCCACTCTGGGTACGGAAGAGCCGGTGCAAGGTTCTGGCGTGTTTAGCGTTCCAGTTGAAATCATTGTTGATGATTCCTACGACGACACAACTCTGGATGCCCATACTCAAAAGTGCTCAAAGATTCTACAAGCTTTCTATGACTCTAGCTCGCTGGCTACTAGGTTAAACGCCACGACCGCCATTGGATCTGCTCGCTGTTTTAATGCAAAAGTGGAATCGAGCGAAGCGGAGGCTGACGATGAAGAGCGTACAATGCGTCGCACCTACAAACTAGCAGTCATCGCTTACCCTAATTCCATCGCAAGTTGACACAAATTTTAAGGCAATATGGCAGCCACAACAATCGGAACTACTGGCCTACAATTTGGCATCACTGCTGAAACGGGTGGCCTCGTACAATCTTTCACGGAAACCCGCAATGTCGAACGTGCGGAAGTTAGAAACCAAAGCGGCGAGGTGGTCGGTGCTGCCATGTATAACCCGACCGATACCTTTGCCTTTTCAACAACCATCACGGGCACCTATGCTACTACGGCTGGCGCTGTTCTAACCACGCTTGCTAACGCTGCCAGCACTGGCGGAAAAATTATTGTGGATAGCGTGACTGTAAACCGCGCCTCGGATGGGTTTGTCACGGTGGACGTTTCCGCGACTCGCTTCCCCAACATGAGCTAAAGCCCGAAAGGGCGGGCTAATGAAATCCTAAAATGATTGATAGCTTTTGGGGGACAACGAATATCAAAGTGGCTGCGGCTGCTTCCGCTTTTGGGGCTAAATTGCGAGAAACCGATCCAGTCACTTGCATCGTAAAAGAGGACGGCCATCGCCAATTCACGTTTTGGTTCAGCATATCCGATGGTGAGGAAGCAAAAGCTGAAATGCAGCGCACCTGGGCAGACATGAAATGTGATCCTGAATCGCCTATCCGTTACGTGAGAGCCGCTCTTGAGAACAGGGAAACACTGCTGGGTCTGATGAAGCGGGCTGAACCAATCATATCGATTCAACGCGGCGGCCAAACACTTCTAGTCAGCGAGAAAGCCAGCCCAGAACTGAAGCGGGCAATTCTAAAAAAACTATGAGTGAAGATAATTTAATACAAGAACTGGATGAGGCATTCATATCGCCAAACAAACTTTTTAAAAGTCAACCGTTGGCGCCATACACCGAGGGCAGCAGGCTTTTGATGATCCAGATCCGCAACGAAAACGACAGCCCAATCTTCTTTGTTTATGCCTTTATTTATCTGCATATCTTGCTGGCGAAAGACAGAAAAGCCGCCATCAAACTGGCTTGGAACCAAGACGCATTCAGGGAAAAACTAATGGAATGGTCGGAGAATCTTGGCGAGGAGGATCGAGATACGGCAAGCCTGCTCGTTGCCAGCATTCTAAACGAATCCAATAAGGCCAAGGTGAACGTCATTCCGTCCGGCGTTCCACAGCCACCGGGAAACGGGTAACGCCAGGCGGAACCGCTTGCAGCGTGTTCGTCCTGGCTAAAGAAACTGGCTGGCCATTAACGACGATCTTATGGGAAATCCCTCTGGAAATCCTGCACCAAGCGGAGCACGTCTTTATGTATATGAACGGGGCAAAGTTACGTCGGCCTTATGCCGTTGTAGGCACAGATCTCCGTGACATGGAGAAAGCGTTAGGACTATGAGCGCCAGCCTTACCGTCAATCCAATCAAACTTCAAAAAGCCTTGAAGGCTTTTGTTGGTAATACAAAACTTGAGGCCGCCAAGGAAATGCGAATACAAGCCCGATCTCTTTGCGTCAGCCTTGCCAATTCCACCCAGCCATTTGGCCTAAATTCAAACGCAAAAGCCAAAGGAGAAAAAGCAGTTACGCGTGATATTGATCGGGTATACAAAACCGCGCCAACGGCTGTACGTGAAATTGCATCTTTACCGTTGCCTAGGGGAAAGACGGCAACACAGAACGCCCAGCAGGCGGCCGCTGCTTTGGCCGGTATGATTATTGGAAAAACTTTTGGTAAGGGTAAGAAAGGATTTAAGGCGCAAACTACCGCTCAGGGGCTATTAAACCGATTGAATTATAAGCCTTATATCTACACGAAAATTGGTCAATTTGACGGAGGACTTGCTCACAGGCAGTCAAGATATGGGAAAAATCAGCGTGTGCCTAAAAACCAATACGTGCGTCAAATCGTCACAAAAGAAAATGAACTGGCAAAATATTACAAAGAAAAACGCGGTAACGTAGGTATTGCAAAAGCAGGGTGGGCCGTATGCGCTGGGATCCTTGGCGGGTTTAGGGGCATACCTAAATGGGTATATCGGCATACCGGCGGCGGGCGTGTTGTGGACATGTCGCAAGCAAAGCCAGGCGTTTTTTCAAAACCCTATATCTCAATGACAAACACGATTCCGTGGATATCTAACGTGATAAGCAAATCAACCGTTCAAAGGTCTATTGACATACAAGTGATAAAAATGATCAAGCGGCTGTATATTATTGCTAATTACGAGCGAAAAAAGGCTGGTCTATAATGGACGCCGTAGCCACAGCCAAACTCGCACTAGACGCATCCGGCTTTGATCGCGGGCTGATGACGGCTCAAGCGTCGGTAAGCAAATTTGCAAAGCAGGCAGGCGGGTTGGTGGCTGGCGCCTTTGCGTTTGATAAGATTATTGCAGGGTTCACAAACGCCATTGAAAAGGGCGACCAGTTGCAGGATATTGCGGAAAAGTTCGGTGTATCTGCCAGCAAATTGCAGCTTCTTGGGAATGCCGCATCTGTTTATGGCAGCGGTATTGATCAAGTGTCCGCTGGGTTAAACAAGCTATCACTGGCCCAGCAGAAGGCTTTGGCAGGGGATACTGGACTAGGCAAGACTTTTGCGGAAGTTGGCATCAGCATTGAAGATTTAAAAACAATGAAGCCGGAGGATGTATTGCTAAAAATATCCGACAGCTTTGCAAGTGGCGCAAATGAAGGCCGGCAATTCATTATCGTCAACGAACTTCTTGGCAAGGCACAAACTGACTTAATTAAAGTATTAAACCAAGGATCAAACGCAATTATTGAGCAGGGCAACGCTATCGGCGTGTGGTCGGACGAAACAATCTCACAACTTTCAGAAGCCTCGGATTCTCTGAAAACATTTCAAAATACCTTTGTAATAATCTTTGGAGAGTTGGCATCTTTTATCAATCCAGTCATTGAATCATTCAAGCAATTTGGAGAAGAGATTGGCATGGTTGGATATGCCTTAAAAACAGCATTTACTGGCGACATCAAAGGCGCCTATCAAATAGGACAAGACATAAGAAAACTGCATAAAGAATCTTTGCAGCCTAAAGCAAAAACAGCCAAGCCAGGCTCAGCTCCTCTCATGGAAAGCGCAGATGCCATTGCTTCAGCCGCTGATGAAAAGAAGAAATTAGACAAACAATTATACGACGAGGAAATCTACGACATTAAAGAAGCGGCTAGGCTTGAAACTGACCGGGATAAAACGATTTTTGATCGCATGATGAGAGATGCAGAATATGCCAGGGACGAAAAGAAACGGATCCTAGAACTTGAAAAAGACACGGCCCTTAAAAACAAGGAGCTGATTATGCGTGGGATGGAATCCTCGGGAACGATTCTGGATAAAGTCAGGGCATCTGCTGAACGCATGGGAATGGGCGGAATCGTTCGCCAGATTGATGCCCAACGCATGCAACAACAAAGACAGACCGACGTAAGCCTGCTTTCTGGCGTTGGCGCTCAACCTGGTCAAATGAGTTTTCGGCCAAACGAGCAGATTCAAGCATTGACGCAAACGGAAGGCGATTTACAGAGACAGCAAAACACTGAACTAATTAAAAGTTTTACGGACATGCAATCACTGGTCGCTCAAATCGTTCAAAAAATAGACGACAAACTTGGGGTGCCAGTATTGAAATCAGCCTACTAATATGAGCGCAGTTATTCTATCAACTACTCTAAACGCAGCTGGGAAAGTGTTGCGAAAGTCTACACGTTCCAACACGGTCGACGGCCTTGTTACCCTTGTTGAAGAATACACGATCCGCCTTGCAGATATTGGGGCGCTAGATCCAGAGGTCGGCACAAAACACAGCGTATTTTCGTCTGCTGCCGCAAAGTATCCAAGAATGCTGGTGGAAACCACAGCTGTCGATCCGCTTGACGGGGATCTTGCAAACTTAAAAGTTACATACGTTGGCTTGGATTTTGCTACCGGCCTGCCTCCCGCGTATATCACAACCGTCGGACAGCCTGGCGTCGGGATATTTGGTGCGGACACTGCAATTCTTGTAAAGTATCTCACGGACGCCAGCCTGTTCGACACGCTGAAAGGCGGGAACATTAGCCTTAATCTTGGCACAACAAACCTTACGCTTCCAACAAAGCGGCTAATGCCGACGCAAATTAACGGCACCACGATGCCGCCTAATCCAAGGCAGCGTGAATATCGTCGGGCAAAAACAATCTTTGAGGCGCAGGATGCGGCCGTGCTGGCCTATCAGGCGCAATACAATCAAAACTCAAGCGATGTAATTGGCCCGCGAATACTAAGTTATGCTCCGAGTGTGGAATGGATTTACGCTGGTTACGTTCAGACTGGAATTAGCCTTCAGCGGCGTGGGCTTTTCAATCAGATTGAGGAGCAATTTACAGAGTATTTCCGAGGATCCGATATCTTTTATCAAACCGATGGTACAGTCAATCTGACTAGAGTTAATTCGTTCTCAAATCTTAACTACACGTTCTAATTGCATGGCTGAAAATCCTCCCAATGCGGTTATTTCTTCACGCTCCCAACCTCTTCGCGCAATACGACCAACCCCAGACGGCGTGGCGATTACAACCGATTATCTGAACACAATAATAAATCGCATCGAAGATCTGGTATTGATCGCAAAGTCACAAAAGCCAATCCCAGGCAACAATGTTCAAATCAACTTTACGTCACAGGGCGCCGTTATTAACGCGGTCACCCAATGATTCGCCCAGCCTTATCTAAACTGGCAGAAGGCACCAAACTTACAGTCAATCTTATTAACGACATTATCAATCGCACTGAATATGCCGCTGATTTGTTGCGACAATATAAGCTAATCGCTGGGAATGGAATGTACGTGGAGCCTCATTACGACGGAACCAGGGTAAGTTATTTGCAGCAAGTCGCTGGCGGAGCGTCGCCAACCAGATCACTGTATACGCCTTCACAACAAAATGTGATAAAACTCGTAAGCAACAAGTTGGACTACACGCAGTATGCTTCTTATTATGGAAATAATTTCATACCACCAATTATATTCTCCAGAAGCGATTTTGAGCAGATTTACGGGGAAGGATTGTTTCTTGCAATTACACTAAAAGTATGGGGCATAAATGCCTGGGAATATCCATTTGCTTTTCAGGCATTCTTCTCATTCATTCCACCAAGCACTGAATTAAAAACTGGCCTAATGTCGTTTGGAGTAATGCCTGATAAATGGTATTTTGCGACTCCGTACTCCATTGAGCCCGAAACAGTTTTCCCCTCTTTTAGCGTTGTTACATTACAGCAAGCCATAGACAACGGCTGGTACTAAAATTGACACCCACTAATCCTAAATGGCCTCAACATTAGACCTATATATCGACACATCTTCCGGCCAGCTAATTGAAGGCGGGAGTGTTCTGGGCGGCTCTTTGCCAACGCTCACAAGAAACGATACCTACACTTTGCGCATTCGTCTTTTACAAAAACTGGCAAACGGTTCTTACGATGATATTACCACAACCGGCTCAAATCTTAAAGTTGGGATAGGAACAATCGAGCAAGAACCCTCGGCTGGATCATTTAAGCTGTCTATCAACGGAACAACTTCGTCGGCGATCGGATACAATGCCACTGCAATTTCTGTTTATAATGCCATATCAAATAATGTAAGCACGGTTGCTTTGTACGGTGCAGGTGATTACGGATCATATTTACTTACCGCAACTCAGCCTAATACGGCTATGTCGTTTGGATCGGACTCATTTACATTATTCCCAACTAGCTCTGTGCTTATTAGCACTCGCAGGAACCCGGCGACATCAGTGCAAGCACAACAGATAGTTAAGCTCGTTCGCAATCCAATTGTTTATTCCGATACTTTTACGACAACTTCAACAGCAGGACAGATTGCTCTTACAAAGCTATCAGATGGATCTACTACGCAGAACGAAACGTATGAGCTTACGATTGGGGATCTTGTGCGTGGCGGATCTTTCGCCTTGGTTTTTGGTTCAAACTCCACAACTGGAATACCGCTATTCACGTCAGCAGTTTCGGTTCAGACCGCAATTTCGTCTGGCATTAGCACTGTCACAGCAAATTGCTCGGTGCAAGATAATGGCAAACAGGGCTACATTATTTCATTCACCGGCCGCCTCGGTCTTACGAATATCACGACAGCGCTCACCTTGGATTCTACTGGGATACAATTTACTCCGCTAAAACAAACAACGCTGACAATCAATACCGCTGAAGTTGAAGATGCCTTTGCCGATACTTCTGAAAATTCAATTACTCCGACTATTGAAATTGAACTTACCGAGGATGGCACGCCAAAGACAATATATCAGGGGCCAATCACATTAAGAAAAGATCTTATTACCGCAGGAAGCGCAGTTCCAGGAGATCAGACAAGCTATTACACCAAGAATGAAAGTGATGCTAATTTCGTATCTCGCACTGGTAATGTTGGATTTTACGGGACAACTCCGATCTCGAAGCCGGCTTCAACAAATGTAGTTTCAGCATTGGTCAATCTTGGCCTGATAGCAAATACCGTCACGTTAAACGAGCAAGGCGGATCATTCCCAACAGTTGCCCTTACTGGATCAGCAATCACGGTTACAGATAACATCCCATTCGTATTTGGGACAACAAATGGTAGCAAACTGGGAACAACAACCTCTCAAAAACTTTCTTTTTTTGGATCAACTCCCATCGTTCAGCCGGCATCAAATAATGTAGTTTCTGCATTGGTAAACCTAGGCCTTATTGCCACTAGCGTAACTCTTGGCATCCCAAGTAATGTTGTTACAGATTGGACTAGCAATATCTCGGCCACAAATCGATATCTTGCGGATTCTAGTGCAGTAACAGCTGTTGATTGGAACAATAGAGTTTTAAAAACATCTAGCGGCGTCACGGCGGTAAATTGGCAAACTGGGTCGTTTGGCTCCGGGTCGACTGTTGTTACTATTTCTTCAGGTAGCGTAGCAATTTCTGGCAGTTATTATATTGCGATGGGTACTGATAATGGTGCTTTCAGAACATTATCAACAATGGCATCTGTTAGCTTTGGAGCGGTGGCGTCAAACGATCAACATTATCGTGATGTCGTGGTAACTGGTGCGGCAATAAACGACATTGTTTTGATTGGCCTACCATCAGCAGTTTCGGCTGGGGCAGTCATTCAAGGCGTGGCCTACAAGACAAACACCGTGTGCCTCTCTTGCAGTAATTCAGATAATGGCACTATCAACCTAAACACCGCCACCTACCGCATCACCGTGCTCAATTATGCCTAGTATTTCAAACATATCCCTTGGAGAATGCGGTATAAACTCTTTTGAAATAGATACTGGCCTTTTGCTTTGGTTGGATTCTGAAGTAAATGTCACAGAATCTGGCGGGCTAGTTTCAGCTTGGGATGATAAAAGAAATAACGGGGTGGGATTTACCAGTTCTGGTTCCTTGCGCCCCACAAAATCAACGGGCGCAATTACTGCAAGCGGGGCGCAAAACATGGTAAACTCAACTCTTACGATTGGCACATCTTACAGCATTTTTGCTGTGGCAAACCTTACCACAGCATCTGGATATCAGCGTCTCGTAAATTATCGCACTGGAGATTATGGATTTTTCTTTGGCACAAATGATGCCATTTTTGCAACATTCTGCGGTAACGGAAATAATTCCTGGAATGATACAGACAGAAATACTCCGTATCAGAGTTTGTCTGCGACTTATAGCATCCTAGCGGCCACAAATAATGGCACCACATTAACCCCCTATTTTGCAAAAACAGCACAAAGCACAAAAACAGGTAATACTGCATCGCTTACTGGAATTGTTCTTTTTACTGGTAGCGGCCCTGCCTCTTCTCAGTATTGGAACGGAAGTCTCCGAGAGCTTTTGATTTATGGCGAAGCACTGGAAAGCGACTCTAGGGATACAGTATTTAATTACCTTTCCGCAAAATATAGCCTTTGACATAGGCCATCCAGAAGTATGGCTGCAGGCGTATATAATCTTATCGTAGAACAGGGCGTGGATCTTGCCCTAGAAGTGGCCGTAAAAGACGGAACTGGCGCAACGTATTCACTGGCTGGCGCAACCGCAGCCGCGCAGATCCGCGACACCTACAACGGCAACCTGCTTGCCACGTTTGCTACCGTTACTGCCACTGGCACGACTGGCAGCCTTACCCTGGCATTAAACGCAGCAACGGCATCGGCTCTGCCTATAAGCGGCGGTAAGTGGGATCTACTTCTGACGACATCGGCAGCCACTAAAATCCGTTTGCTACAAGGTTCCGTGACGATTGCGGGTGAGGTGACCGAATAATGCCTATCACTGCCACAGTCTGCGGGCCTGCCAGCATCAGCGTGGCCGTGGGTACGCCCATTGTGACGGGTGGGGCAGCAGCAGGTGGCGTGACCACTGGCACGGCCGTTGCCCTAGCGATTGCGTTGGGATGACAAGGAGCACAAGAAAATGAAACAAATCTGGCCTAACTATTCCTACTCGCCCGCCACTAACGTCCTTACGCTCACCGGGCTGAACATCGATCGCGATCAGCTACTGCTAGTGACGGCCGCCGATCGCGGGCGGATTATGTACAATTTTGCGGACAGCTCCGTCACTGCCTCTGCCTTTACCTCTGGCGCTAATACCGCACTCACACTAGTCGCGACAACTGCTGGACTGACGACGACGGCGGCGCTTATTATCTATTATGATGATCAGCTTCAGAGCACGTCAGTCTCCATCTCTAACTTCCCATCCACACAGACGATTGCTGGCACGGTCACCATCGGCTCTTCTCTTCCCGCTGGCACAAGCCGAATCGGAGTGGTAACGATTGGCGGGGGAACGGTGACTATCGGAGCAGGGACAGCACAGATTGGGAGCGTTACGGTTGGAAACAGCGTCACAATTAGCTCCTTGCCCGAAAATCTTTACATAACAATTAAAGATGGAATAAATAATTATGTTCAAAATGATGGGCCGCTTCCAGTAAGCGGGAATGTTGGATTAGAGGCTGGGTCAAATACTATTGGTAATGTCGGATTGGTGGCCGGCTCGGAAGCGATTGGGTCTGTTTCTGTTAGCAACATCTCAAGCCTTCCAGATGCCGGAGATAATGCAGTTATTAGGACGTTTATGTTTGGTTACGACTATGCAGGTGATGTTCCAGTTGCTATTGCCGCAAATGGTACAGCAATCTCGGTGGCTGGCTCTGTTACTGCATCCATATCAAATAGCGTAACGATTGCGTCTCTCCCCTCAATTAGTGGGACGGTAACTGCAAACTCACCCAACGGCTCTTTGACGACAAGATTTGGCTCTGTCACTACTGCCAACACGGCTTTTGCAACGTCTGCTGTAACAAACTCAAATCGTAAATATCTTTTAATTCAAAATATAACTACGGCCTCAAATGTAATTACAGTTGGAATTGGTTTTACTCCTACCACCACGCAAGGCATCCAGCTTTTTTCTGGTGCGGGGCTAACATTTGATGGTAGCTACATCCCGACTGGGGCTGTTAATTTATTGTCTAGTGTAACTGCATCTTGCTACACAATCTTGGAGGCGTAAGTGGGCTTTTTTGCCACTAGCGGAATCCTTAATCAAAAGGGATTCTTTGGAGAGGGATTTGACCCAGATGCACTAGACTACATCAATCGAGTAGAGACAGCAGACGGTGAACGACTTGAGCCAAGAGTTAGAACTGCAATTAACCAATTTGTTTTAGGATGCAAACAAGACGGAGTCTGGATTTCACTTGTAGCCTCTTGCATTATGGCTGGGGCAAGAACAGTGGCGGGAGCAATTACACCTCTAATTGGGAACACTCCAACAAACAATAACTTTGCAAGTGGTGATTACAGCAGAACACTTGGTTTGCTTGGCAACGATTCAAATAAATATCTAGCTACTGGCTACAATAATAACGACACAACAAATTTCCCACAAGACAACTCACATATTTCTTGTTATATAACAGCAAGTCAAACAGATGCAAGCGGTATTTTTGTTGGAACACAAACAGCACTTGGCTCTATATTAAGTTTGAATTATTCATCATCAACAAATATAAATTTTAGAAATAGGGCAAATACCGGAAGAAGTTTTGCATCAGCCCCACTTGGATTTCAAGCAGCAACAAGAAATAACAGTGCCAACTTTTCATCAAGAGCAACTATCTCTGGGGGTTCTATATCAGACGCAACAACAACAGCGGCATCTACCGCAGTTGGGAATCAACTAATTGGAGTTTTTTGCGGATTTAATGGCACTACTGCCAATCAATTTGCAGCGGCTCGTATATCTTTTTACTCAATCGGGAAAAGCATTACAATTGCAAGCCTAGACGCACGAGTGACAACTCTAATGACAACGCTTGCAAGTGTTATAGTATGATTCCAATTTTTATAATAGCACTATTGTTTTGCTCTTGTTCACCCAAGCGTGATAACAATGTATTACCACGATACAGCGACATGAGCGCAGCCGAGGACGCGGGAAAGACCAAGTGAATGGACTGCTTCGACTCAGCCGAATGGCGTGAACTGGAAAACCAGCTCCGCTACCTAGAAGCCGAAGGATTTATTGAACGCTGGATCGATAAGGACGGCGTGGAATGGGTGCGGATTGCGGAAGGTGCTGAGAAAGTATGAGCACGGATCAGATTGCGGAGCTATCCGAGCGCTTGTCTGTTGTCCGAGAAACTCTCGCCCGCGTCGAAACCCGCCAGTCGGTCGTGCTGGACTTATTAGAACGCTCGCAAGCCAGCTTGGGAGAGTATCACGGCCGCCTCACGCAAATGGAACGGGATGCCCACACGATCAAAACACGCCTGTGGCTTGTAGCACTGGTGTCCGGGGCAGTGGTAAGCACGGCGTGGGAGCTGATCAAACGTCGCCTCGGCTTTTGACACCCCGCTACGGGCATGGAAACACTCATACCCGCACTATTAAAAATCGATTGGCTTGGCGCTCTTGGCGCAGTTACCGCACTGTTAGCAGCCGTTGCAGCCGTGGCCGCGTTTATCCCTGGCGACGAGCCAGAACGGACGCTGCAAAAGATCGTCGATTTCTTGTCCAAGTTTTCTCGCAAATAAACGCCCATGATCGCCGGCATACTGACGGCGCTGGGCGGATTGTTTGGAATCGTGCTGTGGATTTTGAAACGCAAATCGCCACTCCAACGTAACTTTGAGGCGATTGAACTGGAACGCCGCAAAAGACAAAGGGACATCAATGCCTGGTGGACGCATCGCCCTCCCACTGATTCTTAGCCTGGCTCTGGCAAGCTGTGCCACGACATCGCAAACGCAGGACGGCCCGCCGCCCAGCCAAGACAGCATCAGCTATTTCATCTATGCCTGGGACAAAGCGGAACGAACAAACAAGCCCTGCCCGCAGGCTTACCGAGATTTGTTTGCGCAATCGCTCAAGGCGCTATCTGACAGCCTGGCGGAAACTGAAAGAGAGCGAGCGAGGAATCAGTGACCAGCCTCAGTGAGGCAAGCGCCCGCACCTTGCGGGCCATCGATACGCTAGACGCAGGCTTTCAAAAGCGGGTGAGGGGATGGCTGAATGAAATGGTGGCCAGCAGGATCACCCCGCTTATCTACTGCGGATTGCGTACCATGGAGGAGCAGGCTGCACTGTACGCCAAGGGCAGGACAAGTGACGGCCGGATCGTGACCAAGGCCAAGCCTGGGCAATCGTATCACAACTATGGGATGGCGTTCGATTGGGTGCCGATTAAGCCAG
>Ga0114978_10002628_pt1 | contig 14797 bp, 10 predicted proteins | sample S_140212_EF_Meta_FD_87027 | JGI IMG/M metagenome (GOLD analysis project Ga0114978, IMG submission 87027) | Freshwater microbial communities from Lake Simoncouche, Canada to study carbon cycling - S_140212_EF_MetaG | ecosystem: Environmental > Aquatic > Freshwater > Lake | place: Lake... | reverse complement strand
CCAAGACCGAACGCGGGGTCATCGTGGTCGGACCCCACGCCCCTGCCGATCGCCAAGAGTTTGCCGATGCGTTGCTGGAACTCTCCCACCTGACGGGTTGGCCGGTCCTCGCCGATGGCGCCGGCACCGTCCGCGGTGACCTCGGCAGTAGCGGCCGTTTGGTTTCCGCGTACGACCTCATCCTCCGCGATCCCAAGCACGCCCAAGCACTGCGACCGACCGCGGCAATCTTCGTCGGCCCGCTCCCGACCAGTAAAGTACTGCGCGCTTGGCTCAAGGACTCCGATGTCGTCGCCCTGCAAATCAATCGCGCCGGTGAGAACGTCGACCCGACACACGGACGGTGGACACGCCTCGACGGCACGCTCACCCCGAGCGGTGAACATGCGAAGGCGTCCGACAATGCTCGGCTCTCCGCTTGGTCCAAAGCGCAGAAGGCCGCCCGCGCGAAACTCGAACGCATCGCCCGCGTCGACTGGAACTTTGAAGGACGCATCGTGATGCTGCTTGAAGAAGCCCTCGGGCCCGATGATCGACTCTTCATCGGCAGTAGTATGCCGGTGCGTGACCTCGAGTGGTTCTACCACCCACCCGGCCCTGGCCCCGAAGTCCTTTGTAACCGTGGCGCCAACGGCATCGACGGCACTGTCTCCACTGCGCTCGGCGCTTCGCTTGACGGTAAGCGCACGGTGCTTCTCTGCGGCGACCTGACCTTCTTGCACGACAGCAATGCCCTGCTCTCCGCCTATGGCCACACGGGCGACCTCACCGTCGTGGTCGTGAACAACCAAGGCGGCGGGATCTTTAATCACCTTGCCGTCGCGAAAGAAACAAAGCGCTTTGAACAACTCTGGGGCACCCCACAGGCCGCCGACCTCGGCAAGCTCTGCACTGCCCACGGCGTCCGCCACGACCACGCTGAGACCTGGACCGCCCTCGCACGCCAGCTGGAACGCCGCGGCAAAGGCGTCAGGGTCATCGAATTCCGCACCGACCGCGAAGCCGACGCCGCTTGGCGTCTGAAGTCCTTCCGCTAAGTTTGGCGACAAATCATTATGGGTCAGGAGGGCCACGCGGGATTGGTTTGGGCCAGCTCTCTTAGGGATTAATCCCAAAAGGGTAAAATGGGCCCTTAGTGGGATAAAAGTATTAACAGTTAACTGTATTAATATCTTGACATTCAACTGTCACTTGTGCTAGTGTATCTCCATCAGCCGCCTACCGGGCGGTGCGGAACTCCACCCAAAGCGTGGACTCTTCACCCCCCATGAAACGGCAGCGCTCCTTGAAAGTTGAGTTAGTTGTTTCGTCCCCGTGTCACCAGATCCGGGGACCACGGGCCGCCGGCGACGGCGCCCGTTTTACTTTCCTAACCACAAGGCGTGCTACCGGCCCCGCAAGCGGGAAGCTCAGCACGCCCTACGTAACGGCAGGCTTCACTTTCATTGACCGTCAACCAGCTAGGGTTAAGGCCTGGGGTCATCTAGCGTGCAGCGATGCACCGGACCTGCCCCGGGAACAACCACGCCTAGCCGAGGCACGGCGGTAAGACGTCAGGGCACGTGACAGCCCACAAAGCGTCAGCCAGCCCAGCTGGTAGCGTGAAACTACGCTCATGAGCATCTGCAGTGCACATGAGTGAAAGACCGAGCGAATGACGTGCAGGTGCTCAGTGCCAAGCTAGCACTGAGTTAAACGTCCTAAGGGGCGGCCTGTTAACCCCTTTTAGATCACGAGCTGGACGTAAAGAATCCCGCCGAACACGATAGCAAGCTACCTCGTTATGCCACCCGGGTTGTGCGGTGGTTCCCTGCGGGGAGCCGTGTAGTTATGCAAATGAGGCCTCCGGTACGCCGAAGGGGTCCAGGTGTCAGTGGGTAACCACTGACGATGTAATCCTGGGCCCAGCTCGTGATCCCCTTTATGAACCCACAATATATAGGACTATACCGCATGCTGCAGAGAGGCATGCGGGGTAACGACAGCAATACGGTGCTCTGCTACAAGCAGTTGACCACCGAAGTACTCCAGAAGGCAGGATATAAGGTAACCCACAACACCAGCTGGGTGAAACTTAGCGAAGCGCTGCGGAACTTTGCGCCGGGATGCGACGAGTCCGATCCTCTTCGTCCGCAGCAGGCAATTTGCGAAGCCGATAGGTATATCATCGACTGCATGTCTGGTCAGGCCAAGCAAACCTGCCGGGATGAGTTCATCCATCTGCATGCACTGACGTTCCGCCGGCTGCGTGACCTAGGCTACTTGGAGATTCACGCTCGCAGTTCCGGTCCGATCCTGGCCACGACCTTGAGGTCCTGCCTGCTGGGCTCGGTGGTGGGCAAGAGCAACGACCACGAAGTACTCGTATTCCGATCGTACATTCTGACAACCCTGGCGAAGGACGCCAAGGCTGGCCGCAAGGCCCGGAAGGAAGCTGAGCCGGACCCTTGGGCAGACGAGCATCGGAAGGAGGCCAAGCGCATGTTGGGCAGGGTTGGCGTAGCCGAGGCCGAGCCGGCGACGCCTCGCCGGGTGCGCAACCTGTTCTATCACCACTTCCCTTCCTACATGTGGTCCATCGAAGACTACCCGCCCTTCACGCTCGACGACGACATGATGACCTGGCCGTGGACGCTAATGCGGGGCAAGGACAGTTGGAAGGTGTGATCTCCTGGCGGCAAACTAACTCAACCTACGGGCAACTACCGTAGGCCTAGAAATACGTCTTCAGCGATTCGGCCTCCGCGACGGAGAGCGGTGTGTCGCCGGTGGCCATGGCGACAGAAGGCAAGAAGCGCTGATGCTCGGTCGGGAGCACATGGAAACCATGGCGTTCGTAGACCGACGGCGGTACTTCCGAGAATAGCAGAAACCGAAGGTCTCCGTGCGAAAAGCGCTGAAGTTCCATCGCAGCCCGGACGAGGAGTGTGGAATACCCTTTGCCGCGCTGCGCAGGATCGGTCGCGACGGAGGCGAGCCCCATCAGGCCACGGCGGAAGCGTAGTGTATTTAAACCTGCAACCGGAACGCCCGCCAAAGTCTCCAAGAGGTAGCGCGTGCCGCGCTGATGGTTTCGGCTGTGGTCATAGCCGGCGACGAACTCTGCGAGCGTCTTGCCTTCACCCCAAGCGTCATAACCAAAGGCTAACACGGTAGGACAATCTTCAGGCTGAACGAGGCGCACTCGGGCCACGGGTGTAAAACGGAGACGGCCATCCTCTAGCTTCTCCTCGAACATGCCCTGCGGCCGAATCCAAGTACGAGCCTCTGGGTTATCGTAGAGGCAGCGGTAGACGACGTGCGACGAAAGATCCTCCGAATGAGCCCCCACCCCTAACCGCAGGTAGTGGTTGCCCTTGTAGTGGCGATAGATGGTCCAGGACATGGGGCGGACGAGGGGGTTGGGGGGATTGGGGATCGGGGATGGGGTATCGATGGCTAGGGGGGCGTGCAGACGCAAGCCACCTCGATCACAAGGTAGGGTGAGCACTGCGTGCTCTCCTAGTCGAACCGACTGGTTTGCGACGCAGTTACGCCCCACCTTTAACAGACAACTAGGTTAGCACGCAGTGCTAACGCTACCTTCGATACCCGCCACGCCCGTCCGACGCCTACTTGGCGGCGCCCCAGTGCGAGGTAAAGGGGTGTAGAATAAAGAGAGGCTTACCGACGACGTCCTTCTCCGGGACCTCACCCCAACCACGCGAGTCGAAGCTGTTCGCAGAGTTATCGCCGAGGGCGTAGTAATGACGGTCGGTCACGGAGTATTCCTTGTTCAAAGGCAGCGCATACGCGTAGTCGCCGAGGTCGGCGATATAGCCGTAATACCCACGGTCTGTCGCGCGCTCCGAATTAAGCACCATCGGTTCCGGCGAGGTGACGACCTTACCGTTCACGAAGAAACGGCCATCGTCATCAACGCGAAGTCGCTCTCCAGGGACGCCCACGAGGCGTTTGACGTAGTAATTCTGTGAGGGGTTGCCGTTGCGGTCGGCGAGGCCCGGGATGTTATTCGTCTTGAAGACGAAGGTGTCGCCGCGGGACGGGTTGACGAAGTGATAGGACACGCGGTCCACAAAGAGCATATCGCCCGTGAGGATATCGAAGTTCAGCACCGGCTGGCCCGCCTTGACCTTGTAGCCCGTGAGCAGCATCGGTCCGTTAGGGCCATTCTCGATGCGACCATCACGACCTGCCTGGACGAGGAGTTTATCCCAGCGCTCGGCGTCCTGTCGGCGCAGCGCAAGCTTAGCGTAGTCGGGGTAATAAGTGCGGAGCAGCACGCCTTCGAGGCCGAAGTCAGCCGGGACGGCTACGGTCATCGGCGTATTACCAACCACCAGCGTGTAGCCCTCTCCAGGCGAACGACCGCGCGGACGGTAATGCTTATCCTTCCCGTCGAAGCCGGCGTTATCCAAAGGAATCTTCACCTCGCCATCGACGGAAGCGCGCTCCACGTAGGTCCACGTCCATTGAATCACATTCAGCGCCTGTGTGCCGAAACTCGGCACCTCGGTGCCCGGGGCGCGCACGACGGACGTCATGCCGTTATACGTCGGCCACATCGAATTCGTCGGAATCTTAAAAGGTTGCAGCAGGAAACTGCGGATGGCGCCGGCCACGATTGCCGCCATGACAACCATCTCGATGTAATCGCCCGTCGTGGAGACAGGGTAGATCTTTCCGCCGTTGCGGACGAGGACTTCATGCAAAGCCGTGATCGCCGGCTCGATTTCGTCGGGCTTGGCCGAGCGCTCGACGAGCACAACCAACTGGGCCGCCAAGCGGTCTTGTTCGGCAAGATCTTCGGCGCGGAGCACGTCCCCACGGTAGAGCTTCACCTTGTGCGCAATCTCGAGGACCTGCTTTGCGACCTTCAGGAAGCGGTGGTGCTTGGGGAGGATAAAACCGGGGAGATGGGTAAGCATGGCGTTCCGCAACGCCAACCTAAGGGGGCGGACGGCCGCTGGGAAGAACAGAAACGGGGCTTAACCTTCGTTCTTGAGAATCTTGATGAAGGCCTCCTGCGGGATATCGACCTTACCAATCTGTTTCATGCGCTTCTTACCTTCCTTCTGCTTATCGAGGAGCTTGCGCTTACGGGAGATGTCACCGCCGTAGCACTTGGCCGTGACGTCCTTGCCAACGGAACCAATGGTCTCGCGGGCGATGACCTTGGAGCCAATGGCGGCCTGAATGGCGATTTTGAAAAGTTGGCGCGGGAGGAGTTCCTTGAGCCTCTCGCAAAGGTTACGACCGCGGCCTTCGGCCTTACTGGCGTGCACGATCGAAGAAAAGGCGTCGACCGGCTCTTCGTTGACGCGGATGTCCATCTTCACGAGGTCGGAGGTGACGTATTCACCCAATTCGTAATCCATCGAACCGTAGCCACGGGTGATGGACTTCATGCGGTCATTGAAATCGACGAGAATTTCGTTGAGCGGGAGGAGGCAGACGAGGACCACGCGGTCACCGTCAATGGTCTCCGTCCGCTCGCAGACACCGCGCTTCTCCTGGACCAGCGTGAGCATATCGCCAATAGAAGTTCCTGGGATGTGGATGTGAGCGCGGATGGTCGGCTCCTCGACGTGCTCGATCGAGGAGGGGTCAGGCATCACGACCGGGTTATCGAGGATGTGCTCCACCCCATCGGTGGTATAGACCTTATAAACGACGGATGGGTAGGTCGAAAGGATATCGAGGTCGTACTCACGGCGCAGGCGCTCTTGGACGATCTCCATGTGGAGCAGGCCAAGGAAGCCGCAGCGGAAACCGAAACCCAACGCGCTCGAACTCTCGGCTGTGTAAGTCAGTGAAGAATCGTTGATCGCAAGCTTAGCGAGCGAGACCTTCAGTTTCTCATAATCAGCGGTGTCGAGCGGGTAGATACCGCTGAACACCATCGGACGGACCTCTTTAAAGCCGGGTACGGGTTCCTTAGCCGGGTCGTTGGCGAGGGTGATCGTGTCACCCACCTTCACGTCGGCGACCTCGCGAATATTGATCACAATGTAACCGACCGTACCTGGGCCGAGCTCATCCTGCGGCTTCATCTTCGGGGAGAAGATTCCGACTTCCTTGATGACGGAGCGGGCGCCATTATACATCAGCTCGATGGTCTGACCGGCCTTGAACGTACCGGAGAAAACGCGGACGTAACTGATGACGCCCTTGTAGGAATCGAACAGGGAATCGAAGACCAGTGCGCGGTGCTGCGGGTATTCGGACCAGCGGGGCGGCGGGACGCGCTTAATGATGGCGGCAAAAATCTCGTCGATGCCGATGCCGGACTTACCAGAAGCGAGCACGGCATCCTGCGCCGGGATAGTGAGGATGTCTTCAACCTGGCGGCGGGCTTCTTCGGGCCGGGCACTGGGAAGGTCGACCTTGTTGATGACCGGGACGATTTCGAGACCCTGATTCATCGCGAGCGTAGCGTTGGCGACCGTCTGGGCTTCCACGCCTTGCGAGGCGTCGATCAGCAGGACCGCGCCTTCACACGCAGCGAGGGAGCGAGAGACTTCGTAGGCGAAGTCGACGTGTCCCGGGGTATCAATGAGGTTAAGAATATACTGCTTACCATCCGGGGCGGTGAAGTTCATCGTCACCGGGTGGCACTTAATCGTGATACCCTTCTCGCGCTCGAGATCCATGGCATCGAGGAGCTGCTCCTTCATCTGACGCTTCTCGATAGTCTTCGTGTGCTCCAGCAGGCGGTCGGACAGCGTCGTCTTGCCGTGGTCGACGTGCGCGATGATGCAGAAGTTACGAATGTGGTCTAGGGACACGGGAAGAAGGAGGAGGAAGAGTCGAGGGCTGGATCGATGACTGAATCGAGGTCAGGGTCGAGGTCAGTGGGAAAGGGCTAATAGGACGACGGTGGGGGCGCTTGTCCAGCGTTAGCCCTACCGGAAGGCGGATTAGGCTGGAATATCGGCGAACTCGTGCAGGGAAGCAATCGGGGCCGCGGGGGCTGTACGCTTCATCATACCAGCAAGGGCACCGCCGGGGCCACATTCGTAGAACTGGGCGATACCGGAGTCGGCGGCAGCCTTACAGTCATCCTCCCAGAGGACCGAAGATACGACCTGCTTCACGAGGGCCGCACGGAGGTCGGCCGGCTCGGACAAGGTGCCACCAGTGGTGTTGGAGTAGACCGTGACCTGCGGGCGCTTGAACTCAACACCTTGGAGGAAGGCTTCGAAGGCCGCACGCGCAGGCTCCATGAGGCGGCTGTGGTAGGCGCCAGCCACGACGAGGGGCTTCACGAGCTTGAACGCACCGAACTCCTTGGCGCGAGCGACCGCTTGGGCAACCTTGTCGGACTCACCCGAGATCACGACTTGGCCAGGGCAGTTGAAGTTCGCCGCGTCGATGTCAAAGGCCGCGCAGAGCTTGAAGATGTCCTCACGGGACCCGCCGATGACTGCGGCCATGCCGCCCTTGGTCTGGTCACAGGCCTGCTGCATGAGGCGGCCGCGCTCGGCGACGACCTTGAGGCCCGTTTCAAAATCCCACACCCCGGCCACCGCGTAGGCCGTCAGCTCGCCCAAGGAAAGCCCGAGGCAGGCCTTGAGGTCATTCAGTTTACCGCGCTCGCGGAGAATCTGGGTAATCGCGTAACCCTGGACGTAGAGAGCCGGCTGGCAGACCCGGGTTTCAGTCAGAAGTTCGGCCGGCCCCTCGAAGCAGACCTGGCGGAGGTCGAAAAGCAGGACCTCGGCGGCTCGGTCGTAGAGACCCTTGGCCGTGGCGGAGTTGTCGTACAAGGACTTCCCCATACCCACCACTTGGGCGCCTTGGCCGGAGAACAGAAGAGCGGTAGACATGGGTTTAAAGAGGGGAAAAAGGCGGGAAGGGTCAAGCGGATGCAAAGAAGAGGCGGGATTGGTTAGTGGGGATTGGGGATGGGGGATAGAGAGGGAGTGCAGACTACGGAGTAGGGATAGCGGAACAGATGGACGGGGTCGCAATGCGTCGGACAGAGGCAATGTTTGCCTTGGGAATGCATCGTCGACCCACCCCATCCCCTATCCGCAATCCCCTATCCCCTATTTCTTGACCCACCCCACCCCGCCCCCTACCCCTTCCCTTAATCATGCCTATCGCCCTCCTCTCCGTCAGCGACAAGACGGGCCTCCTGCCCTTTGCGCAGGCGCTCGTCCAGAACCACGGCTACAAGCTGCTCTCCACGGGCGGCACGTCCAAGATGCTCCGCGATGCCGGCCTGCCGGTGACCGATGTCAGCGAGCACACGGGTTTCCCCGAAATCATGGAAGGCCGCGTCAAGACCCTGCACCCCAAGGTCCATGGTGGCCTCCTCTGTCGCCGCGATTCGCATGAGCACCTCGATGAAGCCAAGAAGCACGGTATCGAACTCATCGACCTCGTCGTCGTAAACCTCTACCCCTTCGAAGCCACCGTCGCGAAGCCCAACTGCTCATTTGAAGACGCCATCGAGAACATCGACATCGGCGGTCCGTCCATGCTCCGCAGCGCGGCCAAGAACCACGCCTCCGTCTCGGTCGTCACCGACCCCGCCGACTACGAACGCGTCCTCGCCGCGATGGCTAATCCAACGGCCCTGGCCGAACTCCGCCGCGAGCTCGCGCTCAAGGTCTTCCAGCGCACCTCGGCCTACGATGCCGCCATTGCCAATTACCTCGAATCGCAAGCCCAGCCGGGCCTCGGCAACGTCCTCGGCCTACCCGCACGTTTCACGACCACCCTGTCCCTCGCCCAGCGCCTCCGCTACGGCGAAAACCCGCACCAGCAGGCCGCGCTCTATGGTTCGTTCCACGAGGCCTTTGAACAGCTCCAGGGCAAGGAACTCAGTTACAACAATATCCTCGATATCACCGCCGCGACTTACCTCATCGGCGAATTCGAACGTCCGACCATCTGCATCCTGAAGCATACCAACCCCTGCGGCGTGGCTTCAGCTGACACCCTCCTCGAAGCATGGCATAAGGCTTTTGAGACCGACAAGCAGGCTCCTTTTGGCGGCATCATCGTTGCTAACCGCACCATCGACAAGGGCCTCGCCGAAGCCATCGCCGAGATCTTCTCGGAAGTCATCATCGCACCGGAGTTTGACGCCGACGCGCTCGCCATCTTTGGCAAGAAGAAGAACCTCCGCCTCATGCGCGCCAAAGTTGGCCTCCGCGCCGACACCCTGCGCGAAGTCCGTGCCGTCATCGGCGGCGTGCTCGTCCAGGACCGCGACCAGAAGGCCGTGAACGTGCGTGAATTCAAGGTTGTCACCCAGCGTCAGCCCACCGCCGATGAAATGACCGCCCTGCTCTTCGGCTGGCGCGTCGTCCGCCATGTGAAGTCCAACGCCATCGTCTACGCTGGCAAGGAACGCACCCTCAGCGTTGGCGCGGGCCAAATGTCGCGCATCGACTCTTCGCGCATTGCAGTCTGGAAGGCCGGCGAAGCTAAGCTCTCGCTCCACGGCTCGGCCATCGCGTCGGACGCCTTCTTCCCCTTCCCTGACGGCCTCCTCGCCGCAGCCGATGCCGGCGCCACCTGCGCCATCCAGCCAGGTGGTTCCGTCAAGGACGCCGAAGTCATCGCCGCGGCAGACGCCCGTGGCATGGCCATGGTCTTCACGGGAATGCGCCACTTTAAGCACTAAGCGGCCGGTGGCCGCCTAGGTTGAAGCGGCTGGCGGTTAGCGGTAAGGGAAAAACAAGAGGCCCGAGTCCAATGACCCGGGCTTCTTTGTGCCTTCCGCCTATCCCCCATCCCCTATCCCCTATCCCCTATCCCCTAGGTCTTCACTCCCAGCTTCTCGAGCAGGCGAGCCAAGTCGTCGTCGCCTTCGTAGGCAATCGTGATGCTGCCCTTCTTGCCCTTCTGGACAACTTGGACGCGAGCGGAAAGGTGTGAGGCGAGACGCTTCTGGACGTCTTCGACGACGGATTTCTCCGTGCGCTTACGGTCGGTCTTCTTCGTCGAGGCGAACTTCTTCACTTCAACCTCGAGGGCACGAACCGAGAGTCCCTTCTCGATAACGAGACGAGCGAGCTGCACGCGATGGGCCTGATTCTCGAGCCCGAGCAGCACCTTGGCATGGCCAGTGGAAAGCTGACCCTTACCGAGGTAGCCCTGGATCTCCCGGTCAAGCGAGAGCAGGCGAACCAGATTAGCGATGCTCGCACGCGGCTTGCCAAGGCGATCCGCAACGGCTTCCTGCGTGAGGTTAAAGTCGCGCATGAGCGAGGCTACGCCCAATGCTTCTTCGACCGGGTTAAGGTCGGCACGCTGTAAGTTCTCGACGAGGGCGAGCACGGCGCTGGCGTTATCGCTAGCCTCCAGCACGCGCGCTGTGATCGTCTTCTGGCCCAAGAGTTTGAACGCACGGAAGCGGCGTTCGCCGGCAATGAGCTCATAGCCGTCCTTTACTTTGCGGACCGTGACAGGCTGGAGGAGGCCTTCCGAACGAATCGACTCGGCCAGTTCCTTGACACCAGCCTCGTCGAACTCGCGGCGCGGCTGACGGGGGTTCGGTATAATGGCGCCGAGTGGAATCTCAATGAGTGCCAGGCCGGGAGCGATGGGAGCGGTAGTCGACACAGGGGCCGCTGCTACGGGCTTAGTAACGCCGCCACCAATGAGTGAGCCGAGTCCTCGGCCGAGGGATTTCTTAGGAGGGGTAGCCATGAAATTAGCGGGCAGGAGCTTCGGGTTGCGGCACGAAGATCTCGACGTCGGCACGGAGTGCACCTGTGCTCGGGAGTTTATTGGCCTGGAGAATCCATTCGACCTTGGAGCCGAATTGGCGAGCGATCTTCGTTACCGTGTCACCAGACTTCACCCTGTAGGGCGTCCCGGTGCGGGGCATGTCGGTCGGGAGACCGTCTTCCGGTGCGGGGGGCGGGGTCGTGGCAGGCGGCGCCACTCCGGTCGTCGAAGGAGGCGTGCCCGTGGGCCTAGCGGGCGGAGTCACCGGACGATTGGCGAGCGGCTGACGACCCGCGAGGGCCGCGTCGACGCGACGTCCGAGTTCAGCGAGAGCGGCATTCACATCCGCCGTCTGTTGCTTGAGACGCCGATCCACTTCGGCCAAAGCTTCCGCCTTAGTCCGAGCCGCCGCTTCGGCGTTTGAGCTATTGCCGACCGAAGCGTTACGTTGCTTATTCAGGGCATCGCGCAAGTCCGCGTTCTCGAGCTTCAGTTTCTCCACTTCGTTACGCAGCTCCGCAAGGTCCTGCTGCATCCCAGCCAGCTGGTTATTTTGGGCAAAGAGAGGGGCGAAGCCCAAAAGAAGGAAAAGGAGACCAAAGCGCATGCCTCCAGCAAAACAAGTCGGGCAACGGAGGCAAGGAGCGAGCATTCGCACCCCTGAAGCTGACCCTGCCCTCTTAAATCAGCCCGAACTAGCCCAAGGGCCACGGTTTTCCTTTCTCGCCCCCGATGCGGGGACGTCCCTAACCTAGGGACGGATGTCCAAAATCCTCGTAGCCCTTTCCGGTGGCGTCGACAGCGCCGTGGCCGCCTTGTTGCTCAAGCAACAGGGACACGAGGTCCATGCCGCTTACTTTCGGACTTGGATGAACGAGGAAGGCCTCCCCTTCCCCGGCGAATGCCCTTGGGAAGACGACGTCCGCAACGCCCAGACCGTCGCCGACCACCTCGGCCTACCGTTCCGCATCATCGACCTCGTGAAGGATTACCGCGAAACTGTGGTCGAATACCTGGTCGATGGTTACCGCCGTGGGCTGACCCCCAATCCCGATATCATTTGCAACCGCGAGATGAAGTTCGGTGTCTTTCTGCGTCGCGCTTTGGCCGAGGGCTACGATGCCATCGCCACTGGTCACTACGCCCGCCGACGAGCGAACGCTGACGGCTCGTTCGACCTCTTGGAAGGCCTCGACCAAAATAAGGATCAGTCATACTTCCTCGCCCTGTTGCGCCAAGACCAGCTCGCCAAGGCTCTCTTCCCGATTGGCGAACTTACCAAGCCGGAAGTCCGCCGCTTGGCCGTCGAGGCCCAGCTCCCGAACGCCGCGCGCAAGGACAGCCAAGGCATCTGCTTCCTCGGGCAGGTACCCGTGCAGGATTTCCTCGAACGCCACATCCCCGACGCACCGGGTCCCATCGTCAACGCCGTCGGCAAGGAAATCGGCCAACACCGTGGCCTGCACCGCTATACCATCGGACAGCGCAAGGGCATCGGCCTGCCTTCCAACACCGACCAGAAATATTTCGTCGTGGTGAAAAAGGATTTCGCGACGCAGACCCTGCACGTGGCCTTCGACGTACCCGAGGCGAAGTGGCTCTACACCGACTCCGCCCGCGCCGCCAACTTCACTTGGATCAATCACCCGCTCGTGAGCGAACAAGCTATTCTCGCCCGGGTACGCTACCGGGACAAGGCCGTCGCCGCGCACTTTAAGCCGCTCGCCGATGGCACCGTCGACCTTCACTTCCAAGCAACCCAACGAGGACTCGCTCCAGGCCAGGTCGTGGCCATCTATCAGGACCGCGTCCTCTTGGGCGGAGGGGTTTTCATTTAAGGGGATAGCGGTTAGGGGTTAGTGGTTAGCGGAGTTTGGGTAGGGGCGCGACTGCGCTCCCCTCAATCCATCCCCCACCCCCTATCCCCTATCACCTATTACCTTTCCTCCACCCCTCCACTTGACCTTCTGCACTTTGTACGGAAGGTAAGCGGATGGCCGAAGGTAATGCAGTCCGTCAGATGTTCTCAGGCATTGCCTCGCGCTATGACTTGGCCAACCGCGTACTCAGCCTCGGCCTCTGCGTCGGGTGGCGTAACCGCTTAATTCAGGCCGTCGTCGCCACCCATCCTCATAACGTTGCTGACCTCGCCACCGGCAGCGGCGACGTCGCCTTTGAGCTCAGCCCTGCCCTCCCCCAGGATTGCAAAGTAACCGGCTACGACTTCTGCGAACCGATGCTTGCGGTCGCGCGTCGCCGCGCCGCTAAATCCCCACTCCGTTCGCCGGAGTTTCTGCTGGGCGATTGCATGAACCTTCCGCTGGCCAACGACGCCTGCGACGCTGTCACCATCGCGTATGGCGTACGGAACTTCGAAGACCGTGCCCGCGGCCTGCGGGAACTTCATCGCGTGACCAAGCCAGCTGGCTCCGTCTTCATTCTCGAATTCTCCAAACCCGCCGCATGGTTTGCGCCCTTCCACTTCGTGCATGTGCGCCTCATCTCGCCGATCCTTGCAGGAATCCTCACTGGAGACTTCGGAGCGTATCGCTACCTTGGTACCAGTATCGCAGGGTTTCCGGATGCTGCGGGCCTGACCTTGGAACTCCAAAACGCGGGTTTTTCCGAGGTTAGCCATGAAAGCGTGCTGTTCGGCACCGTGGCGCTCCATCGGGCTAAAAAGTAGCCCTTTCCAAAAATTCCTTGCCTTTCGAGTCAGGGATGGTTCTTTCAAGCGTCTCGGAACGGGCTCGTGGTGAAATGGATATCATTTCTGACTACGGATCAGACGTTTGGGGTTCGAATCCCTACGGGCCCACCATTTTGAACAGCGAACCAGAATAACCTTCTGGTTCGCCCTGTTTTGGGGTGTGCAGGCAGGGACAGCGCAGCGTTGGAGCTAGGTTAGCACGCAGTGCAAACCTGCCCTACCCATCCCCAATCCCCCACCCCCTAACCTTACTCCCTCAACTCCGGCTTAGGCTCTGGCATCTGCGTCCCCGACGGGTAGACATAAGCCCGGTCCTCGAAGTTACGGAGCTCCACAATGCCGTCGTGGATGGCCTGCACATACTCGGGGTTGATGGGAATTTTTCCACCACCGCCTGGCCCATCGATGGTCAGTTGCGGCACCCCATACCCTGTCGTGTGCCCACGGAGGGCACGGATGATATCGATACCCTTCTGAATCGGCGCCCGGAAATGCGTCGAGCCCTCAATGAGGTCACACGCATAAAGGTAGTACGGCCGGACGCGCATCATCAAAAGACGGTGCACGAGCGACTTCATAATCTCGGGCGTATCGTTAATCCCGTTAAGCAAGACCGACTGATTACCTAGGGGGACGCCCGCCAGGGACAACCGCTCGCAGGCCTCGGCTAATTCGCGCGTAATCTCCTTCGGGTGGTTAGCATGGATACTCATCCAGATCGGGCCGTGCTTACGAAAGATAGCCGCGAGCTCGGGCGTGATGCGTTGCGGCAGGAAGACTGGGATCCGCGAGCCCATGCGAATAAACTCCACATGTGGGATGGCCCGCAGGCGACCAAGCAGGGCGTCGATTTTAGCATCGGACAGCAATAGCGGATCGCCTCCCGAAATCAGGACGTCGCGCACTTCTGGATGGGCGGCGATATACTGCAACCCCTGTTCAAGTTCGGGGTGGAAATCGTAGGCCTGTGCGTTGGAGACCAAGCGGCTCCGCGTACAGTAGCGGCAATACGAGGCGCAACGGTCGGTCACCAGAAACAGGACGCGATCTGGGTAGCGGTGTACAATGCCTGGAACTGGCATAGTCCCCTCTTCGCCCACTGGGTCGGAGGATTCGCCAAGGGCTACGACGGACTCGTCAATATGTGGGATGACCTGACGGCGGACCGGGCAATTGGGATCCTGCGGGTCAATCAGGTTGAAGAAGTGCGGGGTGATCGCCAGGGCCAGCTTATGGGCAGCAAAGAGGCAGCCTGCCCGTTCCTGCGGAGATAACTCGAGGAGCGTCTCCAGTTGGGCTAAGGTCGTGATGCGATTCCGTAGTTGCCAGTGCCAATCGTTCCAATCCGACGCAGGCACGTCAGACCATCGGCCCTGTCCGGCATACCAGTTGTCGCGT
>Ga0114978_10002624_pt1 | contig 14799 bp, 8 predicted proteins | sample S_140212_EF_Meta_FD_87027 | JGI IMG/M metagenome (GOLD analysis project Ga0114978, IMG submission 87027) | Freshwater microbial communities from Lake Simoncouche, Canada to study carbon cycling - S_140212_EF_MetaG | ecosystem: Environmental > Aquatic > Freshwater > Lake | place: Lake... | reverse complement strand
TTCAACAACAAGCCCAGTGCGCGGCGGTGAAAAATCAGTTTTCAGTTTTCAGTTTTCAGTTTTCAGTTTTCAGTTTTCAGTTTTCAGTTTTCAGTTTTCAGAATCCTGAAATTTCTGCTCGTCCTATTCGTATTCGTGCGATTCGTTTGATTCGTGGTTCACCATCTTCGCATTTTTAAACAGCGTATGATTCACGCATCGACTGCCGGATTCCCTGGATTTGCCTGAACGCTTCTGTGAGCAAGGAACCACGAGCTCGGTCGAGACCGAGTTGTCCGATCGTTATGGCCGTCAAGGGGGACGGATCAGGGACCGATGTCGTATCGTTTGCTGCAGCGTAAAGAATTTCTCTTTCACGCGCCAGGTTTGTGGTTGAACCGAGTTCTTAGGGATTTTTCCCAAAAAACGGGCGAATGATGACGCCAGCAGCCTGGAACCTGGAGGGTTCGGTTCGCCCACGTCGCCGCACAAATCGAGATCACGGCGACCACAGCGACAGTCAATGGCTTGCAGTCCTTCAGGGTCTCACCGACAATCTCGTGACGGGGAACGTCCTGTTCCGCCGTGGCCGGATTCGCCGTTGGGATCAACTGTTTTTAAAGAGACCGTTTTGTTATGTCAGACTCGCACGATTTCACTCGCAAATTGCAGAAAGAAAATGGTTCGAAGATTGTCCTCGTCGTCGGCGACGGCCTCGGTGGCCTGCCGCTGGAACCGGGTGGCATGACGGAACTGGAAACAGCGAAAACACCAAACCTGGATGCCCTCGCACGTCGGGGAACTCTCGGGTTGAGTATTCCCGTTCTTCCCGGGATCGCTCCGGGAAGCGGTCCTGGACACCTCGGTCTCTTTGGTTACGATCCCATCCAGTACCAAATCGGTCGCGGTGTACTCGAAGCACTGGGAATCGATTTTGAACTTGGCCCCAACGATGTCGCGATCCGTGGTAATTTTTGCACCATCGATGCCTCCGGAAACATTACGGATCGGCGAGCCGGTCGCATTCCGACAGAAGTCGGGACCCGGCTGAGTGAAAAACTCAACCAGATCAAAGTCCCCGGTGCCGAAGTTTTTGTGCGAGCGGGTGAAGGATATCGTACAGTCCTCATTTTCCGGGGCGAAGGACTCAAAGGGGATGTGGCCGATACCGACCCCCAGCGGACCGGTGTGCCAGCCTTCGACCCGGTTGCTCGTTCTGTCGGCAGTGCCAAAACGGCGCAAGTCGCGAAAGAGTTTTTGCGTCAGGCCAAAGAAGTCCTGAAGCATGATGCTCCCGCCAATTTTTTGACGTTACGCGGCATCGATACCATGCCAGCCATTCCTCCGTTCCGCGAAGTGTATGGGATGCGAGCCGCCGCGATCGCGGTTTATCCGATGTACCGGGGACTCGCCCGTCTCGTCGGCATGGATATTCTGGACGCGGGTCATACCCTTGAAGATCAAATGAATCGACTGGAAGCGGCCTGGAACGACTACGACTTCTTTTTTGTCCACTGGAAGTATACCGATTCCTCGGGTGAAGACGGGAATTTCCCACTGAAGGTCCAACGGACCGAAGAACTCGACGCCGCCATTCCTCGCATCACAAAACTGAAGCCCGATGTGATCGTGGTGACAGGGGATCATAGCACCCCCAGCAAAATGAAGTCTCATAGCTGGCACCCCGTTCCCGTGCTGCTTTCGGCAGAGACTTGTCGATTCGATGGCTCGACCAAATTTGGTGAGTCGCAATGCCTGCGGGGTGGATTAGGGCAGTTTCAAGCCAAACACCTGATGCTGCTTGCGATGGCTCATGCCGGCCGTTTGGAAAAATACGGTGCATAAACTTTCTATGTTGATGACCTTTTTTTGAAAGTGAAAAGAGACCATGAAGAATCACGCGCTCCTGATTCCTCGCGGCCTGTTCGGCCTTGGTGCCATGTTCATGCAGATCATGACCATGGCAACCGAACCGGTATTGGCCCAGGCGAACGCCCCCTCGGGACACCCCAGTCAATTTGTGGATCATTCGCTGCTGGTCGCTCCCGAATACCCCTGCACTTGGCCGACATACCCGTTTCCTCGCTTTCAACTCAATCATCAACGCACCATCGGCCCGGAATCGGCCTATAACATCGATTCCATTTTCATTGATGGGAACACGGGGACACAACTTGACGTTCCTCCCCATTCGGTCACCCGCCCCGATCTCAATCGACCAAAATCGGGGCCGCTGGGCCTCGCCTATACCGACAAAATTGAAGCCTGGCAGTTTGGTGGAGAAGCATGCGTAATTGATGTTCGCGAGTTACTGGACCAAGCCCCCAAAGGGGTCAGCCCGCTGGTCACTCCCGAACATGTCAAACGCTTCGAATCGAGTCACCGTCCGCTGCGGTTCGGTGATGTCGCCTTGTTTCGTAGCGATTATTCCGACAAATACTATCGTCCGTTCCCGGAAGGTTTGCGATTTATTGCCGATGTGGTTGACCGGAAAGCCCCTGGATACCCCGATCCAAACCCCGATTGCATGGAGTTCCTGGCCACCCGCGGTGTGATGACGCTGGGAACCGACAGTGCCAGTATGGGACCGATGCCAAACCTGGCCGAACCGACCCATTACGCCGGACTACGACATGGGATGATCTGGACCGAGGGTGCAACCAATCTCGGTGCGTTGCCAGAGACCGGTGCCTTTTATTGCATGATGGGACCACGTCATCAGGGAGGACCCTACAGTGAAGGACGAGCCTTCTCGGTGGTTGGTGGAGATCTTCCCAAGCGTTTGATCGAATCCGCAAAAAACAAACGGGCCATCGATCTTTCGCCGACGCTTGCTCCCAATTTACCGGTCACCTCGCCAGGATCCGCCGCCGGACAACATCGCCAAGTCTATCTCAAAATCGATTTCTTGTACGCCGAATCGCTGGATCTCTGGCATCATGGACACCTCATGGATGCCATGGCCGGGACACATCTTGTTCCTCCCTCATTTGCCCTTCCGTCGGAAACCGGACGTGCGGATTATGCACCGGAAGTGCGCGGATGGCTGGCCGAATATGAGCAGAAATACGGGCCCCGAGGGGTCAGTTCGCTTACAACAGAAAAAATTCCGCTCGATTGGACCTGCGGTCCCGCTCGTGTCATTGACGTTCGATCGCTGGTGGGTACCACCGACCCCAAAAATTGGCCCGCGTCACCCGTGATCACCCCCGCTCAGATCCTCTCTTACGAACAAAAATCCGGCCCGCTGAAATCCGGTGACGTTGTTGTCTTTCAAACGGGACACATTGATCGCCATCTCAAACCCCTCCCGGATGATGCGGGCGTCTGGGCCGATCCTTTGACCGGAAAAAGCGAGGGATGGCCGGCACCCGATGCCGACACGATCGTGCTGCTCAAGCAGCGGGGGATTCGCTGCGTCGCGACGGACGCCCCGGATTTAGGGGGCGTCAATCCAAAAACCGCCCTCATGACTTACTGGGCGCTGGGGAGCCGTGAGATGGTCGGTATCGAATTTTTGTATCAGGTCGGAAAAATTCCCGTTGTCGGTCCAGGTTCCAGTGGTGGCTATTTTCTGTTTGCACCCTTGAAAATTCGTGATTGTCATGGCGGGCCGGGGCGAGCCATCGTCTTGTATTAGTGGTCCGTGACCTAAACCTTGTCCGCGAATTGGTCAACGACGGGGTCAGTTACCCGCGACGATTGGCCGGTGAATCTCGACAGACTCATCGGTCAATCGATACGCCTCAATCGATACGCCTCAATCGATCGGGGCCAATCGATTGAGGGTCAATCCCGGGCTGCGACGCATCAGACATACGTGGCCCCTGTATGGAATGCGTTCTGGCATCGTCGGTGCTGAGGATCTCGGGACCGGCAAATTTGATTTCACTCGCAATCAAATCCTCAAATTGTTCATCCGCGTCAATTTCCTGCTGCCGATTCCGTTCGCGATCTAATAGGGCGAGCAGCACCGTTCCCGGCTCCACCACAGAATCGATCCCTTTGACTTCGAGACAGTGGGCGAGGTCTGGTCGCGGCTGCTGAGAATCGACCAGCATCAATGGCGTTGTCGTGCCATTCAACTTGAAGACGCAGTGTCGAGCTCGGACCTGAATCGAATCCGCACCCCCTTTGCTGGCGGCTTCCCCCGCAATCCGCAACAACGGGCCCGACTCACGCAAAGTCACTTTCTCTAAATCGACCAGGAATGGGTGACTCACCGTTTTTGGCCCCAGCGCCAAAAGCGATCCGACCCCGGTTTTCAGGGTGTTTTCGATCCGGATTGATCGAGGAGTTTGTGCTAGCAACACCGATGCTCCGTCACCATGGAACCGGGTATTATGGATTTCCATCTCCCCCTCATGACCATCGCGACCAGCCTGTGACATCCAGCCAACCGCTCCTGATGCCTGGCTGACCACGGGGGAATTGAGATCAGAGCCATCACCCGCTTCCGTCCCCTGACTGGGACCTAAAAACTCGCAGTTCCGCAAAAACAGACGATCGCTTCGCACCGTCACCATCGCAGGAAGCGGGGTGGTCATCACGCGACGAACCAGGACATGCTCGAACGTCACCTCGCTCGCGGTCAGACTTAAGGGGTCGTTGCCGATACGAATTTCAGACACATTCCCCACAGATCCTCGAATGGTTAATTTCCCCGCATAGGTAATGCTCGACGCCTGATAGGGGCCAGGCCCCGTCAGCAAAATCACTCCTGCTGCAGACGGGGAAGGAAGCGGGACCATCTCTGCAATCGGCCGCCCATCCGGCGACGGTTGTTGATCGGAAATCGTCTTGTCCAACAACTCGGTCGAGCGAACACCAGACGTGGGAACAAACGACTCGACGCGCCGCGCCACATTCAGTAGCTCAGTCCGTAATCCTTGATCGGAAAGCAGGGCCACACCACCCGCCCCCGCCAACAGCGCCACGGAAATCCAAACAAATTTGCCGGTTTGCCCCGCACTGACGGGTCGGGAAAAATGGGGCACCGCACCATCAAACAACGCCAGGAATCGTCTCAATTGCGACCGGCTCCCTAAACCAGCCGGCCCCCAATGCTGTAAGACTTCTTCAAAACTTCGCGGCCGCTCCTCGGGTTTTGGTGCCGTCAATTGACGAATCGATTCCGCCAACTTTGCCGGTGTGTCGGGAGCCCAAACGCGAACGTCTTCGATCGTTTGTGTCTGATGAGCGGCAATTTTGGCGAGCGGATCGGCGGAAACATACGGGGGGCGGCCGGCGAGCAATTGCCAGAGCACACAGCCCAGGGCATACATTTCCGACTTGGCCGTGACCGAAGCCCCAGTCCCAATCAATTCCGGGGCCAGCCCATCATACGCGTCCACCGCCAGTTGATCATGAATGGTGACTTGCGGGTGGAGAATCGGTCGAATGCTGGCATTGATGAGCACGGCCAGGCCGCGATCGGTCAACCGAATATTGGACAGGCGGATGTCCCCATGCAAAAACGATTTTGCCTTCAGAGCGGACATTCCTTCCATCAACTGGCGAGCAATTTCCAATACGACTGCTGCAGGAAATCGACCGCGACGGACCAGCATCTGAGTCAGTGTCAAGCCAGGGACAAATCGGCTGACCACGACCAGCTCATCCGCTTCGGTCGGGATCATTTCTTGCGGAACCACGATCTGAGGGTGAGCGAAACCCTTTAACCGCTCCAACAGTGTCGTCATCTGCAGGCGAACCTCGGGCAGCCGATCCGGGCTCACCCTTTGACGCTTGAAAACCACACGATCCCTCCGGTTCAACCGGCGAGCCAGATAAGTCGCTCCGCTCGGACTGCGTCCCAGCTCATCAATAGCCACCAGCGAGCCGACGCGCAGTCTGTCACCTTGGCCCTGTTCCAGCTGGTGTGCCTGATAAGGAGTAAGTCGTTTCAGCTGGACCAGCGAATCGATCCAAACCGAGTCGAACGCAGGCAGGTCATACGAGAGACGCCGAACACGAGCCCGAGCTCGTAAAAAATCACGAGGACCACACAGCTGCAGTTCGGCAAGTTGCCGGACCAGTTGTTCAGACGGGGGTTCATGCACGACGCAAGCATCCTTTATTGCGGATTCGCCGAATCAGCCCAAAACGCAAAGCGTCCTCAGCCACCTCAGCGAAGTCATGAAAATTGCAATTTTTGTTGTCGCAGAAAATGCCCGTTTGAGCAAGTCGCGCCCCCCACTTTTCTCGCACTGGCATCATTCTCCGATCAACTCCTAAACTCCGTTTGAACACCCGCCCAACGGGTTCCCGCACACCAACCACCCTGATTGTCCCCACCGCCAACTCCGTATCGTTAATTTCCCCCAGCAACCTTCCATCACAGTATTTCACCCCCGTAAATAGACTTTTCACCCATTTCGCGAAAGAATGAATCGAGATCACAATTCGTTTACGAAGAACGCGGGACGAGGGACTTCTCGATTCAATCGGTCGCTCGACCGATGAGGCCCCGACCCGAAATCCGTACCCTTTTTAACCATGGAGCCAACTACTGATGAAAACAAACAATTGGGTCACAAAACTGGTCCTGAGTCTGGCAGCAACCCTGCTGACCGTTCCCGCATTTGCCGACGAATACCTCAACGGCATCGATTGGAAAGAGCCCGCACTGGTGGTCCCCGGCGAACCGGGTGCTCCCCCATCAGATGCCGTCGTTCTGTTTAATGGAAAAGATTTTTCCGCCTGGAAAGGGGCCGAAAACTGGAAGATTGAAAATGGAGCCATGGTCTGTGGCAAAGGAGATCTGCGGACGAAAGAGGCGTTCGGAGATTGCCAGCTGCACATCGAATGGTCTGCACCAACTCCCGCCACGGGAAGTGGCCAGGGACGGGGAAACAGCGGGATCTTCTTCATGGATAATTACGAATTACAGGTACTCGATTCCTTCGAAAACAAAACCTACTTCGACGGACAGGCTGGGGCCATCTATAAACAAATGCCTCCCCAAGTGAACGCAACCAAAGCCCCAGGGACCTGGAATGTCTACGATGTCATCTGGAAAAGCCCTCGTTTTCAAGCAGATGGCTCATTAAAATCCCCCGCAGCGATCACCGCCTTACACAACGGGGTCTTAATCTTGAATCACTTCGAGCTGACCGGAGACACCCCTTTCCACCGTCCTCCACAATACACGAAGCATGCCGATCGTCTGCCAATCCGGCTGCAGGATCACGGGAACCCGATGCGGTTTCGCAATATCTGGATCCGCGAAACGAAAATCCCCGAAGCAAAACAGGGGCGAAAACCCTTCCTCCGCGATGATAAAGGGGTCGAAAAAACGATCGAATAAAAACCGATCGCATGAGGATATCTGATTACGGCCCAATGTCTCGTGAAATCAAGCCGATCATCGAAGGCAAATTCGGGAGGATCTCGCCCAACAAGCGAGATCCCCCTCTGCCCCTCTGCCCCTCTGCCCCTCTGCCCCTCTCCTCCTCTGCCCCTTTGCCCCTCTCCTCCGCCCTACGCCAAAATCCCCTTCACAACATCGCCATGCACATCGGTTAACCGATACTGACGCCCCTGATAGCGGAACGTCAGCCGTGTATGATCGATGCCGCACAAATGCAGAATCGTCGCCTGCATGTCGTGGATATGGACCGGGTCATTGGTGATATTCCAACCAAAGTCATCGGTGGCACCATAGACCGTGCCAGGCTTAATCCCGCCACCCGCCAGCCACCAGCTATACGACTTCCCAAAGTGATCTCGTCCTTTGGGACTGGCCGGATCTCCCTGCCCGAAAGGCGTTCTGCCGAATTCGCCACCCCAGACGACGAGCGTGTCTTCGAGCATCCCTCGTTCCTTCAGGTCCATCACCAGTGCGGCCGAGGGACCTTCCGTGTCCCGACATTGCGTTTCCAACTGCGTGAACAAGTTTCCATGCTGGTCCCAGCCCGCATGCATCAACTGCACGAAACTAACCCCGCGTTCGAGTAACCGTCGGGCGATCAGGCAATTGTTCGCAAAGGTCCCTTTAACCAGTGCGTCGGGCCCGTATCGTTCGAGTGTCGCTTTGGTCTCGTTGGAAAAATCAACCAGATCAGGGACACTCGACTGCATCCGAAAGGCCATCTCATATTGCGTAATCCGCGTATCAATCTCGGGATCACCGTAATCCGCCAGATGCGCCTCGTTCATGGCGACGATTTCGTCGAGCAATGCCCGTCTCGACTGGGAACTGACTCCAGGAGGATTTGCCAGATAGGGGACCAGATCGCCAGTATTCCGGAAGCGAACCCCTTGAAACCGACTGGGAAGAAAACCGCTCCCCCAATAGTAATCAAAAAAGAGCTGCCCACAGGTTTTCGCCCGGTCGCTCGAGGTCATCACCACATAAGTAGGGAGATTATCGGTGACACTCCCCAAACCGTAAGAGAGCCAAGCCCCCATGCTGGGCCGACCGGGGACCTGAGCCCCCGTCATAAAGAACGTCACCCCCGGTGCATGATTGACCGCTTCGGTATGCATGCTGCGAACAAGACACAGGTTGTCAGCAATCGCACCGACGTTGGGAAGCATTTCGCTCATCGCGATACCTGATTCACCATATTGTTTATGCGGCTTGATCGCGGGAAGACAGGGCCATTTGCCATAACCACTCGACATCGTCGACAAGCGGGTCTTGCCACGAATCGAATCCGGAATGTCCTGCCCCACCATTTCTCGCATTTTCGGCTTATCGTCATACAAGTCCACATGCGAAGGACCACCCCCTTGCCACAGCACGACGACACGTTTGGCCTTGGGGGGGAAATGTGGCAACCCAGGCTGCCCCGGACTGCCCCGACCGGCTGCCGGGGTAGTCGCTTCCGCAGCCAGTCCCTGATTGGGTCCCATTAGCTTCGCCAATGCCGCCAGACCGACACCACTCGCCGCCGAGCCGAATAACTGGCGACGATTGACCCGATCGACATTTTGTCGCAGAAAATCTGTCATCGAAAGCCCTTACTTATTCTCGAGTTAATGCTTCATCAAAGTTGAGAATCGCCAGACAAACCGCTGTCAGCGCCGCCTGATCAGCAGCATCCAGCGACTCGTCTCTTTTCGTCGCCCCGACCGTGAGCAGCGCTTGAGCACTGGTGATGTCCTTTTCATACAGGGCATGCTGACGCTCATAGGCCCGTCGCAGTCGATTGCGATCCGCTTCGGTCGGTTTACGCGCCAGCACCCGGCGAAATGCGAGGGTGAGTCGATCCTCGGGATTCGCTTCCGTCTTCGTGCAAAGTTCTGCCAGGACACGGGCCGCTTCGACCCAAGTCGGATCATTGAGTGTCGTCAGGGCATGCAGCGGCGAACTGGTCGACGTTCCACGAACACGGCAGGTTTGGCGATTCGCCGTATCAAACATGTTGGCCGGATTCACCGTCCTCCGCCAGAAGGTGTACAGACTGCGGCGGTACAGGTCACGGCCAGTCGAGGCAGGATAGGTAAAGTCCCGTTCCTTGGTAATCGCCAAAGCCTCCCAAACGTCGTCGGGCTGATAAGGGTAGACCGGTGGGCCACCGATACGAGTTTCTATCAGTCCCGCAGCCGCCAGCGCCCAATCTCGCAGCAGGAGCGCAGGCATCCGCATTCGCGTCGCCCGCCCATACAGACGATTTTCGCTGTCTTTCGTCAGTTGTTCCGCGGTGATGCGACTCGACTGCCGATACGTGGCACTCATCACGATCAGCTTATACATCGCTTTCATGCTCCAGTTCCGCTCACGAAACTCGACCGCCAGCCAATCCAGTAGCGGACCATGAATCGGGTACTCGCTTTGCACCCCAAAATCTTCTGACGTTTTGACAATCCCCGTTCCAAACGCATGCTGCCACATCCGGTTGACCTGAACGCGTGCGGTGAGTGGATGTTCAGCCGCGACCAACCATTGAGCAAACCCCAGTCGATTGGGAGGTGCCCCCGCAGGAAGCGGCGGTAAAAATGCGGGAGTCGCAAACGACACTTTTTCCGTGGGCGAAAGGTACTCGCCCCGATCCAGGATTTTGGTCTCGCGCGGATTGGCGTCACTCATGATCATCAGTCGAGGAAGCTTATCGGCGCGATAATCTCCCAATTGTCGGTTCAGCCCCTCCAGTTTTGCCAGCGGCGGAATTCGTCCGACCAGCGTAGGCCTCACTTTTTCATCGAAGTGTTTTCGTAACGAGGGCTCTAGCGATTTTTTTTCGTCATCCGACCGTTCGGCTTCTGCCTTGCGGAGAATTGCCGACAGCGGGTCGGGAAGCCCCTTCCCTTCAGCCGGCTTGCCGTCAGCAAAAAGCCCCACTCGCCAGCCTTCAAATGCGGAATCACTCGCCAGTCGTGCCTCGATACCGGTCGCCGCAATCTGCGTTTCCAGTTCCGCAATGCGAGCTTTGTTCTCTTCCGTGGGGAGTTCCAAAAATGGCGCGGCAACACGAATCCGTGACGAGAAATATTGTGGTGTCCCGCTTTCCGGGACGCGATTAAAGGCGTCCATCAAACTGTAATAATCGCGCTGAGTGATCGGATCATATTTGTGATCGTGACACTGAACACAGGCCATGGTCAGACCGAGCCAGTTGGTGGCAGTGGTATCCATACGATCAAAAAGGTTGACGAATCGCTGCTCTTCCGCGATCGCCCCCCCTTCCCCGTTAAGCAGATGATTCCGATTGAAGGCACTCGCAATTTTTTGGTCGGTCGAGGCGTCAGGAAGCAAGTCACCGGCCAACTGCCAGACGGTGAACTGGTCAAAACCGAGATCTTGATTAAAGGCTTTCACCACCCAGTCGCGCCAGACCCACTGCCAGGTATCCCCATCCTGTTGAAATCCATTACTGTCGGCATAACGGGCGGCATCGAGCCACGGGAGTGCCATTCGTTCGCCGTAGTGTTGGCTGGCCAATAACCGATCGACCGTTCGTTCATACGCCTGTTCGCTCGGGTCGGCCAGAAAATCATCGACTTCTTGCGGTGTGGGGGGAAGTCCTGTCAGATCGATCGATAATCGCTTGAGCAGCGTCAGCCGATCCGCCTCGGGCGAGGGACCAAGCCCTTCTTTCTCCAGCTTGGCCAGGACAAATCGATCGATCGGTGTCCGAACCCAGTCCTGTCGAGTGACGGCAGGTTCCGGCGGTCGGACCGGGGTCACAAAAGCCCAGTGAGATTGATAAACCGCACCGGCGGAAATCCAGCGTTCGAGCAGTTGTTTCTGCTCGGTAGAAAGCCGTCGATTCGATTTGGGAGGAGGCATCATCGTTTCGGGGTCGGTGGCATGCATCCGCTGGACCAGTTTGCTTTTCGGAGCATCACCGGGAACAATCGCGCCGGGTTGAATCGCAGACTCGCGCAGATCCAGCCGCAGATCCCCCTGACGTTTATTGCTATCTTGCCCATGACAGTAAAAGCAGTTTTCCGCCAGGATCGGCCTGATATCTCGATTAAAATCCAGATCCGGCGTTCCCTCGTCCGCAATCAACATCAGGGGAACAAACGTCAGCATCAGCATCACTGCCGAGCCGATCCCCATCCAGCGGACTGGGTGACCGAGCGGCCTGGCGCAGTTCGCGGAGGTGAGTATACCGATCTCCATCAGCATCGACCGAAGGAGAGCAATGCAGGAGGTTCGAGTCAGTCTGGTGATCATCATTCAGCAGGGCACTCCACACTTCGAGACTCATTGGCTAGCAACGTCGTTTGCAGAATTCGGTTGAACAGGGGGTACTGACCCCACTCTGTTCCACACGCAGTATAGCGTAACTTGCCGATCAAAACGAAGAAACAGCGATGGCAACATTTCTGGCGTGATGACAAAACCAGTTTTCAGTTTTCAGTTTTCAGTTGTCGGTTGTCGGTTGTCAGTTGTCGGTTGTCAGTTTTCGGAATCTTGAAATTTCTGCTCTCCCTATTCGTGCGATTCGTTTGATTCGTGGTTCACACTCTTGGCATTTCTGAAAAGGATGTGATTGACGAATCGAATGCCGTATTCCAGGGATTTGCCTAAACTCTGCTGTGAGCAGGGGATTACGAAGCCGGTCGAGACCGAGCTGTCCGATCGTCATGGCCGTCAAAGGGGACGGACCAGAGACCGAAGTCGTCTTGTTTGCTGCTCGTCTTGTTTGCTGCTCGTCTTGTTTGCTGTTCGTCCTGTTTGCTGTTCGTCCTGTTTGCTGTTCGTCCTGTTTGCTGTTCGCCCTGTTTGCCACAGAGCCTTGTTTACTGCAGCGTCAAGGATTCGTGCCTCGCGCACTGGGTTTGTGGTTGAACCGAAATTTCCACGGCGAGTTGACCACCAGGAGACAAATGGAAATCGAAATGAAGAGGGAACTGAAAAGAATATGAAAATCTCCATTTGGAATTATTGCGGTGCGGGTTACGATAAAATTGGATTGCCATTCGTCGTGGAAGTTCCTCGCAGGGAAGTTCCCTGATACTGATCCATGCCCGACCCTCTTTCAATCCTGCTGAAAGCCGAGCCCATGCATCCACACAACCTGCATCAACACCGATTCGGCCTCAACCGACGCGAGGCTTTGCAGGTCGGCTATTCCGGTTTGTTGGGTTTGGGCTTACCCACGCTGCTGGCGCATCAGGCCCGTTCTGCGGAGACCATGCCGCCTGCGGAAACAACGCCGCCGAACGGCCAGCGGGCCCGCAGTGTCATTCTGATCTTTTTAACCGGAGCCCCCAGTCATCTCGATATGTTCGATCTGAAGCCGGATGCGGCCGCCGAAGTGCGGGGTACGTTTCAGCCGATTGCCAGTCGTACGCCGGGAATGCAAATTTGTGAACATCTGCCAAAGCTGGCGGCGCGATCCGACAAGTACGCTGTCATTCGTTCGATGACCCACGGATTACCAAGTCACGAACATGCGACACACATGCTGCTGACGGGGATCGACAAAATGCCGATCGGCTCGACGCACATGGCCTCACGACAGGATTGGCCCTGCTATGCCTCGACGCTCGATTACCTCCGCCCCCGGCGCGATGGCATCCCCAACGGAGTCATGCTCCCTACTTATTTGAATAATGGATATGGATTCTCCGGACAGGACGCAGGATTTCTCGGTGCCAAGTACGATCCCTGGCACGTCAAGCAAGACCCGAACGACCCCAAGTTCCGCGTGGAAAACTTGAGTCTTCCCGTCGGTGTCAGTGTGGATGTCCTGGGGCATCGGCGCGAACTGCTGGCACAGTTCAATGCCCAGTCGGCCAATTTCGATCGGGTCCGTTCGGTAGTCGAATTTCAAAATTACCAGGATCAGGCGGTGTCAATCCTGACGGCGAGCGACATTGGCCGCGCCTTTGCCATCGATCAAGAACCCGCCGCCGTGCGAGATAACTATGGTCGGCACCAGTTTGGCCAATCCTTACTCTTGTCACGGCGACTCGTTCAAGCGGGGGTTCCGATCGTGCAGGCCAATATGGGAACCATGAACAACTGGGACACACACAACAACAACTTCACGCAGCTCAAGGACCGCTTGCTCCCCCCACTGGATCAGGGAGTTTCGGCATTGCTGGATGATCTGGATTCCACGGGTTTACTCGATCAAACATTAGTCGTCATGGTCGGGGAATTTGGACGGACTCCAAAAATTGGGGGAAATGTCGGTACGCCGAGTTATGTTCCTGATGGTCGTGATCATTGGGCGGGTGTGTTCTTTGCCCTGTTTGCCGGGGCGGGGGTGAGTGGCGGTCAGGTGATCGGCAGTTCGGATAACATTGCAGCCTATCCCGCGTTGAATCCGTACTATCCTTCAGACCTGGGGGCCACGATTTTTTCGTCGCTGGGGATTGACCCGCATTGCATCATGAAAGACCGAGTGAATCGGCCCAGTCAAATCAGTGACGGGGAACGCATCTCAGCCCTCTTCACCGGTGCGTAACGCGAGCCGGTTGGGCCTCGGCAATAATATCCAACAAGGGTTCAAATTTCGGAGATTTCATCGGCACCGATTAGCTGGTTTCTCGGCGGAACCGGAAGAACGGGGACTGGCTCCGTACTCGGTGCCTGTCCCCGTTCTTCCGGTTCCGCCCGTTCTTCCTGTCCTTCCTGTCCTGTCCCCGTTCTTCCGGTTCCCGAAGTTCGTTTTACCGAGAAAATTGTGCCTGTCCTCCTCTATTCGCTGATCAATAACGCCACCTCCCTCCCTTGATCCTCTCGATTGTGTAATTTTACAAACAAACGACCGTGCCGTTAAGAACGGGGACTGGCTCCATACTCGGTGCCTGTCCCCGTTCTTAACGCTCCCGTTCTTCACGCTCTTCGCTGACCCGGCCTTCCTGTCCCCGAGATTTTACAAACAAACGACAGGCCTGGAAGACCAAACATCTAAACGTTTGGAAAGAACATCCAAAACAGTCCCCCCCAGAGCCGGCGGAGAATTCAAAGGCTTAGTGAAGAACGGGGACTGGCTCCGTACTCGGTGCCTGTCCCCGTTCTTCACGCTCTTCCCTGTCCCCGGCCCTCTTGTCCCCGTTCTTCACTAAGGATCAGTACTCGGTTCCGTCGGTCGACTGAAAAAGTCGCTCGACGACAGCAAATCCTCGTGTATTGGATTTTGCCCTTATTTATTTTACTCCAGCGCGCAGTGTCCCCATAGTCCGCAGATGCGTGTGAAGCGAAAGGGCCTGATCCTGGCAGTGGTAGCAAAATGCAGCGGGAACATTTCACTGAATTGCGTTAAGTCGTATCCTATTGATCGAGGTGAAGAGCGATCCCCAGGGGCAAATGAGAGTCCCCAGGTGAAGAGGCCAATCGAGTTTGCAGATGGCTATGCAGAAACCCCAGCCGAACAAACTTCGGCGCGACCGGAAGAACGGGGACTGGCG
>Ga0114978_10002623_pt1 | contig 14807 bp, 16 predicted proteins | sample S_140212_EF_Meta_FD_87027 | JGI IMG/M metagenome (GOLD analysis project Ga0114978, IMG submission 87027) | Freshwater microbial communities from Lake Simoncouche, Canada to study carbon cycling - S_140212_EF_MetaG | ecosystem: Environmental > Aquatic > Freshwater > Lake | place: Lake... | reverse complement strand
GTTTGCCTCTGAACTTGTCCCTGCACGAGATATGCGCCGTATGATGTTGGCTGCCCATCAGGTAGCCGACTATCCTGCTCGTGAGGTCAACCCCAAACAAGAGACGCTTGCAAGTACAGCACAATACGGTAATTATGTACGACTTCCATATCCTGACTGGTCTAATATGGAGAAACCAAACAGGCGAGTCATTACAGCACTCGGCGTTGCCGATTCTTTAGAATCGTTCCTTCATCATGCTGAACATAATCTTGTTTCTCCAGAAACAGTTGCTCGTCTGGCATCATATTATCAGCCTCCAAAACCAAACCTTAGTTTGGTTACAGACCATGAAGAATCAGCGAACCTTAAAGACATTATGAAACGCTGTTCGCCATTGGCTTATGTCATTTGGCGTGACGGACCATTACCCAACAATGACCGTTCACGAACACTGGCACGGTTGGCTCACGAACTTGTTCGTAGTGGTTTGCATCCTAGTGAAACTAAACTCATAATCATGTCTGCCGACAAGCGGTGGGGCAAGTACCATATGCGTACCAATGGTGAACTAGAGATTGATAAACTCGTGCAACGGGTTTATACAACCTAGAAAGCAGTAACATGCAACACACCATAATCATAGAGGGTCGCCCCACACCCAAAGGTCGCCCACGGCTAGGACGCAGAGGGCGTGTGTTTACACCCGTCAAAACCCTAGAGGCAGAAGCAAACATTAACGGGGCATGGGTCATGTCTGACGGACCTATCTTTGAAGGTCCAGTACAAATGCGCATCGTATTCTCCAGCACAGAAACAGAAGTGACCGTACTAGATTATGATGGCACACCATCCAAACTGCGAGGCGATGTGGACAACTACATTAAAACTTTAATGGATGGTCTTAACGGAGTAGCGTGGGCTGATGATAAGCAAGTGCATTATGTGGAAGCGTGGAAGCAGTGAGCCTTGTCCAAGCAGAAAAACAACTAGACAACTACGCTCGTGCTAAGTCTAGCAACGGCAAAGAATTTCTTTGCCGTTCATGCAAGACATGGAACCCATCAGCATCGTATGAATACATGTACCACGAAAGCCTGCACCTTTCATTGCGATGTAACAAATGCAGGGATGCACGATGACCGATACAACTAAGACACCACCCAAAGGTAAATTTTCAGATTATGATATTCCAGCGAAAAAATTCAACTTTCATGACGACCTCAAGTTTGGTCACAAAGGTGAGGCGTTGGTTACCGACTTCCTCTCTGCAATGGAGTCTGGTGCTTTTGAAGTTAAAACCGACAGATACCGCAATGGCAAGATGGTCCTGGAGATGGAACATAATCCTAGACTTCGTAAAGACGAGCAAGGCAAAGCCGTTTGGGAAAAATCAGGATTAAATGTTACAAAGGCAGCATGGTGGGTTTATGTTTATACATTAAATGGCACCGAAGGTGCTTTTGTAATTGTAAGCGTCGCCCGCCTGAAACGCTACCTGAAATTAAACCCTGAACTTTATAATCGTAAAACAATGCAAACAATGGCTCGCATGTCTGGAAACCCATCTCGTGGGTTTCTTTTGTTACCTGAGCAGGTCATGGATGTTCTCACGAATCCGAGATACGATAATGAAGTATGACCCAAGAAAAAGATTAAACCAACACTCAACTGAGTGGGAAGTTTTAATGATGCCTTTCTCCTACGAAATTAAAGTAGAAGAAACAAATTGGGAAATGGTTGACATGGTGATTGAATGCATAGCAACCCTAGACGAAGCAGACCAGCGTGTGTTGTACGAAATCTTTTATGACAAGAACACATACGAAACCCTAGCAAACAACCTTGGAATTAAAGCCAAGTCTCACGCTTGGCGTAAAACCCAACAGGCGATGGACAAACTAAAAAAAGCAATCCTTGAACATCCCTCGTCAGGAAAATTTAACAATAAATGAGAAAGCCCAAAATGACAAACATAGAAGAATTAGAAATTCTTTTAGCAACCCTAACCAAAGAAGCGAAGTTTTACGGACTTCCATTAGCAAGAATAAGTGACATAGATAATGTACGAAAAACCATCAGAGCCATCCAAGCAGTACGCAAAGAAAAAGGCGGAACTGTACCGACACGAACTTGACCGACCCACTCCGCCGTCAGTTGCTGCGCATAAAATTAAAACCATAATATGGGAAACTGTTGCACACGAACTAGCGTTCGTGATTCAACAACTGGAAGAAAACCCTAAAGATATTAAAACATGGAAAAAGGTTTGGCGAGCCTTGTCCGTGTACGAGAATGCGTGTAGGCGTGATGGAAAATAACATGGACTTCCCTCGTGCGCATCCTGACTGTGAACACTGTGGAACAGTGTCACGGGCTTTAATAGATTGGGCGCAGACAGTACACGATTTATGTCCATGCCTATGCCATATTCATAAAACAACTAAAGCCCGTGCCTTAGAACCAAAACCTAAAGGCAAAAAACGATGAGTGGATTTAGTCCTGATGACATGGCAGACCTAGAACGAATCTTCGCACGAACAGTAGAAGATTCGGAAAAAGGTTATATAGTTGAATTTCATTTATCTAAACTGGCAGCCCAAGAAATGGTTGAAGAATGGATAGAAGGCTTAATGGGCAGCAGAACTGCCATTAAATCATGGATGCATAACTACAGTTATATTGTGGAATCTATTATGGAGCAACTACAGGCAGACGACTAATCAACGCCTTGTTGTTAGCCCACTGTGTTTTAGTTGTTTCAATATGCAACCAAGCAGCCCAAGCCTGACCCATGCCGTGAGGATTAGGTTCAGCCTTATGCCAGCCACGCTTTGGAGTCCAAATTACACCACCGACATAATCAACAATCATCTGCACACCATACTGTGCAGAATTGTCAACAAACTCTTTCATAACTTTCTTGGCTACTAAACGACTTGGATAACGCCAGTCAATCGCAGCCCCAAAATAATGCGTGGACAATGCACCACCACCACGAACCTCACGCTTATTAACAATACCAACACTGGTACCACCATAACGCTTTAATAGGTGGTCCTTGTATGCTTCAACATTAGGGCTAGCCTTGCCTCCAAGACGAACCTTGTCAACCTTGGTGGCTTTCTGCCAATTATATTCATCTGTTTTATTTACAGTCATTATTTATTCTTTTCTATAAGACCCTGACGGGCAAGTTCTTTCATTAAATCAGCAATATCAAACTGTTTACTAATTGTTGCTCCACGCTGTTCACGCTCGCCTACATTACGCACAGGAACACCCAACTCACTTAACCACGAACTAGCCACTCGTTCTTGATAAGTTGGTTTACCACCAAGAAGCCCACCAGCAAGACGCTGAATCTTTGCTACTAACGGAATAGCATTTCCCACAGCATAAGAAACAAATGGGTCAAGTTCTGTTTTGCCATCAGCGTTAACACGAGCCAAAGGTCCCTGACTAAAAGGCAACCCCTTATCCCCTAATGTTTTCATGCTAATCTCAGCCAGTAACCTGTCCAAGCCTTTAGCCTCGTCGTATTTATCTGTGAAAGGGATGCCAGTAGCAAGTTGCCTACGGGCAAACATTTCAACAGGAAGTTTATATGTTGGATACATTTGACCAATGAGTTTAGATGGACTTGTGAATGAGTCTGCCTGCTGTTGCAGGCGAGTCATTGGCAAGTCAGGGTTAAGAATCCATTTACCAGCCAACCCCATAGGACCATTCTGTTTAAGCCATTCAGGCAAAATAACATCAGAACTTACAGGATGCCGTTCCTTAATATTTTGATACTGAATATAAGCCTTAGGGCGATAAATCTGTTCAGTCATTTGCAAAGGAATATTGCGTGTAGTCCAAATCCAAAACGGCACTAACTTCTTTGCTTCTTCATCAAGTTTAGACAAATCGCTATAATCAAAATGGTAACGAGTTATACGATAAATAGCCTCATCATAAGACAAGCCACGCTTCATGGTGTCTAATGCCATCGGGAATCGGGCTGCTCGTTCCACAAAGTCATTACCCATTGCCGAAGCACGAGTCGCTTTGTTATCCATAACTTTATTATAAATCTTAGAAGCACGGCTGCCCTTTAATAAAGGCTGTGTAGCAATTTCACTTTGTAATCCACGACCCGTTGCATCAACAGCACGCAATGCTGTTTCATACATGTCACGCACAGCAGGTTCAACAATACCCAGTTTGTCAAGCCATTTTTCAGGTCCATGTTTAGCCAGATATTCCATAGCCTTAACACCAGCACCAATGTTATCTACGCCAACTCCAGCAACATAATTCATAAATGTAGAAGAAATAGCATTACGAGTTACAAATCCAAGACTCATCGTTGCGTAAACTTTAAAGAACTGATGATACTTTAATACCGCATCACGAATAGCCCCTTGGTTTGCACGCTTGGACAACTTCTCAAGTTGTGGACGAGCAATATCATAAAAATCCTGTGGAACTTCAATACCAAGACCATCACCCAAAGCCTTCCAGCCTTTAGTAATGTCATCATATAATGTTCCACCAATCTTTGCGTTAATTGCTAAAGACAACTCGTGGTCAGCCATAGGAATAAGTGTTGAATCCAACAAAGCCAACTGTGCTTCATCAGCATGTAACTGCGTTACAACACGCTCCCAAGCCCGTGCTTCGGGAGTGTCGCCCATCTTGGGAATATTATTCATTGTGTCACGAACCTTGTCAGCCCACTTACGAGCAGAAGTACCAGCAGCACCATCAGGTGCGTCAGTAGCAATAGCCTGACGCACAAGATTAATGTCAGCCTGAAGGGCTGCACCTGTAGTATCAGTCCAATTTTCTAAAACTTTACGCTGGTCCAACAATGTACTAAGGCGTTCTTCTTGAACCATTTTGCGAATACGAAGTTTCTCGGCATCACCAGCACCAATGTTTCCAATGCGTGTTTCCAAATCAGCAACCAAATTAGTAATTTTAGTTTCTTTCTCATTAAGAATAGAAATAGCCTTTTCACGAGTCACTTGAATTTTTTTGCCACGATAAGGAACAGTTATGGTTTTAAACGCTTCATAATCTTTCCAAGCCCTATCAGCCTCTTTCATGCGACGAGAAGCCTCACGCTTAACAACACCAATTTTTCCACCAACACTACGAGACTCAATCTGAGCAGAATGCTTAACAGTTAAAGCATCCTGCAAAGCACGACCAGCAGCCGTAACCTCATCCAGTTTTTCAACAGCACCAAGAGAAGCAGAGACATAATCAGAATTAGCAATAGACTGCATCAATTCATCAGTAGTTCTAAAAATTGGAGAAGTGGTACCATCAACAAGGCTGGCATCAACAACATCTTTACCGTATTGTTTAGTATAAGAAAAAGCATCAGGAAGCATAATTGAATACGCACCATCAGCCATCGGATTGTCCATGCCATAAAGAACACCAGATGGAAGCAACAAGGGTTTCCCTGTTGCGCCCATGCCTTCTTCAACTTGCGCACGCAAAAAGTCCTGCATCATCTGGTCACCTACATGGTCAGAGTTTTCTAGACCAAGTTCAGCCGCTGCATCTTTAAAGTTTTGACGCACAACATCAAAAGCCTCATTAAGAAACTGGTCATCAACAACACCCAACTCAAATTTATTGGAACTCAAACCAGCAATAGTGGTTTGCAGTTCCGCCAACGCAGGATAAACCTGTTCAAACATTGGGTCAATCTGACCTGATGCCAACATGTCATTCCATGAATTAACAAAAACACCCTCAGTGTCCACACCAGACTGTCGCAAAGCAAAACCAACAGCCTCACTAACGCCACCCTCAGGGTCCCAAAAATCATAATAATGTTCAGGCTTACGCATGTCATGCATGGCATCAGTAGGAATAGAATGTGCGCCGACAGAACGACCATCCTGCATAAACCCATTACGAATAGCAGCCATTTCATCTGTGGACATACCAGCACTGCCAGCAGCCATTGGGCGTGTAGAAACAACACGACCAAGTGGGTCAGCATTAGGGTCAAAAGGTTTAGCAACTAAATCATCATAAGTTCCATATATAAAACCATCTTCAGAATAGTCAGCAGCATAACGAACATCACCCAATGCTTTAAAACCATCCAATTGCTCAACTAAATGAGTTTCAGTATCAAGCAAATCATTTAAAACCTGACCAGCATCAGGAGGAGTATCAGCAATTTGTTTCTGCAATACCTTCAAGCGTGATTCTAATACACGAACCTCAGATGTATTTTTAGCACTCATGCCAGCATCCCGACTAATGCGGTCAATCAGTGTGTCCACGCTTTTAGGAATACGCCGTGCATCAGGATACATCTGGGCATAAAGTTCACGCAACTTTGTGTAAGCAGCCTGTTGATACATCTCACCATTAGAAATAGAATGCTTTAATGTTTGAACTTCATCAATTAACGCTTGATGGACATGAAGGAACGCACCGCGTGCCTCATGTCCTTGTTGTGTAGCCAATTCAAAACCATCAGCCATTTGCCGTTCAATAACAGCAATCTTTGCTTGGACACCAGCAACATCTTTATCTATAACACCAATTTGTGATGTTTTTCTATCCATAATGTCTTGTGCCCATTTAACAGTATCGGCTGCTGTTGACTTGGCATTAAATGTTCCTTTGTTTACAGCAGTTACAATGTCACGGCGCAAACCTTTAAGTGAAGCATGCGAAGCAGTCAAACTTGCAACAAGTTTTTTGTCTGGAACAAGTTTCTGGTCTATAACTTTAGAGAAATCAGGACCAAAATCCATAAGGCGACGAACATATGCCTCACGCCCACGAGCGTTAGCCATACTGTATGCGTAACCTTCCATTACTGAACCGATTTCTGTTTCAAAAAAGTCAACACCTGCACCAGTTTTTTTTCTAAAAATCTGGTTAATTTCAGATATGCTTCCTTCTTGAAGTTTTTCACCCATGAAGTCAGCACCCTTGCGATACTTACGATACATGGCTGCACCAGAATTAGAACCTAATTCCGATGCAAGCAAATCAGATTCTGCAAAAAAAGACTTAAATTTACTTTTATTACCAAAAGCAATCCTTAATGCATCTTCGGTCATTTTGTGATGAACATAATCATCAATTAAACCAATTTCTTTAATACGCCCAGAATAATCAAGATTAAACTTGTCATAAATTGCGTTGACACCACCACGACCATGTTCTCCATTTTGCCATGAAATAATGTCCTCAGCCCATTTCTTTTTTTGCGGGCTTGCAGAAGCCCTAAGAACAGGGTCCTCAATAAGATGCAAAACCTCAGCACTGACACCTTCGCCAGCATCACGAATTTCTTTTATAGTACCATTAATTGCATTAAGACTTTTACGGTAAAATTGTGATTTAAAACCTTTGGCTGCTCGTGCGGATGTGTAGTGAGAAATTTCTTCAAGAACAACTTGGTCAGCGACACCTTTGTTGCGCCCAATTTCCTTAGCAATAAAACCAGCACGACTAGAAGCAGAAGTATATACACGAGCGTTAGTTAAACCAGCACGACCAATCATGTCCCCGACACCAGCCCGCAAAGCAGTACCAACACCTTTTCTACCACTAATTAAGTTAGCAACATGTTCAGTTTTAGGTACAACTTCACCCATAAAACGAACACCATATTTAACATTCTCAGCAGCACGCACTTCCTTTGGAATTGCGGCTGCGCCATAACGCATAATGTCATCAAACTTACCAATAAGTTGAGGATGCTTAGCAATCATGCTTTCAGTACCAAATTTGATAGCAAGTTCGGCACGACCTGCTTTGCCAATAAGACCAACTTCTCCAACACCAATATACATAGTAGGGTCCAAAACGGTATCAACAGCAAAATCAATAGTACTATCAAGCCACTTAACACCTGTTTGAGGTGCTAAGCGAAAATCTTTATTGTTTCCTTGTTTAACAAAATCAGACCAAGAAGCACGCTGGCTACCAGTCAAATAATGCCCAGAACCAGACGAAACATACATGTTAGCCATGTCGCCAAGTTCTTTAAGACCAGACTGAGCAAACCGAGAAACGGTTTGTGTAGCATCAACAGCCTTAATGATACCTTTACCAGCACCACTCAAAACAGTACCAGCCACATCACCAGCAGCACCCAACAAACTAAAACCCTGCGGAGCCTTAGGTTTACCACCATCAGCATATGTTTTATCCAACTGTTTAATAGTTGATTTCTTCTGTGAATCAGTCATTGGACTACCAGCAATTTTAGCCAAAGCATTAGAATAAGCAGAATCCAACTTCAACTGTTCCTCAAACTTGCTCGTCTTTGTCCCAGCACTATTAACAGATGGCGGGCTAGTCAAATTAAGACTAGCACGAATAGCATCACCACGCTTTTTAGATGCAGCAAACTGATTATCAGGTTCGTTAGGTGCAGGTGGATTTGTGTTGCTAAAAGGCGAACGGACAACTGGCATTATTTTCCTATGTTTTTCTTAATTAAATCGGCAGCAGAATATTTAAGCGGGTCCAATTTTTTCTTTTTAGCACCAGCAGTAAACTTTTGTTCAAACTGTTTAACTAACTGTTCAACATTTGCAGAACTAAAACGCTGTTTATCTATAGATGCACCAAACTTTGCTGCTTGCTGTTTAGCCAACGCATCAATAGTTGTAGGAATATTAGCCAAACCAGCAACACCAGTAGTTTCAGTAAGGTACTGGTCAGTAATATTTCCAGCATCTGAACTAATACCAGTAATACCAGCATCTTTGCGTTTCTTATAAAAAGCATCCATGTTGGCTTTTTGGCGTGTAGCCTCAGCACTCATAAATGGTTTAACATCTTTATCAAGTTGAGCAATGGTTTGCGTATAACTTGATTCATCCAAACCCATCTCGGCAGCCTTGGCTGCTCGTGTTTTGGGATTCAGCAGACTATTTTTATATGCAGAAATTTCAGCCTCGTTTCCACCACTAGAACGAACAGTGTCAAACCAAGATTGAGTAAGATTTTTATACTTAGGGTCCATCATGCTATAACGCAACTCAACAGTGTTGGTGTTTGCTGTTGTATCGTAAACCTGTGAAGGGTCAAATTTTAAAAGCGGACTAGCCTTTTGGGTTCCCATTTCTTGCAATTTAGAAACTGCTTGAGGATTTTTTAATAAAGCAGCAATTAATTGTCCTTGAGAAACCTTTTTACTAATTGATTTATAGTCGTCACCACCAAGTAGGTAATTTATAATATCTTTATCTGTAGCCATAATAAACCTCTATATATACCTTAAATGTTCTATTTCTTGGTTGTTTTTTTAGACTTGGCTTTCTTTGGTGGCACGCCATAATCAGCAGCCGCCTGAGCCTTGGTCGCAGCAGCCGTCTGTTTACCAGACATTAAAGCCTCAATACCCTTAGAGATATAAGACTGGCGTAAAGCCTCAGCATCACTGCTTGCACCAAACTGGTTCTGTTGAATAGTGCCAATCTCACCACGGCGAGCCGTATCAATAGCAGATAAATCACCTCTACGAGCAGCATTAATACCTGAAGTGTCCTGTGCCTGCAAACCAGCCAAATTACCAGCCAACGCCTGCTGAGCAGCAGTGTTGGCACCTTGACCAGCAGTTTTCAAAGAAGCCATATAAGCCTTATCCGCTGCACTTAACTGGGCATTAGCACTAGTTTGCATCTTTGCGATAGCGTCAAGATAAGCCGCATCTTGCGTGGACACTTCTTGAGCCTTATTGCCAGTAGCACCATAAGCAGCCAAAGCATCTCCTAAGCCCTGTTGGATTTGTGGAAGATTGGCTACTTGCGCATTGGCAAAAGCGGTTGCGTCAGGAAGCCCAGCAAGAAAGTTTGTACCAGCATCATTAATTGTTTTAGACGCTTGGGCACCTTGTCCAGTATAGTATTTTTGCATAGCAGCAAGTTGTGCATCATAATTAGTATTAGTAGTACCTGTTTGGGTATCATAATATTTGTTTACATCAGCAGTTTGACCTGCATACATTGGAGTAGCAGTATTTACAGCAGAATTATAAGCATTTTGACCAATAGTGTTGTACTGTGTTTGTGCTGTCGCTCCAGCCTGTTCTTGTATTTTAGCAGCATTTATATTAGCCTGATATTTAGCAGCGAGTTCAGCAGCGGTTGGTGTTTTAGTTCCACTACCACTGCCTGATTTTGCCATAATTGCACTTTGTGCATTAATGGCAGCAATAAGTGCATCGTTGTTGGTTGGTGGATTTAAAGCAGTATCTACAGCAGTAGGAACATTTATTCCAGCCCTGCGGAGTGCTTCGGCACTAGGTCCAGTAGGTGTAGGAGGTACTGTAGTGGGTGTTGTGGTTGTAGTTTTTGGTACCGTTGTTGTAGGGGACACGCCAGTCTTGGGAGCCATAGTGGTTGAAGTAGTGGAACCAGCCTTGGTAGTTGATGCTGGTTTAGGTGCAGCAGTAGTGTTAGTTGTTTTAGCAGGTGCTTGACGCACAACAGTGTCTGGTTGTGTCCCAGCGTTACGAATTTTTGCTTCGCCAGTAACAGTATCAATATATGTTGCACCAACTGGTGTGTTTTCAAAACCATTATCTCGTGGTGTCTCAAACCGACCTGTCGCCGCATTCCATTTCATTCGTGCCATAATAACTCCTAGTAACTCTGCTGTGACTTAATATCAATAGCGGTAGATAAAACACTGCCCTGCTGTTGCAGGCGCAGTTGTGCAAGATAAGATTCCAAATCAGCCTGTGCAGTAGCCTCAGCAGTTTGAGAATCCTGCAAAGACTGATTTTGGTTTTCTCTTTCACGACCCAAATCGGTTTGTAAATTAGCAGCATATTTTTCTAATCCAGCAGTACGAATACCAGATGTAATATTTCCACCACCAAAACCACGGCGACCAAAACCAGCCACCACGGGTTGGAAACCTTCAAGGTATTTTTTATTTAAATCAGCGATATTGCGTGTGCCACGCAACTGACCCAACGCTGCTGCTTGAGTATTCGCTACAGATGCCGCTGCACGCTTACGCCGTGCTGCTGCTTCTGCAACACCAAAGTCGCCATAAAAACTAGATGCATCAGCCATTATTTAACCTTCTTCAATTCATCAATTTCTTTTTGCATTCGTTCAAGTTCACGAGTAAGTGATTGAACAAGTTGAACCATCGCACTAGGATTATATTGCGAGGACAAAAGAGAAATGCCGTTAAAAACCCAAGCCATTACAGTGCCTTGATTATGTAGTTAACAACAATGTATGGCTGTAGGTTATTATGGGCTGCGCCACTTCCAATAGGTTGATTAGTCATTGTTACTGTGGTACTTGCACTGTTTGTGTGACCGTGGTTACCAACTGCATCAATGCTTAAAGTATGTGCGTGATTTCCCACACCATTTGAGGTGAATGTATGCTGATGTCCTCCAGATGATAGTGCGGCATTGGTAACACCACCACCAACTGTTGCAGCACCAGCAGTACCTGATGCAACATAATCGTAAAGAACGTTATGTTTAGGAACATTTGCAAGACTAGATGGAGTTTCACTAGTAAAAGTTGCATTAATATTATGTTGATGCGAACCAGCACTATCAACTGTACCAGTATGAGAATGTGCACCATTGTCAAGAGCAGTACCTGTATGTCCATGACCACCAGCAGGGTCAATAGTAACAGTAGTAACAGCAGTAGCGGTATTAGGATGCGTATGAGTAGCCAATTCTGCTTGTGTTAAAGCAACAGTTTTAGCACCACCAGTTTCACCCAAAGCGTCAAACTCTGCATCAGCAGATTTACCAACAGGAACACGACCACCAAAGTTAGGAAGAAGAAAAGTAGTTCCACTAGGATTAGCACCCCAAGGAAACACCGTGCCACCAGTAGTTAACAAAGCATACAAATCAGGATAAGAAGCAATAAGCAAAGCCTGACCATCACAGCGTTTCCAGTTAGCAGGTTCATTAGCCCCAACATACTGAACAACAGAACCGACAGGAGACAAAATTCCCGTAGCAGCACTGGACAACTTGGCTATACCAAGCGTTCCATTATCTATGTTTGTCCCCGCAGACAATCCATCAACATAAGTTTTGATTGTCGCAAAGTTTGTATTTACTTGACTTGCAACTGCTGGTGTTCCAGCAGTAAAAGTATTTAAACCAGTTAAAACAGTCATGTTAACCCTTTACCCTTCTTGGTACCCATTTGTACCCGATACTATTAATTCCCCAAGGTTTAGTTAGTTCCCCAACAAACCGAAGTTGAACAGTTTTAGCCATACCAAGATTGGAGGCTGTTTTAATACTTCCACCAAGAACATCAGTTGACCAAACAGAACCATAAGTAGGTAAACCAGCAGGTTCATAAGCCCAGTTTTCACCCCACATTAAACCAATAGCAGAAGAATTAAGAGTTATATTAAAACTACGCTTCTCTGCACCAACAGCCTCTTGGTAGTCGTGAAAAACTTGAACAGCAATGGTTTCATTTGTTTCCGTTTCACGCATAACCAAATCAGGTCGGCGGAACATTTTGCGTTGCAAAAATGAACCGCCATCAAACCACTTTGTACGGTAAACAGTTGAAAAACCAGAAATAGAGTTATTAATGTTTATAACATCATAATCATAATCATATTTGTCAACTTCTAAAACGGTTTTAACTACAGGGTGACAAGCAAGACGAATTTCGTTTCCTTCAGAAGTGCGATAATCAATACCGCCAACTACACCATAGTTGTCAGCAGTAGAAAACATAGAATATGACCGCATGCTAGGGTCATAAATAACATTAATTGTTGCTAGAGTTTCTTGCGAACCAGTTTTAGAATAAGGCAAGGACAACCAGACACGGCGACCAATCCAAGAAATAGAAACCTTCTCAGGAATGGAAGTGTTGATATAGCGTAGGTCAAATGCAGTACGCAAAGGTTCAAACAAGTTAGTCAAGTTGGAACCATCAAAGAAGTGAAGTCCTTTACGGTTAGCATAAAAGTAAACACCCTGTTGTGTAGTAACAAAAGAATGAGGACTGACACAGCCAATGTCTGATGCTATTTGAACGATTCTATAATCAGTATGGTCATAACCATAAAGAAAATACATTGAGTATTCTTTAAAAACAACTAAACCACCATTTACTACACACATGCCAGTGATTTTGTTTCCGCCACCTTCAATATCAATATAATCATTATAAACCCAATTAGTAGGCAACGACTCATCAGACCAGCGTAACCTGTTAGGAAATAAGTTTCCATCTTCTTTAGTGTTAGCAACAAAAACACGATTAGAATGAACAGTTATAAGTTCTGCTTGAGGCATTCTATTTGCAACAGCAGCAGACCGTGTTTGCCATGTTGCAGAACTAGAAGCAGGAATATTAGTTGCTACTCCCGCACCACTCCATACATAACTGCCAACAGTGTTAGTAGCGCCAGTAACGATATAAAGATTAGAACCCCAAGTAGCACAAGAAGCACCATGAACACCAGTAGAAACAATGTCTCCGCCACTATGAGCAATCGGAGTAAAACCCGTAGAGTTTTGTTTATAAATTTTAACATTATTAATTAAAACCAAATTGTTAGTAGTGCCATAAAAACCATAAAGACGCTGAGGGTTCCAATCATCAGTTGTAGCAACAGCAGAGTGAAAACGAACCATGCCACCACGACTGAAAATACCACCACGAGGGTCAACCTCAACATTAAGCATCTCAGGAGACTCGTTATCAGCCAATTGGTACTGGTCTGAACGCAAGTTCAAACCACCAGTAAAATCTTTCTGTTCAAAAATCTGTATATTAGACATTACAGACCCCAGTTAGAACGATTGCTACCCAAGCCTTGAATCCAACCCTTATATGTAGGGCGACCAGTAGTTTGACCATGAGTTAAAATAAGAGGATTATGACTATTAGGAGTAGTAGAGTTCTTAACCGCCAAAGCAACACCCTCATCAAAAGCGCCCTTATACATTTGAGCCATAGCAGAATCTTCTAACTGCTGATATACACGACTGCAAGCATAATAAACCAAAGGGAAATGCAAACTAGGAATAGCATCAACATCGCCACCTTCGGTTTGCCAGTCATACGGTTCACGATACCCACGACATACCAATGTCCGTGCATTATTGGGTTTAGGATAAAGATGGATGTTTCCACCCCACACAGCATAAAATAACGGGTCAGACGCAGTATCGTATGACCCGATATAGGTTCCCTCAGCCATGTCAAAACCAATCATGTCAAGACGATAGCCAGTACCACGATTATCTACAATGCTAGAAATCTGCCCCATAGGTTCATCAGTTATTTCAGCCATTTTATATGCACGAACACCAGACTGCGTATTGAAAGTAAACGAATACTCCAAAAACGCCCAGCGTTTTTCGGTATCCAAAATACGATAATAACCATCACGAATATAAAGATTCAAAATAGTATCTGACAGGTCAGCCACATCTAAATCCGTAATGTCACGAACAGCCTGACGAATATCGGCAGCCGTTAAAGACTTATATGCCATCGGTCACCACCTTTTTAGAAGCACGCAAATGCCCCATACACAACACCTCGTCCTTAACACGCATACCCTCACAAGTGTCATCTTTGGCTGAACACTTGTTACCCCGACCCAAATAAGGAGCAGAAGGATTAGCCAACTGAGAACCCTTGGTCTGGTAAGCGGGACGCTGATTAGCCACAGGAACACCATACATTGCGTGGACAGGAACAGAACCAGAAATACTCATACTAATACAGTATTTGTTCTACAAAAAACTATTTAGACTTCTTTTTAGGAGATTTCTGCCCACGACCCATACGAGCCGCATCATCCCTTGC
>Ga0114978_10002621_pt1 | contig 14819 bp, 12 predicted proteins | sample S_140212_EF_Meta_FD_87027 | JGI IMG/M metagenome (GOLD analysis project Ga0114978, IMG submission 87027) | Freshwater microbial communities from Lake Simoncouche, Canada to study carbon cycling - S_140212_EF_MetaG | ecosystem: Environmental > Aquatic > Freshwater > Lake | place: Lake... | reverse complement strand
GTGCTGGTTTTTGTGCTGGTGTTGTAACTCTCTTTGGTTTGAACCGAGTTGTCAGTCTTGGTCTCCGTGTTGGTATTGGTTTTGGTGTTATTGCTCTCTTTGGTCACCTGAGAGTTGTCAGTTTGTGTCTTGGTGTTGTTACTGTCGGACGTGGACGTGCTGGTTTTGGTGCTGCTTGAGCTGTCGGTGTTGGTTTGTGTGGCGTTTGAATACTCGTTGGCGGTGGGGCCGGAGTTCTTCATTTGCTCAGACATGGCCGTGGCACTTTGAGTGCCGGTGGCCGCAGCGGCGCCACTGCCTGAAGTAGCGGTGGTGTCAAGAGGTGTGACGGCTGGCGTCACAGCAGCGGGTACGGTGGCTGTGGTGGTGACGGTGTTGTTGATGACGGGGTTGGCATAAGCCTGACCAGTCAAGCCAAATGCAACTGCGATAGCCGACGCCAAGAGTGTCTTTTTCATGGTGATTCCTTAGAAAGTTATTGATTAAGATTTACATGGTTAGACGGACTAGGTTCGTCATTCCGATGGCGGTATTGCAAATCTAATGCCACAAAAAATTCGCGCTAGGCAAGTACTTGATAAATACATAAAAACCCGTGCTGTGGCAGGGTTTTTTAGGTGTTTTAGTTGGGTAAGTTTCATCGCTTTATTGACTGAGGTTGCGGTCTGTCACAGGCTTGTGACAGGGTGTGAAACTAGCACTTGGACGCGCAGTTGAGGGATCGCAAATTCTCGGAATTTGAGCGTTGATTTGTATAGGAAGTTGATGGAAAAAGCACTAGCTGCCAGAGGCTTGTGCGGTGTACCGCCGCTGAGACACTCAGGCGTTGATGCCGTGCTTTTCCATGAGCCGGTACAGGGTCATGCGCGACACGCCCAGGTCGCGCGCGGCGCGTGTTACGTTGCTGCCGCTGCCTTGCAGGCAGACGTTGATGGCGTCGCGTTCGGCACGGATGCGGACTTCCTCCAGCGCCTCGCCGTTGCGCAGGATGCTGGGCATGGGCAGGTCGAGGTCTTCCGGGGTGATGAGTCGCCCCTCGGCCATAACCATGGCACGGCGGATGCGGTTGATGAGTTCGCGCACATTGCCTGGCCACTCATACGTTTTGATGGCCTGAAGTGCGCGGTGGCTAAAGCCAGTGATGCGGGGGTTTTTGTCGTGCTCAAAAAGTTTGAAGAAGTGCTTGGACAACAAGGGCAGGTCTTCTTTGCGCTCACGTAAGGCGGGCACATTGAGGGGCAGCACGTTGAGGCGGTAGAGCAGGTCTTCCCGAAATTGCCCGGCTTTCACGGCGTCTTGCAGGTGGATGTGCGAGGCGGCAATGACGCGGGCATCCACCCGAATGGGCGTGGATGAGCCCACTCGGTTGATGGTGCCTTCTTGCAAAAAGCGCAGCAGGTTGGCTTGCAGTTCCAAGGGCAGGTCGCCCACCTCGTCCAGGAAAAGTGTGCCCTGGGCTGCAGCTTCGATCAGACCTTTTTTTTCTTTGGCAGCCCCCGTGAAGGCGCCACGCTCGTAGCCAAACAATTCCGATTGAATAAGGCTGGCGGGAATGGCGCCGCAGTTGACCGCAATAAAGGGCGCTTTGGCGCGCGCGGAGTGCTGGTGAATAGCCAGCGCGGTGAGCTCTTTGCCGCTGCCGCTCTCGCCCCAAATGAGGACCGGTGCGCTGGCCTGGGCGACCTTGCGGATGTGCGCGCGCAGGTGCGCGATGGCCGGGCTGTGCCCGACCAGGTCCATGTCGCGCGGGTTGCTGAGCGTGATGTGGGGCTGGTCGATCAAGTCTGCATAACCGTAGGCGTGGCCCAGCGTGTGGTTGAGGCGCAGGGGGTCAATCGGCCAAGTGTGAAAGTCAAAAAGATGCTGCGCGATCATGGCTCGGCAGTGCGGGGTTTTGATCAATTCAGCGGGGAAGACGCCGACCCATTGGGTGGCTTGCTGCACATCCAGAAATGAATGAAGCGCCTCAAGTTCTTTCTCTTGTGTGTCCTGAATCAGCAGAAGCCCCACCGGAAAAAATTGGGCCTTCATCGCTTTGCGCGCCTCGCTCACGCTAGATGCAGTCGTCAAATCCCAGTGGGCCACCACTTTGTCCGGCGTGATCAGATGCGCAGCTTCGCCTACCTTGATGCTCAACAAGCGCCTCAATGTCATCCGTGAATCCTTATATTAATTTCCCCCTCCATGCCCGCAACGATGGATTGCCACGTCGCTACGCTCCTCGCAATGACGAAGCCGTCACTGCGAGCGAAGCGTGGCAGTCCATGCCTTCTACTTTAAGGATTGGCATGAAGCGTAAGGCTTCAACCTGGGGCTTGGCTTGATTTTCCGCAACGCGATTTGGGGCTTGTTCATCAAAATTGAAACAGGGCGTAATTTGTTTACCCCAAGCATTTTTGTCGCGGAGAACTTGGTCATGATTTTTTCAAAATTGCCCGCGTGGCGTGGCGTGGCGTGTGCGGTGTTGCTGACGATGGCAGGGACGGCGGGAGCGCAAACTTCTGAGGTGCAGCCGGTAGGCAAACCCCCGGTGCCAGACAACCGGCCGCCCGAGGTGGCGCCAATTTTTGAGCAGCCGGGGGTGCTGACGCCCAAGGGCGGGGTCGTGTTGGAGCCCTCGTTTCAGTTTGGCTATTCGTCGAGCAACCGGGTGGCCTTGATTGGGTACTCGATCATCCCGGCGCTGTTGATTGGCTTGATTGATGTGCGTGAGGTCAAGCGCAACACGGTGACGGCAGCGCTGTCCGGACGCTATGGGGTGTCGAATCGACTGGAGCTTGAGATGCGGGTGCCGTATGTGTACCGCTCGGATGCCACGGTGAGCCGTGAAGCGCTTATTCCGGGGGCGACGGAAGGCGTTTTTGATTCCAACGGATTGCATTTGGGTGACGTGGAGTTGGGCGCGCGCTATCAGCTCAATGATGGAGGCATCGACAAGCCTTTTTTCATCGGGAGTGTGCGTTTTAAATCACGCACGGGCACCGACCCCTTTGAGGTGGTCACCGATTGCAAGTCTCGGTGTGTGGACAACACTTCGGGCACGGGCTTGCCGCTGGATTTACCTTCGGGCTCGGGTTTTAATTCTTTGCAGTTGGGTCTAACGGCACTGTACCCATCTGACCCGGCGGTGTTTTTTGGCAGCATTACCTATCTACACAATTTTTCTCGCGACGACGTGAGCCGTAAAGTGCTGGATGGCGCCACGGAGTTTTTGGGCACTATTTCACCGGGCTCAGTGGTGGGCTTTAACTTTGGCATGGGGCTGGCCATTAACGAAAAATCAACCTTGAGTATTGGCTACGACCACAGTTCGGTAGGGCGCACCGAGAGCAATGGGGCGGTGGTGAAAGGCTCGGTCAGGACGCAGTTGGGCACTTTGTTGCTAGGCTACGCCTACCGCCTGAGCCCCAAAACCACGCTGAATGTCTCCGTAGGCGCCGGGTTGACCCGCGACACCCCCGACGTGTCTTTGACTGTGCGTTTGCCGGTGTCTTTTTAAGCGAGTTTTTTGCCAGAGCGAAGTGAAGGACTTGTCTTGTTGAAAAGTGTCCAAAGATTGGACCGCGCAGAAAAGGGGTCAGAGCCCAATTTCGTTGAGCGTTGTTTGTCTGCGATTAGGTTTTTGTCCTGAATTGGGATCTGACCCCATTTCAGCTTTTGGCGATGGCGAGCGGTATTGCAGGGTACCAATTCAGGACAAAGAGGTGTAGCAGGCAGGCTGGGGGGTCAGATCCCAATTCAGGACAGCGCTATTTCCAAAGCGCGACAACCAAGAACGAAATTGGGCTCTGACCCCCAACCCGCTCTCAGGCCGACTTCATCGCCCGCGCAGAAACAATTTATCAAGGTCTTTAACGGTGATTTGTCGCCAGGTGGGGCGGCCGTGGTTGCACTGGTCGGAGCGCTCGGTGGTTTCCATTTGGCGCAGCAGGGCGTTCATCTCGGTGAGGTTGAGCGTGCGGTTGGCGCGCACGGCGCCGTGGCAGGCCATGGTGGCGAGTAGCTCGTTTTGCGCGCGCTGAATGACGGTGCTGGCGTCCACATGGGCCAACTCGGCCAGCACGCTGCGGGCCAATTCGGTAGCGTCGCCTTGCGCCAAGGTGGTGGGCACGGCGCGCACAGCCAAGGTTTTGCTGGAAAACGTGGTGATCTCCAAGCCCAGTATTTGCAAGGTCTCGGCATGGGCTTCGGCGGTGGCGACCTCGGCGGGTGTGGCGGCAAAGGTGGCGGGGATCAACAAAGGCTGGCTGGCGATTTGCCCCAGTGTGCTTTGTTCGGCACCTTCGCTAGTGGCGCTGTTGGCGCTGAGTTGCGCTTTGAGGCGCTCATAAACAATGCGTTCGTGCGCGGCGTGCATGTCCACAATCACCAAGCCCTGGGCGTTTTCAGCGAGGATGTAGATGCCTTGCAGCTGCGCCAAGGCGCGGCCCATTGGCCACTCGCCCGCAGGCAGGGGCTGGCTGTCGACAAAGCCTGTCTCTGCGCTTGGCACAAGAGGCGAAGCGGCAAAGAGGGCGCTTGCAGGCGGTGCCTCGCCCAAGGGGGAAGAAACCAGGCTGACCGGCACCGCAGACACAAAAGATGGCTCACCCCTCTGCCAAAGCAGCCCCAAGTCGCTCACGCGGTGCCCACCCGTTGGTTCAAAATTCATAGCTGGTTGAGCACGGTACATGGGCGCTACAGCCGTATTTTCTATAAAAGTTCCGTTGGGTGCTGCAGGCTCACCCGCCAAGGCCAACAAGGCCGCGCGGGGGGCTGCCAGCGCGTCTTCTACCGCGTGGCGAATGGCTTGGTGGACTTCGCGGCTGTCGCGAAAGCGCACCTCGATTTTGGTGGGGTGCACGTTGACGTCCACCCGCGTGGGGTCGATCTCGATGTAGAGCGCATAAATGGGTTGGCGGTGGCCGTGCAGCACGTCTTCGTAGGCACTGCGGGCGGCGTGGGTGAGCACTTTGTCGCGCACAAAGCGGCCATTCACATAGCAAAACTGCTGGTCGGCGCGGCTTCGGGCGGCGTCCGGGATGCCGGCACGGCCCCAGACGCGCACGGTGGGCGCTGCACCCTGGTGGCTTTTGGCGCTGGAGCGGTAGTTGACCAGCACGCTGCGCTCGACAAAGTCGTCGCCCAGCACGTCGCTCAAGCGTTTGTCCAGGCCTTGCGTTAGCTCGGGCTCGGCGCAGGCGCGCCATTGTTCGACCAACTTGCCTTCATGCCAAATGGCAAAGCCCACATCGGGGCGGGCCAGCGCGTGGCGGCGCACCGATTCGACGCAGTGCGACAACTCGGTGGCGTCGGTTTTGAGAAATTTGCGCCGCGCCGGGGTGCTGAAAAACAGCTCTTTGACCTCAACCGTGGTGCCCACGGCGCGAGCCACGGGTTTGAGTTCGCCGGTCTGGCCTTCGAGTAAATAAGCCATGTTTTGGCCTTCAGGTCTTGACAGGATAGCGCAGTCAGCTATTGAGTTGATAGCGGCCAAGGCCTCGCCCCTGAAACCCATCGTGCCAACCGATTCCAAATCGTGCAAGTTGCTGATCTTGCTGGTGGCGTGGCGCTTGAGGGCAATGGGCAGCTCTTCGCGCGGGATGCCAAAGCCGTCGTCTTCCACCGAGATGAGGCGCACGCCACCGGCCAGCAGGCGCACGGTGATTTGCGTCGCGCCTGCGTCCAGCGCGTTGTCCACCAACTCGCGCACCACAGAGGCCGGCCGCTCCACCACCTCGCCAGCCGCAATTTGGCTGATGAGTTCGTCGGGCAGTTCACGGATGATGCGGCGGGGGGAGGGGGCTTGAGCGTCGTTCACAGGTGCTATTCTAAATTTTTACGAGGCACGATATAGCCGCGCACCAACACACTGCAGGGATAATTCCCCGCATGGAACTTATTACTTTTCTTTTCGACTTCATCCTGCACGTAGACAAACACCTGGAGGCGTTTGTGCGTGACTACGGCTTGTGGGTCTATGCCCTGCTGTTTCTAATTATTTTTGTGGAAACCGGCGTGGTGGTGATGCCATTTCTGCCAGGCGATTCGCTTTTGTTTGTGGTGGGGGCCATGTGTGGCGTGGGCTTGATGGACTACACCCTGTCGGTGAGCCTGTTGCTGGCGGCTGCGGTGCTGGGCAACCAGTCGAACTACACCTTAGGGCATTATTTTGGCCCGCGTGTGTTCAAGTGGGAAAACTCCCGGTTTTTCAACAAGGCCGCGTTTGACCGCACCCATCATTTTTACGAGCGTTACGGCGGCATCACGCTGGTGGCGGCGCGTTTTATGCCTTTTGTGCGCACCTTTGCGCCGTTTGTGGCGGGCGTCGCCAAGATGAGCCGGGCCCGGTTTACCTTTTTTGATGTGACCGGTGGCGCCTTGTGGGTGGTGGGCATCATCACCATCGGCTATTTCTTTGGCAACTTTCCATGGGTCAAAGCGCACCTGGACAAAATCATCTGGGCCATGATTTTGGTGCCGGGGGCTTTTGTGATTTTTGGCGCCTGGAAGGCTCGCCGCCAAGCCAATTAAGCGGCCTGCACCTCGGCGTAAGTCGGTGGCTGGCAGCCGGCGCGGGTGCAATTAATCGCTGCGGCCAGCATGGCTTGCTGCAAGGTGGTGGCGACTCGCCCCGCTGCGCCCTCAGGATGGAGCACCCAGTCGCCCAGGCAATTGCCCCAAAAGGTGTCGCCGGCGCCCACGGTATCAAGCACCGTGATGGTGGGTACGTCTTGCTCGGCGACAAGGCCGTCTACTTGCAGCCAAGCGCCTTCGCCACCAAAGGTGAGCGCAATGCGTGAGGCGCCTTGGGCGCTAAAGTGGCGGGCAATCTCAGGCGCTGTAGCGCGGCTGGGGGCGGCAAAGCCAATGATTTCGAGGTCTTCGTCGCTGGCTTTGAGCCAGTCTGCCAAGGCGGCCACTTGCTTGACAGCCTTCACATAGGCTGGCAGGTCGGCGGCCAGTTTGGGGCGCAAATTGATATCGACGCTGATCGTCCAGCCCAATGCTTTGGCGCCTTTCAAAATCGTCAGCACCTTTTCGTGCTCAGGCGGCACCAACAGCAAGGAGCCGGTGTGCAACACGCCGGTCGAGGTGCTGGCCAGCATGGCCAGCACTTGTTCGGGGGTGTAGTCGCGGTCGGCAATGCCTTCGCGGTAAAAGCCATAGCTGGGTTGGCCGTGAGTGACTTGAACTACGGCCAGTGAGGTGGGCAAGCGGCTGGCGGGCAGGCCTGGCTTGACGCCATCGCGGGCGAGTTGCTCACGCATTTGTCCACCGAAGCGGTCGGCAGACATAGGGTTTAAGTAGCCGACCTCGGCGCCGCGCAGGGCTGCAGCGCGGGCCAGGTTGAAGGGGCTGCCGCCCATGAAGGGGCGCAGGCTGCCGTCGGGCTGCGCGACGCAGTCCATCAGGGCTTCGCCCAAGACCCAAATGGATTTGCGCATGGTGATTCCTTATTTTTTCAGCAAGCGTTGGCGACGAATGACGTCAATCCAGACCGCCAAAATAACCACCGCACCAATCGCCATCATTTGGCGGAACTGGGAGATTTCCATCAGGTTCATGCCGTTGCGGATCATGGTAATGAGCACGGCGCCAAACAAGCTGCCCCAGATGCTGCCGCGTCCGCCAAAGAGTGAGGTGCCGCCCAGAATAACAGCAGCAATGGCGTCGAGCTCAAACATTTGGGCCATCTTGCCGCTGCTTGAGTCCATACGGGCCATAAGCAAAATCGCCCCCATGGCGCAGCTCAGGCCACACACCACATACACCGCCAGTTTGTACCAGCGGATGTTGATGCCGACCTGGCGTGCGCCCATCTCGTTGGAGCCCATGGCGTACACGTAGCGGCCCAGCTTGGTGCTGGAGAGCACAAAGGCCATGACGATAAAGAAGACCGCTGTGATCAAGATGGGCATAGGCACGCCGAGTAACTCGCCGTAGCCTAAAAAGGGCAGGGGGTCGGGCATGCCGGAGTTATCGAACCCACCGGTGGATTCAAACGCCAGACCGCGCCACAGGGTCAGGCCCCCGAGCGTGACAATGAAAGAGGGGATGCCGACAAAGGCCACCAAGTAACCGTTAAACACGCCCACTGCCGCGCCAATCGCCAAAGCCGCAGCCATGGCAGCGTAGGGGTTGACGCCGAGTTTGATCATCATGTGGCCGGCCACTGCACCGGCCAGCGCGGTCAGCGCGCCCACCGCGAGGTCAACACCGCCGGTGAGAATGACAAAGGTTTGTCCACCCGCCAGCAAGGCAATGACCGAGGCCTGCACCAAAATATTGGAGAGGTTGCCTGGGGTCAGAAAATAAGGGGAGGCAATGGTTAAAAAAGCGCCAAGGACCAAAACGGCCACCATTGCGCCATACCACTCTTGCCGGATGATGGACTTCATATCTTTGATTCCTAAATAAAAAATGACGACCGCCTCAAGGACGGTCGTCAGTGCCTCACGCTTCAGTGAGGACGATCAAGCCTTCAATGATTGAAGAAGCTTATTTCACTTTCATGAACTGAGCGACGCCGGAGTCTTTGGCGAATGCGTCCACATTGGTTGGCAGAACCAGGTAGGAGCCGGTGTCGATGCGGGCTTCAACCTTTTTACCAGCGGCAGCAGCAATCGCTGTCTCGACGCCCACTTGACCAATTTTGGCCAACATCTGAGCGGCGTTGGCTTGTTGCCAGCCTTGTTTCATCATGTCCAGGCCGCCGGGTGAACCGTCAAAACCAGCGATCATGATGGAGCCGGCTTTTTTGCCTGCAGCCATCATCGCGGCTTTTGCGCCCAAAGCACCGCCGTCCCAGGCGCAAGCAATTACTTTCACGGCTGGGTTGGAGCGCAACGCGGTTTCTACGCCGTTTTGAGCCATGGTCTGGTCCCAAGTGGTGGAAACTTCAACCACTTTGACGTTTTTACGCACGCCATTCAAGCCGTCCAAGAAGCCTTTTTTGCGTTCCTGGCCAGTGGACTGACCCAGATCACCCGTGATGTAGATGACGGTGTCGCCGTCTTTGATCTGCTCACCCGCCCATTTGCCTTGAACCATGGCGGCTTTGATGTTGTCGGTGGCGACGTAAGAAGTGATCTTGGCACCGGTGATGTTGGTGTCAACGGCCACAACGGCAATGCCGGCAGCCAGGGCTTTGTTGATGGCGGGGGCAATGCCAGCACTGTCCACAGGTGCGATCGCAATCGCGTTCACTTTGCGGGTGATCATGTCTTCAACGATAGCCAATTGCTTGGACAACTCGCCTTTTTCAGCGGCGAGTTCAATGAACTTCACCCCCGCTTTTTGGCCAGCCGCTTTGGCGCCGCCGTTGATCAGGGTCCAACCTTCGTTGGTGTTGCCGTTGGTGATGTAGGCAATGGTGGTCTCAGCGATGGCGGCTGACATCAGGCCAGCAGTGGCCATGGCGATGGCCAAGCGGCCCAGGGTACGTTTCATGCTCATGTGTCTATCTCCGTTATTCAAGTTGAAGTTAGCAGTGCAGAGGAATAACTGCAAGTTGCTGGGTGTGAATTAAACCAGAAATCAGATTAAATAAACCTAGGGGTTTTACTAATAGAGAAAACCCGATTTTTCTGGCATGCTCTGGTCTGAAGTTTTTAAATTGAGCCTGATATGACGACCAAACAACCTGTGCTGCAGATCAGCAGCCTGACCAAACACTACGGCGGCGTGAAAGCCTTGACCGATGCCGGTTTTAGCCTGATGCCCGGAGAGCACGCCGCGATTGTGGGTGACAACGGCGCCGGGAAAAGCACATTTGTGCGCCTGATTACGGGTGTGGAGCAGCCCAACACGGGCGATATTCGTCTGGATGGCGAGAAGGTCAGTTTTGCTTCGCCACTGGATGCGCGGGAGCAAGGCATTGAGACGGTGTACCAAACCCTGGCGCTGGCTGAAGATCTGGATGTGCCGGCCAATATTTTCCTGGGACGCGAGCTGACCCACATTAACCTGGGGCCACTCTCGATCCTGAACCACAAGGCCATGCGTGAGAAGTCAACTGCGATGCTGGCGACCACGGGCGTCAAAATTCAGGACATGTCCGAGAGCCTGCGCGGCATGTCAGGCGGTCAGCGCCAGTGCGTGGCGATTGCACGTGCGGCTGGCTTTGCCAAGAAACTGATTATTTTGGACGAGCCCACCGCCGCTTTGGGCGTGGCCGAAACCGCCCGCGTGGAGCAGATCATCAAGGGTCTCAAGGACAAGGGCATTCCGCTGATCATCATCAGCCACAACCTACGGCAGGTGTTTGACCTGGTGGACCGTATTTGGGTGTTTCGCCAAGGCCGCATTATTTGCAGTCGCCTCACCAGCCAGACCAGCCCCGAAGAAATCGTGGGCCTGATCACCGGCGCGATTGATCCTGCCAACCTGCCCGCTGAGGAGGCACTGACATGCTGAAAGGAATCGACCCCCTGTTGACGCCTGAGTTGCTGATGTACCTGAGCGCGATGGGCCACGGTGAGTGGGTGGCGGTGGTGGACGATAACTTTACCGCCCAATTTTTGAGCCACGGCAAGCCGGTGGTTCGTTTGCCAGGCAATAGTCTGGCGCGGGTGAGCCAGGCGGTGTTGTCGGTCATACCGCTCGCGGTGGATGTGGCGCAGCCTGCCGCCTACATGCGTGTTTGCGACCAAGCGGCAGACCACCGCACGCCCGCACACCAAGCGGTGCTTGACTTGGTGGTGCGCGAAGGGTGGTCTTCAGACCGTATTGAGGGGGTTGAGCGCTATGCGTTTTATGACAAAATAAAAGGCGCTAGTTTGATCATTCAAAGTGGCGAGGCCACCGCCTACGGCAACGCCATGTTCTGTAAGGGTGTCATTCTTAATTGAACCCGGGTTTGCTTTGACTGATTTGACTGCTTTTGTCCGTGATCCGCGCATGATGCGCGGCTCCAATCACAACGGAATGCGCCAGTTTAATGAGCGCATTGTGTTGCAGGCGATTCGGCACCACGGCGCCATGCCCAAGGCGGACTTGGCGCGACTCACCCAGCTGTCCACCCAGACGGTGTCCATCATCGTCAATCGTTTAGAGGGCGATGGCCTGCTCATCAAGCAAGCGCGCGTGCGCGGCAAAATTGGTCAACCTTCGGTGCCAATGGCGCTGAACCCTGATGGCGCATTCAGCCTGGGTTTGCAAGTGGGGCGGCGCAGTTTGGAGGTGTTGGTGTCTGACTTTTTAGGCCAGCCGCGCCACCGCCTGCAGTTTCATTACCCTTACCCCGATCCGGATGTGGTCTTGCTCAAGATCAAAAAAGGTCTGGAGCAAATGCAGGCTACGCTGGGCGAGCATTGGGCGCGCACGGTGGGCATCGGCCTGACGGCGCCTTTGTCCTTGGATAAATGGGCTGATTTGCTGGGCGGTGAAGCTGGGCAAGCGCTGGCGCGTTGGGAAAATATTAATTTGCTGGCCGCCGTGCAGGCGCTGACCGATTTGCCGGTTGAGTTTGCCAAAGACACCACTGCAGCCTGCATGGCTGAAATGCTGCAGGGGCACGGCCGAAATTTCGACAGTTTTTTGTATGTGTTTGTGGGCACGTTTGTGGGCGGGGGCTTGGTGCTGGCGGGGCATATTGTCTCGGGCGCACGCGGCAACGCAGGAGCCATTGGCTCGATGCCGATTGGCCTGGGCGATGCCAACGCCAAGCCGCCGCAGTTGCTGCAACTGGCCTCAGGCTGGCAGCTGGAGCAGGCGCTTCAAGAGGCCGGGCTTGACCCGCAACTGGTGCACAACAACAGCATCATGGACGCCGCCTATGCCCATTTGACCGGTCCTTGGCTGCAACAAGCCAGCAGAGCCCTGGCCATGACGGTGGCCAGCGCAGCAGCGCTGGTGGATCTGGATGCGGTGGTGATTGACGGATCTCTGGGCCACGCCTTGATTGAAGCGTTGTTGGAGAGCACCCGCGATCATTTGCAGCACTACAACTTGGAGGGCTTGCACCCGCCCGAAGTGGTGGCCGGCCAAGTGGGGGCGCATGCCCGTGCTTTGGGTGGCTCTTTGTTGCCGCTGCATTCGCAGTTTTTCCCGGTGAAAGAAATTTTCCTCAAGCAGGATCTGGTTTGAGGCTTTATCTCGATTCTGCCCAGGTAAGCGATTGGACCTTGCCGGTGGGCTGCCCGCCCGTGGTGGGTGTGACGACTAACCCCAGCCTTGTTTTTCAAGCCGGTTTGCCGGTGACGCTGGCCACCTATTTGCATTTGCTGCAAGCCGCAGGCGATCATGGTCTGGGCGAGTTGATGCTGCAATTGCCCTCGTCTGATCCCGTTCAAGCTCTGCAGTGGCTGGGGCCGCTGCGTGAAGCGGCCGACAAAGCCCATGTGTGTTTGACCATCAAGCTGCCTTGTCACCCGGACTGGCTGCCTTGCATCAAGGCGGTGCAGCAAGCCGAACAAGCTATTTTGCTCACCGGCCTGTCTAACCCGGTGCAACTCTTGTGGGCGCAGTCCCTGGGCGTGGCCTATGTAGCACCCTATGTCGGCCGACTGGCCGCCGATGGACGCGATGTCTGGGCGCTGATGGACGCTTGTGTGGCTGTGCAAAGACAAGGGCCGGCGTTGCTGGCGGCCAGTATCAAGTCGCCCGACGTACTGGCGCGCCTGCTGGCTTGTGGTGCTGCGGCAGCCACTTTGCCGCCTGCCAGTTTGGTGGCCTGGAGCCGCGATGCCCTGACGCAAACCGCCCTGGAACAGTTTGAGCGGGATGTGGCTGCTAGTTTGAATTTGCCATTTTCCCCGTCACTGCGAGCGTAGCGCGGCAGTCCATCATCGAGTTGCGAACGCTTACTGCCGTCACTCCCGCGCAGGCGGGAGTCCAGTGCTGGCACGTCGCTAGATTCCCGCCTGCGCGGGAATGACGGGCATTATTAACAGCACGATGGATCGCCGCGCTACGCTCGCGATGACGAGCGCGGGTGCGCTTGCCTAAACCGCTCGGTTACGCGCCAGCGGTGGGTTTTTGGAGAAGTAGCCTTCGATGCCGCGCATGAGGGCGTCGGCCAGTTGGTCCTGGTAGGCGTCGCTGTTGAGTTTGGCTTCTTCTTCGGGGTTGCTGATGAAGGCGGCTTCGACCAGCACGCTGGGAATGTCGGGCGCCTTGAGCACGGCAAAACCGGCCTGCTCGACCCGGGGTTTGTGCAATTTGCCAACGCGCCCGATTTCACCCAGCATGGCGCCGCCCAGTTTGAGGCTGTCGCTGATTTGGGCGGTGGTGCTCATGTCAAACAGGGCGTGCTTGACCTGCGCGTCTTTCACCTTGAGGTTGAGGCCACCGACCAAGTCGGCCTTGTTTTCCTGATCGGCCATCCAGCGCGCTGCCGAGCTGGAGGCGGCGCCCTGGCTCAAGGCGAAGACGCTGGCCCCTTGTGGACGGGGCGTGAAAAACGCATCGGCATGGATGCTGATGAAGAGGTCGGCCTGCACCCGCTGCGCTTTTTGCACCCGGATGTGCAGGGGCACAAAAAAATCAGCATCGCGCGTCATGTAGGCGCGCAGGGGGTTGCCGTTGAGGGTGGTGGCGTTGATGCGCTCACGCAGGCGGTGCGCCAAGCGCAAGACCACGTCTTTTTCACGCGTGCCGCCGGGGCCGATGGCGCCGGGGTCTTCACCGCCGTGGCCGGGGTCGAGGGCGATGATGATCAGGCGGTCGGTGCGGCCAGAGGCGGCGGTGGTCGCGGGCGCGATGGCCACTGGGGTGTTGGCGATCGGCTTGGGTTCTAGTGGTATTTTGAAGCTATTTAGGTCTCTAAGGCCCTGAATACTAGCTTGAGCAGCTACTGATTTAGGAGTGATTGGGGCTGGCTTGGGCGCAGGGCTAGGGTTTCTTTGGGCGATCAATTCGCCCAAAGGGTCTGGGCCGGACGGTGCATTCGGCGTTGGCGTTGGGCTGGTTTTGAGTCGCTCGGCAATCAAGTCGGTCAGCGGGTCGGGCACCTGCGTGGGGTACAAGTCAAACACCAGGCGGTGCTGGTAGGCCGCAATCGGGGGCAGGTTGAAAACCTGCGGCGCAATGGCTTGCTTGAGGTCGATCACCAGACGCACCACGCCGGGGGCGTTTTGCGCCACGCGAATACCCGCAATATTGGGGTCGTTGGCGGCGACTTTGGCCACCAGTTCCTTGAGGGCGGGGTTGAGGTCGATGCCCTCAATGTCCACCGCCAACCGGGGTGGGCTGGCCACAAAGAATTGCTTGGCGGTCAGCGGCGTGTCGGACTCGATCGTCACGCGAGAGTAGTCGGGTGCCGGCCAGATGCGCACCGCCAAAATAGACGCGCCCCGCGCCAAGTGCTGCGTGCCTAGCAGCAACGCCAGCGCGCCTGACTTGAGTAGTTGACGTCGATTCATGGCTGGGACATCAGAGCAGCGCCGGGCTGGTGGCTTGCAGCAAGGCCAGTCCGCTGGGGGTTTGGGCGGTGAGGGTGACTTGGCGCAGGTCGTCGTCGAGTGCTTCGAGTGCAATCACCAAGTCAGCCACAGGGAGAAAACCGACCGCTTTTTCGGGCCACTCGGCCAGTTTGAGGCCGGGGCTGGCAAAGATGTCCCTAAAGCCAGCGTCTTCCCACTCACGGGGGTCTGAGAAGCGGTAAAAATCAAAGTGCCACACGTTCAAGTCTGGCAGTTCGTAGGGCTCGACCACCGCGTAGGTGGGGCTTTTGACGCGGCCCGCCACCCCCAGCGCCCGCAGCACATGGCGCACCAGCGTGGTCTTGCCCGCACCCAGATCACCATGCAATTCAATAAAAGCGTGGTGCAGTGCGGGGCACTGGGCCAAGGCTGCCGCAAAGGCTTGCGTGGCCGTCTCATCGGGCCAGCGCAGAG
>Ga0114978_10002619_pt1 | contig 14834 bp, 14 predicted proteins | sample S_140212_EF_Meta_FD_87027 | JGI IMG/M metagenome (GOLD analysis project Ga0114978, IMG submission 87027) | Freshwater microbial communities from Lake Simoncouche, Canada to study carbon cycling - S_140212_EF_MetaG | ecosystem: Environmental > Aquatic > Freshwater > Lake | place: Lake... | reverse complement strand
GAAAAAAGCGGGGAATGTCTAACTCAGGGTGCAAATGTCTGATGCCTCGGCACTGCCTAATTTCTTCAGCCAGCAAGCCCCGCGCTTTTTGTGAAGGGGTCATAGAAAATATGGAAACCCTTCAAAAGTTTCGATACCCGCGTCATTGAGACCGCTGACCGTGCCGCCGGATAGAGGAGGGAATTTCAGGTCCATCTGTTTGATTGCTCGTGGATTCTGCGTTTCATCAGGCGGGCAAACGCTTCGTCGGCGATATAAGAGCAGTTAATGCCAGCATACAAGCATTGTCCGGATTGATTTAGCGTTTTGAAGTGGAGGGGATCCAGACGCCGAGTTGCGCGGGCGGTTGGCCGGTCGGTTCGGGTTCGCCTTGCTGCGGAGGGCGTATTCTACCTCGATGTCGTCCTTCTCGGCGCAGAGGATGATCCCGATGGAGGAGCTGGTCTTTGAAGGTGCTGAGCGGTTATTTCATTGGAAAAAATGTGAAATTCGAAATGTGGAATGGGAGGGGAGGAGCGCAGCAGTCATGAACGGGAAGGGGGAGCGGATGCTGTGTCTCATGGTTCCGAATCATCTTCGTCGTCCTTCCAGAGGGCTTTCTCGAACCACTCGTCGTAGACACTTTCAAAGTGATCCCCGAGCTGCCGGTAGATCGATGATTGCATCGAGGTGAAGTGCCGTAGGGTTGTCCGGACCTCCTCCGCATCCATGTATCCCGAGTCGATGTTTAGCAGATTGTAGCCAAAGGTGAGCCCGCCTTCCGGCCAGCCCGCGCCGTCGAGATCCCCCTCGTCGAATTGCCGGATGACTTCCAGCAGCGTCAGGGGAAGTTGCGACTTCGTAATCGGGATCGTGAAGGTCGCATGGTATTCGTCCTCGATGCGGTAGGCAATCCCCTCCGGAATCTGGCGGGCGCGGAGTGTGATGACATCGCTGGTGGTGGACCGGAGGCAGATGCGGGCGATCTCCACCTCTCCAAGGAGCGGCGACGGAAGATACTCCCCGCCCATGAATGACGGATGGATCCTACCAAGGCTCGTGCGGGTATCCTCGTCGAGCTCGTCGTTGAGGAGGGCCGCGTCCAGATCTTCGAGGCGGCCGGCATTCCAATAGTCGGTGATCATCCGCCGACGGTTCTCTCCCGTCACATTCCGCAGGATGGCCGAGAGGGGATCGCTTTCCTTCCAGTAGGATTTTGGCCGGAAAGAATACTTAATGCCTTTGTATTTTTTTATGCTGGTAGCGGGTTAATGGTCATTGAGTGCCCGGAGACTCAGTGCTCATTTTGGATTTCGATACGGATACCTTCGCCGAGTTCGTTGAGCCGGTGCTGGAGGCAGGCGAGAGTCGCGTGGTCGCGGGCTTCCACATAGGTGAAGTTTGATCCGGGCCGGTCGCCTTCGATGAAGCGCAGGTCGCCGAGCGGGCGGCCGCCGGTTTTCTTTCCGTCGTCGAGAGGTAGGTTCTCCAGATAGCGGTAGGCCTGCGCCTCCGGACCGTCGCTCAGCGAATAGTCCCATTCCAGCCATTGATCGAGGGACCATCCATCGATCTGGTCGTCAAACGCAATTTCCTCTTCCTCGCCCGGCTCGCAGCAAAGCTGCTCCCTCTGCCAGACCTTAACGGCTTCCGGATCGCGCGGGTCGATTCCCTGGCTCTCCTCGAGGTATTCGCGCCAGGTCGGGGGGCTGACCTGCTCGCCTAAGCGGAAGGTGAATTCGTTGAACCTGTTTTGGACCGCGTAGAGGATGCTCTCCGAGGCGGGTGTGTTTATAAAGTAGGGCTGCCCGCCGAGGACGCAGGTGTCCCGGATGCCTCGAGCCAGCCGGGCGGGTATGATGCAGGATCCTGCTGCAAGACCGCAGAGGGAGAGAAAATCACGTCGGTTCATCGGTGATGAGATTCGGGTTTCGTCGTCGTAATAACAACCGGGCAGCGTGTCATACGGAAGAAGGCGCTCAATTTTCTGAGGGCTGGTCTTCCTCCGGGGTATCCATTTTTCCGCCCTTGTTCCGGAAGGCTCCTGCCTGACCGGCGGCAAAAATCCGGTGTCATTCGGCCCGACAGGGCGTTGCCAGCTGGTGAATACGACGGGTTCATTGCCCGTGTTATACCGGGCAGCCAGGGACAACGGTGGTCCTCCTCAATATTTTCCCGAGGAAACGCCGGAAAACTTTAGAGGGTTTTATTTGCCAGGGGCCGCCTTCGACTCGCTTCGCGCACAATAGTTCCCTGATGGATGTTTCCACGCTCCCTGCCGCCTGAGATGGACAAAGCCATGACGGGACCCGGGAAGTTGGACCACATGAGAGTTAGTCTTTGAGGGGTGTTGGTTTCTAGTTGGTTGTGGGGCTGTGCTGAAAATGCGGACACGGATTACCAGTAAATGAACGGCGCCGCGCTGCATTGACGGGCCATTCGGGTAAGTCATGTTTTATTAGTATTTTGAGGATTTTTTCTGTGCTTGCCGCCGGTTTTTTCGTCCGCTTATAGCCGGACGGGATCGGCGAATGACCCGGAAACAACTTAATCGCTCACTCTGGCTGGCAAGGGGGGCGAGGTTGAAAATGGCCTCGATGCGTTGGACGGCGCTGAGACCGTCATCGGTGCGCCGGAATTTCTCCAGTTCCGCAGGCAGGAGAATCTCAGCATCCATACCGGGAAAAATAAGGGAAAGGGGATCCGGGGTGGAGAAGCCGTGAAGGCGGCTGCCCGGATATGTCTTCCGAGAGAGAGCGCCTTACGCCGAGCGGGTGCGGACCTGGTGGCTGAGGATGATGGAGAGGAGGAAGAAGAGGCCGAGGGTGGTGACGATGAGGACGGCGGCGTTGAACCAGAGGATGCCGACGCGGTAGCCGAGGTATTGTTTCACGGGTCCAAAAAAGACGTTGAGATGGCGGCGACCCTGGATGTCGTTGCGGTAGTCGCTCTGTTCCATCTCGGCTTTGGAGACGAGGTCGCTGACTTTTTGGTTCACGTAGAGCTGTTCGGCGGTGATCCCGCGTCCCTTGCTGCGGAATTTATCGGGATTGAGGGGCGCGCCGGCGATGACGGCGTCAATGTCGGCGAAGCGCCGGTCGAGGTCGCGGATTTTTTTGACCTGAAGGCCGGAGACTTTGGCGAGCAGTTCCTTGAGATCCTCGAGGCGGCTCTCTTCGACGGAAGAGGGGTGTTTGAGAGCGGCGAGGGCGGTGATTTGTTTCTGGATGCGCTCCTGGCGCCCGGTGAGGGGGTTGAGTTTGGCCTGGGCGAAGATGAGGGCTTCGTAGGACCAGCGCATGGGCATGAGCTGGCAGATGAACGGGACTTGCAGATCGCTGCGGGGTTCCATGGCGGAGCCGGGGTGGTTTTCGGCCCATTGGCGGACGGTGTAAACGAAGTCGAGGTTGCGGTTCATGTCCTCGTACTTCACGAAGGCCCCGGCCAGGATGAGCTGGGGGATGAGGACGACGGGGATGATGAGCACGCCGGTTTTGGCCTCGTTGACCAAAGAGGAAACGACCAGTCCAATGGCCACACCGCTCATGGTGGTGAGGAACATGGCGGCAAAGACGATCCAGAACATGCCGCGCACGGCCAGGAGGGCATCGCCGACGAGAGTAAAGAGCACGCACTGGATGATGGCAAAGGCCGAAAGGGTGAGGGCTTTGGCCGTGACGTAGTAGCTGAGGCGGATGTTGAGATTGCGTTCGCGCAGGAGGACCGGGCGGTCGCGGGTGATGTCGTCCACGCTGTTGGTCAGGCCAAGGAACATGGCCACGACGAGCGAGAGAAAGAGATAGACGGGGATATGGAAGGCCGAGGCGAAATCGTAGTTCATGCCCTCGGAACGGCGGAGGATGAAGCCGATGAGGAGGGCAAGGGCGGGGGCGGCCAGAAGGGTGATCAGGAGGTTGGCCTTGTTGCGCAGCTTGCTGAGGAAGGCGCGCTTGAGCAGCACGAGAAACTGCCGCCATTCCTCGCGCCAGCGCAGGGGTTCCTTGCGCCGGGTGGCGGGCGATTGCGTCGCGGCGATTTCGCGCGTGGGCGCGGGCGACTGGACGTCCTTCATGAGGTGGTAGGCCTCATATTTGTCGCGCCAGTAATCGGGTGAGTAGCGGCGGGCCGGGACGAGTTGGCCGCGGTTGTTCTCCTCGAAGATGATGTCGCCGGAGAGGTCGCGCAACGGCGTTTCCAGCACGTCGAAGATGAATTCCGGACGGGTGGTGCCGCAGGCCTCGCATCCGCCGAGTTCGGTGCCGAAGTGCTGCTTGTGTTCGGCCTCGGCGAAGTATTTCAGCATTTCCTGCGGGGTGCCGAAAAAGACGAGTTTTCCGCCCCGGTCGAGCAGGGCGGCTTTTTGAAACATCTGGAAAATCTTCGAGGTCGGCTGGTGGATGGTGACCAGAACGATTTTGTTGTGGGCCATGCCGTGGATGATCTCGATGACGTGCTCGGAATCCTTGGAGGAGAGGCCGCTGGTGGGTTCGTCGAAAAGGTACACATCGGCCGAACTGACCATGTCGAGGCCGATGTTGAGGCGTTTGCGTTCGCCGCCGGAGAGGGTCTTTTTGTCCGAGGGGCCCACGACATAGCCGCGGCGTTCGTTGAGGCCGAGTTCGGCGAGTTTGCCGTCAATCCGGCGCTGGCGTTCGCGTCCGGTGAGGTGGGGGGCGCGGAGGGCGGCGGCGAAACTGAGGTTTTCCTCGATGGTGAGGTGTTCGTCGAAGGCGTCGTGCTGGGGGATGTAGGTGACGTATTTGCGCAGGGTTTCGTAGTTGGCGTAGAGCGAGCGGCCGTTGAAAAGCACGTCGCCCTGCGAGGGGGGGAACTGGCCGGAGAGCGCGCGCATGAGCGTGCTTTTGCCCGACCCGCTGGCCCCCATCACACAGATCATTTCGCCCCGGTGCATGGAAAAGCTGAGGCCGTCGAGGGCGACCTGGCCTTTGCGGAAACGGCAGATCAGGTCGCGGACTTCGAGGGAGCGGATGATGTTGCGCTCCTCCTCGAGGATGCGCTCGGAAAAGTTGCAGCGCAGGATCTGGCCGGAATCAATGCGGATAGCGTCGCCGTCGGCCAGGGCGGCAAAATTGCGCACGGGCACGCCGCGCACGAGGATGGGCCGGTCGGACTGCAGGACCTCGACCCGGCCCTCCTTGCGGTCGTAATCGCAGTAGATTTTCAGCAGCACGTCGCCGCCGGAACCGGGGGAAAGCAGGATGTCGTCCTCGTGGAGCAGTCCGGGGTTATTGGAAACGAGGTATTCGCTTTTCGAGGCCTTGAGCTGGAAGCGTCCGCCGTATTGCCGGGCGCGGCGGCGGAGGTCGCCGAGGTCGAGTTCGCTGTCGTCGTGGAAGATGATCTTGTCCTCCAGGGTGGCCTCGACCGTCACGCCCTTGCGCAGGCGGACCCCCTTGAGCACGGCGTCCACCTCGGCCAGGGCGGTCACGCGCACGCGCAGGCCGAAGCTCACCTCAAGACAGGAATCGCGGGAGCGGTTTTTTTCCAAACGCACCTCGTCGTCTTCACTCACCGCCACGTAAATCTGCGGCAGGGAGACGTTTTTCTTGGCGTTGAAATACGAGACGAGGTCCAGATGGGCGAGCACCTGATCGTCAATGAGGATGCGCTGGCCGATGAAAATGCGGCAGAGGTCGCCGTTTTTCAGGATGCGGCCTTGCACGATGATGTTACGTCCGCTGAGATTCTTCAGGATGATGAGATCCTTGTAGCGGTACGCGACGAGGCGTTCCTGATCGTGCAGTCCGCTGACGGCGACATCGCAGTTCTCCGGCGCTCCGAAGCTGACGGCTTCCAGCGGAGATACTCCCTGCAGGTGGATGCCGGTATCGGTCTGGTCGTTGGCGTTGAGCTGGTAAACGATGTCAATCGCCTGCGCGGCCATGCCGAGCTGCGACATGAAGGAGTAATAGGCGATGACCTGCTCCTGCGGCAGACCGACCTTGCAGATGAGATCGTAAAGTTGAACCCCGAGCAGGATTTTGCGCTCGTCGGTGAGATCGGTGGAAAGCTTGAGCGCGATGGCGTGGAGATCCTGCTGTTCGTGCAGGGCATCCCGGAAGAGTTTGCGCAGTTCGGAGTAAACGGCGTCCGGATAATCGTAGCGCAGGAAACTGAGGCTGGAGTCAATTTCCTCCTCGAGCAATTCGCCATCCACGCGGGCGAAGCCGGCAAAAACCTTGATCAGAGTGGGGAGAAGATTGGGGGCCTCGGAGACGGTGCGGGGTTTGCGCAGGATGCGGCGGAGCAACCGGCGGGCGGCGGTGCGTGCGCGGTGTGCGAGTAGAAAAAGCCTCTCAAGCCGCCGCTGCGTGCGACCGGGCGGCGAGGGTTCCTTGGCAGCGACATCCATCGGGGCAGCCTATCCACTTGGAGGCGCGATATCAACGACGGGTTGCAAGATGAGTGATTTTTGGGATAATCAGGGATTACCTTTATGACCGAGACCGCCACCGACCCGCTTTTGCACGCCGCAACCCCGACGGCCCTGCCGCTGGAGAACGCGCGTGTTCGCGGCGTCACCCGCCTGATCACCCCGGCGCAAATCAAGGAACACCTGCCCGCCACGCGTGCGCAGGTGGCCACCGTGCTGCGTGGCCGCGAGGAGGCTCGCGGCATTCTGCGGGGCGAGGACGACCGCATGCTGGTCGTGGTCGGACCCTGCTCGATTCACGATCCGGCAGCGGCGATGGATTACGCCCGCCGTCTGGCCGTGCTCAGCCGCGAGGTGGCCGACCGCTATCTCGTGGTGATGCGCGTTTATTTTGAAAAGCCCCGCACCACGGTTGGCTGGAAAGGTCTCATTAATGATCCATTGATGGATGATTCCTGCGACATGGCGCACGGCGTGGCCCTGGCCCGGAAGATTCTTCTCGATATTGCCGGACTTGGTTTGCCAACCGGGACGGAGTTTCTTGATCCGATCATCCCGCAATACATCGCGGACCTCATCACGTGGTCGGCCATTGGCGCGCGCACGACCGAATCCCAGACCCATCGCGAGATGGCGAGCGGACTTTCCATGCCGGTGGGTTTCAAAAATGGCACCGACGGCAGTGTGCAGGTGGCGATTGATGCGATGAAAAGCTCGCGCTCGCCGCACAGTTTTCTCGGCATTGACCGGGATGGCTCGACCAGCATCGTCAAGACGACCGGCAATCCCGATAGCCACGCGGTGTTGCGAGGCGGTCGGGACGGAACAAACTACGAGGCGCCGCACGTGGCGGCGGCTTGCGAAACACTGCGCAAGAACAGCCTGCCTCCCGCCGTGATGGTGGATTGCAGTCACGCCAACTCGGGCAAAGATGCGCTGCGTCAGCCGCTGGTTTGGAAAAGCATCCTCGATCAGCGCGCGTCCGGACGCCGCGAAATCATCGGGGCCATGATCGAGGGCAATATCCATCCCGGGGCCCAGCCTTTGGGCAGTGATCGGTCCGCTTTGCAATACGGCATTTCGATCACCGATGCCTGCATGGGCTGGGAAATGACGGAGGACTTGCTGCGAAAATAGAAGGTGGCATGACCGTCGCCGAAACCGCCTTCGCCGCGATTGATTTTGAAAGTGCGGGTCTGCGGCCTGGCGGCACGGAGGTGCCGGTGCAGATTGGCATTGCGCCGATGCAAGGCGGGGAGATTTCTCCGCGCGAATTTTTCGGGAGTTTTCTGGCCACGGATCAGGAGATCACTTGGAGCGCACGGAAAGTTCACGGCATCACGCGCAGGGATCTGGCTGATGCTCCGGACCTGACTGCGCTCTGGCCGCAAATCAAAAACCGGCTGGCGGGCCGCTGGCTGATCGCGCATGGGGCCGCCACGGAGAAACGCTTTCTCCGGGCGTTTCCTTTCCATGGGTTCGGTCCCTGGGTGGATACGCTCAAGCTGTCGCGCGCGGTCTGGCCTGCCCGGGAGTCTTTCGCGCTGGGCGATCTGATTAGGGCGCTTGATCTCGAACATGAACTGCGCGCGCTGTATCCGGATTTTCGCTGGCACGATGCACTTTCGGATGCGGTGGCGTCGCTGGTTTTGCTGCGGCGCATCGTTGCCGAGACCGGCATCGCGGAGGAGGAGGGAGCGATTTTGCTGCGGGCGGATGATTCGCCGTATCACCGGCAGAAAAGAAAATTCGACGGAGCGGCAGGGGCCTCGCGCCCTACCAATCCGGAGTAGTTGTCCCCAACCGTCCGAAGATGAATCCGTCCTCCGTCAGCACCGCATCCACCCGCACATCGTGACTCTCCACGGGAATTTTTTCCACCAGCTGGCAGGCGAAGCACAGTCCGAGGGTCCGGACTCCGGGGTTGGCTCCCAGCCAGCGGTCGTAAAATCCTCCGCCCCGCCCCAGGCGGAACCCACGGGCATCGAAGGCCAGGCCGGGCACGAGGACGAGATCCGGGGTGGGAGCGGGCTCGCCTCCCGCCGGTTCCCGCACACCGAGCGCGCCGGTTTGCGGGGTTCCTCCGGTCATAAAATGGATGGCGCCATTTTCCAGGCAGGGGAAGGCCAGAACATTTTCCCCGCTGCCGCCAGCCAGCCAGTCGGGCTCGGTCTGCAAGGGAGAAAAGCCATAGACCACGCGCGCGTCCTGCCAGATTGGCGCGGCGTGCAGACGGGCACGAATTCTGGCCGAGGCCGCCGCTTTTTCCGTAAAGGCGGCCAGCGCCGCTTTCATGCTTTTGCGCAGGATTTGCTTTTCCTCCCGAATCATTCAAAAATCAGTGTCTCTCTATGGTGACCCGTTTGCTCAAAGGAAAAAAGCGTATAAAGCCGGTTAATCATGTGGACATGAAGCTGGGGGAAGGCTGGCACAAACGGAATTTTCTGGCCGAAGTGGTGGTGCCTTCGCTCTTCACTCCCCGGTGCGGCGGTAAGCTCAAACCGGTTTTCCCCGAACTCGCCGCAGGGCAGGTTTGCATCACCTGGATCGGACACGCCTCTTTTCTCATTCAAACCGCCGAGCACAGCGTGTTGATTGACCCGAACTGGGCGAAGTGGCTCAAGGTCATCAAGCGGATCAAGCATCCCGGCCTCGCAATTCACGACCTGCCCGCCATTGATCTGGTGCTGGTCACCCACGCGCATTTCGACCACCTGGACCGGCGGACGCTGCGCGCCGTGGCGCGGGATCAGCCCATTGTCGTGCCGGAAAATGTGGGGAATCTCGTGCATGATCTCGGCTTCAACAAAGTGCAGGAGATGCGCAACTGGCAGAGCATTCAACACGGATCGCTCAAGATCACCATGACTCCCGCGCGGCATTGGGGCGCGCGGGTGCTGCACGACAACCATCGCGGATTCGGCGGGTTCCTCATCGAATACGCCGGACGCTCGATCCTGCACAGCGGCGACAGTTCGTATTTCGAAGGCTTCAAGGAAATCGGGGAGCGGGAAAACGTCGAGATCGCCTTGTTGCCCATCGGCGCCTATGACGCGCCGACCAAGCGCGATGTCCATATGAATCCCGAGCAGGCGTTGCAGGCCTTCATCGAACTCAAGTCCCGGATCATGATCCCGATGCACTTCGGTTCGTTCCGGCTCAGCTACGAGCCCCTGCATGAGCCGCCACGCCGTCTGCTGGAACGTGCGTTGCAGCTTCAGATTCTCGACAAGGTGCGCCTCCTTAATGAAGGCGAACCGGCGGTGTTCTGATGCGGGAGGTTTTCATTTCCATCCGGGGATTCCTTGCTTGGATTTTGCGCAGCCCCGGGAGTGCCGCCCGCCGCCTTACCCCAGCGCCTTTTCCCACTCGGCGATGCGCGTTTTCTGCGCTTCGAAGAGTTCTCCGGGGGAATCGAGGACTTCGATTTTCACGATCTTGTCACCGGCCTGGATCGCATTCACGACATCCTGACCCTTGGTGACTTCGCCGAAGATGGTGTGTTTTCCATCCAACCATGGGGTGGGAACATGGGTGATGAAAAACTGGCTGCCGTTGGTGCCTGGACCGCGGTTGGCCATGGAAAAAATGCCGGGCTTGTCGTGCGCGAGACCGGTTTTCACCTCGTCCTCGAAATTGTAACCGGGTCCGCCGCCGCCGGTGCCGGAGGGATCGCCGCCTTGCACCATAAAATCAGGTATCACGCGGTGGAAGGTGATGCCGTCGTAGTAGCCGCGCTGGGCGAGGTTGAGGAAGTTGGCCACGGTGACGGGAGCCTTGGAGGAGAAAAGGGTCGCTTCGATATCGCCCTTGCCGGTTTTTAGGAGAATGCGGATGTCTGACATGGAGGCGCAACCTTCTGTCAGATTTTGCGAATGTAAAGCGCCGAGCGAATGTTCGCGTGACAGACGCGCGGGCGCATGAAAAAATCCCCGGAATGAAAGCTCTTTTTCCTCTCGTTCTCTCCCTGCTCCTTGCCCTTCCCTCCCTGCGCGCGGCCACCGACGAGGTCGCGGTGATCGAGACATCGCAAGGCGAAATCGTTGTGGAGTTCTGGCCCGATGTCGCCCCGAAAACCGTGGCGAATTTCAAAAAACTTGCGGCCTCCGGGTTTTTTAACGGCACCGCTTTTCACCGCATCATCGCCGGCTTCATGGCCCAGGGCGGCGATCCGCTGACGAAGGATCCCGCGCAGGAAGCCCGCTGGGGCACGGGCGATCCCGGTTACAAAATTGCGGCGGAATTCAACGGCCGCAAACACGAACGCGGCGTCATTTCGATGGCGCGTTCCCAGGATCCGGATTCCGCCGGCAGTCAGTTTTTCCTCATGTTCGGCCCTGCGCCGTTCCTGGATGGAAAATACACGGGTTTTGGCAAAATGATCAGCGGCGAGGAAACTCTGGCGAAAATCGAAAAGACCCCCGTGACGGCTTCGGCCAGCGGCGAGCCGAGCAAGCCGACCCGCCGGGTGGAAATCAAGAGCGTGAAGATCGTTCCGCGCCAGTAGCGAGGGTTGTCCCTGCCCCGCCGTCAACGCAGGGCGGGGGAGAGCCGCGGGCTCCTCCTGTCGAATATCTATGGCCTCTCGAATTTTCCTGAGTTAGTCATCTCACCATGGCCAAAAAAGTAAAAATCGGTCTCGTGCAAAACCGCTGTTCGACGGATCGGGAGGAAAACATCGCTGCGGCCGGGCGGGGGATTCGTGAGGCGGCCGGACGCGGGGCGCAGATCATTTGCCTGCAGGAACTTTTCACCGCGGTTTATTTTTGTCAGGTCGAGGACCACAAATATTTCGAGTTGGGCGAAGCCATTCCCGGCCCGACGACGGAAAAAATGCAGGCCCTGGCCAAAGAACTTGGCGTGGTCCTGGTGGTGTCGCTTTTTGAGCGGCGCGCGCCGGGAGTTTATCACAACACGGCGGCCATTATTGACGCGGACGGTTCGTATCTCGGCAAATACCGCAAGATGCACATTCCGGATGACCCGCTTTTTTATGAGAAATTTTATTTCACACCGGGGGATCTGGGATTTCTGGCCTGGGATACGAAGTTCGGACGCATCGGGGTCTGTATTTGCTGGGATCAATGGTATCCCGAAGCGGCCCGGCTCACGGCTTTGCGCGGGGCACAGATCATTTTTTATCCCACCGCGATCGGTTGGCATCCCTCGGAAAAGGCGCAATACGGTCACCGCCACCATTCCTCCTGGGAAACCGTGCAGCGCGGTCATGCCGTGGCCAATGGCTGCTACGTCGCCGTGCCCAATCGGGTGGGACACGAGGCGCCCGATGGCGGGGATGGCATTGAATTCTGGGGGCAGAGTTTTATCTGCGATCCCTCCGGTCAGATCATGGAAAAGGCCTCGGCGGACAAGGAGGAAGTCCTCGTGGTGGAGATTGACCTCGCTACGGTTGACACCCAGCGCACGCACTGGCCGTTTCTGCGCGACCGCCGCATTGACGCTTATGCCGACATCACCAAACGGCTGATTGATTGATCATGGCCCGGGCCTTGCGGCAGGACCGCTCCCACGATTATCCGCACTTGATCCGCCGCTGGCGCACGCTGGCCCGCCGGGCCGGTCTCACGATGGAAAAATACGTGAACACGGCGGGATTCGATTTGTATTTTCTCGAATCCTCCCGGGTCGCCGAAGCGGGGCCGTCGATTTATTTGTCTGCCGGCATCCATGGCGACGAGGCGGCGGCCACGGAAGGGCTTTTGCTTTGGGCGGAAAAAAATCTGCCGCTTTTGCGCGCGGTTAGGGTTTTGATTTTCCCCTGCCTGAACCCCTGGGGTTTGGCCGGTAACTGCCGGATGGACGCAGAGGGGCGGGATTTGAACCGCTGTTACAATCGCACCGATGTTCCGCAAATCGCCGCGCAGTTGAAGCTCATGGCCGGACGTCGTTTCGACCTCGCCGTGACCTTGCATGAGGATTACGACGCGCGCGGACTGTACCTTTACGAGGTGCCGAGCCGCCCGCGCTACTGGGCCGAGGCCATGGTGAAGGCGGCCGCCCGGAACATTCCGGCTGATCTGCGCCGGAAAATCGATGGCCGGTCCGCCCGGGGCGGGGTGGTGCGGCGGGCGGTCAAGCCGGATTTGATGCCCGATTGGCCAGAGGCATTCGTGCTGCATTTCCGCCACGCGACGCGCACATTTACGGTCGAAACGCCCTCGGAATTTTTTCTCGATGACCGGGTGTCTGCGCAGGTGGCGGTGATCGCCAAGGCGGTCGCACTTTGCCGCAAAGAGTTTTCTTTGCGCCAGGCCGCCGGCCAGGCATGATGGCGGTATGTCGCGCGAAGCCGTTATTGAACGCACCACCAGCGAAACCACCATCCGCACCCGCCTGAATCTTGACGGCAAGGGTGCGTCGAAGGTCAACTCCGGCATCCCGTTTTTCGATCACATGCTCACGCTCTTTGCCCGGCATGGACTGTTCGATCTCGAACTCGAGGCGAAGGGCGACATTGAGGTGGATTTCCATCACACCGTCGAGGATGCCGGGATCACGCTTGGTCAGGCATTGACCAAGGCTCTGGGCGATAAAAAAGGCATCCGTCGTTATGGATTTGCCTATGTGCCGATGGATGAGGCGCTGGTCCGTGTCGTGCTGGATCTCAGCGGGCGGCCGTATATGGCCTATTGTCCGCCTCCCGCAGTCGAGGCCATCGGAGGAAATTTTTCCTTCCAACTGGTCGAGGAATTCCTGCGCGCGTTCTCCGTCGCCGGCGGCATGAATCTGCATGTGGACATCCTGGCCGGACGCGACGCCCACCACATGGCGGAGGGAGCTTTCAAAGCCCTCGCCCGTGCGCTGGACGTTGCCACGCAGATTGACCCCCGCGTGGAGGGCGTGCCGAGCACCAAAGGGGTGCTTTGAAGCGCCCCGGGCCGGACGTTTAGCTTTCCTTGCTCACGTGCGCTTGCCGGCCGCCGCTTTTCTCATTGAATCTTCCGCGTTGAGCGGTGAGCGTTCTTTCTTATGAATGTAGGGGTCGTTGATTATGGCAGCGGCAATCTGCGCAGTGTGAGCAAGGCGCTCGAGGCCGCAGGCGCCACGGTGGAGTTGGTGACGGATTTTCCGCAGATGGACCGTCTCGACGCGGTCGTCGTTCCCGGCGTGGGCGCGTTCGGCGATTGTGCGCGCAATCTGCGCGCGTCGGGGCTGTGGGATCCTTTGCTCGAATGGCTGCGGGCGGGTCGGCCGTATCTTGGTATTTGCCTCGGCTATCAACTGCTTTTTGAATCCAGCGAAGAGTCGCCCGGCGTGCGCGGACTGGGCTATCTGCCCGGCCGGGTCGTTCGTTTCACCGCCCCGGGATTAAAAATTCCGCACATGGGCTGGAACACCCTTTCCGGGGAGAGTGGGCCGCTTTATCCGGGCCGGGCCGGGGCGTCGTCTTTTTACTTTGTGCACTCTTATTACCCCGTGCCGACCGAAGACGACAGCATCAGCGCCCGCTGCGAATACGGGGAAACTTTTGCCGCCAGCATCAGCCGTGGCCCGGTGCATGCCACGCAATTCCACCCCGAGAAAAGCCAGGCCGCCGGACTCGCCCTTTTGAAAAACTTTCTGAACTCCATCGAAAATTCCCATGCTCCTCTTGCCCGCCATTGACCTGATGGGAGGTGAGGTTGTGCGACTCAAGCGCGGCCTCGCCTCCGAAAAAACCGTCTATTCCAGCGACCCGGTCGCCTTCGCCAAAAAATGGGAGGCTGCCGGAGCCGACTGGCTGCACATTGTGGATCTCGACGCGGCCTTCGGCGGAGTGCCGAAAAATCTCGAGCCCGTGGCCCGCATTTGCGCCGCAGTCAACATCCCCTGCGAACTCGGCGGCGGCATGCGCACCCTGGAAAATGTCAAAGCGGCTTTTTCCGCTGGTATCAGCCGGGTCATCCTCGGCACAAAAGCGGCGGAATCCGGAGACTTTATCCGCGAGATGTGCGGGGAATTCGGCGGTGAGCGCATCGCGGTCGGCCTTGACGCCAACAACGGTCTCGTTGCGGTCAAAGGCTGGACTGAAACCACCGGGCACCTGGCGACGGAGCTGGCCCTCGCCGCCCAGGACGCCGGAGCCGGCACCATTATCTATACCGACATTGCCACCGACGGAATGCTGGAGGGGCCGAATTTTCCGGCCATGCAGGATTTGCTGAAAATTCTCGATTGCAACCTCATCGCCAGCGGGGGCGTTTCCAGCGTGGAGGATTTAAAAAAACTGTCCGACATGCAGGGTCTTTATGGAGCGATCATTGGCAAGGCTCTATACGAGGGGAGAATCGTGCCGCCCTTGCCGCAGTTCGCCTGATATCACACCCGGGATTAACACCGCGTTGCCTCAAGCAAAAATGACACCAGGGCATCAAAAAAGTAGGGATACGTTGCCTCATAACTGATGACACTCTGGAGGGCGGGGGTTTTGCGTGAAAACGGCCCTCTGGAAGGAGCCCGG
>Ga0114978_10002618_pt1 | contig 14838 bp, 11 predicted proteins | sample S_140212_EF_Meta_FD_87027 | JGI IMG/M metagenome (GOLD analysis project Ga0114978, IMG submission 87027) | Freshwater microbial communities from Lake Simoncouche, Canada to study carbon cycling - S_140212_EF_MetaG | ecosystem: Environmental > Aquatic > Freshwater > Lake | place: Lake... | reverse complement strand
GCGCCGGGCATGTTGGCCACGCAGTAAAAGATTGACCCGTGCACCGCAAAGGTAGGTTCAGCGTGCGTCGTCGGGTGGGTGTCAGCGAAGCATCCGCCCTGATCCACGGCGATGTCCACCAGCACGCTGCCGGGCTTCATGCGGGAGACGAGATCGTTGCTGACCAGCTTGGGAGCCTTGGCACCGGGGATGAGAACGGAACCGATGACGAGGTCGGCCGTGAGCAGCGCCTTTTCGATCTCGAATGAGTTCGAGGCAATCGTCTTGATGCGACCCTGGTAGATGGCATCGAGTTCGCGAAGGCGAAAGAGGTTCGTATCCAGCACGGTGACATCGGCACCCATGCCCACGGCAATCTGGGCCGAGTTGGTTCCCGCGACACCGCCGCCGAGAACGACAACCTTGGCGGGGTGGGTTCCCGGAACGCCAGGAACGAGAAGGCCGGGGCCTCCGTTGGGCTTGAGCATGGCAGCAGCGCCCACGATGGGGGCCAGGCGGCCGGCGACCTCACTCATGGGGGCCAGCAAGGGAAGAGCGCGGGTGGGAAGCTGAACGGTCTCGTAGGCAATGGCCGTGACCTTTGCGGCGACGAGAGCGTGAGTCAGCTCGGGTTCGGCAGCGAGGTGAAGATACGTGAAGAGAACGAGTCCCTCGCGAAAGTACTGGTATTCGCTGGCGATGGGTTCCTTGACCTTCAGGAGAACGTCGGCAGCAGCCCAGATGGCGGGGGCGTCCGCGAGGATGGTGGCGCCCGCGGTGGCATATTCGGCATCCGTGATGGAAGAACCAAGACCGGCACCGGCCTGAACCATGACCTCGTGACCATTGGCAACGAGATCGTGAACCCCAGCGGGGGTAATCGCGACGCGGAACTCGTTGTTCTTGATCTCGGTGGGGACTGCGACCTTCATGACTCTCCTTGGCTGCGCGGAGCCATTTGGCGACACCGACATCCTTACATTACTCAGTTTGACTGACGAAAACGAATGTTTTATTACGATTTAGGTACGGATTTCGTAAATATTGTGTGAAATTAATGCGCATTTGCACATTGACCCCCCATGGACCGCGCCATGTGTGTCAGTATCAGGACACGTACCGTCGTAGGCATTGATGCCCTCGGCCACATGAGGGGGAGTACTCAGATAATGACCGAACGCCCAATGCCCAAGGATCCCCGAGTTCAGGCTCTCATCCGCCACGCGATGAGTTCGAAGGTTAGCCGGCGCACTCTTCTGGCCTCTGCCGGAGCCGGTGCCGTCGTTGCCGGCCTTGCTGCCTGCGCCCCCGGTGCGAGTGCCGCCATCGCCCCTGCCAAGGATGTTTCGGCCAGCGATAAGACACTGCGCTGGGCCAACTGGCCCCTCTACATTGACGTTGACGACGCGGGTGCCTACCCGACCCTCGTTGCTTTTCAAGAGCAAAGTGGCATCACGGTCGACTACCAGGAGGCCATTCCCTCCAACGAAGACTTCTATGCGGTGGTCAAAGACCAGCTCGAGCTCGGCCAAGACATCGGGTACGACCTGATGACGCTCACCGACTACTTCGCCGCCCGCATGGTGCGCCGCGGTGTCGTGCAACCGATCGATATGACGGCTATGCCGAATGTGAAGGCCAACTTGTCGCCGTCACTCGCCGACATTACCTACGACCCGGGTCGCCTGTACTCGCTTCCGTGGCAGTCCGGGCTCACGGGCCTCGGCTGGAACAACGCAGACTTCCCCGGCGGCATGACCTCGGTCGAAGAGTTGTGGGATCCCAAGCTCAAAGGCAAGATCACCTTGCTGAGCTCCTGGACCGACACGATTGGCCTGATTATGCAGAGCCAGGGTGTCAACATCGATGAGGACTGGGGGCAAGACCAGTTTGATGCTGCGCTCGAAGTGGTGAAGAAGCAGGTCGCCGACGGCCAGGTTCGTGCCTTCACCGGCAACAACTACAGCGAAGAGTTCGCCAGCGGCAACATCACGGCTGCCATGGTCTGGTCGGGTGACTTGTTCATCATGAACACCGAAGCGCAGTCCGATAAGTACGGGTTTGCTGTTCCCGAACAGGGCGGTTACCTGTGGAGCGACAACTTCATGATTCCCATGGGGTCGGCGCACAAGGCCAACGCCGAGGAACTCATCAACTACTACTACGACCCCGCCGTGGCTGCTCAGGTCGCCGCCTACGTCAACTACATCACCCCCGTGGTCGGTGCTCAGGAAGAAATGATGAAGATTGACCCCGCTCTGGCGTCGAACCCCCTCATTTTCCCGGATGCTGCAACGCTGGCCCGCTCGCACGCCTTCCGTCAGCTCACGCCCGAAGAGGACTCCGCGTACTCGATTGCGTTCGAAAAGGTGCAGGTCGCCTAGGTGGCAACCGGAACCTTTGCCGAGAGTGGCGCCGACCTAGAACTTGTCGGCATCACCAAGCGCTTCCCGGGCTTCACGGCCATCGAAAATCTCGATCTCTTCATTCCCGCGGGCTCGTTTTTCGCCTTGCTCGGCCCCAGCGGGTGTGGCAAGACGACGACTCTGCGCCTCGTCGCTGGCCTCGAGGACCCCACCGAAGGCAAGATCCTGGTCGGCGGTAAAGACGTCACAAACACCAAGCCCTACCAGCGTCCCGTCAACACGGTCTTTCAGAGCTACGCCCTCTTTCCCCACATGACTGTGCTCGAAAATGTCGCCTTTGGGCTGCATCGTCGAGGCATAAAGGATGCGGTGGCCAAGGCCCACGAAGCCTTGATTCTGGTGGAACTGGATCACGTCGCCAATCGCAAGCCCCAGCAACTCTCCGGTGGCCAGCAGCAACGGGTGGCACTGGCCCGCGCGGTTGTCAATCGCCCCGCGCTGCTGCTTCTGGATGAGCCGCTCGGCGCGCTGGACCTCAAGCTGCGTCGCCAAATGCAGTTGGAGCTCAAGGCCATTCAAACCGAGGTCGGGCTGACCTTCCTGCACGTCACGCACGACCAAGAAGAAGCCATGACCATGGCCGACACCGTGGCCGTCATGAACAAGGGCCGCATCGAACAGATGGGTGCCCCCCAGGAGCTGTACGAGTTGCCCCGTACAGCATTCGTCGCCAACTTCCTCGGCCAGTCAAACCTGTTCACCGGGCCCGTGGCGGCAACCACGTCGAACACCATTGCGCTAGACATCGCCGGCAACCACATCGTGGTTCCCACAGCTCGTGCGGCCCGGCACAACGGTGTTGTCACGGTCGGCGTTCGCCCCGAGAAGCTCACCCTGCATGCCAATGCTCCCGCGGCAAAGGCCGGACAGAATGTTCTCAACGGCGGCGTTGTCAAAGACGTCTCTTTCAGCGGCGTCAGCACGCAGTACATCATTGCGTTCCCCGGAGTCGGCGACATCGTCGTCTTCGCCCAGAACATGGTGTTCGGCCCCGTCGTCAACGAGGGAGCGACCGTGTCCGTGTCGTGGGATGTCGAGCGCGGATTTGGCATCGAGGATCATCCCGAAGTTCTCGGCAAGTTTGTGCCCGATGACAGCACCGCGAGCATTGCCGTCGCTCAGCGCAAAGCGCTGTCCGCGGAGCTCGAGGGGGCATAACCGTGGCTTTTGCAGCTTTCGCCACCACGGCGCAGGCAGCGGATGCGGCGCCCCGCAAGAGCTCGAAAATCGCGCTTGTTTTGTTGGCGCCGGGTCTGGCCTACCTCGCTCTGTTCTTCCTGACACCCTTGATCGCACTAATCCTCACGTCTTTGCAGGCGCCGGCTCTCTACGGCGACATGGGCGAGTTCGTTTACGCGTTCCGCTGGGAAAACTACGTTTCCGTCGTCAACGAATACGGCGAGACATTCCTGCGTTCCTTCGGGTACGCCCTCATCGCCACGGTGGCAGCCCTGCTGATCAGCTACCCGATCGCCTATTTCATAGGGGTCACAGCGCGAAAATGGCCGGCCGTTCAAGCCATTGCGCTCATTCTCGTCATCGCCCCCTTTTTCATCTCGTTCCTGTTGCGCACCCTCGCCTGGAAGCAGATCTTCAGCGATGACAGTTGGACGGTAACAACCCTGCAGGCCCTGTCGATTCTGGGGCCGGATGCTCACTTCACGGGCACCCCCTTTGCCGTGATCTTCGGGCTCACGTATAACTTCATCCCGTTCATGACGTTGCCCATATACACGACGCTTGAGCGTCTCGACACGCGGTACCTCGAAGCCAGCGGTGACCTGTATGCCCGGCCCAGCACGACATTCTTTAAGGTGACGTTGCCGCTGTCGATGCCCGGAATTGTGTCGGGAACACTGCTTACGTTCATCCCGGCATCCGGTGATTACATCAACGCCTCGGGAGACTTCTTGGGGGGTCCGGGAACGCAGATGGTCGGTAACGCGATTGAGTCAAACTTCTTGGTGATCTTGCAGTATCCGGCTGCCGCGGCGCTCTCCATCCTCTTGATGGCCGTGATTTTGGTCATTGTGGCCATCTATGTGAAACGAAGCGGAACGGAGGATTTGATCTAATGCGATTCTCTTTTGGCAAGGCTCTCCTGCCCATTTACACCGTGCTGGCGCTCGTTTTTCTGCTGATTCCTATCGGCTACACGTTTGCGTTCTCCTTCAACGCCTCCGATAAGTCCAACATCGTGTGGCGCGGGTTTACCTTCGACAACTGGACCACCGTTTGCCAGGCGCAAGGCGTCTGCGAATCTTTCGTCAACAGCATGATCATCGGCGTCGTGGCAACAGCTCTGGCCACCGCCATCGGAACGGCCATGGCCATCGCCCTCGTGCGCTACCAGTTCCGGTTCCGCGGCCCCGTGTCGTTGCTCCTGTTCTTGCCCATGGCAACACCCGAAGTTGTGATGGGTGCGGGACTGGCCTCGCAGTTCTTGACGGCCGGCGTGGAAAAGGGCATGGTCACCATCATCATCGCCCACACCTTGTTCTGCCTCAGTTTCGTGGTCGTGACGGTGAAAGCTCGGGTGGCGAGCCTGGATCCCGCTCTGGAAGAAGCGGGACGAGACTTGTACGCGTCGCCGGCGCAGGTGTTCTGGCGCATCACCTTCCCACTTCTGATTCCGGGAATCATGGCGGCCGCACTGCTCTCGTTTGCGCTCAGCTTCGACGACTTCATCATCACGTACTTCAACTCGGGTAGCGTCTACACGTTCCCGAAGTTCGTCTACATCTCAGCAGCCCGAGGCATTCCGGCCCAAGCCAACGTGATTGCCTCCGCCGTCTTTATCCTGGCGCTGGCGATCGTGATTGTGTCGCAGGTCTTTGCCTCGCGCAAAGCAAGGAAGCTGGCCGCACCGATCAGCTAGATCGTGGCGCGAATGCTGCCGACGGGCTTTCCGCCACCCAGCACGTCCAGGTCAAGATGCGGAGAAATCTTGTCGACCTGAGCCTGGGCGAGGGCACCCACGCGAACCAGGAGATGCAGTCCGACGATGGCGGCGGCGCGCAGGTTGCCATCCAAAATCTTGAGGGCCGCGGTCGTGCCGTCCCACGTGGAGAGCACCATGACACCCTCGGCGCCAATCTTTGCGAAGAGCCCGAGCTTCTCGATGATGACCGTATCGGCCTCGCCAACGCCGCCCGCCGCCCACGGATTGGCCAGCACAGCGGCGCGGAGGGAGGCGGCGCTTCGCAACATGGCAAAGGGGGAGTCGACAGAGGCCGTGCTCAAACCGCGAATTCCGCGGGCCAGAGAAACGAGCGACATCGCATGAACGGGGGCCCCGCAGCCGTCGGTTCCGGTCGCGATGACTTTCTCGCCCGTAAAGCGCTCCACAATTTCGAGAACGCGCTTTTGAAACGGATGCCCGGGGTCGAGGTACCCCTGTGTCGGCCACTCGTTCTGCACACACGCCAGCAGCATCGCGGCGTGCTTTCCCGAGCAATTCATGTAGACGGGGTCGGCGCCCATGCTGGCTAGTACCAGCTCGTTGCGCATCTTCTTGTCCGTGGGCCAGTCGGCCGGGCACTCTAGGGCATCAGAATTGAGGCCCGCACGCTCAAGCAGCTGACGCACTAAGACAACATGACCGGCGGAACCGGTATGGCTGCCCGTGGCGATTGCCGCCTGCTCGCCCGCGAGCTCCACCCCCGAGGCCATGACCGCGATTGCTTGGAAGGGTTTCATCGCCGAGCGCGGAAAAACGGGCGCGTCGGGATTGCCGAGACGCAACAGTGGCTCCGCCGTTAGTCCGTCGAGAACGACGGCACTGCCCGCGTGGCGCGACTCAATGAATCCGCTGCGCTCGTAGACCGCGAGCTCGACAGACTCTTCGACCGTGCTGGTCTGCTCTCCGCCTTCGGACGCCATCGTGTTGAGGTGTTCGCTTCTCGGCCGCAGTGTGAGGGAGCTTAGAGAGCGGCGAGTGCGTCGTCGATGACCGAGAGGGCGTCAAGGATGAGGGCGTCGCTAATCTTGACGCTGGGCAGGAAGCGAAGAACGTTGCCATAGGTGCCAGCGTTCAACATCAGCACACCGTGCGCGGCGGCATAGTCGATGACGTGGGTCACAGCTTCGGCGTTCGGTTCTTTGGTGCCGGGGTGAACCAGCTCGATGGCAATCATGGCGCCCTTGCCGCGAACGTCGCCGATGACGGAATGCTTGGTCTGGAGGGCAATGAGGCCGCCCTTGAGAACCTTTTCAACGCGGCGCGCTTCGCCGATGAGGTCGTCTTTTTCAATTTCCTCGAAGACAGCGATCGAAGCGGCGCAGGAAACAGGGTTTCCTCCGAAGGTGCCACCGAGGCCACCGACGTGCGTGGCGTCCATGATGTCGGCGCGACCAATGACACCGGCGATGGGCATGCCACCACCCATTCCCTTGGCGACGGTCATCATGTCGGGCACAAAGCCGAACGATTCGCTGGCGAAGTAGAACCCTGTGCGGGCGACACCGGACTGAACCTCATCGGCGATGAAGACGACGTTGTTTGCGGTGCACCATTCCTGCAATTTGTTGAGGTAACCATCAGCCGGAACGATGAAGCCACCTTCGCCCTGGATGGGCTCGACGAAAACGCAGGCAAGATCGGCAGCGCCGACGGTCTTCTCCCAGTAGGAGATGGTGCGCTTGGCGGCCTGTTCGCCGGTCAGCCCATCCTGGAAGGGGTTCGAGCTGGGCGCGCGGAACACGGAGGCTCCGAGGGGACCGAAGCCCGTGCCGTAGGGCGCGTTCTTGAAGTTCATGGCCATCGTGAGGTTCGTGCGACCGTGGTACGCGTGGTCCAACACTCCAACACCGTTTTTGCCGGTGAACTTGCGGGCGATCTTGACGGCGTTCTCGACGGCCTCGGCACCCGAGTTGGCGAGCATGACACGCTTGGCGTGGTTACCGGGGGAGTGCTTGACGAGGTTTTCTGCAACGCGAACGTAGCCCTCATAGGGGGTGACGGTGAAGCACGTGTGAATGAAGTGAGCGGCCTGAGCAGCAATGGCGGCCACGACTGCGTCGTTGGTGTTACCGATCGTGTTGACGCCGATGCCGGCAGCAAGGTCGATGAAGTGGTTGCCATCGATGTCCACGAGAATCGAGCCGTGCGCGCGGTCAATGTAGACGGGCAAAGCCGCACCAACACCGGGAGGAACGACCTGTTTGCGGCGCTCATGCATGGCGACAGACAGGGGCCCAGGAATCGCCGTTACAACGCGGCGTTCTTCGGCAATGGGCGCAACAACAGTGGGGCTCGTGAGCGTGTCAGACATGCCACTATCTTATCCGCCCCCACGGTTTACTCGACCGGAATCCTGCGGATAATCAACCGGTATTCGTCGAATTGAGAGGTCATTCCTGCGGATTTCGTTGTCCGATGCCGATGGCGCCTCAGTTTTAGCATCCGTGATAAATCTGTTCGATGGATTTCGCTCCACGGAATGCTCTTTCTGGTGCAAAGATAACTCTCGTGCGACGCATCATTATTCTCGGTTCAACCGGGTCCATCGGTACCCAGGCCCTCGACGTTATTCGCGCCAACCGCGACCGGTTTGAGGTCGTTGGTCTTGGCGTCGGAACCAACCGGGAGGAGCTTGCCCGTCAGGCGGCGGAGTTTGGTGTGACCGCCACGGCGGTCGGGCATGACGAAGCCGAACAGCTGGTGCGTGACACGGATGCCGACGTGGTTCTCAACGGAATCACCGGATCGGTGGGCCTTGGCGCCACCCTCGCAGCCCTCGAAACGGGCAAGACACTGGCGTTGGCAAACAAGGAAAGCCTGATTGTGGGCGGATCTCTCGTGACGTCCCTCGCCGCGCCCGGGCAAATTGTTCCCGTCGATTCCGAGCACTCCGCCATCGCGCAGTGTTTGGCTTCCGGCAGCAAGGCCGAGGTTGCCCGCCTCGTGCTCACGGCATCCGGTGGTCCCTTTCGTGGCCGCAGCCGGGAGTCGTTGGCGAACGTGACTCCGCGGGAGGCGCTCGCTCATCCCACCTGGGATATGGGCCTCGTCGTCACCACAAATTCTTCGACGCTGGTGAACAAGGGCCTTGAGGTCATTGAGGCGCACCTTCTCTTCGACGTTCCCTTTGATCGCATTGCCGTCACCGTGCATCCGCAATCGATTGTGCACTCCATGGTCGAATTCAGTGACGGATCCACCATCGCTCAGGCCTCACCGCCCGACATGCGGTTGCCGATTTCGCTCGGGTTGGATTGGCCTCACCGCGTAGCGAACGTGGGAGTGCCCCTGGATTGGACGACGGCCCAGCAGTGGAGTTTTGAACCGCTGGATGAGGAAGCATTCCCGGCCGTGCGGATTGCCAAGGAGGTTGGCGTGGCGGGACTCACATTCCCGGCGGTTTTCAATGCGGCCAACGAGGAAGCGGTCATCGCTTTTCACGCGGGAACAATTGGGTACCTCGACATCCTTGACATCATCCGACGCGTTGTCGACGAGCACGACCCGGCAGCCGTGCTGTCATCAGCGGCCTTGACCCGCGAGGGCGTGCTCGAGGCCGAGCGCTGGGCGAGGGCCCGCGCGGCCGAGGTCATCGGCGCGAACTAAGGACCGTGCCGCGCGCGCTGGGGTGAGGAGCGCAAACGGAGGTGGGCGCAGCGAACTGAGGTCGCTTCCGTTTGGGGCGAATTGTCAGAGACGGCCAGTACTCTGTTGAACGTGGAAAACGTGTGGCTCTTCGTCTTAGGCGTCGTAATTTTTGTCGTTGGTTTGGCCGTCTCAATTGCCTTGCATGAGATGGGGCATCTGATTCCAGCGAAGCTTTTTGGGGTGCGCGTTCGCCAGTACATGATTGGCTTTGGGCCCACCCTGTTCTCCCGCACCAAGGGGGAGACCGAATATGGTGTGAAGGCCATTCCGCTGGGTGGCTACATTTCGATGTCGGGCATGTTCCCTCCCGGGAAAACCCCCGCGCTCTCCAATTCCAAGGCTCGTCGCTTCATGGGCAAACTCGTTCAAGACGCCCGAGAGGCCAGCGACGAGAGCATGACCGATACCCCGGCGAACCGGGCCTTCTACAACCTTCCCGTCTACAAGCGCATCATCATCATGCTGGGCGGCCCCTTCATGAACCTCGTGATTGCGTTTGTGCTGTTCTCCATCTTGCTGATGGGATTCGGGCAAATTCAATCCACGAACACGGTCGCCTCTGTCTCCCAGTGTGTTCTCGCGGCAACGTCCACTCAGACCGCGTGCGCCGCGGGGGACCCCGTTTCCCCGGGCGCTGCTGCGGGAGTCTTGCCCGGTGACACCCTGGTGTCTTTTGACGGTAAGGCTCTCACCGACTGGAATCCGACCACCGCTATTATTCGCGAATCTGCGGGCCGCGCCATCTCCGTCATCGTTCTACGCGACGGCGCCGAGGTTGCCCTCACCATCACGCCGGTTGCCACAGAACGCCTCGAGTACACCACCGAGGGTGCTCCCGTTGTGGGCGCCGACGGAAAGCAGGCCGTAAGCACCGTCGGATTCGTGGGCATCGGCCCCAAACCTGACTTTGTTCCCCAGCCCTTCACCGCAGTGTTGCCCGCCATGGGGGAAAACATCGCCGGCGTTGCCACCGTCATTGCGAACCTCCCTGAGCGCCTAGGTGGCGTCGCCGATGCCGCCTTCGGCAGTGGCGAACGCGACGCAAACGGCCCCATCAGCGTTGTCGGCGTTGGCCGGGTCGCCGGCGAAATCGCCAGCACCGATGTCATTCCTGTTCAGAGCAAAGTGGCCTCTCTCATCGGGGTCTTGGCGTCGTTGAACATTGCCCTGTTCGTTTTCAACCTCATTCCCCTCTTGCCCCTCGACGGCGGGCACATCGCCGGAGCCCTGTGGGAAGCCATCCGCCGAGGATGGGCGCGCCTTCGCCAAAAGGCGGATCCCGGGCCCTTTGACACCGCCAAATTGATGCCACTGACCTTTGTCGTTGTCATCTTGCTGATGGGCATGAGTGCCCTCCTGATTTACGCGGATATTTTCAAGCCGGTCAAGTTTCTGGGCTAGCCCACGGCGATTCTTCGATCGGGAATCCTTGGCAATTGTTCGGCGCAGTAACAATGTCGATTCCTGTGGCCAGACTTTCAGCTTCGGCGTCGTAGGCTATTCTTCGTGGCCGCTATTAATTTGGGAATGCCCAAAAAACCAGAAATCCTCGCTCCCCGTCGTAAGTCTCGCCAGATCAAAGTCGGCAAGGTTCTCGTCGGTGGTGATGCGCAAGTCAGCGTGCAGTCAATGTGCACCACGCCGACAACAGACATCAACTCCACCTTGCAACAGATTGCCGAACTGACGGCATCCGGTTGCGACATTGTGCGCGTTGCTGTTCCGAGCCGCGACGATGCCGAAGTTCTTCCCATCATTGCGAAGAAGAGCCAGATTCCAGTCATTGCCGACATCCACTTTCAGCCGGCTTACGTCTACGCCGCGATTGATGCCGGGTGTGCAGCGGTTCGGGTGAACCCGGGTAACATCCGCAAGTTTGATGACCAGGTGGGAGAGATCGCCAAGCGTGCCAAGGCCGCTGGTGTCAGCATCCGCATTGGTGTCAACGCGGGGTCGCTTGATCCTCGCCTCATGGAAAAGTACGGCAAGGCCACCCCGGAGGCTCTCGTGGAGAGCGCCGTTTGGGAAGCCAGCCTGTTTGAAGAACACGATTTTCACGACTTCAAGATCTCGGTCAAGCACAATGACCCCGTCATCATGGTCAAGGCCTATCGCCTGCTGGCCGAGCGGGGTGACTGGCCACTGCACCTCGGGGTAACCGAGGCCGGACCGTCGTTCCAAGGAACGATCAAGTCGGCGACCGCTTTTGGAATCTTGCTGGGTGAGGGCATCGGTGACACGATTCGCGTGTCCCTCTCCGCCCCGCCCGCGGAAGAAATCAAGGTCGGTCTGCAGATTCTGCAGTCGTTGAACCTGCGCGAACGCAAACTCGAAATCGTGTCCTGCCCCAGCTGTGGTCGCGCCCAAGTCGATGTCTACAAGTTGGCCAACGATGTCACGGCCGGGCTTGAGGGTATGACCGTTCCCCTGCGCGTTGCTGTGATGGGCTGTGTCGTCAACGGTCCCGGTGAGGCGCGCGACGCCGACCTCGGGGTTGCTTCGGGTAACGGCAAGGGTCAAATCTTTGTTCGCGGAGAGGTCGTCAAGACCGTTCCCGAGAGTGAAATTGTGGCCACGCTGATTGAAGAGGCGAATCGTCTGGCCGCGGAGATGCCCGCAAGCGAAATCGGAACCGTTCAGGTCATCACGGCCTAACTCTTGGTGGCTCGCGCCATTCGGGAAGCGGTCCCCGGCGGGCCGTAACGGGTCGTTGTCCGTCGGTGACCGAAACGTTTATGGGTCTAGGCTTCGAGCTGTGAGCAACGTCATCGATTACCCGGCCCTGCAACGGCGCACCCTTCGGGTGCTGGCCAGTGGTCAGGTTCTGGGTGGCCTTGGCATGGGTGCAGCCTTTTCTCTCGGCTCGCTCTTGGCCGCCGACATCGGCGGTTCTCCGGCGTATGCCGGACTCTCGGCCACGATGTCGACCTTGGGTGCCGCCGTTTTCGCGATTCCGTTGGCCCGCTTTGCGGGCAGGTTTGGACGCCGCTTCGCGCTTTCCCTGGGAGCGACTATTGCCCTGGTCGGTGCCATTTCCGTGGTCATTGCTGCCGCCGACCGCAATTTTCCCGTTCTTCTAATGGGCATGTTGGTCCTGGGCTCCGGAAGCGCTGTCAACCTGCAAACCCGTTTCGCCGCTGCAGACTTGGCCGATCCCAGTCGCCGTGCGCGCGACCTGTCGCTCGTTGTGTGGGCGACGACCATCGGTGTTGTCGCCGGGCCAAACCTTGTCGGGCCGGGGGATGCCTTTGGTGAGAGCATCGGGCTGCCCCCACTGACCGGTGCCTTTGCCCTCGCCGCTGCTGCCCAACTCCTCGCCGCTATTTTGTACCTCACTTTCTTGCGCCCCGATCCGCTGTTTCTTTCGCGCGCGCGTCAGAGCGCAACGGGCGTTGTTCAACCGCCGGCCAAACGCGGGTTCGGTGCGGCCATCCGTATTTTGGCGAGCACGCCGAAGGCGGCCGTTGCCGTCTTCACGTTGGCCTTTAGCCATGCCACGATGGTCGCCGTGATGGCGATGACCCCCGTACACCTCGCCCTTCACGGGGTCATCATTCCCCTCATCGGCCTCACCATCAGCCTGCACACCGCGGGCATGTATGGCCTCTCGCCGGTCTTCGGTTGGCTCGCCGATCGCTTCGGCCGGGCACGTGTGATTCTGCTGGGACAAGGCATTCTGCTGGCTTCCCTCATCGTGAACTGGGCGGCACCGGATTCGACCTTTGCGACCACGATTGCGCTCATCCTGCTGGGGCTGGGCTGGTCCGCCTCCACCGTTGCCGGTTCGGCACTGCTGACCGAATCAGTGGAACCGCAAAACAGGACCACCGTTCAGGGATTCTCCGACACCGTGATGAGCCTGGCGGGTGCCGGAGGTGGTGCCTTGGCCGGCGTGATCTTGGCGGCCGTGGGCTACGGCATGCTGAACGTGGCCTCGATGGCTCTCGTGGCGGCGGTTGCGATTGCCGTCATTGTGGTGTGCTGGCGCCGCACGCCTACTCTCACAACGTAAAATGGGGGTCGTGCCAACACGACTCTCACACCTATTCCTGCGTACCCTCCGCGAAGACCCGGCCGAAGCCGAGGTCACCAGCCACCGGCTTTTGCTGCGTGCTGGCTATATCCGCCGCCAGGCTCCGGGCATCTTTGCCTGGTTGCCACTGGGCTTGCGGGTCAAGGCAAAGGTCGAGGCGATCATCCGTGAAGAAATGACGGTTGCCGGAGCGCAAGAAGTGCATTTCCCCGCGCTGCTGCCCAAGGAACCCTATGAGGTCACCGGCCGCTGGGAAGAGTACGGCAGCGGTATCTTCCGTTTGAAGGACCGCAAGGATGCGGATTACCTTCTGGCTCCCACGCACGAAGAGGTCTTCACGTTGCTCGTGAAAGACATGTACACCAGCTACAAGGACCTTCCGGTCTGCCTGTACCAGATTCAAGACAAGTATCGCGATGAGGCTCGCCCCCGCGCGGGTCTGCTGCGTGGTCGAGAATTCACCATGAAAGACGCGTACTCCTTCGATGTCTCCGACGAGGGTCTCGCCGTGAGCTACCAGGCGCAACGTGATGCCTACGAGCGTATTTTCAGCCGTTTGGGTCTGAACTATGTCATCGTCACAGCGGATGCTGGCGCCATGGGCGGATCGCGGTCGGAAGAGTTCTTGCACCCCACCGAGGTGGGCGAAGACTCCTTCGTTCGTAACGCTTCGGGGTACGCCGCGAACGTCGAAGCGTTCCGCACGGTCGTGCCCGCGAGTATCCCTCTCGAGGGGCTCGCTGCCGCCGAAGTTTTTGAATCGCCGAACACACCGACCATTGCGTCGCTGGTGGACTTCGTCAACACGAACCACCCGCATCCTGCTGGCCGCGCGTGGACCGCTGCCGACACGTTGAAGAACGTTGTGTTGGCGCTCACGCACTTGGACGGCACGCGCGAGCTCATTGCCGTCGGGCTTCCCGGTGACCGCGAGGTGGAACTTTCCCGCATCGAGATTGCGTTCTCCCCGGCTGCCGTTGAGGCCGCCACCGAGGAAGACTTCGCCAAGAACAAGGCTCTCGTCAAGGGCTACATCGGACCATGGTCTGCATCTGGAGCGGTATTGGGCGCTGATGGAACCTCGAAGATTCGTTTCTTCGTCGATCCCCGTGTGGTCGATGGTTCCGCCTGGATTACCGGAGCCAATCTGCACGAGCGTCACGCCCTTTTCGTCACCGCAGGTCGCGACTTCGTGGCCGATGGCGTCATTGAGGCCTCGGATGTTCGGGCCGGCGACCCCGCACCCGATGGTTCTGGCCCCGTGGAAATTGCGCGCGGAATGGAAATCGGTCATGTCTTCCAGCTGGGCCGCAAATATGCCGAGGCACTCGGCCTCAAGGTTCTCGATGAGAATGGCAAGCTGGCCACCGTCACCATGGGCTCCTACGGAATCGGCGTCACCCGCATCCTGGCTGTCATTGCCGAGACGAACAACGACGAAAAGGGCCTGATTTGGCCTGAAAACGTGGCCCCGTATGACGTGCACGTCATCGCCACCGGCAAAGATGAAGCGGTGTACGAGGCGGCCGAGAAAATTGTGGCCGACCTCGAGGCCGCTCGCTTTGACGTGCTGTACGACGACCGACCTAAGGCGTCCCCCGGAGTGAAGTTTGGGGATGCCGAACTCATTGGCGTTCCGAAAATCATCATCGTGGGCAAGGGCCTGGCTGAGGGAGTCGTCGAAGTGTGGAACCGGCGCACGGGCGAGCGCGTCTCGGTGCCCGTGGCAGAGGTGCTCGGTCACCTGAGCTAAACTGGAACTTCGTGCGCCGCAAGGTACGCGATAACTG
>Ga0114978_10002613_pt1 | contig 14846 bp, 15 predicted proteins | sample S_140212_EF_Meta_FD_87027 | JGI IMG/M metagenome (GOLD analysis project Ga0114978, IMG submission 87027) | Freshwater microbial communities from Lake Simoncouche, Canada to study carbon cycling - S_140212_EF_MetaG | ecosystem: Environmental > Aquatic > Freshwater > Lake | place: Lake... | reverse complement strand
TTTTATAGTATTCTTAATATCTACAATTTCATTTAATATTGGGTCCAAGTAAACATTCGCATACTTATCTAACCCATTCGTAAAGCTGATAAAACTTTGAAGTTTTTCTGTAATTTGACCTATGAGATTATTATTACATCCATTTGGATTGGTGAATGTGATATCAGTTTTTTTAAACACTCCAAGCATTGCTTGAGATACCTCTCCAGCAATGATTTTATCTCCATAGTTTAAAACATTAGGTATAGTTGAATTAATCCCAAAATCTAAATCTGTATTAAATGTAAATTTACCTTCAGTCCATCCAATACCAGCTTGACTTTGAGATGGAGTTATTGGAGCGGTAGTAGCTTCCTTTACAATTTTATCTACTCTTCTTTCTAATTTAGTTGGAGTTATATTATTATTTGGGTGACCTGTAAAAGGTCTAAACGCAACGTCATTGTCTATGTCGTAGTTTTTTACGGCAGTACTTCTATATAAAAGTCCTACAACTACAGGTTGTTGTGCATCATCTCCATCTAAAAAGAAACCAAAGCAACTTTCTCCGCCAACTAGATTGCTAGTCATACCTTCGCCACCTTGAGCACTACCAAATCCAGGGTCTAAAAGAATATGAGCCCAAGGAAGGTCTTTATCTTCTAATTCATTTTTATTAAATGTATGATAACCTATAATTCTAACCTTACAGCGTTCTCCCCAACTCTTACCTGATTTATCTGGATTAGTAACGGCAGAGCTTTTCTTCCAGGCCGTATGAGGCGCTACCTGCCCTAGCCACCAGATAAATCCATCTTTTCCTAAATGATTAGTTTTAAATAGAGTTTCATCAATCATCAGTTATAAATCAAAAATTTTACATTCTTTAGCATTTGGATTTAAATCACAAAAGATAGTAAGAGGTCCAGGTAATTTAGTTACTTCTGGATGTCTTTCTGAATATTCAATTAATTCAGAAAGATATGCCTCCAAATGTCTTTCTCTTTGTTTATTTATAGAGTTATTATATAACTCATCTTGAATAATTTTTATTGTTTCTTGTAGGTTCATTGGATTTAAGTGTTATTTTCAGCTCCATAAAGTCCATAACTATCACGAATTAATCTTAAACTCGTAACGACTGTTCCAGGTTCCATATGATGACGAAGTTCTTTTATTAAATAATATCCACTTTGCTTATCATCAGCTCTTTTATTATTGCTTCTTTCTATTCTTGGTAACTCTATATAGATGACATCACCAACTTTTAGTTGAACATTGCAAGGAACTATCATATTTAGTGATTGTGTAAACAAAATATTATATCTTGAAGCAGATTTCGCCATATCTGCAATATCTCTTTGCTGACTTTCATCAAATTTATCTGATTTAAAATCATTATCCATTACACCAATATCTGAAGTTCTGAAAAGAATTCTAGAGACGGAAGTTCCGAGTTCTTCTGATACTGGAATAGTATCATCAGTTCCTAACTTACTTGCATTTTTAATTTCATCTTTTAAATTATATTGATACCTAGAAAACTTATTAGTATAGATGTTATAAAAATAAGTAAGATTGGAATACATTCCAACTCTTAAACTTTTAATTAAATCTGAATTCTTTTGAGTTTCATAGTTTAATATTTTAAATTCATTTGCTACGGTATTACTTTCAATTACTTGAGTGTAAGCATATTTTGGGATATTTTTTAAATCTGCAGTTCCGATATTAGTTCTACTTACTAAAGACTCAATACTTTTAAAATTAAATCCTTCCCTATTTTCATAAAAAAGAAATCCAGAAACTCCTTTCGCCATTCCTTTTTTATCAACTTCAGAGGTTTTATTTGAGTTTTGCGTAGGAAGAGATTTAGGGCATAGCCAAGTTAATACATTAAATGGCTTCTTCATATTCCCAATAAAAGAATATGTATTTGCAACTTCTTGTATATTTTCGTCTTTAAATTTAGTGGTTTTTAGAACTTCTTTTAAAATCTTTTTCACACTTTCATTAATTTTTCCATCATATCTTTTCACACATCTAGTGGTTTCATTTGTAATAGTTTCTCTTGAAACTAAATGTAATATAAATCTTTCACTTGTGCTATCTGCGATTATATCGCTTACTTTAAAAACATAAAGTGCAGCATCTCCAGTAAATGCAAGTTCTCCAAATGCAGTATTAATACTTAATGAAACTTTTTCTCCACCACGAATAGGTAAAAGATTTGTAAGTGAGGTGCTGCTCATCACCTGTATGGTCATTGTAATACAGGGGGATAAAAGGTCTTCAAAATAATCTAGAAATAAGATTGAACTAGAACCAGCCAAATCAATGGTAGTCTTTCCATCTAATGATTGGATTTCAAAGGCAGTTGCCTGTAGAGAATTAGCGGCTATAGACATTATGTAATGGCGAGTTTAGCATCCAGTATGCTATTTAGATTTGATGCAACAACTACCACAGCTTTACCTCCACCACCTCCAGATTGAACTGGAACCATAGTAGGTTTGGGTGAACCTCCCCCACCAGCAGCGATAATTGCAGAAGGATTATTCACTATTAGAGTTTTTTGATTTTGTAAGTAGGGTGAGTAATCATAACTAACATCTTGATTTCTTGGTGGAGGTGTGGTTACTTGAGATTTTAAATTTATTTTTGTAAATTCTTTTACTTTTTCTTTTGGAATTTCAACGTGAACGTGATTGAAATGGTCTTTAACTTTCCATAAAGTTTTATATCCTCTAGAGGTCCAATATTGATTAACTACATCTCCCGATTTAGTATCAGGTACAGGTATATCAAACGCTCTATTTTCCAAATGTCCTGCACCCTTGGGTGCAGAAATTTCATAGTTAGTATCATCTGCTAATGGATTTATTTGATATCCCTTATTTCCAGGCACCTCCATTTCTCTAATTTGAAAATTTTGAGGACCCGCAGTTGCAACTCTAGATTTACTTGCTCCAAATTTTTGACTTCTAAATTGTCTAAATCCTTCAACATCTGATTGAATTTTACTTTTATTGTATGGCACTTTTGAAACCACTGGTCCAGTAGAAGTAGGGGAATTTTTATCTTTAGAAATATTAGGACTTTCTGTACCTTTTACCTCACCTTTAGCTGCAGATAAGCCTACTTTAGAATCTTTAGTTAAATGTCCAATCCAAGTTCTAGTCCCTTGAATATAACCTGCATTTCCTCCTCTACCATAGCCTCCATAGCCTGTTCCACTGGGGCCAATATCTGTAAGAGGAACTGGAACTTTAGTTCCTTTTTTAACAAAAACATCAATAGAACTCCCAGTTCCACTATGAGTATGAGACAATCTTGCATTTTCAACATAATCCCTCAATTCCGCATCTGTATATTTTTTGGATGGAATTAAATCAATAGATCCTCTGGGTTGTTTTAAATAAACTGGAGAACCTTGTAATAAAAGAGCTTTTACTACCTTTGTAGTATCATTCGTTACACTTTGTGAGTTCGCTCCTTGAAAATGACCGTGAACCCATCCAACAGTATTTGATACATTTCCAGTTTCTCCAAATTCAGCATTTCCAGTACCATAACTAATACTTCCTCCTAATTCACCCCCAGAAGTTTTTTGTGGAGAATCTTTATCTGATAATTCCTCAGAGTATCCTTCAACTTTATTCTCACTCATTCCAAATAATCCAAAAATCCCTCCAACAATCCCACTCACAAACCCTTCAAATTTATCAACAATCCCTCCAAATTTATCTAGTATATTATCCTGATTTTCAACCTTACCTCCTTTTTTGAAAGATTGACTTTGCTCTTTGAGTTTAGCATCTTGCCTTGCCTTTAGCTCTCGTTGAGACGCTACAGTATCATAAACTCTATCTGCGCCAAATCCACCAAGAAATCCCCCAGTTACACTTCCTAGAACAAATCCCAGACCTGGAATTGGAATAAGTGTTTGTCCTATTGCGCCACCTAATAATGAACCTGCAAGAGAACCTGAAGTGCCTGCAGCAGATTTTCCTACACTTTCACCTTCAGTAAGACCAGTTGCAAAATCTAATCCAGCAAAAAGTGAATTCGCAACTCCCAATGCTCGGAGTCCACCTAATCTTAATTTTCCTCCCTTGAGGGCTGGTTTTACTTTGGGTGTCCCAATCTTTGATGACGCTCCAACTTTAGTGTTTTCTCCTGGGAAAAATCCCCTCACAAGACCACCTATATCTAATCCTCCACCGACTAATCCTTTAAGTAGCCCTCCAGCAGAACCAAAAGTATTAACTACATTTATATCCGCAAGTTTTTGTATTTTCTTATTATCAGGAAGTGAAATTCTTTCGATTTCCTTACTTTTAGTTTCTATAAAATTACCAAATTTTTTATATTCAGTTTGAGCCCTTACCAATGAAGGTTTGGATTTGGAATTTATTGCAACAATTTTGTTAGCCGAAGATATAAGTGTAGACGGCAGTGTAGTAATAGCCATATTATGCAAAGTTCATTCCAAGAATAAGACTTGTGTAGGGATTTGGATTGTTTGGATTTCCAGTGCTTCCATACATTGAAACATCTGGTGCATCTCCTGATGGTGGGGAGAGTGGCACTACTCCACCTCTATTTTGAGACTCCCCTCCTGGTATAACAGTTATATTTGGAGGTAATGATGCAACCTCTACATTATTCTTTGCATTTTGACCTGGAGATGTTATAGCTTGCGATACTTCTCTAGCTTTTGGATTTTGAGCTGGTTCAACTTTAGGGCTTGGGCGGGGGGCTGGAGTTGCCGCTGGTGGTTTTTTTGCTGGTTGAGGGGATACTGTAGGTGATACTGTAGGTGATATTTGCTGTGAAACTCTTGTTGTATTAGATGGGTAAATATTAACCCTACTACTTTTTCCCGTCCTAATAATCATCGCTTCATCCTTTCTTCTCCATGCGTTAACTCCACTATCATCTCCAGATAATCCTTCAATTGCACTGGCTATTTTTTCAGAGTCTCCTAATCTAACTGAGGGTAAAACTTTAGGTGGTATTGACCCATAATTATAAACAAGAGAAGTTAAAGCAACTCTTGTATTTTCTGGTAAACTACTCCATTTTTGCAATCCAACTTGATTTATTGCTCGTTGTCTATGCTCTTCAATCGCACTCCTTTTCATTTGGATTGATTGCTCGGCAGTAATTGTATCCCCTGGTCTTACAGCTCTACCATTGATTCTAGTATTTCCTTCACCAATTGTCCAAATTCCGTTAGTATCTTGATATGCTTTTAATTTAGATCCCTCATATGATCCCAAAACTTTTTCAACTTTTTCTTGTTCTGATCCCGTTACTAACGTAGGAGAACCTCCACCTCCAGCACCAGTAGTTCCACCCCCTCCATTAGTAGAACCTCCACCACTACTAGCACTCCCGCCACCTCCACCTGGAGGAGTTTTCTTACGACCTAATAAGCCATCAATAGCATCTGAAAATCGTTCTATGATGCTATTCAGACCTTCCATAAATTCGTTAGGTTTATCTTCACCACCTACACCTTTCTTCGCAGTCTCTGCTAATTTCTCTTCTTGACTTGCTCGCGCTGCTTGCATATTCATCATTCCAAGTGCTCCAGCTCCAACTACTCCAGCACCGAGTATTTTTCCACCTCCACCCTTAAGGAATTTACCAATAGATGCTCCACCAGCTTGCTTTAAACGTCCACCTGGAACACTAACATCCAAGTTTAAGGGTCCAGCATTACCAGAAGCAGTAGGAAGATTTGATAATTGCTTAACAATTTTATTGATTACTTGACGAATAACTATAGCTGTGTTAAAACTTTCGTCAAACATACTACGAAGGCTTTTAAGGCTAGTCTCAATTTTCTTATTATTTTTACTATCCCCGAAAAAAGATACAAAATCTATAGCATTTTGATATAACCCTAAAAATCCTTTTAGAACATTTGAAGGTTTATTATCTTCTTTACTTTGTATTCTTTGCTGATAATCTTTTGAAAAATTCTGAATTACTGTAGATAGAGTACTTTGAACTTGCTGCTGATAATTCTTTAAGACATTTGAAGGTTTATTATCTTCTTTACTTTGTATTCTTTGCTGATAATCTTTTGAGATATTTGAAGGTTTATTATCTTCTTTACTTTGTATTCTTTGCTGATAATCTTTTGAAAAATTCTGAATTACTGTAGATAGAGTACTTTGAACTTGCTTTTGAATATCACTTAATGATGTTTGTATTTCAGTTTTAAAGGAATTCAAAAGATTACTTTGAACTTGCTTTTGAATATCACTTAATGATGTTTGTATTTCAGTTTTAAAGGAATTTAAAGTATTATTAATAGAATTATCTACATTATTAGTTATATTTGTAGATATAGTTTCTAGTAGTGATGAAATATTTGAACTTGTATCTACGCTTACTCCTTTTCTTGAAAAATTAGAAATATTATTTGTCGCACTCTTTAATACCTTCTCCCCCAATGAGGTTTCTCTTCCCAGCATAAAGTTAGAAAAAGCTTCAGGGGATGCAGCTTTAGTTCCATTCCCTATAATTTTTTCTGGACTAATGAAACTTTTAAACATTTCTTGATACTGTTATCCAACAGTATTTAGATGTTAATTTTTTGCTCGTTTAGCTTCTTCTTTTTCTATATGTTCTGCTAACATTAAAATATTAAGTTCTCTAGTTGCAGGGGTCCACTCTTCTACCATTGGCATAGGCCAATTCCAAAATACTTGAAGTGAAAATAGCATTTTATAATAATCGGCTAGGTCAAAATAACCCATCACAAGGTAAAAAAACTTGTTAGCCCCTCTAACGTAAGTGTATTTTTTACTTTGGTTTTTGGATTTTCAATGACTACAGTATGCTTTAATACAGGCATTGTAGAAAAGAACTTCTCAATTTTACTAAATTGTGGATTGGTTAAGTCATCTAGAAAATCAAATAATTCTTTTTTAGTGCAATCACTAGCTGCATAACTTTCTTCATTGTTAAAAATTACATCCATACAAGATGCGATAATTTCAAAAGACTTCTCAATTTTTTCAGATGAAGATTGTTCACCAACTTCTCCAATATCAAAGCCCTTTCCTACAAATTGCTTCAAAGATGGATACTTCATACGAAGAATTAAATTATCTTGTAATACTATATCTCTAGAATGTTCTGGGTCTTTTTGAACTTTGATTTCATCAATGAAGATTGTTAATGGGACTTTAGTTTCTTCGTCATCATCGCAAGTATAAATTATATCTAAATTTTCTCCTGCAGACTTCGCTCGTATGTTAAGAAAAATATACTCAATATCAAATGAGGGCAATTCTTCTACTTTAATTCCTTTAGTAAGAATGCAATTCTTTAAAATTTGCTTCAGTGAATTTATAATTTGAGTTTCATTTTTAGACTCTTTAGCTTCTAATAATATTTTTTCCTCTTTTACCAGAAAAGGTCTATATTTAATTACTTTTTCCGTTGAAGGTAAAATCAATTCATATTGACTTGTAATAATTTTAGGTAAAGGCATATTTTAATTTATTCAGTGTTTTTATTTATACGTTAGACTTACCCTTATTATATTCAATAACATACCTATTATATAAAAATCTAACCGTAGTTTTCGTAACTATACTACCCTCATACATTACTGGAATTGAGTTAAGTTGGTCTGGGTATGCATCAATCATACGATATGTAATTTTAGTCATATCATTAAGGTTGCTTGACCCGTTTTTACGAAAATTTCTTTCAAACTTTGTTATTGATATAATTCTTTTATATTCATCTGGATATCTCATACGGAAAAAATCTGGACGATTTTTATAGTCGCCTTGTCCAATGCCTGTTACTTCGGCTATACCATTATAACTATAAAGTGGATTTATAAAATTCATCCACTCTTCAAATAATCTAATAATTTTATATTCATTATCTACATAAAAAGTCATTTCAAATGGAGGATATATTCTTTTAGTTGGGAAGTTTTCAATAATTCCTTGACGACTTCCTACTTCTTGAGACGAATCAAAAGATGCTCCAGGTAATGACGCATCAGAACAAAAGAAGTCATAGGATACAATGTCAGGAATGCTGTCTAATACTCCAACTTTAGTCAAATGGTCCATAAGCGTTGCATTGCCCAAACCTTTAGTCAAATGCAAAGATACCTTAAATTGGCTGGTAACAGAAAGTGCTCCCAGCATATCAACTATACCAGGAAGTAAAATAGAGCGCCTATCCCTAGATTGTCTAGAATCAGATTGCTTTATATACGTTAAGCCTATATCAGGTAATCCTGTACCTGGACCTTTACCTAACTCTTCATCCATTCCTAAATACTAAAAATCCTTATATATTTAGGAATGGCTAGAGAAGTTAATTATAGTCAAGGAAAATTCAAACCAAAGAACCCTAGTAAGTATGATGGAAATTGTACTGAAATATATTATCGCTCTTCGTATGAATTAAAGTTTATGCAATACTGCGATTTATCTGAAAATATCTTATCCTATCAATCTGAAGAATTTTTCATTCCTTATGTTTCCCCTATAGATGGTAAGTATCACAAATACTTTCCAGATTTCTATATTAAATATAAAGATAAAGAAGGTAATATCAAAAAAGCAGTAATTGAGGTTAAACCCAAAAAAGATTTAAGAGAACCCGAAAAGAACCCGAAACGAAAAACTAGGTCCTGGGCGTATCAAGTAAAAACTTGGGCGGTAAATCAGCAAAAGTGGAGTGCTGCGGAAAAATATTGTGAAGCCAAAGGATGGGAATTTAAAATATTCACAGAAGATCAATTGGGGATTAAGTTATGATTTCGGAAGATATTCTAAAGCAAGCTGGTAAAAATGGCTTTAAAAGTGGAGATTGGTATACGAATAGATTAATGAATGAACTTGAGAGTTATCAAAAAAAGGACTCAAATCAATTGGATACTAACTTCATTATTCCTGGTGATTTAGTATTTTTCTTATATTCAGCCAAGTATCCTCAAAAGTATAAGTTCTGGGATAAACATCCTTTGGTATATGTAATGGAAGTAAATCCAGGTAAAGGCTTATTCTTTGGCGCGAACGTTCATTACTTAAACCCATCGTATAGAGCAGGGGTTACAAAATCATTCCTAAATAAAGAAGGAGTAGGTAATGCACCTCGTAAAACATTAAAGAATTATCTATTTGCAAATGTTGTAACTGATTTATATAAAGTACCTGAAGATGATTGGGGTGGAGTTTCATTATTACCAACTGAAAAATTTGTAGATAATAAAGGTCAACACATTCCAAAATACACAGTTTGGAATTATCCAGATTCACTTTCTTCACCTTAAAGGGTAATGGCTGAAAAAACTATTAATTCAAAATTTTATAAGCCAATAGAGCAGCCATTATTAGGAGGAGAAACTTGGTTAGAGTTAAGATATAACCCGACGAATGGAGATACTAGATTATTATTATATAATATAATAGGTGGAGTTATTGGAAATAAACAAGAAGTCTATAAAAATGGAGTTTGGAGTTCCCTTACAGGCTCAATTACAACACAATCAGAAAAACAAGAGGTAAATTCTAAAACAATAAGCACCATTAAACCGTTAGGTGGAGATAAGCGAAATATAATACCTGCGTTTGTAGCACAAAATGCGGCTAGTAGAGATGTTGGAACATCTGGAACTCCAGTTCCATCTGAAAATAGTGGAGGTCTTTCAGGACTAGTGAAGCAAGTATTAGGAACACTTGATATTTCCACCGTTGAATTTGGAACAGATATGTCTTCAATATTTCCATCTCCTTTATATTACCCAGAAGATATCATTAAAAACCGTCAAGATATTCTTCGCATTACTCAATATGAGTATAAAGCGCCTTATAGAGATATATTTGAAGGAAATCAAAAAGATACTATCTTTAAAAGTGGAGCCCAAAGACAAAGTGCATTAAAAAAACCAATACAAACTGTAACTCTACCCATTCCAAATAATGTTTCAGACACTAATCAAGTAAATTGGGGAAATGGAGACGAAACAAATACTATGAGTATGGCTGCTGCTGGAGATATGGGGAAAATCGCAATTGCAGATATTGCTACATCTTTCGCGGGGGGAATTGCAAGTATTAAAGATATTCCAGGTTTAAGTGACATTTTAAAGTCTCAAGGAGCAAAGAATGCTTTAGCAAGTTCCTTAATCGGAGGGTTGAGTAATCCTACTACAGCCGCAGCAATTCGATCACTTCTTTTAAAAAGAGCGGGGTTTGAGATTTCACCTGAAACAATTCTCTCAAGAGGATATGGAGTTGTTGCAAACTCAAATTTAGAACTTCTTTTTAGTGGACCAATGTTAAGAGGTTTTCAATTTGGATATGTTCTTTCACCAAGAAGTGAAAAAGAAGCTGCAACTTGTAGAAAAATTATTCGCTTCTTTAAGCAAGGAATGGCTGCAAAAAAAAGTAGAAGTCTAAGTGCTGGATATGGAGCCGCATCATTTTTACTAGCAACTCCAAATGTATTTAAACTTCAATATAAAACTTTTGATGAAAATGGAAAAGAAAAGGACATTGCAGGATTAAATAAGTTTAAGATATGCGCCCTAACTAATATTCAAACTAGTTATGCTGACGGTCAATGGTCTGCATTTGAAGAAGGTCAGCCAGTTCGCTATCAAATAAATTTACAGTTTAAAGAACTTGAGCCAATTTATGAAAGTGATTATCAAGATACAATATCTAATAATCTTATTGGTACTATTAATGGTAGTTATGAAGACCAACCTAGAGTACTTGACGACGAGATAGGTTTCTAAAATGGCGTATTTTAACGAGCTTCCAAATATTGAATATCTTTCAAGATTTGCAAACCAATCTTCAAATGAAGATTATACTCTTGCAAAGAATATCTTTAGGCGAGCTAAACTTCGTGAAGATATTGCAGGTGCTGTTACAGTATTCCAATACTATCAAATTAAAGATGGAGAAAGACCAGACCAAATTGCAGATAGAATTTACGGAGACCCTGAACTTGATTGGGTAATTTTAATCACTAATAATATCACAAGTTATCCATCTCAATGGACTTTAACTAATGAAGATTTATACGAATATCTGATTGATAAATATGTCTCTGAAGATACATTCACCAAAACAAAATACTTTGAAACTATTGAAATTCGTGATGAGTATCAACGTCTTGTAATTCCCAAAAAACTAAAAGTAGACCCAGATATTTGTCAAGAATTTAATACAGTTTCAAATAAAAACTCCTACGACTTAAAGAAATTTCCAATTAACAATGAGCAATACCCCTTTGAAGTTAATTTCAATTTAGGTCAATATCTTGAAGTGTGGGAAAGAAATAATCAAGGAGTAGGTGAAGCATATAACGGTCCAGAATATCAAATTACAGATATAAGAATTCAGCAAAGAGAAGAACCAATATTTGATAACTTTAGCTACTACCCAGAATACTCAAGAATTAATTACTCAAATCTTTTTGTTTATGGACGAACTGAAATAAAAAATGTATTTATTCCAAACTCATTATATGGATGGCCTAGCACTTGGGGTGGAGAATTGACAGTTTATAATAGAGATTTGAGTACGAATAAAATCACTATTAAAAGCAATAGTGGAGTTCCTATTAATATTACGAATCAACTCCGTTTGTATGGAATATATACTGCAAATTCTATAGACACAATTAGTTATTATAATGGAACTACACTTATAAATCAAGCAGGAATAACTTATAATCTGATTAATCTAGATGGTATTCTTAAAGGAAAATCTGCTAAATTCAATATAAAAAGAAATAATAATGGTAAAATTAATGCAGTTACATTAGTTGAAGGTGGGAATGATTTCATAGTGAATGAAGAAATTACCATTAAAGGTAGTCAAATTGGTGGAGTTGATATTATTGACGACCTTAAAATTAAAGTAGATACGATTAGACCAAAAGCGCAATTTAAATTCAACTCAATTGGAGATATTAATTATCCTCTACCCGGACTTAAAGTTACTATATGCAATGTTAATCAAATTAGCTATTTAAATACTGCAGGAGTAAAGATTGATATTAAAGATTTCAAAAGAGAAGTAACTAATTATGAATATGAAGTTGATTTAAACGAAGATCATAGAAAGATATTACTTCTTAAACCAGAATATCTTGGCGTATTTATTAGTGATATGAAAAATATTATGAGCTATGCTCCATCTAGTGAAACTATAGATAATAAAACAAAGAGAGTTTATAATTCTAAGATAACTGAAGCATAAAAAAGCCTCTCATTGCGAGAGGCTTTAATTATAAAATCACATTTCAGCAAGTTTTGAGAACCTTGCGAGATAATCTTCATTATCTTCATCATCCTCATCGTCGTCATCATTTGAAAGAATAGAAGCAGTCTTACTCTTTACATTAGAGTAATCTTCTTCCATTTCACTTTCAAGTTCAGGGTCTGGCTTCTTTGTAGAAGCATTAGAACTATAACCCGAGATAAGGTTCAAACGAGCCTTCAATTCTTCTGAAGATTTGAAATTCTTTGGATTTGTAAATTCAGTCAAATCATAAAGAGAATTATATATTTCTTCTAGCTTATCCTCATCTCCTTCAAGAAGAGGTTCAGACTCAAGAAATTCAGAGTCATCATAATTCCAATATTTCATTTTTTTGTTGATGACGATATTGAAATCAGCACCTTTAAACATATCAAAAACGTCAAGAGCCTTCTTTCTCTTGGATGTGGGTTTTTGCGCAAGTTTAATCTTGTCTAGAATTTTTACGCCATACTTATAGATTTTAACCTTACCATTATTATCTGGATTTACGGGGTCATCAATAACATAAACATTTGAGTAATAACTCAACTTTCTCTTACGCCCAGCATTATCGTCATCACCTCGGACAATACCTTCTTTTCCTTCGGACCATAATTTGCGATTTTCTTCACAAATTACACAGCTTTCCCCAATAGTAGTAGGACAACCCTCAATTAACCATTTACCTGTAGGCCCCTTAAATGCGTGTGAGTAGACCTCTACATAGGCTTCCTCATCGTGTCCTCCACCCCCTGGTAGAAAACGCACTGTAGCTTCTCCAGTCCCAGACTTGCCCATTTTGGGAGTCCAGATACGAGTATCTTCTTCACGAGAAGAACCTTCGTCCATCTTGTTGAATTTTTCAACAAGTTTTTCAGTCAAAGAACCAAGCTTTGATTTCTTTTTATAATCAGCGAAAGACATAATTGTTAAATGCGATGTTGCAATGTTGCGGTATAAGGTTTAGCTTTTTTTACTTGGATTACCTAGCCAAGATTATCCTATCACAGGTCTAGTGACTTTTCAATCATTTTAATTGGATCGTCTAATACTTTAAAATATTCATCCATACTATGAACTTCTTTTGAACCAAAAAGACTAGCAGCCTCAAGAACTTGTTCTTTAATAATTTGAGCTTGTGGGTCATCAGAGAGAGACATTCTAAACAATAGATTTTTTTGTTTTTCTAGAAAGTCTTTCATAGACTTCAAATATTCTTTTTTTTCTTCTATTGAATAATACGGAATATTAAAAATGCCCAACAATAAATTATCCTGCATTTCTTGCAGTTCATCCATTGTTATCTTTACCATTTCTGAATCAAAAAAATCACTCACAAATAATCTCCTTTAATATATTTGAATATTTTTTAGTATCTATATTTAGCAACGGTTTATACTTCGTTATTTTTAATTTTAACGAGTTCCATAGGGGGTCATCTAACACTTTATTGTAGTCCTCTACATAATGCAAGATTTTATCCAGTATTACAAGAGTTTCAATTGATAATGCTTTTTGTAGATACTTACGTATAAGTGGAGAATGTTGATTATTTTTACATTCAAATAACTCATTAAATCTATCTTTTGATATAAAAACCGATGCTTCAGCTTCAAACAGATATGAAAGACTTTGAACTCTTTTCATCCACTCAACATAAGTATCTTCTCCATCTTTCATTAAATCTGTAATATAAACAGACTGTGGATTATCACAGCCTACAAAATTTGCAATGAAGAAGTTTTTAATTTCCTGTTCGTTCTTTTTTCTAGATAACCTCTCATAAAAATAACGGTCAGTACGTTTATTAAAAGAAGTTAAGGAAGCTCGGGTCTTCCAATTATATTTAATTACATCATAAGATGGTTTGCAGAAATGCTGCTTCAAAGCAAGAAAACTGCAAAAAACTTGAAATGGGTTCACGTTTAAACAACCTTTTTAGATTTTGTTACTTTTTTAAGAAAATTAAGGTCTGCTGCATTATTTTTTAATTTATCCTTTAATGGTTTCGTCATTAGTTTTGAAACCGTTTCTAATTCAATTTCATTTTCTTCACAGTATTGAACGATACCATCAATATAATTACAAGTATTATCTCTAACATAACGTTCAATATCAAGTGAAAACTTTTCTGGAGATAAAAATTTAGATTTGATTATCTCTTGAACTTCATTATTAATTTCCATTGTTTGTGTTTTCTTTTACAAAATGCTTGATATATTTTACCAGAAGCTTGAGGTATTTTGCAAGATTTTTCTCCTCATAAACAACAAGTTCTCCATTTTCACAAGTCATAATAATGACTAACTTCTTTGCTTCTAATCCCGTCAATTCATAAAGCATTGCAGAATAAGCCATTGCTTGAACGAAGTAATGCTCTAACCACTCACGTTTCTTTGGTTTTTCAGATGTCTTATAATCAATAATTGAAAGTTCTCCATCAAATTCGGCAATACAGTCGGCTGTTCCTGCAATACCTAGAGTTTCACTATACATTCCAATTTCCATTCCATAGATTTTACCAATTCTATGCAATGCAGGTTTAGCAGTTTCAAA